>Ga0164296_1000639_pt1 | contig 40715 bp, 43 predicted proteins | sample GEODES057metaG_FD_113533 | JGI IMG/M metagenome (GOLD analysis project Ga0164296, IMG submission 113533) | Dystrophic lake water microbial communities from Trout Bog Lake, Wisconsin, USA - GEODES057 metaG | ecosystem: Environmental > Aquatic > Freshwater > Lake | place: USA: Trout Bog Lake...
CTCGGATTGTCATATCAAGTCTCTCTATTCGAGGCGATATTTAAGATCATGGCCGTTGTCTAGGTGTGAGTCGAGCGCCAGCCAGTCCCCATTCGGGTTATACCAGAGATCGATTTTGAACTTATCGGATTCAAGATGGTAATGGTTCGCATCGACTAAGGTCCCTTTAACTTTGATCTTTTCAAGCCCCTTCTTGGTTATTTTAACGTGCGTGTACTCACCTGTTTGTGGATTCAGTAACTGCGATTTATCCAGTATGGTTGGATTCCAATAAGCAAAGGTCATGATGCAAGAAGGCAGGCTTTCTTTGTTTTGTCCGCGCTGGATGATGAACCCAGCAGAATCTTTGCCGCCTGTGACCAAGGTTTGAGTTCCGTTGTCATCGGTCTTAGCAGAGATCTGCTGGAGGCAGTTTCCATTCCAAGTCTCATCCGATTCATGCTGATAAGAGTAAGCGTTGATCATTAGGATTTTGACGTTGAAATGAGCCTCACTTTTGAGTTCAAGCTGCGTAGCGTTTTTTTTAACTTGGAATTGGTGGTAGCCAACCGGATCTTCATCCAGAAACACTGAAAATCGCCAGAGGGTTTCTGCGGCTGTCGCTTCGGTCATGAATATGATGCCGAAGAGTCCTTGAAGGCAGGTCATCCAGATGGTTGTTGAGGACCGAATCATGTCGATGATCCTTTGGGTGGCCGAGGAATGAACGGGCTCGTCCTCTGAATGTATTTTTTATAATCGGGGTTTCTCTCAGCGAGGTCAATTTCCAGCATAGGAACCCCAGAAACCTTGAGCAAAAGAACGTTCATTAATAAGGGCGATATGATGAACCACCAAGCGGCTCCTGAGGACAGTGCTATCAAATAAAAGCCCCACCAAAGCGTCGTTTCGCCAAAATAATTGGGATGTCTGGAGTAACGCCATAATCCTTGGTCCAAGACGCGGTGAGAGCTGGGCCCACGCTTCACTTTGAAAAGAGCCATGTGAGTATCCGCAATGGTCTCGATCAAAAAACCACATATGAAAATGACAATCCCTAGATAATCGAGCCAGGTGATTGGGCTGGGGGATGCAATCACGGGCTGAATAGGTAAAGAAATAATCCAAGCTAGAACGGCTTGTACAGTGAAGACGTAGGCTAAGCTCTTTAGGGCGTAATGCGGCTGGTTACGAGTTCTTATGGCCTGATAACGCCTGTCCTCAGGTTGCCCCCAATTGCGATAGGTTAGATATACGGATAAACGGATAGCCCAAAGGCACAACAAACCACTCACTAGTAACGTTCTTGGTCCTTGAACGGGTTCTAGAGCGAGATAGCAAATGAGCGCCACGACAAAGAATATGGACCACATACTGTCCACGATACTGGCATCTTGCTTATAGAGGCTCAAAAGCCAAGTCAGAAAGGACAACACCCAAATACATAAAAAGGCTAGTGCTAATGGATTATGCAGCGTCATAGTGGCGTGTCCGAATCTATCATCAGAGGCGATCGCGCGTTTAGTTTCTGGGCAATATAAGCCAATAGCGGCATCAAAATGGCCCAACCTAGGCCGATGACGATATAAGTAACAGGGCCTGGGACTAATTCAAGAGCTCCTATTCTGGATCCTGCATACCAAGCAACAGGTCCGCCCAATAGTCCAAACAAGACTGAAAGAGTGAACTTTGTTTGTAGCCAATGGAGCGAATGATTTAGCGTAGTGCCGAATACCATCCAAAGCAAAATGATCCAGATGGGCGCAATGGATGGGATCGATGTGGCCTTGTATATCACCCAATGTTCATTCAGCACTAGGCTCTCAAATAGCCCGCCCAGAACGCCCGTAATCAAGACAAGCACCCAATCGATATAACGGGCTCTAGAGGTTAATGTATTAAGGATGAGTGCTCCAGCGCAGACCCAATAGCTAATTTCAATACGATCATAGGCTGCACCGAACACACACGAAAACCATGCCGCTTGATAGGCCAGAAGGTTGATGAAAATATCAGAAGTTTTCGGTTTCATGAGTCCCTTTAGGCGTCTAAGTGGACTTTCCGAAAAAGATAATGACCTACAAGCCACTCGTTCCCATTTTTGTAATCAAAAAGCTCAGCGCAGGCCATGTAAAAGATACGCCACCTTTGCCACCAGGTCTCTGCTCGATCAGCCCCATAAGTTGCTTCAAATACCGGCCAGAGAATTGCCTTATGTTTATCCATGTTTTCAAGCCAGGCATTGGCTGTTTTTGCGTAGTTGCTCCCGTTCCAAGACCAATCCTGGATACAGTCCAAGTCACACGGTATTTCTTTAGGTAGAGCATAAGAAGGCATCATGCCTCCTGAGAAGAAATACTGACTCATCCAGTCGGACTCATCCTGTACTTCAAAGAAATAAGCTGTGTGACGGTGACAGAAGACATGCATAAAGAAGAGGCCCTGAGGTTTTAACCAAGTGCTCACTTGATTAAAGAGTCTAGGCCAATTCCGCATATGTTCGAACATTTCAACGGAGACCACTCGATCAAATTGCTTTGAGGTCGAGAAGGTATTCATGTCGATTGTAATGATCTCAACATTGGTGAGATTTCTTAGTTTGGCTTCGTTGAGAATATAGTCTCGTTGGGGTTTTGAGTTGGATACTCCCGTGATATGGCTATTGGGGTAATGAGCGGCCATCCAAAGGGTGAAAGAACCCCAGCCGCAACCTAACTCCAATACTTCCTGGCCATCTTGAAGCTGAGCATGGGCGGCAGTTTCATTCAGCGCCAGGTCCTCCGCCTCATTAAGGCTCGTTGTTTCTTTTTGCCATAGGCAGGCGCTGTATTTGAGGTGCTTTCCTAGTGATGCTTTGAAGAAAGCAGGTGGTATTTCATAGTGCTGCTCATTGGCTTTGTCAGGTAAATGAGCAATCGGTGCAGTTTCAAGCGCGTCTAGAAAATTCTTTGACCGATTTGCGATCTCGGGCGGTTCATCAGGTCCGAGCGATTGCATGCGTTCATTCACCAGTCTCCTGATGCCCCATCGAATGATGGAATCTGGAATCCAACCCTTTTCTGTCAGTTCAATCGCCCACTGGGTTAATGTAGTCATTAGTTACACTGCTTTTGATTACCTGAATTCAATGGAACGTCCATGTTGGTCCTTTAGTTGATCAGTTGCATGAGTCGACTCGAACCACTAATAAAAATCACTGCCCAACCCAGGGCTTTTCGGAAGCGATTCACACCTTGAGTGATTTCCAGCCAAGCCCAATAAGATAAGGCGAAGAAACTCAACCAGTTTAAACCAGTGGAGAGGCTTGGGGCTTTTATCCCGATCATGATATCCAAAGCCCACGCGAATCCCCAAATGAAAAGAGGTAGGTTTGGGAATTGGGCAATCACCACATGCCCGGATGAGTCCCTGAACCATCGGTCTACCAGATCATTTGTCTTCATCATGCTTCAACCCGAATTACTATCTAAGTGGATCTAAGAATATGGACACAAAGTGCTGTCAATCGTTCACCTGAATGGATGTGCTTAAGGACATGGCTAATCGGATACCCGAATATTGCCATCGGGTTTGGGGTGGGAAGAAGTTACGATACGTTATGCGCGTATGTCCCGGTGGGGTGACATAAGAACCGCCTTTAAGAACCATTTGGTTGATCATGAACTTACCGTTGTATTCGCCAACAGGTCCAGCCGCTGCGGTAAAACCTGGGTAAGCCTCATAGGCGGACGAGGTCCATTGCCACACTTGGTCTTGAGTATTCAAGATTGCCTGAGATTTTGTGTTTGCAACCGCCGACTCCCACTCGGCTTCTTTAGGAAGTCTAGCGCCAGCCCATCGTGCATAGGCATCTGCCTCATAAAAGGACACGTGTACTACGGGACTCGAAGGATCGAGTTTTCTAAAACCATGTAAGGTGAATTCGCACCAATGATTGTCTTCCCGATGCCAATAAAGTGGCGATTGGATAGAGCGTTTTTTGGCCCACTGCCAACCATCTGAAAGCCAAAGTGCTGGAGTTTCATAGCCACCATCCTGAATGAAGTCGAGATAGTCTTGGTTTGAAACCAGTCCGGAAGCGAGTAGGTAAGGCTCCAGATACTCTTTATGACGAGGGAGCTCATTGTCGAAACAAAAGTCGCGGCCTTCTGCACCTATCCAGGTTAATCCGCCAGGGCACTCAATCCATCGGGATGTTATGGGTGTGTTCAGTGGCGCTTGTCCTGTGAATGCTTCTGAGTATTTTGGCTTCAGTGGATTCAGAGACAGAAGGTGCTTTAGATCGGTCAGTATCAGTTCCTGATGTTGCTGTTCATGATGGAGGCCCAATTGGATGAGTTTATTCACTGCTTGGGAGGTATTTTTTAGAAGGCAGGATTCCTGTAGATGTTGGTCGACATAAGATCGATAGGTCCTTATAACCTCAAGATTAGGCCGTGTTATAAGGCCTCGCTGAGCCCGGGGGTATGGGGTGCCTACCCCTTCGTAATATGAATTGAAGAGATATCTAAATGCTGGGTCGAAAGCCTTATAACCTGGAAGGTAAGGCTCAAGAATGAAGGTCTCAAAAAACCAAGTGGTATGGGCAAGATGCCATTTGACAGGGCTGGCGTCAGGCATTGATTGCGCGCAGCAATCTTCAGGTGATAAGGACTCGGCTAACGAAAGGCTGTAATTGCGAATATCACGGTAAAGATGAGTTAAATCTTCCATAAATTGTCCGGTTTAGGAAATCGCCTCAGCCAGGAAAACGGCGAACCACTCTCGCTCATCAGTCCAGTAAGTCTGGATCTCGAAACCGGCCTTCGAAAGCAATTGGTTAATTCTGGTCAGCGTGTATTTGTAGCTATTTTCTGTATGAATCCTCTCGTGTTTATGAAAGAAGCGTTGACCGCCAGTCCAAACAACCGTTTGATCTACGAGAGCCTCAAGGTGCATTTCGATACGGCTTTCCTGAGCATTTAGGAACGCATGATGAGCCCAATGTTCAGGCATGAAATTCGAAGCTAGTCGGCGGTTTATGTGTTCGAGAACATTGAGATTAAACTGAGCCGTAATGCCATTTGAGTCGTTGTAAGCCCCCTCGAGGATGTCCCTGTCTTTCAATAGGTCAATTCCTAAGATGAGTTGCCCTTTAGCGCCCGCGGATTTTCGGATGTTGGTTAAGATCTCTAGGCTTTCCTTCGGCGTAAAGTTTCCAAGTGAAGATCCTGGATAGAAGAACACCCGCCGACTCATTACAACTCGTTCAGGTAGGTGTATGCCCTTGCTGTAGTCTTGGTCTACTTGAACAATGTCGAGATCTGGATAGGTCTTTCTGAGTCGCTCGATAACGTCTTTAAGAAAGTCACTCGAGATATCGACCGCCACATATTGTGAGGGCCTTATTAAAGAAAATAGGGCTTCTGCTTTCCTGCAGTTACCTGCGCCCAAATCAATAAATATTGAGTTTTCTGGCAGTTTGCCTGCAAGTTCTCGCCGATGACGATCAAATATAGTGGCTTCTATTCGGGTCAGGTAGTATTCCGGTTGAGTCGTAATGCTTTCAAAGAGTTGGGATCCTTTCTCATCATAAAAATACTGAGGAGAAATGGACGCGGGCGAGGACATCAGTCCTTCAGTGATGCTGCCATTCATTCGGGTTGCTCTCTAATGCAGTCTCAGTGCGCAGTCCTTCAGAACCTCCAGGGGAATGAGATCTAAGGCTCTAATGTGCGTGGACTCTAAGATGACGGGCGGGGCCACGCCGGCTTCAAAAGCCTCCTGCCATCGGAGGGCACAAAGACACCATTGATCACCTGTTTTGAGGCCAGGGAATCCAAAATCTTCTCTGGGGGTCATTAGGTCGTTTCCTTTGATCTTTGAGAATTCTAAAAACTCCTGAGTCAATCGTGAGCAGACGACGTGCGTTCCATGATCATGTTGATCAGTATTGCAACATCCGTCACGAAAGTAACCGGTGATTGGATCGAAAGAACAAGGTTTCAGTTGTCCTCCCAGAACGTTGATCATGATGAACTCCTGAATTTTATGTATGGTTCTGATATCAATATAGATGTGACAGTTCGTTTGGGGTTTAGTTTGGGCCTGGGTGCAATTGAATGAATTTGAATGATGCGCGTCTCGATAAAAACTTCACCCTAAAGCCAAGAATCAGTTACATTGCCGAGCAAGACATCGAGCAGAGCCATCCTCATGGGTTTTATCCGCACCACATGCCTTATAGGCCTTTTGTTTCTGGCTTTTCCTGGCCAAGGGCACAGTGAAGATGGCTCGAAGAATATCGATCGATCGATCTGTACTTCTTCAGAGAAAGACGGGCATCAGGCCTTCAAAGATTCAAAAAAAAATGAATCTTCGCCTGGACCTCAAGAGTTACTAAGTGGCTCCTCGGTGACCTGTCCCGTCAAAGACACGCCTTCTAATCAGAACGTATCCAAACGAAGTCATGAACCCGATAGTCAGAAAGAAGCGGACTACGGTGCTTTGTCAGGCAACCCTGCTGCCGTTAATTTATTCAATGGCACGGGTAAGCTCGGAGAATATCTGGGCATTGCGCCAGAAACGGGTGTACAGCTTGGCGGCCTATGGATCGGTAACAGTGATTTACTGATGTCAGGCGCTAAGCCAGGCAATCTAACATTTAATAGCTTAGAAATTATTGATTTGCAGGTGGACCTCGAAAAATTCAAAGGGATTAATGGGGCTTCGTTTGCAGCGACCTTTTTACAGTTTGATGGTTCACCCAGTAATCAAAATGCAGGGGTAATTGTCGGATATAACGGCTTGACTGAGGCCCCTCCTCTCAACAGAAGTGAGTTGTATCAACTCTGGTGGCGACAGAAGCTCTTTGAGGACAAATTAATATTCAGAATAGGGAAGAGCGTTCCTTATGCTGATTTTAATAACATTATCAAAGCCATCCCCATAGACAGGGAACGCTCTCCACCCTATGTGCCCGCGGTATCAGCTTTGATTTTTGCGCCGATCTTTGTGAACCCTTCGGTTTTGGGAGTTATGCCGGGTTATTATAATTCGGCTTGGGGTGCCACGGTGCACTTTGTTCCAAATGACTATTACATGGGTTACGGAGCGTTCGACGGTAGTTTGGCTCGTGGGAAACAGACGGGCGACTTCGCATTTCCTACCTTCAATCAATACTATTTCAATATAGGTGAGCTAGGTAAGGTATGGGGTGGGAAATATCCAGGCAAGATTGCTTTCGGCGGCTGGGGTCAGAGTGGCTCTATGTGTGCAAATCAATCAGGCGCAAACGAATACTGTACTGTCAAAGGCAATGTTACCCAAAGTGGTGCTCATGGCTTTTATGGGCTCGCGACCAATCGTCTGCTTTCTCTTGATGTGAATGGTCAGGCGGGCGCCATTGTTGGCTTTATGCAATATGGAATCAATAACTCGGTTACGATGATGGCGAATCAGTTTGTGGGTGGTGGTCTGTCTGCATTTGGGGTGATCCCTAATCGGCTCAAAGATTCCATTGGCGTGGGGTTTGGTATCAGCTACCTAAACCCAGTTGTTTCCAATCGCACCGATGAGGTGGTCACTCAGATGTATTACCAGTCGCACGTGTTTGGGGATGTCTATTTTCAGCCAGTCTTCAGTTATGTGCCTCATCCTGCCGCCATCCCTCAGCAAGGATCACAGTTCTCCTCTTATCCTTCAGCTACTTCGCTCATACTGGAGATGATTGCCCTTTTTTAGGGTTGCCGAGAGATTTAAACCCCCTCACTATAACGATCGAGACATTTGGGAGCTCAATATGAAACACTGTCCAGTAAGCACGCGATCGATCGACCACAGGTTTTGGCTGGTGGTTGCTTTAGGGATGATGGTTTCAGTGGTTGCGGCGGAGGGTCTTCCCAAGCAGACCCCTTCGGGATGTGGCAGTCCCCCAAAGAACGCGCCTTGTTACAGCCAGCCCAAAATGATCAGTCCAGCAGAAGAGGGCTATTTGGCTGGGCCCTTGTATCAGCCGAATATGAAGATCTGGCCTCTGTCGGGCGAGCATAGCTTTTATGTTTTACCCGCTACGCCAGCAACGACCACATGGGGGTATTTTGACTCCAGTTCAGCCCCCGCTTTGACGATTAATTCGGGTGACACCGTTTCGATCGAAACCTTACCGGGCGGCGGAGGGAATGTAGCGCCGGGTATCACGATTGACGCTCTTGAATACATCAACGCAGCGGTCAAGGGCAGAGGTCCGCATACTATGACAGGGCCTATTTATGTGAATGACGCAAATCCACCTTCTGAGTCATCAAAAGGGGACTTGGTGGCTATCAAGATCAATAAAATTCGTATGCGCAGTTACGCTACCAATAACAGCGGAGATTTTGCGGGTCTTTTTTCTGAATATGGGCAAGGTGGGCCTTATCAATCGCCTGTATTCCCTCACTTTGCTTCACACTTCATTGATAGTTATTACCTTGATAACGACAAAATGGAGATGCTGTTTGAACGGCACCCACACATTGTCGTTCCCTTGAATCCTTTCCCGGGCGTGCTCGCCGTAGCGCGCTCTTTTGATGACGAGAGAAAGGAGTACAGTGGCGACCTTGCTGTGGCGCCCAGTGATGGTGCGGGTTGGTGCATTGATACACCGCCGGCACCCCTCATGGGGCCTGGCTGCAATACCAAGCAGCCAGGTGACTTTGGTGGCAATCTCGACTTGCCGCAAATGACGGTAGGTTCTGTCACCTATCTACCGGTTCACCGTAAGGGTGCCCTTATTTGGACGGGCGACTCTCATGCAGCTCAGGGGAATGGTGAAATTGATCTGGATGCCCTGGAGACTGCTTTTCCAGAAATGAATGTCACCATCAGTGTAGTCCATAGGCAGGATCATCCAGAATTTGGAAGTCAGCCTGTCGTTGAAACAGAGAAAAATTGGGTGACCATTGGCTACGCGGTTTCACTTAACCAAGCACTTGAAAACCTCAAGGCAGAGACAACCCGATTCATAGCAGCTAAATATTCGCTGAGTCCTGAACGAGCTCAAGAGCATATGCTCAAGCACTGGGATTGTCCTATTTCCGAAGTCGTAGACGAAGTACTCGGTACTTATTGCATCATACCTAAAGATATCCATGCGCCAGCCGCCAAAGAAATGCCTCAGAAAGACACCAAGACTCACTGGGTTTCTTATGCCATGGATGCTGTCGACCTCATGCATGCTATGAAGCAAGCGGCCCATGATTCGGTTAAGCAGATGGCACGTGAACTGGGTATTCCTGAGGCAAGGGCCTACCGGCTGGCGACTTTTGTCCAAGACTGCCGAATAGGTAAGCCCCAGTCAGCGCATGCAGGCGGGCCTTATAGCGTCTCATGTATGGTTCCCAAGAGTATCCTCAAAAACCCTTAAAGATGAGTCTGGCTTAAAACTCTTGGACCCCATGTTGCAAGCGCCATGAGCGGAGAAGCCTGGTGCTTAGGGGGCATAATAAAAGCCCACACCTAGCATAATATAAAGCGTCATAAAGGCAACGCCGACACCAGGTTTAACCCGTCCTGAACTTAAGAAACTTGTAACTGCGATAACGGTCATGATCAAAGCGACCAATTCGTACTTCGAAAAAAGCAGATTCATGTTCTGTCCATGGTAAATGCCTAGTAATACCAATGCGGGTGCCACAAGGAGCGCCATTTGGGCTCCGCCACCCAAGAAGATACCTAAGGACAATTCTAATTGGTCGTTTCTTGCAAACCGAACTCCGTTGATCAGTTCGGAAGCATTGCCTAAGAGTGCTAAAAGGAACACACCTACAAAGAGAGGAGTAAGCCCGATTTGCGCTGTTGCGGGTGTCACAGATCCGGTCATAGTCTCACTCATATCAGCGAGCGCGATCGTCACTACCGTCAAGATGAGGAACGCTTTGTTACGACTCCATTTTGGGGGCTCCTCTGGATGATCCTTATCAATTCGTAGCAACTCCAAAGCATCATCAGTATCGGAGTCTGGTGTTTTAGGCAAGAAGGTAGCCGCAACAGATAGGATGTATACGACCAAAAGAATGAGCGAGATTTCTAAACTGATTTCACGCTCAGTATCCGTGGTGAAATCAAATACATCAGGAATAATGAGCCCAAAAATGCCCAACGTTAATAGACCGTTATGAACCCGATATGATGCCAGGTCGAAGGTAATGAACCTACCTTTGGTTTTTGTCCCTACCGCTAAAAAGGTAAGCCCAAGACCTATAAGTAGATTGCCGATAATAGAACCGGTGATGGATGCTTTCACCATATCGACCAGCCCTTCTTTAAGGGCAAAATATCCGATAATGATCTCAGGCGCATTGCCGAGCGATGCATTCATCAGACCCCCTACAGTGGGCCCAAGGTAATAGGCTATCGCCTCAGTTGATTCACCGATCATCTTTGAAAGTGGGATGATGGATAAGGCTGAAACAAAAAATATCACCAGAGGGCTAGCCCCGTTCTTATCAAGTAAAATCGTGATGGGTATAAGAACGAGTAACCAGTTGAGATTGAAGATCCTATTCACTTTGTGGTTCTCTGTTAATTTGAACGCTCGGCATCAGATGGATGGTGTCTGGGATCCCTCATAAACGCGCCCCACTATTTGATTAGGTGAGGTCATCACTGAGTGATTCCAAGATAAACGCATGTCCATCGTCTTAGGGTAGCCTGAAGTGAGCCTAGGATCAAAAAAACATAATAATAAAGTGCATGTGTGGGTTGTTACTCTGTGGGTTTGCTCGCGATGGGTTGGTGATTGGGTCATCTTTGACAAACTTCACCGGTTTTGTCTCATAGGCCCGCTTTGAGAGACAATATGGGCCTCTGTCAAAAAATATCCCTTAAGCCTTGATCTCTCATGAGCTCCATTGAGTTCCTGATGAGACGCACAAGGCAATTTTTCTCATGTTTATTCTAAGAGGAGGTCCAGTGAGTTTCTTTATTGTGTTAGCAGTCTTCCTAACATCGTTTGGTGTTATGGCTGATAGTGAGTGGGATGAAGTGGCAAAGAACGGGGACGTTGAGGTCATCTACCTAAACGATCGAAAGGAAAAGCTAAACGCCAATGAAATTAAAGTCCTCATACTGGATGATCTTAAAGAGACGGACAAAAATGGCATCCGCTCGGTAGTTGCATTGAATGTTATCGATTGTAAGAACGCGACCATACAGGCGGTATCGCGTGTAGCCTATTCAGGTCCCATGGCCTCGGGGTCAGTGGTTGGCACAATAGACAAGGCTGAAAAGCCGACGGCGGTCGTCCTTGGGACCATACTCGATGGCATATTCGAGAACGTGTGTAAGACGAAATAAAAAAGTTTTACCAAAAGGCACCCAAAAAATGACCCCAAGAAGCTTTCCAAGGGCGCTCTGTTTGATCGCTTATTTATTTTGTTCCGGGTGTGTCCATGAAACGGCAGACACCAAAACGATAGAGGATCCTCTATTGATGGTTGGGTCTCTCCCTCCTCTTAAGCCGCCGATCAATCAAAGCCTTTTGGAGGCCTGTTCCACGTTCCACGAGAGTGACTTCAAGATTTACCGGATTGACGAGGGTAAGCACCCAACGTTTACCGTAAGCTTCAAGAAGGACTGCAATGATGGCCATCAGTTAAACGGATCGAGACTTATCTTGTTTTCTTGCGGCGCACAAGCAAAGTCGATCATTGACGATACGGACAGTTTCTGGAGTTGGGGTTCTGGTGATGGCCTTGTGTATTACTACGATTCTGAAGAGGAGGTAGCCAGGAGGCGCTCTTCGGCCTTGGTTGAGTACACTAAGAAATTGTGCCTAACTAAGCTCCATGGGTTTGGTATTCGTGAGTAGACTGATTCTGGGGTTTCAGGGTGATAACCTGCGCATGTTTCTGTTTTTCATGCTTTTATACAAAAAACATCAATATTGTTCTATCCTACACTAGGACGAATACTATATTTGAGGTACGGCAAAGCGATGACCACCCAATTTGAAATAGGGCCAACTTCGATCTCGATAAAAAACGAGCGTATCTTTGAAGATACCAGCCAGTTGAGTCTCAAGCGTCTTGCTAAGCGTTTATTCCAGGTGCCTGAAATAGAGGCGGTGGATTTTGAAGCGGACAGTAACCACGTACGCATTTCGTTTCCAAAGGTGACGAAACGCGATAAAACGGCTTTCTTATCGTCGTTGGCTGATGTGATTGGTGATCCGTCATCACCCGAAATAGCGGAGTCTCTTTTGCCGTATTGGCCAAAAAAGGAATCCGTGACGCTTAAACGTTGGGGTGGAATCGTTTCGACCTTAGATGTCGCCCTTAAAAAGTCAGGACGCCTCCACGTGAGGTCCGACCGGTTCCGTCACGTGTCAAAGTCTTCTTTGTTGATCCTAGAGTCAAAGTTATTCGGGGTAAAAGGGGTTCGATCTATCTCGTTCTCACCGCGAAAAACGAGCTTGGTGGTTCACCATGACACAGAAACAAGCATCATTAATGTCGTACGATTGATTGAGTCCTTTGTTTCATTGGAGTCACCCAAATACCCCAGAAAAATGGCTTACGCCCCAGTACGTTTCTCAGCAGCGAATGTAAACTTCCTGCTTTCGGCGGGTGCTCAATTTATGTACCCGGCAGCAATTCCTATAGCCTCTACCGTCTTGGTGCTCACACGGCTAGATCATTTCAAGAAAGTAGGAAAAGAACTCTTCAAGGGGAAAGTAGGTGCACCGGCTTTCCAAACGGTCGTATTAGCCTGCTCAGTTGCGCATGCGTCTCCTTTCGCTTCTGCACTTGCCGAATGGTTAGGGTGTGTCTGGCAGCGTCGACTGAGAAGATCCATAGCTCATGAGACATCGGGGCTCTTGGACCAGCTTCAAACCAATCATACGGCGGTGGGCGTTCTGCCCAAAGCGCAAAGTGTGACATCGCTTATGAGTGCTGAGTCCCCATTTGACTCAACGTACTGGGTCGAAGACGGTGAATCTATACCAACCGATGGAACCGTCATTTCGGGGGCTGCCCTCATCAAAATGCCTGTCATTAGCGGCCCCACTGAATGTACTCGTGTCGGCCAGGGCAGCGCCGTTAAAAGTGGTTACCGAGTTCTCGGTGGGCGCCTAGAAATTAAGCCCACAGAAGGTTTTGAAGATTCATTTGTTCAACAGATGGAATCGATTCTGTCTGAGACTGCATTCCATCTCCACAGTAACGAGCAGCTTGTCGCTGAATCGCGTCAACGTGCTGACAAGAGCGTGATCCCAAATATTGCGTTAGCTGGAGTAGCCGTTGCTCGGGGTGGCCTAGGAATGGCTAGCGGGGTTCTGCATCAAGACTGGATCACCAGTACAGGCATTATTTCACCGAGCCAATATTTCTTCGAGTTAAGGTTGGCTCTGTCAAAAGGTATTCTGATCAATTCACCTACAGCGCTCACTCGGCTCGCCGCGGCGAACGTTCTGGTAATGGATAGTCGGGTCCTTCAACGATTCCCGTCTGTCATTGAGGTGGCGGGTATTCAAGTATTTGGTCGATCGGCCAACGCATTTACCGATGCTCTACTGCCGATCGCGTATTACATTGGTGATGCGCGATTTGAGGCACTGCTTAAGGCGCAATCCTATAGATTAGACCAGGATCCTTCGGCTCGGGTACTCTCTGTAACGCCTGGCGAGGTGCTGATAGAAACCTTAGACCATGTCGTCACTTTTAAGGATGTCAAAACTTCCTCGAGACAGGAAGACCCTGATTCATTGGAGGTCTTAATCGATGGTGCATTGGCTGGCCAAATTGATTTTAGATCTGGCAAGCATTCAATGGCGAGAACGACGCTTCAACGCTTGAAGTCCTCCGGTATGCAATGTGTGCTGCTTCATGAAGGAAGTGCTGAGGAGGCCAAAGTCTTGGCGGAGCAGAATGAATTTGATCTCTACCACGGATTCACCGATTCAGAGGGGCTAGGCGCGTTCTTTACTGAGCTCACGCAAAAGAAGGGCTACCGTACAGCCTTATTCACTGTCTCCGGGAGCTTGAATAATATTCCACCCGAGGTGGATGTAACGGTAGGTTTTGAGGCGAGCTCGGGTGATTTGAGTGCGTTCGATTTTCAGGTTTTGAGGGTCACCGCTTTTCAAGCAATCCCTGACATGATTGAGCTGGGTAAAGCCCACTCTGGCGATCTAAGCAAAGCCAATCGCAACATCATCGTGCCGAACCTCTTGTGTATTGCAGGATCCTTCACGGGTGTTCTGAATGGGACCACTTCAACCATACTGGCTCATGCTGGGGTTATGGCCGTATCCAGCGGACAGAAGAAACGACTGAAGCGTACGCAGATTTAATGTGTTTGATTTAACTTTGGAGACATACGTTATGAGCAAAGAGCAAAAGAGCGAAAAGGATAGCCCAGGTATTACGTCATCGGTTGATTCGTTTGTGACCTACATTAAACAACACCCCAAGCGTTTTTTGGTGGCGCTCGCCGTGCTGGTCCTGGTGGTATAAACCCAGGGTCCCGCGCTGTCACAGGCTTTTCCTTGAAGGCCTCTTAGAAGCTTTGGTTCGAGCTTGGTCCAGGGTATTCTAGCCACTGATCGTTAAGACATGTGGAGAACGGGCCTATGCACGAAATTAGCCTGGCCGGAAGCATTATCCAGCTGGTTGAAGAGGCCGCTGTTCGTGAGCGATTTTCAATGGTGACTCGGCTCCATCTTTCGGTGGGTGCTCTTGCCGGAATCGATGTCGATGCACTCCGGTTTGCCTGTGATGCTTGCTTCCCTAATACCATTTTAAATGGGGCAGAAGTGGTGATTGATTCGCCGCCAGCCAGTGCTTGGTGCGAAGAGTGCGCTTTACATGTGCCTGTGTTTGACCGCTTAGATCCTTGTCCAGAATGTGGTGGTCTAAAGCTGAGGCCTATGGGTGGTAACGATCTCAAGGTTATAGACATGTTAGTCCTTGATTGACCGCGCTCAGATTCATTGGACTTTCAGGCTCCCTAATCATCTTCCTGGCCAATATATTGTGGGTTGGGACCTGATTAGTGCGTGATTGAATCCCTGAGGGTCATCAATCGGTTTGGAGAAAATGATGTGTGTCGTCTGTGGTTGCTCCGGTTCTAGTGAACATGTTTCAGATCATCATCATGCGGATGAGGTCATCAGTATAGATTCAATGAATCTTCACTTTGGGCTAGGGTCAGCCAAAGTATCGGTTCCGGGGCTGAGCCAGGAGCGTACGATCCAGCTCGAGGCCGATGTTTTAGGCGCGAATCAAAAAATCGCCCATTCAAACCGTACTCATTTCGAGTCCCATGGCGTATTAGCGCTTAATCTCGTATCCAGCCCTGGCTCAGGCAAGACATCGCTGCTCTGCGCTACCATCCAATCGATGAGACGGTTGTACCCTCATATTGATTTAGCAGTGATTGAAGGCGACCAACAAACGAGTCACGATGCCAACCGGATACGAGCCACCGGAACACGAGCGGTTCAGGTAAATACCGGTAAGGGATGTCATCTGGATGCGCCCATGGTTGCACGGGCATTTGAACAACTTCATAGTCACCAAGCGCCTCCCCAAAAACAAGCCTGTCCCTATCAAATATTATTTATAGAGAATGTCGGTAATCTTGTTTGTCCTGCACTATGGGATCTGGGCGAGGCCGCCAAAGTTGTCATACTGTCCGTTACGGAGGGCGAGGATAAGCCTCTTAAATATCCTGATATGTTCGCGGCCGCTAAAGTCATGATCATCAATAAAATTGATTTGTTGCCTTATCTCAGATTTGACCTAGATCTCTGTTTAACGAATGCTCGGCGCATTAATCCTGACCTAACGGTTTTCTTGGTATCAGCTGATTCAGGGGAGGGGATGGACTCGTGGTTGGAGTGGCTTATCCAGCCAGTGACGCCTCGATTCAGAGTCATAGATCGGCCATCCTATGTGCTGGCTTCCCCCGCGCAACGTGCATCAAAGGAGAAACCCCTATCTTGAATCTCTTTGGTTTGTAGTGTGTGAACATCACCACTCCTAGCGTTATATCGATTCCCCATCCGCGCCCATCTCGAGTCATAGGTATGGGGGCCTGGCTGAAAAACACCGCTTGTCTATTGGACGGCCGGAGGGCCTTCTATTCAAAGGAGCATGGGGATTTAGGAAGTCCTAAAGCTCGAAAGTTGCTCCATGAATCAGTGACGCAGTTTCTGTGTCGTTTCGATTCAAAGATTGATGCAATCGCGCATGATCTTCATCCTGATTTCTACAGTACTCATTTGGCTCTGGAGTTGGGTGCGGCCCTCTCCGTGCCAGCCTTTGCTGTGCAGCATCATACCGCTCATTTGGCTGCGGTTATTGCAGAGCATGGCCTGACTGGACCCACCTTGGGACTGGCATTGGATGGCGTCGGTTATGGTGCTGATGGAACCAGTTGGGGTGGCGAATTATTGTTGCTACAACCTGATGAGAACAACGATTTGGCGCCTATAAGTCGGCGGCTTGATCATATCTCTTCGCTACGTATGCCCGGTGGCGATAAGGCGGCCATTGAGCCATGGCGTATGGGCCTGAGCGTACTTCATGCCCTTGGTGAAGATAACAAGATTCAGGAGATCTACTTCAAACGCATGGAGGGCTCACAAGCGGCTCAACTCGGTCAGTTGCTCCAAAAAAATGTGAACTGCCCAATCAGCACTGGGTGTGGTCGTTGGTTTGATGCCATTGCTTCATTATTGTTAGGCATCGACAAACAAGAGTATGAGGCGCATGCCGCCATGGCTCTCGAAGCCTGTGCCAAGGGCTGGTTCGCTGCAGCGAGCTCTTTAGAGAAAAAGTCGTTAGTTGATCAGGTTAAAGAACAGATTGCTTCAGGTGGTTCTACCCTTCTGGATTTGTTCCCTTTAGCCTCTGAAGTGCTGAGTGAATCAGAGATTCATCGTGCAGCAGCTTACTTCCATATCGGGTTAGCCGAGCGCTTAGTAGTTCGGAGCGCAGAGTTAGGCCACCAATTGGTCATAAAGCAGATAGCTTTATCAGGTGGGTGTTTTTTCAATTCAATTTTAAGAGAGTGGGTGATGATGGGCTTGAAGGGTCAGGGCTTCAAGGTCTATGTCCCCCATAGACAGAGTTTTGGCGATGCAGGACTTGCTTTGGGTCAAGCCTGGGTGGGTGCGCAGACACTACTCGCTCAAAGGGCCCAATGCGTATCGAATACCTTCAGTGGGCATAGCGTGTTTGGCGAGGCATCTCATCCATGTGTTTAGCGCTGCCTGCTGAAGTCTTGGAGGTTCACTCCGATCAAACGGCCACGATCAATTTGGGTGGTGTACATCGAAAGGTATCGATCCATATGACACCTGATGTCATTTCGGGAGATTACGTCATCATTCACGCAGGCTTTGCGATTGGTACATTGGATCAAGATGAGGCTTTGGAAACCCTCGCCTTGTTTGCTTCCCTTACCAGCGTTGCAGAAGCACCCTAGTCGTCAGATCCATCGCCATGTTCTATCGGTTCAATGTGCGGATTTCTGCTAAGGTTTCCATAATGACCTCCAGAGTGGTCTGATGAAATATATTGACGAATTTAGAGATCCGGTCTTCGCCCAATCCTTGCAGGCAGCTATCCGCGAGGAGTCAAACCCCAGTCGTCAATATCGCTTCATGGAGTTCTGTGGAGGTCATACCCATGCCATTTCTCGATATGGCCTCGAGGACTTGATCCCAGATAATGTCCGTTTGGTCCACGGGCCTGGCTGTCCTGTATGCGTTTTACCCATGGGACGAATAGATCAAGCCATTCACCTGGCTTTAAGCAAGGATGTGATGTTAACTACCTATGGCGACACGCTTAGGGTTCCGGCATCTAATCAGTTGTCCCTAATGCGGGCTAAAGCACAAGGTGCCGATATCAGGATGGTCTATTCTGCGATGGATGCTCTGGATTTGGCTCAGAAACATCCAGAACGCCAGGTGGTTTTCTTTGCTATCGGTTTTGAAACCACAACACCCGCAACGGCGCTGGTGATCAAGATGGCCTCAACACTAGGCTTAGATAATTTTTCGGTCTTGTGCTCCCATGTCCTGACACCGGCCGCGATCACACATATTATGGAGGAGGGGGGACGTGATTTGGGTGTTGATCTGCATGGATTCATAGGGCCTGCGCATGTAAGCATCATTATTGGCTCATCAGCTTATCAATCGTTTGCAGAGCAATATAAAACACCGGTTGTGATATCAGGCTTCGAACCTCTGGATGTATTGCAATCGATATGGATGCTCTTGCGTCAAACCAATCAGGGTCGTCATTGCGTAGAGAATCAGTTCACTCGTGCCGTCTCGGAGAAGGGTAATCACATCGCCCAAGCGCACATGAATGAGGTCTTCGATCTGCGCGACACTTTTGAATGGCGTGGCCTGGGTGAGTTGGCTCATAGTGCCCTGAAAATCTCTGAAAAATTTGATCGATTTGATGCGGAAAAGCGTTTCAGTCTCAACTATCAGCGTGTTCCAGATCATAAGCAATGTGAGTGCGGGGTCATTTTGCGAGGACTTAAAAAACCCAATGAATGCAAGCTCTTTGCAACGGTCTGTACCCCTGAAAATCCTATAGGGTCTTGTATGGTGAGTAGTGAAGGAGCCTGTGCAGCCCATTACAGTTATGGCCGTTTTCGGGACCAAAAAACCTAAGCGTCTGTGCCAGATTAGTTAACAGGCGGTCAGTGGCTATTCTCGAACCTGACTTCTATCGATAAATATTTATGACGCCAAAGAAAAAATACATTCGTCCACTTGACCTGAAGCATGGATGTATTGATATGAACCATGGTGCCGGGGGTAGAGCCAGCAAGCAACTCATTGATGAGGTCTTTATGTCCCTCCTTGATAACGCGTATCTCCAGCGTGGGGATGATGGTGCAGTACTCGAATTTCCACCCGAAGTCATGAAAGGTGGGCGACTGGTGATGTCAACTGACATGCATGTCGTGAGCCCGCTTTTTTTCAAAGGAGGTGATATTGGGTCCTTGGCTGTGCATGGGACGATCAACGACGTCGCCATGATGGGGGCCCGGCCGCTCTATCTTTCAGCGAGTTTTATTCTTGAAGAAGGGTTTCTTCTCAGTGACTTGCGACGTATTGTGGAAAGTATGGCCAAGGCATCCAATAGGGCCGGCGTTCCTATTGTGGCGGGTGATACCAAGGTCGTTGAAAAAGGGAAGGGTGATGGTGTCTTTATCAGTACCACAGGTGTTGGTATTGTTCTGGGTGAAGAGATTGGGGGTGCCCATGCTCGTGTGGGCGATGCGGTCCTCATTTCTGGTTCAATAGCCGATCACGGTGTTGCGGTCCTGGCCCAACGAGCGTCGTTGGAATTCGACACGTCTATTGTCTCAGACAGTGCATGCCTCCATGGACTGGTAGCAGAGATGTTAAGTGCAGTTCCGCCGGGTGCTGTCCATGTCTTAAGAGATCCCACACGAGGAGGATTAGCGACTACGTTGAACGAGATAGCGGGTCAATCCAATGTGGGTATGCTGTTATATGAAGATCAAATACCCATTGCAGCACAAACTGAAGCGGCATGTGAGTTGTTAGGCTTAGATCCCCTCTACATAGCCAATGAAGGAAAGTTGGTTGCCATTGTTGACACTGTGTACGCTGAGCCACTACTGGCAGCCATGAGACAACATGAATTGGGACTTGACGCGGCTCGCATTGGATCCGTCGTCGCGGATGATCAAAACTTTGTCACCATGAAAACGAGCTTGGGCGGCATGCGCGTTGTTGACTGGTTGAGTGGAGAGCCCTTGCCGAGGATTTGCTAAAGCTTCGACCACGCCAGCAGGGGGGGCTCTATCTAAGAATCAATCTTATTTGAGTTTTTTGAAGAAAAGCCTCGTGCAACCGCATACAATGGCATCCAATTATCGTGCGATTAGGGCTTTCTAAGAGTGTACAGGTTGACTCATCGTTTTCTTGCCTTACTGTTCCTGGGTGTCCTCGCAACAGGTCTTTTGGCTTGCTCTGCCTTGATTGAAGTCAGTACCTACCCGTTAAAGCAGATCGTCACTTTTGTCGAAGAAAGCACAGGAGAAGAAAAGCCTGTGATGACGCCTATTGAGCTTGAGCATCAGTTGATGCGCTTTGCCGACGGCTATATCTCTGCGGCCGTTGCTGCGACCGACAGGCTCCGCACTAACGGTCAGTTAGCCGACCCAGAGAGAGTGCTACTGTTCAAGATTGAACTCACCGGAGATGTTTATCAGGTTGCCACCGGTCCAAACGCCTACGGCAACCTGTTGGATATGATTGTATTGGTCGCCTTAGAACGTATCGAGCTTGAGCGTTATTTGATCCCTGATCGATGGGGACAATCGGCGGAGCCATTACTTCATATCATCCAGCAGAATGAAAAAGCGATCTGGGCTATTGGGAAACAGATTCTCAAACCCGAGATGCAGAATGAGTTGCGACAATCCATTAATGACTGGGCCAAAAAGAATCAGAAATTGGACACCTTGTTGGATGTTCGATCCACTGGATTTGCTTCTGAAATTGCCAAATACTCCACGTATCGACCGGAAAAAAGAGATACGAGCGTGTTTGACTTGCTCGAGATTGATCCTCTATCTTCTTTGGATCCTGCGACGCAGGAGTTAACCAGGACGCGCCATTTCGCCGAGCGAGCACTTTATCTCGCGCAAAGGACGCCTACTATTCTGAGGTGGCAGGCGGAGCTTCTAAGCCTTCATGCAGCGAGGATACCTGAGGTCGAGACTTTGGTTCAGAATACCTCGAAGATCGGTGATGCTGCAGAAAGGCTGAGTCATGTCGCCGAGGCGCTCCCTCAAAACGCTGCGCGGGAGCGGGAAGCGATTCTTAAGGCGCTGAAGGAACAGTCAGGTCAGCTCGCTCAGATGGCTACACGCATTGAGGAGGCGTTCCATGCGGGGCATGAGATGGCGATTGCAACGGACAGCACCTTAAAGACCTTCGATCAACTATATAAAGATCTTAAAAGCGAACCCAGAGATCCCAATGCAAAGCCTTTCGATATCACCGAATACAAGGCTATTGCCAAAGACGTTGCAACCACATCCACGCAGCTTAATCAGCTGCTGACCACATTGGATCAACGAGGGTCCGGCGCTGATGAGCCCTCAGGTCTCCTGGCGTTAGCGAATGAACTGGAAGCACGAGGTGATCGATTGACTCAAAAGCTCTTATTCGTAGGGTTGATGTTGATCGGTGCTTCTTGTCTTGGTTTATTGCTGACGATGCTTCTATACAGGTTACTGCTTAAAAAAATAGCCAATCTGATCTAGTCAGGTCCAACACTCGATTTTTGACGCGTCATTAATTACGAAGAGCCATTGAACAGGCGAAAGTTCATGAACACAAATAAAATCCTCTTAATCCTGATTGTCATGGGTTCTCTGAGTCTCTTTGCGAGCACATATGAACCAGATAAGCCCGTGAGTCCATTTGAGTCTGTAGATACCTCTAGTCCCAGAAGAACCTTGATGGGCTTTCTCGAAACCATGGATAGGCGTTATCGAATCGGTATGGGTCCAGAAGGAAAACTCACTGGGTACCTTGCTTCCGATCGGCTGTATCCCTCAAAAGAAGAAGAGTGGGCCGTTAAGGAGATGTTTAAACTTCGAGGCTATGAATCTAAATATTTGGATCTTAGTGCCGTTGCCGATGCGGCTAAATCAGAAAGTCTTTGGCGACTTTCGTTGCAGCTGAAAGAGGTGCTCGATCGGATTCACCTTCCTGATGTACAGGAAATACCTGATGAAGCCATGATGAAGGCGTTAGGTCAGTCACATTGGAAAATTCCCGGAACTCAAATCGATATCACTCGCAAAGACAAAGGACCCCATGAAGGTGAGTATCTCTTTAGTGCGGAGACTGTGAATCAAGTACCGGCTTTTTATGAGGCTATAAAAAACCTACCTTATCAACCTGGGGCTAACGAAGGTTGGTACTTTAAAGCCTTCCATGAGCCCATGGGCCTCGCGATGCTCCTTCGCCACATTGTTCCACCACGTTGGATCATTAATACGCCTAAATGGACGAATACCTTAATTGCGGATCAGCCCATATGGCGATGGGTAAGCATCCTGATTGTTCTCTTTGTTTTCTGGACAGTTCTTGGTTGGGCACGTTCGTTGACTCGATACTTACAAAAGGGGGGACCTCTGATCATCATTCCTTTTGGGGCATATTGCCCCTTGTGGTGCTCGTTGGGATCACCCCTATTTATTCCTGGTTTTTTTCCGAAATCCTCCGTGTTTCTGGATTCGTTTATACCGTATTCAATTTCAGCGTTTGGTCTTTGTTTTTTGTTTCCCTCACCTTACTAGTATGGAAAGGCGGGCATATTCTGGCGGAGATTATCATCATTCTTGCTGAATTGAAGTCGGTCAGTCTCGATAGTCAGATTATTCGTTTAGGCTTTCGATTGATCAGTCTTGGTTTATCGCTTCTGATCATTACCGAAGGCGCTAATCGTTTGGGTCTTCCCGCTTATTCGGTTCTGGCAGGCCTTGGGATCGGTGGTCTGGCTGTCGCTTTGGCCGCACAACATTCCTTAGCCAATTTGCTAGGTTCGCTCATCATCATGATCGAAAAACCTTTTAGAGTAGGTCACCGAATCAAATCAAGTGCCGTTCAGGGCTTGGTTGAAGACGTGGGGTTCCGTTCAACCAGGATTAGAACCCAAGAAAACACCCTTGTGAACGTCCCAAGCAGCGACCTCATCAATCACCCGATCGAGAATCTGACGACGCGGAAACATCGCGCTTCACGGCAATCTGTCTATTTTTCTTTAGAAACACCGATTGAGAAAATCAGAACGATGATTGGGTCCATCAGCCACATTCTCAGCCAGGGTAATGGCGTCGTATTCGGTCATGTCGATGTGGTGCTTCGTAGCATCAGCCATAAAGGCTTTGAAGTGATGTTCGACTTCGCGGTTAAAGTGCATACAGAAATGGAAGAGTTCCGTGCGCAACAAAACGTGCTACTTGAAATTGCTGCAGTGGCAGAACGCGAAGGCGTAAAATTTTCACGCTTTGAAAGCCATTTCACGCCTTCCGAAACCATGGAAATGGAATCAACATTGCCTGAAGAGAAAGCGGGTGAGTCGTCTCATGAATCGCCTTCCCGAGAAGAACATGAATAGCGCTAAAAGATAGGCTGAATCTACTTTTGGTTGCGCTACCGGCTCAATCTTCTGTGTGATGGAACAGGCGGCGGCAAGGGCCATCAAGGGCAGAATAAATAACTTCATTATTTCCCCCATATCCCCGTCATTTCTAAAATCAATTGAGTTTGCGTCTTGATCGAGAGAGGCGCGGCAATCTGCCCTTCAATGATTTTGTGGGTCACTAAAGCTGTGGTTGCGGCGTCCATAGACTCAAAAGGGTTGGAATCGTTGAAATAGTCTTCTTTCGTTGTTTCTTGGTGCTGATCCTTAAAAAGAAAGTGCATTTCGGGTCGCCTCTGAATCGATGCCGTGGGTTCGCCTTCAGCGCCTCTCATCAAAATAGCGTTAGCAGAGCGCCTTTGAAAGTATTCACTCAGTTTCGCCGGGTATTCTGGGTGCGTGTAATTTGCGATTTGCCAGGGCTGATCGGAGCAGGGATTAATGAGTTTTGCAAGAACATGTCCAGAGTTTCTGAGCCCCAGTTCGATCCTTAAGTCTAAAAATTTCTGAAGCGCAGGTGAAAGTACTCGGAGAGGACAAAAGATCGGGAGACTTAAGTCGCTAAAACGCCCAAAATCGTCAGTTGTTTCGAGGATTGGCCAATCTAGGACTTTAAATATTTCGTGAGAAGTGACTCTGGCTGGGTCTTTCTCTATGCCCTGTACAATGACCGTGAAACCCCCTTTAGCCAGGAGTGCAGCGAGAAGTGGCGTCAGATTGGCATGCTTTCTAGCACCATTATAGCTCGGAAGCACAATGGTTGGATGAGGGTCTGTGTTCAGTGGCTTAAAGTCTGTGGCTTCAAGCCCGTCCATAAATCCCATGAGCTCCGAAGCGGACTCACCTTTGATCCTCATGGCAATACAAAAAGCGCCCAGTTCAAGATCGGTGACTTTACCTTTAAGAATTTGAGTGAACACGTCTTGGGCCTGATCATGATTAAGATGCGCTGAGCCCTTAATGCCGCGACCAATGACTTTTAAAATGGATGAAATACTCATGCTTATGATTATGACCCTTGAAGCCTTATTTGAAAAATCCAAGGCTAGGGCTGATTGGAGAAAGGAGGGCCATCGGGTATCCTAGGGTTTCAGTGAATCGGATCAATAAAACTCAAGCAAACGAATAATCATAGGATGAATACATTCTGGACATGGGCTTCTATCATCGGCTTGTCGATGACGCCGAGTTTAGTGCTGGGTCCCTCAGTGGCTGTGGGTGTTGGAATCATGGCCCATTATGATCCAATGATTCTGATTCCTGTGGTTGCAATAGCTGGTTTTATTGAGGGGTTGATCCTCGTCTGGATCGTAGGACAAGCACAACGATTTAGCACCATTCATCGGTGGATTTCAAAGTTGCATACTCCCAGGGGTATGGCCCTTGCCAAAAAGTGGGGCGTGTGGGGTGGTCTGAGTGTCGGATGCTTTCTGGTTGGTCAGGAACCGATCTTGTTAGGCCTTCGCTGGATGAATATCAGTCTAAGCAGGATTTGGATTCCTCTAGCCATCAGCAATGCTTTTTTTACCTGGTTGTACTATGTACTGACTTCAGTCAGCATTGAGCAGTTGTTGATCAATCTTCAGTGATATCAACAGTAAGATCTCATTCGGTGTGGTGTTTGGAACCAGTCTACGGCTTGGGATAACTAGAGATAATCGGGGGAAACTCTCTGGTTAAGCGCAGACTGGAAGAAGCACAATATCAAACTAGTGATCAAATAGCTAATAATAGCTAACAGCCTCTTGAGCAGCTCGTTTAATAGGTTGTCTCTGGAGTGCCCGTTGCGCTGTATACCTTATCTATCTGTGGTTGTATGATTGGACTTTTGCTTTACCCCAGGTTTGTTAAACTTTATAAAGGGTCTGCGGGCATTTAGACTTTCGGTCTCTCCGTAACCACCCTTTAACGTGAATGAACATGGATCAAGTCTCGTTAGGTTCATTAGATGTTGAATTAGTCAGGCAGTATGGCGGCCCCGTCAGTCATGCCATTCTGAACCCGCCTTACCAGATATTTAGGAGGGAGGGTATCCCCGGAATCATTGGATATGTGCTCCATGGGCGCTGTGTGGTTGTGATGGGTGATCCCGTAGCTTCGGTTGAATATAGAAGTCAATTGGTGGATGCCTTCCATCAACATTGTACTGTGCATAACTGGCGTGCCATCTATGTGGTCACTCATAAAGAAATGGCGTTCTTCGCCGATCATTATGGTGGCGCTATGATGCAATTTGCTAACAAACTCGTCACTAACCCTCAGAAAAAGCTTTATTTAGATCAGAAGGGTAATCGACTTAAATCAAAGTCTAATACGGCACGAAAATCAGGTGTGACGGTTCGCGAGTATGACGGGACAAGTCCAGATTATGGCGACGGTTTTGAGCAGAAGATTACCGATGTGATCCATCAATGGCAGAAGGCTCGAAAAGGCTACCAGCTATTCCTAGAGATCCCTGATCTTTTTAACCATCTCCATGGTTGTCGGTGGTTTATTGCAGAACATGACGGCGTTGTTGTTGGCGTGCTTTATCTTCTTAAAACAGGTTTTTGTGACTGTCAGTATACGATTGATCTGGTGCTTTCATCGCCGTTCGCTCCCAACTTTACCAACGAATTGATGATTCTTACAGCTATGGATCAGCTTGGATCCGAAGGGGTTGATGCCATGAGTTTGGCCGTGGGTCCCAGCAAGACCCTAGGTAAGATTGTAGGGCTCGGGCTCATCAGTGCTTTTTTGGCTCATGGGTTTTATGGCTTGGCCACCAGATTAGTACCACAACATGGAAAAGTGTTTTTTTGGGATCAGTTTGGCGTTTCTAGACGAGAGCCCCTGTATCTTTATTTCGAGAAACCCACCATTGGACTCGCTGAATTCCGAGCCTTGCTGAAGACGTTCAATTTTTCCAGGGCGTAGTAGGCTTATGAGCTTTTTAGCCGATTGCACTCGATAGTCTTGAACTAGCGGTTGAAAGAATGCTACAGCCGCTCTTCGTGCGGTTAAAACGCCTATAGTTCAAGGGGAGGCATGCACTAAGCACGTCTGGTCGTTCATATTCTTGGGTGGGCAACATCTGGTCTTTTTTAGGATTGCTCTTTGCTAATGAGCAGAAGGGGTCGTTTTAAGTTCCTGGAGTCGCGGCGCTACAGCCGAATCGTCTCCTTAAATCGGTCTAAGCTTCGGCTAGGCGTGTTAACTGTCGTGTACTCATTTTTTGCATCGTTCTAATCGATCACCATCAATATGTACTACATTCTTGCTGGTTGAGAGTTCCCAATGCTCCTCTCTGTGCGTATCTGGCTTAATTTCAGAAATACCGCAATCCTGATTCACGATATAGCCTTTATCCGCTCGAGTGAAATAGGTCACCGTGCATTTGAAGTCGCTCAAAGGGTAAGCAATCGTTGGGTAACGAATCAGCACGATAGGATCATTGGTGCTGACTGTAGGATCACAGTAAAAGCCATCTGGGAAAGGAAACAAACCGTCTTCGGCTTTGACTGGTGCATGAGCTAATGTAAGAAGTAGGGCGGTCAGGACTTTAGTCGTATGGATTCTGTTCATTGCATCATCGCTCTGCTGCTATCGTGCTTTGTGGCGCCACTATGGGGTGGCATAGTACTCGACAAATAGATTGTAGATAGCCTCATCGTTGTGGTTTTTCTTAACTACAACCCATCAGTGACCCAAAAAAATCAGGTCTTTTTGACTTTGAAGACAGCCGCCCTGATCAAGATGAGCTTTTGTCCTTGTCGCCCTGTTTTTCGATCTTTTTCCCAAGTTTTTGCATGTCTTGCCCAAAGCCACTCCATGTATTGCATGCCTGGAGTGTCCCACAAGCAAACAATAAGAGCAGTAGGATTTTTAGAGGTGATGTCATGGTCGTCTTGTCTTAAATTAAACCTTAGATACACGATATTGAGGATTGAATCCTATTTGGCCTCTATTCTGATCGGGTCGAGGCCTCTCTTCAAGGCCAGTTGGATCCTTATTAAGGATATTGGAAAGTTTTAGATAGTCATAAAATTGAAATATCCCTCAAACATAATAGAACCGTTATTGAATACTCTTCTGGTCGTTTTCTCGACGCTTCACCTGCCTCAATTAGGGGCAGGTTTCTTTTTTCTAGCAATCCAATCGCCCTAAACGCCGTATTTACAAAGCGCTTTCCTAACTTTGATCACGTCTCGAAGATAAGGATGCCAGTTGATCTTTGATCATCCTTCCGAGAAATAAGCCCGATGGCATCGCCTTCATGATTTCCAGGATATCCATAGGTAGGGCTCGATCTCCCAGAAAGCGTATCAAACGATCCGTTCTCGTCTTTTGGAAGAGTCTTATAAATAGATTGGGCGCTTCTGTAGGGTGGGCTTCTATTATTTTAAGTAATAGGGTATCCATCTTTCTAATGACGCCACTATCTAATGATGGTGGGAGTGGCGCTAGTCCTTTTCTCAAAGTATTTGCACAATGTTGGCTCCAGTTCTGGATTCTTGAAAAAGCATAGCCCGTGCTGGCGCGGGCCGTTCCTGAGCTTAAGCTACAGTTAACCCAAGGTGATGGTTTGGTTGGGGAGCGGGAGGGGATACCCATCGGAATCACGCCTTGTTCGGTACGGATAGTGTCATAGGTGATATCACCCAGCTTGTGTCGGATGGATGCCCGAAGTCGATCTTTAAGGTCTAATGGGTTTAGCGGTTTTCTTGAAAATACCGTTTGTTCGATTAGGGCACGTCTTGGGCTTAAGGGTAATAGATAGATGAATTCCACAAGGTAAGGAGAGGGGGCGATAAAATCCATCAAGGTTACGGCTGAGGGGTCAAAACAATCGGTACCTGTTTCAATTTCATCACCTAAGAATACTTGCCAGAGGTGGCCCTTTTTGAGTGAGCGCTCGCTCGAGGGTCTTGTGTCTACGACGAAACGTGCTTGGTGGGATCCAGAGCTCGTTTGTATATGAAAAACGTTATCGTCGATCCAAGATGACGCTAGAATCCGAGTGCTCATGACTAGCTTTACAATGTTCTGGTCTCTGATCATCGTTTCGGCTCGAGCATAAAAGCTTTCAGATTTGATCATTTGATAAGGAATGATTGGCGATTCGATCCAGGACTTTGTTATCCCTTTAGATACCAATAACTTCTTCCACGAGTGATCAGGCTTTATGGGCCAACGATGTGTCTCATCGAAGCCCCAATAACACCAGGTTCGGTCGTGACTGTATCGCGATCTTTCTTCCAGTATGAGGACGCTAGATAGACTCCCAGGATCACTTGCCAGCTGCATTCCAAGACTTAAACCTGCACACCCACCACCCAGGATAATGAGGTCATGAATCATTGGGCTAGGAAGCCTTGTGTTCATAAATAGGAAACTCAGATAGGGCTTGATGCAGTTTGCGTTCGTGATGAAGCCCTTTAAGCCAGAAAGGGTTTGAGCCTAGAGGTGAAATAAGTGTTTTGGCGGTGATGGCGCTTTTCTTTTGAGCGCTGACGTGAGCCCTCTGATCCCAGTAATTAAAGTTTCGGTTGTTGAGCTCCTCGCCGATGGCTTGATACACTTTGGCTGCAACCAGTATAGCGATTCGTGCTTTCTTGGGAAGATAAGGAATCCCATTTAAGCCGCTTTGATAGTAATGGTCAGCCAAGTGGAGGAGGTCCTTAACGGCTTGAGTCACCAAAGGCTGAAGATCCTTTGAAGGTTGAATCAGCTGTTCTGGTGTTGCCTTGTGAACGCTTATACCAGGGAGATAACGCCGGCCCATTTCAGCGTCTTTCCGGACATCCCTTGCAATATTGGTGAGTTGCATGGCGATCCCGAGATCGATGGCATGAGGGTAAGCCCTAGAATCTTTGACGTCGAGAATATGACTCATCATGAGACCGACGGTACCGGCGACTCGGAAGGCGTAGCGAATTAACTCTGCGTCATCTTCGACCAGCACGGTCTTAAGATCACTTTTAACCCCATGAATGAGTTCCAGAGGAATCCACAAGGGGATGTGGCACTGCCTGAACAGCCTCATAGCATCAACGAGCCAAGGATCTTTCGACTGTCCTCTTTTAAGGCATTCTTCAATATCTGAAAGTCTTTGGATGGCTTCGCCTGGAGTGTTACTTTCATCAGCAATATCATCGACCTCACGACAGAAACTATAAAGCCGGGTCGCTCTCTGGGCATGTTCCAGATCCAGAAGGTGACGAGCCCAGTGAAAGCTCTTGCCATGGGTTTTGAGTGTTAGATCAGCGGGATCAGTTGGGTGATTCTGGTTCAAAAAAACTCCGTCCAGTTATGACGAGGTCAGATTCGGTATGTAACTGTCGACTACTTTCGCGGAGCAGAGGACTCCAGGTAAGCCTGCCCCTGGGTGAGTACCTGCACCCACAAGATAAAGATTCTCAAGGCCTTCCGCCTTATTATGGAATCGGAAATAGGCCGACTGAGAGAACACGGGCGCTAAGGAGAATCCGGTGCCCTTGTAACTCAAGAGTTCTTGCTCGAATGTTTTTGGAGTTCTAAAGAACTCAGCTGTAATTGTGGTTTTGAGTTCGGGAAGAAGGGTTTCATCTAAGGCATTGACAATCCGATCACGAAGGCGAGGACCCTCTAATGCCCAGTCGATGCCAGATTCTAGATTCGGGACAGGACAAAGGACATAAAAGCTGTCACAGCCGGGAGGAGCAAAACTTGGATCCGTCGCCGTGGGGCGATGTACATACAGTGAAAAATCATCGGAAAGTATTTTACGGTCGAAAATATCGTGTAGCAGACTTCTGAATCGTTGTCCCATCCAGATGGTGTGGTGGGCAACTTCTGGATAGGTGCGAGTGGTTCCGAAATAAAGAACAAAGAGTCCCATGGACAACGTTCCATAACGGACATTGAGCCGGGTTTGCAACGACTGCTTCGGGGTAGGAACCATATGTTGATAGAGATGGAGGGCATCGGCATTAGCTACTACGATGTCGGCCGACAGGGTTTCGCCGGAAGCAAGTAGTACGCCCGAAGCACATTTGCCTTGGAAGGTAATCTCTTGAACTGTCTCCCCTAAACGAATATCAATCGCGTGTCTTTCCATCAAAGCGCGCAAAGCCTGGATAATCGCTCCTGTACCACCCATCGCAAAATGGACCCCCCAAGCTCTCTCGAGATAGTGAATCAAACTGTAAATGGATGTGGTTTGAAAAGGGTTTCCTCCCACCAGAAGTGGCTGGATGGAAAAGGCTCTCCTCAGTCTTGGGTCTTTTAGATAGCTTGAGACAAAGTCCCAGGTCGATTGATAGCTCTTCAGCTTTAAGAGCTTGGGTATTTGTGCAATGAGGGTAGAAAACTTCTCGAAGGATCGGGTTGAAAGTTCAGTAAACCCAACCTCGAAGATGGCCTTCGATTGAAGAACCATGCGCTGATAGCCCTCAGCATCCAGAGGGTTAAAACGTCGGATTTCTCTGAGCGTATCGTCAAGACTGCCGCCATAATTGAAATAGTCGCCATTTTGGAAGACATAACGATACCAAGGTGACAGTTCAATCAATTGGATATGGTCTTCAAGACGTTCGGAGAAGAGTTCAAATAACTCACTGAGAAGGAAAGGCGCCGTAATCACCGTAGGTCCACCGTCGTGTCGAAAGCCCTCTTTTTCAATCGTAAGGGCTCGTCCACCCAATTGATGGTTCCTTTCAAGTACCGTTACATCATAACCTTTGGCCCGAAACCTTAGGGCAGAAGCGATCCCTCCAAATCCGGAGCCTATGACGATGACTTTGTTTTTGGGTTTCACAATGATGTTATGAGCAGGTAGTCCGAAAACTTTAATGCTTCCAGCACTCCAGCCCATTTCGATTCATGAAATCAGAATGCCTAAAGATGTCCGAAGAAAACCAGGGTGTTTGGGCAATGATTTTATCTTCACGCCGCTCTAAGAGGATCTGCATTTCATATTCTTCTCCAGTGCCTTTCTTTCTGAACACCGGAAAAAACTGCAGTTCTATAAAGGGGTTCGATTCCCCTTCTCTGACAGACTTATCCCAAGACATCTGGGCTTCATCAAGAGGGGTAAATCCTTTGCTGCATTGGCGCATGAAATCAAATAAGGTCAAACCATTAGCCAGCTTGATGAGTTTGGCGAAATATAAGGCTCGGTAAAAGTCGAGCTTGTCCGTATCAAGCCCTTGATGGCTATCACCTAACTCACCAATTGGGTTGGCTCGGATAGCATTGAGGTCTGGGAATCGGCTAAAAATATAACGATGGAACTTCTTAAGTCCAAAACATTGAGTTTCATTTTTGCAATAGAAGTCTTTAAGCAAGCGTGTTTCTTCTTCGGATTTGGCGACCGTAATTTCAGCAACCGAATTTTGTTCATCTCTTTCATCTTCACCAAATATCCATTCGAAGTCATTCCATGACATCCCATGGTTAACCTTTTTTGCAATCTCGGTCCTATCGATCAGGACGCCAGCAAAGAGAAACACAGCAACGATGAGGCCTAAAATCATCCAACCCTGGGCGCCCTTTCTGGGGCCCATTTTTTTCTGACAGTGTGGGCAGTGCTTATGGGGTGTGTTGCTGTCTTGGATATTCATAATATGTTGATCTCAATGGCCTAGAGGCCCTTTAAAATTTTGAAAGATAAAGGCGCTAAAGCGGAGGACCAATTTAGTGATAGGGCTTTTTTACTTGAGATGGCCTTTTACCGATTGGACGGTGCTCAACTTCTGATCGTTTCCGGAACAGACTGATGCCCACCAGAATGATTAAAAGCCCTAGACTGCCTTCAAGTGTAATGAACGAGATGAGCTTAAACCATGCGAAATCTGCGTGGACAAACCTAACTAACCATCCGGCTATTTCGTCTGAAATAGCCGATAAGAAGATCAGAGAGCTCAAGCGGATTTTTACAGAAGGGCTGACATTTGCGAAGAGCAGCAGATGGGTTAATGTGACTGCCAGCATACCCATAGAAAAGAAGTGGGCATGTGAAACTTCAAGCAGGCTCTCATAGCTTTTGGGTTCTGTGAAGTTCTCCGGAGAACCTAGGTAATAGGCTATAACTGAATCCTTAGATAAAGTCATACGATTAAAAAACATCAGTGCATTACTCACCCACTGAATGAGCATATAGCCAACAAACATGGAGACAATCGTATTGAGTAACTTATTCTTGTTTTGTTCGCCAGTTACGAAGAAACGCATTAATTTTTACCGCCCGATACGACCACTGAGAAAACGGTCAACACAGTTCTTACCGCATTGAGCGTTGCTCGACTGCTGAGCGTCGCACCACTAATCGCATCAACGCCCTTGTTCATCCTAAGATCCTCGATTGATCGATGTAATAAATGAGCCAGCCAGATCTCTGATGGCTTGTACTCGGGTGGTTCATGGAAGGCTAGCACTTCAGTCCTGACCAATTCCCCATTGGGGGACAATAAAATCAGGAGTGTTTCGGGTTGTGTACGGACAGTGTGAGACTCAATAGCGGCATAACCGAGCACGACATCACCTTTCTTACCTTCAAAGAAGGTAAATAGTTCGCTATCGAGCTTAACCTGCGCCTTTTGTTCAACCGTCGCCTTCTGCTCTTCGGTCAAATACACAGGGATACTCTCAATCAGCGCATCCTTACCAAAGGCCAGCTCAAAAGCCTCTTCTTTACTGAAGAAAACTTTGGCATAGGCATGGTGAGAGAAAAATATGAAAAGCAGGGTGAGTATGAGGCTTGAATGTAGGCGTCGCATGTTTGAGGGATGAACGATGAATATCCAAAGGTGAGCGCATTTTCGCTGAAAGTTCTCCCTATCAGCATACCAAGATTAAGACCTAATATAGAGTTGTTTCGTCACTATTGACTCAATGAATCTATGATAGGTCATAAACGAGAACAATTATCATATGCGAATGAGAAGCTAAATGAAATCATATCTCATTAATGATTTTGTAGAGGGTATTGGGATGAACATTCGTTTCGTTATGATCCTGTTCTTATTCGCTAAGATGTTCTTGGCGCTGGAGGCTATGGCGAAGAAAAGGAAGCCATCATCGGTTGATGAGATATGGAAAATTATTCAGCAACAACAACAGATTACTGAGTTACAAACCAAGATTTGACTAAGAGTAATGATCACGAGGAAGCGAGCTCTTCGTCTTCCCAAGGCAAGTTACTCAAAAAGTCCACCTTCGAAGTGGCCGATATTGGCGATAAATCAACCAGTGAGAGCTCAGTTGCAAGCGCAAAACTCAAGAGGAATAAGACGGATGCGGATAGAAAAAAGACGACATCCTGGCCTCTAAGGTCGAGAAGATCAAAACCCAGATGCACATCACCGATAAACGGGAATATATAGTGAAATGGGGCTTGGGTCCTGCCGCATCCGAAATTTATCGTGTCAATCGAGGTCTTTCGATGCAGGTTGTGGAGAGTGGTTCTATTGGAGAGGTTTCTAATGAATTTACTTATCTCGATTTTATGTTAGATCCAAAAATGAACATTCAAACTGGCTTATTGCTCCCACCCATGGGATTCATCAATGAGATACATGAAGGGCCTAGTTTCTCTGGCAATTGGCGACCTATAGTCGAGCAAATGATCATTTCAACAACCTGGCGTGAAATGGGGGCGGGCTTTTGGGGGCGCTCGGCTTAAATGCTTCGAAGTTCAGTAGTGCGGGCATAATGGAAGGTATTCAAAATGGTAGCTATGATTTGGCATTCTCAGGACGACTCGATTATTACGCGCCGTTCGCTCAAGGTTTGCAGATGGGGGGTTCTGCCTGGATTGGTAACTCGGGTCAGGGCTCGCAGGTTTATGAGAATGGAACCACGCAAAGTATTAACGCGTTGACGCAACTATACGAGGAACTCATTCAGTGGCATTACGAAGGGCTTGAGATGAGAGCATTGGGTGCCGTGGGTAGCGTGGGTAATGCTGACCACTTGAGTTCAGCCAATTGTCAGACCATTGGTATCAGGAACTATGGCTGGTACATCCGGGCAGCCAACGAAGTGATGCCTTACCTTTCTGGTGAAAGCACCCATTATCTGTCGCCGTTCTTCGGCTATAAGTTATATAACATCTTACCCTCAGTTTATCAGGGTGGAGATGGCTATGGTGGTTTTTACAACCAGTGGATTTATCAGGCGGGTCTTAAGTAAAAACCGATCGAAAAAGTTGCTGTTAAGTTTGACTAAAGAAACTTCAATTCTGGCGCAGGGCGACTGGGCGACCAATTTAATTTGGGCGTAGCATCCATGTATTGATTTTATCTAATCCATCTTTAAAGCTGTTGAGTGGCTACTGAGTCTTTTGATTGTTTGGGGCTGTATTTTCCCGCACAGATATCGGCAAAAAATGGTGGGGCTGCACTCAAGGGTTGGTGAAGCTCTGCCGATGGCGTGCCAACATTGCTTTCTGCCGATGTGACAGGCTTGCCGTCCTTATAGGTGACGATCTGTCTGATATAAGAACTGATGTAATATTTATCCTTACAGAATAAAGACGTTTTGAAGCTGGTTTCGCTCTGGAATTTATTTTTGGCATTCAATAGCAAAAAAGGGGCCACAAAATCATATTTCGTCGAATCACCCACGGGTCTTGAAATCAGAATCTTGGTATCACCAATCTTATCGTCGTGCGACGTATAGAGTGTGATGACTTCGATGCCTTTAGGGGCTGAAGAAGTTGTTGGCTGAGTATCCGAGCTACTTTGTTGCGGCTTGCTATCGACGATGGGAGGGCTTGTTTTCTTTGCGCAGCCAAAAGACAGCATGGCTAGAATTGTTACCGCTCTCGTGATCTTTATAAAAGGGGTTTGATTTAGGTGAGGCATAGGCATGTTCTCTTACTCATTCTTCTTCTGATCAACCGCAGCCTCTAAGAGGTGATGCCCGGAGGAGGCGTGCTCAGTCGTTGTGTCTTTTCCTTGGGCTAAATTTATGGGTACATTTTCTGACTGGGGTTTCATGCTTACTGAGTTTTTACAACTTTGGTTTTTCTCCAGTCGCATTGCATTTCGTTGGTTTCAGGAATATATCGATTCCAAGTCTTAGGGTCTATGTGACCTTTGTCCTCGAGGATTTTAAACATACCGTCTTCTTGGATCTCGCCAATCAAAACCCGTTTTTTTAGATGGTGGTTTGGCTGAATTTGAATGAGCCCTTCGGGCGCTTCAATGGAGACTCCAATGAGGGCGTCGTTGACTTTATCTGTATCGAGGCTCTGTGCCTTATGAACACCTTCGGCCCACAAGTTAACCATGTTGTAGCCCGCCTCAGTGGGGTCACTGGTGACGCGCCGATCGCCGAATCTATTCTTAAATGCTTTGGTGAAATTTCTTGAATTACGTGTATCGAGGCTCTGAAAAAAGTCCCAGGTAGCATACGTTCCAGCCAAAAATTCAGGTCCTATGGCTGACGCTTCTTCCTCGGCAATGGAAAAACTCATAATTGAATAGCCATTGGTCGGTGTGAGATAAGCAGATTGCATGCCTTTAAAAAAGGCAAGATTGCTGTCGCCATTCAGGGTATTTATGATGATCCCCCCATTAGGAAGCGCCTTTTTTATCTTTTCGATGATCGGTCCCACGGTCATCGTGCCGAGCGGAATATAGTCTTCTCCTTTAACTATGCCGCCCAAGGACGCCAACTGGCCTTTGATAATACGATGAGCGGTTCTTGGGAATACGTAGTCAGAACCCACAAGAAAGAATTCACTTCCTTTGTTCTGCATCAGCCATTCAATCGCTGGCTCTATTTGTTGGTTAGGCGTGGCGCCGCCATAAAAGACGTTTCTAGAGCACTCCTGACCCTCGTATTGGATGGGGTAGAACAGCAAGTGATTCCTCTGTTCGAAGATAGGGAGCATGGCTTTGCGGCTAGCCGAGGTCCAGCCACCGAAAACCACCGAAACTTTTTCGACGTCAATGAGTTTTTTCGCCTTCTCTGCAAAGATGTTTGGATCAGATGCACCGTCTTCATCAACTGGAACAATCTTATAACGCTTACCATGGATATTAAGGCCACCTTTGGCGTTCAGTGCTTCAATTGCAAGCGCTTCACCTTCAGCGGCTGTACCTTCAGAAACGGCCATGGTCCCACTTCGCGAGTGCAGAATCCCAACCTTGATTTCACCATGAAACGCTGGCTTCGGATTCGCGCCTTCATGTTGTTCGCAGCCAATCAACAGTAAAGCTTGAACCAGTAGGTACATGTGGGTTCTTAAACACGAATGTATCTTCATTGGAAATAGGCCCTAAAGACTAGCAATCCAATACAAGAGAACAATATGATGGTGCTGGTCATGCCCACCTTAAGCCCTCCCCACCTCAAGCGGTCGTAGTTCCCGTGATGTTCCAGATGTTCATGGGTATAGAGGACAAAGACGGTTGCGATGCAGGTATAGATCAATACCAGAATATGGATTTGATCAACCAGAGTGAGGTATTCGACAGCTCCAAGATCGGAGGATGCGGACTGCATGCTTAATACATCAGCAAATACTGACGCAGCGATTAAGCCGAGACGGGATTGAGCGTCCAATCGCTTGAAGAATGCGGGAATCGCTAAAGCAGCTGCGGTAAACGCCGCTATGGTGAGCTTCCAAAACGCGGTGTAAGAAGAACGTTTCAGGGTGATCGAAACATCGGCGGCGGTATAGGTGACCTCAGTGTTCTTGGGCAGTCGAGGATCCCCAAAGTTAGAGTGGTAGGTTACCTTGTCAGCATAGAGTGATGCGCCTTGTACCATCCAGCCTGGGATCACTATTTTAGGATCGACAATGGATGTGATGCCGTCATCAACAAATCGCAGTCTTGAATAATCAAGACCCGAAGATTCAAGTCGAATGGTGAGCGTTTGGCTGTCGAAAGGAAAGTTCGTCATGTTCCAAGCGTGTCGGAAGGTTCCACGAACTTTTCGGGTTATCCATATACCTTTGGCGGTGGGAACCGTCTCGATGCTGGAGTCTCTTATTTCCTTGGCATTGGGGAAGATGATGTCTCCAAGCGGATTGACGTCCTCGCTATTTGTCAGTGTCCATAGCCAGAAGGTGGCATCAAATTGTTTTGTTTGGCGATCAAAATCGCCAATATCTGTAATCAATGCCCCAATGGGGGCATGTTCGGTCTTATTTAAAACACCCTCTTCGGCCAGAGAGTAATTTGAATAGCAGAGTGCGCAGCAGACGATTAGGATCCTAAGAATGTTTGTTTCCTCCATGATCATTCTATATTTCATTAACAGGATCTGAGTTGGCCATATACTGTACATTCGAAGGTTTGACGTAAGTGATTGTTCGTGGCTTGCGGTCTGAAAGTATCAAGTATAGAGGTTTCCATCAACCACATCAGTTCGATAAGGGTTAGATGATTTCTGGAAGGGAAATTTTCAATGGCAATTCATTTCTCATCTCAGCTACCGTTCAATTTGAACGCTACATTGGAGCGAGTCGCGAAATGGTTGCCAGCCCAAGCGCCTATCAAGGATTTCATTCATCACAACACACTCCACAATCTCGAAGATCTGCAATTCCATGAGGCAATTGCGGTGGCCTCAAAAGTCTATGGGGCAAGGAGTTACCTCCCCATAGCGCAATATCAGCAACGTTATGAGGAAGGTAGAATCAGTGATCGAGCCCTACGTTGGGCCGTGAATCAAATTGAAGACCAAGGTGAACGTCACGACACGTTGCTGATGGATCTTTTTCGTAAAGATCATAGTGGGCATTTCCCGCCTGTTTCATTGGCGATGCACGGGCTTCGACAGAAATGGTTAACCCATATCGAAGTTAACCTTGATGAGCATGCCTCTTTAATTCTGATTCGTTTGGTGGCTAACTACCTTGATCAAGGGCTAGGGCGTTGGAGCGTCGCCAGGGAAGGGGAGTCTCTTTGGGCTTGCTTACAGCGCTTGGCCCAAAAGAGCCTTATCCCTTTACAGCCTTTTGATGACCCGCAGGCCAAAGAGTTACTTTCCAACACGCCCGAACAGGTTATCGAGATCTGTCTTGCAAGGATCGTGGGGTCTGAAGCTCTCTTTGAACAATATCTACTTGAAATGCTCTTAATTCACCCCGGCTGGTCTGGGATGGTCCATGTGATTGAACATCACCCTGAGCATCTTCTAATCCCCAGAGCCATATCACTCAAGGAATTTGTAGCGGTTCGTTTAGTGATGGAATTGGGTTTTCTTCATAAACAACAAGGTTCGAACTTTCTCTCAGTAGCCGATGTTCCCAAGATAGAGGCCGTGTTGGATCTCAAGAGCTTAGTGGCGGATAGGCGAGCGCCATCCGTGCTGCGTGTCTGGCAGGAGGCGATGGAATACAGCCTGCATGCTGAGTTATTGGATGCACTACACGTACTCAGACATTCAGAGTCGCCCCAGGTGGAGGCTTCGATACCGGACATTCAAGTGCTTTTTTGTATTGATGATCGGGAATGCTCTTTAAGACGACATCTAGAAGAGATCAATTCAGCAGTCGAGACTTTTGGCGCGCCTGGATTCTTTGGCATTGATTTCTATTATCAAGGTATTGATGACGCCTATCCCGTTGCGCAGTGTCCGGTTATTGTTAAGCCCAAGCATTTGATTAGAGAATCGGATCCTGCATCTCATCCTAAGAAAGCCAAAATACGAACCAATCAGTTTCAACATGCGTCGCTGATCTCAGGTTGGCTCCATACCCAAACGCTGGGGCTTTCCTACATTGCTCACATGCTATGGGATGTATTTCGACCAGGCTCAAAATTATTGGGCATTCAAAGGCTAGGAGAAGTAAAGGCGCATGGCCATTTACATCTTTTGCGGGAAACAGATGAATTAACACCCGATGGACGCTTGCTGGGATTCTCTCATGATGAGATGGCCGACAAGCTGGAGTTACTGTTTCGAAGTATTGGGTTGGTCCATTTTTATGCGCCATTGGTGGTCATCGTTGCGCATGGTTCTAGCAGTGTTAATAACCCCCATTTCGCGGCTTACGATTGTGGGGCTTGCTCGGGGAAACCTGGTGCACCGAATGCGAGAGCCTTTGCGCTGATGGCGAATGATCCCAAGGTGAGGTGCATTCTTTCGGAACGAAACATCAATATCCCTGAATCTACCCGATTCGTTGCAAGTCTCCATAACACCTCACGTGATGATATGAGCTATTTTGATGATGAGGATCTAGTCGGGGCTCACAGAGTCAATTTAAATGCGTTCAAAAGGATGATGGGTAAGGCGTTGGAGCGAAATGCATTTGAGCGATCGCGATGGTTCGAGCTAAAGCCCAATACTAAGAATCAGGCGGTCATCCACAATCATGTTCGAGGACGTTCGGAATCCATTTTTGAGCCAAGACCGGAGCTTAATCACTCAAATAACGCGTTTTGTGTTGTTGGCAGACGAAGCCTGACGTCAGCACTTTTTCTGGATCGGCGTGCCTTTCTTCAATCCTATGATCCATTCACAGATGAAGAAGGGGATGTTTTGTTTCGGGTGCTCTCCGCGGTGATTCCCGTCTGTGGTGGGATCAATCTAGAATACTTTTTCTCAAGAATGGATAACGAGGTCTATGGGGCGGGTACCAAACTACCTCACAATGTCATTGGCTTAATAGGTGTCTCCAATGGCGTTTCAGGAGACTTAAGGACCGGTTTACCCAGTCAGATGATCGAGGTTCATGATCCTGTGCGCTTGCTGATTGTGGTTGAGCAACAGCAACTGCTGATTGATCGAGTTATTTCGAGGCTTGGGGGCTTCAGGAAGATGCTCGAAAACGATTGGGTGAAGCTGGCTTCGTGCGATCCCACATCAGGGAAGATCCTCATGTTTTCTGCTGAAGGTTGGACCGACTATGAGCCATCGTATCTAAACGACGTCCCGAGAGCCAAAGATTCTGTTGAGCTGCTGAAGAGGCCGACACAGAGTATCCCCGTACATATTCTTGAAAACCGATTAAGCGGTAGTCCGCTGATCTAAGTTCCTCTGTTGATCAAGGTTTTATACCTCGGTAGTTCTTATCCGCTTACAAAAATCGCATTGGTTCACCGATCAGAATCTTAGAGTCTCTAAGGTATTCGGGCCAAGCTTTTCACCAATTGCCCGATGGGTTATTTCGAACCGTCATCTGGGCTTTTTGAACCGATGTGGCTGATCCCCATGGTCTCAAGGTCCTGTATCAGCATGAGTCTTGGTTGGCATGCCTTATGCCTCATATGGATTGTCCTTCTTCAACATAGGGCGAAATGAGAAAAACCATGAAAAACATACTTGTCTTATTCAGTGTTTCAATGTTTTTTAGTTCAATCGTTATTGCAGATTCTGATGATTGGGGTCTCTTGCGTGGGGTAATTGTGCCACCGGCTCTTGTGATTGCACCTCCCGCAATTGTGTTGCCGCAAGTGTATATAGGGCCTTCACCCATTGGCTATTATGGGGCCCCGGTACCACCAGAAATGGCCCCCAATTGTTAGACAGGTCGTTAACTATGTTTCCAAAGTTAAGCTGCCATCCTTTGGCCAGCTAATGTGTAATACACCTGATCGGGCGTTTGCCTATTCAGGGACTGATGTA
>Ga0164296_1000641_pt1 | contig 40597 bp, 60 predicted proteins | sample GEODES057metaG_FD_113533 | JGI IMG/M metagenome (GOLD analysis project Ga0164296, IMG submission 113533) | Dystrophic lake water microbial communities from Trout Bog Lake, Wisconsin, USA - GEODES057 metaG | ecosystem: Environmental > Aquatic > Freshwater > Lake | place: USA: Trout Bog Lake...
AGTGTTGGTATTACCGGGATTACCTGTTATGGCAGCATTAGATCCAAAGTAGATCCATTGTCCATCTGCACCAGTGCCTCCACTAGCAGCAATACTAGCAGTTATAACCATATCATAGTTATAATTGATTGTACTACTGTTCCAGTTAATGTAGCCAGACTGTGAAGTAGTTGCTGTAGTAAGTTTTAATCCGTATGCTTGTGTGCTATCCCAGGTAGCGTTGCCGCCAATGGTGCCACTTGGAGTAAATGAACTTAGTGCCGAAGTGGAGTTGGCTTGCCATGTGTCCCACAAGAAACGTGTCTGTGGTCCACTAGATCCTGTTGATATAACATTACCTGCATAAACGTTTCCACTGTATGTTGCAGTAGTACCAATGCTATTTCCGTATTGGTTGGCAATGATATTACCGGCAGAGATATTACCGCTTGCAACAAATGTATTAGCACTTATTACGTTGGCACCAGTGATGTTGCCATATGTACCGGTAGTTTGGATTGTTACTGCTGTTAAGTTGTTAACACCACTGATGTTACCCATTGAGTTACCTGTAGTAACAAGATATTGTGTATATGTATTACCAGTTGTATAAGAGTTGCCAGTAGATACAACACTACCACCACCATTGGCAGTTAAGTTACCGTTAGTGATAAAGTTACTGAGAGAAATAATAGTGCCAGCAGATATAACACCTGTGTTGGCACCAACTACAACTATACCAGTAGAAGCACCCATGTTCAACGTCGTTGCAGCACCACCAAAGTTAATAGTAGTAGCCGTGGTGTTAACTAATGGGAATGATGTTTGTGTTGTCACAATACCACCAGCACCTTGTACAGTTAATGTACTAGCACTAGTAATACCAACTGAGTTGTATGTAGTAAATCCACTTGCATTCAATTGAGCCCACGAACCCATGGCTTGAACAGTATTAGCAGTTACTGCACCGCTAGTACCAGCAAAGGTAATGCCGCTACTACCAGACATAGTCATCCAGGCAGCACCAGATTGTGTGGCACGATAGTACGCTGCACCATTGGCACCAAAGAACAAGTTGTTCATCAAATAGGTTGTGCCGGTGCTATTGCCCCCACCTGATGTGATTGCAGTTGAGTTGCTGAAAAATATCTGTGCAACGTTACTTTGTAAAGGATATACACTAGGTACAGAAACGTTGCCCACGTTACCAATAAAGACAGCAGTATTAGCCGCCAACATAGAAACTACGTTGGCATTACTATAAGTTGTTCCGCTACCACCCGAACCTGTACCACTAGTGAATACTGTTCCGTTGGCGTAAACAATGTTACCGGTAGTCGGTATAACCAAATTGCCAGTGTTGTCAAATGTCCAACTATAAGATCCGGCTTGTAAGGTTACGTTACTGCTTGAGCCGTAGATGTTACCTATGTTGTTGTAGGTCAATCCAGTCAATGCAACACCATTACCAACAAAGTAATTAGCTGATACATTACCACTGTATGAGGCAGTAGTACCAATGCTATTACCATATTGAGTAGCGATAATATTAGCACCCTGAATATTAGCACTAGCAACGACATTACCAATAACGTTAAGTTGGCTTTGACTAAATGTGGCAGTTGACACCCCACCAATTTGTACTACTGCATTGCCACCACTGCTTGCAATCGCAACACTGCTACCACCATTTACAATGCTTGAGATTGGATTTGCAGTCAAATAAGCAGAAACATTAGTGTTACTGTAAGTTCCACTACCGCCGGTTACAGTTGACAAAATATTAACACCATTCGCAAACAAATAGTTTGGTGATATTATATTTGCTGTAGTAGTAATATTGGCAGTTGTGCTAATGTTTGTTACAAAGTTAGCTAAGTTAGCAACCACATTGGCATTACTATAAGTTGTTCCGCCGCCAGAACTTGACCAAGCAGTGCCATTGGACCAGAATATACCTGTGCTGACTTGTAAACTATTTGCAGATATTACATTAGCACCAGTGATATTACCATACGCACCAGTTGTTGTGATATTGGCTACTGTGTATGTTCCACTAGTAGTCAAGTTACCGGCAGTGATATTGCCAGTTGTATTAATTGTAGCAGAGGTTAAGTATGCGGATACATTAGTATTTGAGTATGTGCCACTTTGTGGATTGGCCACAAGGTATGCTGCTACATTGCTGTTACTGTAAAATGTTTGTGTTGTTAAATATGCAGCTACATTAGTGTTGCTATACGTACCTGCTCCAGAAGAGATACCAGTTAGGATACTTTGTCCATTTGAATAATTGATAGCTCCGCCACTTGGCAATACCAAATTACCAGTACTATCAAAGTAAAAATTATGTGATCCATTGGTTTGTATATAAACAGCGGTACCGTTAATTTGGCCTACACTATTAAGCACCGATGAACTAATTGCAGAGAAAGTAGTTGCCCCAATATAAGCGGCTACGTTAGTGTTACTGTATGTACCAGTTTGTGGGTTTGCAACCAAGTAGGCCGCAACCTGTGTGTTTCCATAACTGCTACTAGTAAAAGGTGTTCCGTTTGCGTAGAAGAATCCAGTGGCCAACACATTACCAGACGTAATATTTCCTACCACTGTGACATTGTTGGCATGCCAAGCATTCTTAGTAGAACCTACTAATTCAAATATACTTGCTCCGCCAGTTTGTCCAACTGTGAATCCGTCTGGGCCAGCAGTGCCCGATCCAACTACTACATCTAAACTTGTAATTGCGGTTGTCTTAGAATAGGCATTAATGCCATAGCCCATTCTCCAGTTAGTGTCACTATTTCTAAAGTCAATCCAACCACTACTAGGTATACCAATATTGCCGGTTGTAATGTTGCCCAATAGATATGCAGCAACTTGAGTATTACTATATGTGCCGCTGATTCCGGTTAAGATACTGACGCCATTGGGATATAGGAAGTTGGGAGCTGTAACGTTGGCAGTGGCATTAAAACTGCTACCATAGAAAATGTTACCAGCAGCTACAATGTTACCTTGTAATACTACGTTACCTCCAGTGCCTGGGCTAATGTTGATATTGTTTGATCCAGGATAAGTGTTGGGTGTAGATAGTGTTAATCCATAAGCACTAGATTGCACTAGTCCGTTTGGACCAACACTAAGATATCCGGTATTAGTTCCACTGGTGTATCCGCCCGTGACTTGGGCGGCACCTAAATATTGAGCAGTTACACTAGTTAATTTGCTACCGTTGCCAATAAAGTAAGTAGCAGTAACGTTACCAATTGTTACATTACCTGCTAGATATCCTGCTACATTGGCATTGGCATAACTACTGGTGCCATAATTTAAGTTGGCGTAGGTGTAAAAACTGCCAATGTTGCTTTGTAAATTAGTAATATTTAAATTAGCAGCAGTAACATTTGAGTTAATACTGTTAATTGATGCAATTACATTTGACCCATTTACGATCAAATTGCCGCCAATATAAACGTTACCAACAATACCCGCACCGCCAGCAACTTGTAGTGCACCACTGGCAGTACCGGTGCTCTGAGTTGTTTGGGCTAAAATTAATCCAACGTTATTTTTAAATCTACCTTGATAGTTATTTGTAGTGCTAAATCCGCCGGTAGTGAATACTATGTCAGCAGTGCCGCTAGTACCCAAAATCAAGTTACCATTGGTGCCGGTTGTGCCCTGTGCGTACAAGTATCCATCTAGGGGATAGTTTAATTCATTACCAGTTCCGTTAACAAATCCCGAACTGTTAATACCCATGTCAATATAGCCAGCACCAGCAGTTCCAGTGTCAGCCGTTGCAACATAGTCGGTACTTGCATTGGCACCATTATTGATATTTTGGTGATTGACTTGAGCGTACCCATTGAAGTTTGTGCTATTTTGTAATACAGTCTGCGGTTGATAGGTATATCCTGATAAGATACCAGCATAGAGTGCCCCAAAGCCAGCAGCGTTACCTTGGAATGTACCAGTTGCAATAGTAATACTATTAACATTACCAACATAATTAATGTTACCACTTACTGTTAAATTACCGGCAGTCAAGTTACCCGTGTATGTTAGCAAGTATGCGGCCACATTGGCATTTGTATATACTTGTGTTTGTAATGTAGCGATCTTGGCATTGGCTGCAACAACATTGGCATTGATGGCGTTGATCGAACTTTGTTGAGTTGCGGCATTGGCCTGCCATGCTACGTTAGCAGCTAGCACATTGGCATTGGTGCTGGTAAGATTGGTCAGTAACGTGCCGATATTGGCTTCGTCGGTTTGTATTGCAGTAGCAATCTGTCCCAAGGTATCCAATATTGCCGGAGCGTTGGCCAGCAAACTGAACTTACTGTCCACATAACCTTTGAGTGCTAGGTTAGCGGTAGTGACATTGGCCACTGTGGCAAAGCTGGTTTGTCCGGCAGGTCCTTGATAAGCAGTACTTTGAATCGAGTTATCGGGAAAAGTCAATTGTCCTTGCCAATCAAAGCTCCAGGTGCGTAACGGATATCCGCCGGAGTTCTTTGACGAAATACGCACCAAGGCATCGTCGGTGTCGAGATTAATGCTTTGATATCCATCAACAAAATTGTTTTGTAGTATAAAGAATTGCCCAATATCCTGAGTGTAATCAATTACAGCGTTACTGTTAACATTGTACGGGAATACCACTTGGCTACTAGCGGTTGGCATGGTCAAATTGCCAGCACCATCAAACGTCCACTGAGCGGAATTGGCAGTGATGTTGACATTGTTGACTAGATTAACTGTATATTGACCGTTGTAACCGTAAACTTGGAATCCGCCAATGCCGGCAGCACCCACATAACCAATCTCGGGACTTAGATCTGCCGGCAAGTACAGTTCAGCAAATTCATTTGTATTGCTTGGTGATATGTATATGCCGGTATTATTGTTAACTGTAGATACCCAGGCATTGAGATTGCCTAGGCCGTCGGGATAGGTGGTTAGAAATAAATTACCGTCACCTAGTGTAATATTGCCAACATTGCCCGATATCAACGATTGAATTGACGCTAGATTACTAGTGATACTGCTTAAATTTGCATTATGTATGTTGGCCAAAATGGCTTCTACGTTGGCCGTGGTCGAACTCAAGCCCTCTACAGTGTTAATGACATTGGCCAACTGTTGCGAGTTCACCAAGGTGGCCATACCGCCCGGGGTAGCACCGTCTTGTAGTCGTAGAGTTTTTTCTCCGGTGTCTACCAGCAGTTCGCCCAGTGGTCCCACATAAGCACTGGCCGCGGCCGTGTTGCCACGCTTCATCAATATGGTTGATATATTAATTATATTGCTCATTTATAGTGTTCCGCCATCTAGTGAGAAGGTGTTGCCGGTTGGCGGCGGGGTGTAGCTGGTGCCGTAATAGGCGGGTAGTACTTCTAGATCCAAGGGAACGCCGTAATTGTCGTCAATGTACACAGGACTTGTTGTATCACTGCTAGTAACCGTAGTACTAAAAGCCAATTTATAAAATCTATTTTCCAAACTGTTTATGGTGTTAGCATCTAGTGTAAAATTGCCCTGTCCCAACTGAATATTGGCCCAAGTCACCGAGTAGCTCTTGATTGTGACTTGGTTTGTAGGATCCTGTATACTGGCAGTAACACTGCTGCCAGTGAGGTCAACACTTTTTTGGTCCTGATTTCGAACTATGACTTGTACAGGATTGTCTATGCCCTGATAAACTTTGATGGGACGTGAGTACACTTGGCGATTCCTTGTAGTAAATATTGTCGGGTCAAAAACTTGAACCTCCGCAGTATTTGGATATAAATATGCTTTGACAGTGATCATTTTTATGGTCTTTAACATATTTAGCGAGAATCGTGGAAGAACATTACAAGCAACTACTAAGCCAATATCCCTATCTCAGCCATATCACTTATGGCGGAAACGATTATATTGGAATCATACAAAATTTTGACGAAGTTATCACTACTTTGTACGACTTTGGCCTACTCAAGGATGCCGAACTAAAGCGAACTTTTCTAACTCTAGGCGAAACTTGGTGGTGGGAGAGCAATAGGCTCATTCCTATCAATGTGTTTTTAAAAAGTGATTGGGCAGTGTTCAAACCGTTTCTACGCACCATGAACAGCAAAGACGTGGAAATAAAAATAGGCCCGTATGTGAGCCTAAAAGAAATGGCGTCAAACCGTAGTAAACGTAAAAGTATTACGCTGGTTCGTAAAGTGGGTTAGTTATATCCCGAACTGATTTGTTCACATATCAAGTTCATGTGAACTGCTACAAGATGTGCGTAACTTATAGCGTGAGCTTTTTTGTAATGATATCCACTGTCTGTATCTGCATCCCACACAGTTTTGGCAACTTCTTGCCAAGTTTGTCCTACCAAATGTCGTTTACCCGGGCGTATCAATGCCATGAACATGGCCATTCGGGGTATGCTATTGACTGCTTCGGGGCACCGGATTAGCAAATTATAGTGTGCACCAATGTGTATAAGTCGACTGCAAAAGTCTGGGTCGTACAGACGATCCCAAGCCGGTTCAATGTTCATCAACTGTAATAGATGTTGTTCGCTCTTTATCTGTGTATATAACGATACATTCAAAAAGTCCAATTTGTTATACCCAAAATCTTCGGCCACCTTGTGATCTATTGTGGCAATTCCGGTAAATGGATCTGTGGGAATATCTGTTACATAAATACCGGTGTTGTGCCGTACCAATTTGCCGTCTCGAACAATGCCGGCTGTGTTGTGCTTTAACAATCGTAGTGCATCGTCCCGATTGGGAAAGTCTATGTCAATGTCACTCTTGAATTTCATTTATGTACTCGAGTATTTGATAAGTATCGAGTCAGTCTTTAATTGTGCTAGTTCTTGTTTTAGTTCTTGATCCATCATAATCCTGCTGCGTTAAGTATTGTCTTGGCCTCTTCGGTATCGGCCATGTAGTCTTGAAATCTACGTTGCCAGTAGTCGGGATTGATCCAGGGCATGACAATGGTCAATTGCGTTTCATTAAGAGTTTCAAGGAATTGAATTCCGCTGTCGCAATTGAATATAACCCATGGACTGATACGGCCAGTAGTAATATGATGACATATCCGGTTAGCATTGCCATATCTAAAGTAATCCGTAAATCCGTTTTTAAGTTCTGTATTGATTTCTGCATATTCGGTCATTTCCTTTAAGGCACGTTCCAGTGCATCACGTGTGTTTTCTCGTTTCAAATACTCCAGCAACCATTCGCCATACAATCGATCACTGCACCAATGGTCCAGTTTCTTGTTGTTTTTTAAAAGCCAATCCGTAAAAGTAATAAAATTAATGCAACGAATGCCGACACAATACCTACCAAACTTAACAAAGGCATTATAATAAGGACTCTTAGCAAAATCCTCGTAAGACTTGAGTTTCGCACTGCCTTGTGAAAATTCGTAAAATCTAAGATACGATTTAAGGCCCCACTGCACTCCTGTTTCATCGCGTTGAGTATGGCGACGCTTGGCTTCACAGAGGTGTGCCAATAGGGTTGTTTCTTTTCTAAAAGGCTTTTCACAATACTTACAGGTGTACATTTTTATTGATATAATCCGCTAGAAACCGATTGATAACTTGATGATGTCCGGGCTCGGGGTGTCGCATATGATCCGGAACAGTCTTGGGCCCGATAAAACTCTTTTCGGACAGGGCAAGTTTAGCAACTCCGTGTTGATGTTGATACCCAATGGCTGCAAATCCAAATCCGTTGACTATGCGTGAACAGGATTGAAATGGAGCCAGTCTTGAATTGCTCAGTGACGAAAAATAACTATCATCGGCCTGTTGATACATTATAACTTCGTGTCCTCGCGATTGCAAACTGTGTACAACCGATAACATATGGTACATTAAATCCTCGGTTCTATCCAAGAGGCTATAAACTTCGGTCAATTGTTTTAGTTCCACAAACTGTCGCGACTTTTCCGGTGTCCAATAATGTTCCCATTTTGCAACAAACTCTTGATTTTGTGGATTGACCCATCTACCTTCAAACTCGTCATCGGGTCTAAGTATGGGTATTTCTGAACGACTAATAAAAGTCATGCCCAAGACATACAGTGTGGGCTCGGCAGCTTGATAACTGTGTTTTAGGGTAGTTCTCAAGATTCTACTGTTGGCACTTCCGCCAATGGCAAGACTCGTGGCTTGATCAATGCCCAAGGCCGAGGCCAGATCACGATGTCCGTTGCCCGAAGCATAGGTTTCGGTATAGCTACATCCGTTTACAACCAAATTACGATAGTTCTTTTTTGATTCGCTCATTGGTCCACCCGTGGTCTAATGCCAATTGTTTTAGTTCGGCCTTGCCATTTATCTCTGCCAACAATTTTATTTCGTCATCTCGGTAGTCGGGATAGATCGTGCGTAAAAACTTTTCGGCTCGGCTATTGCCACCTTCACGTTTTTTGGCAGCAAGCCAAGTGTGGCGTTGTGTTCCCAGTCCGGGACTGACTGTTGTGGCCAACAACCACTGTAGTTTTTTGTGTTGTGCCGGAATAGCAAAAAAGTATCGGTTCAGTGTTTGATTTAGTCTTCTTAGATAATATTCCTGCATTTCGGGATCGCCAGTTACAGTTGCACCCCAGCGTATCATTAAAAATGGCGAAAACTTTTTCTGTTCTTCATCGCTTAAATCGTCAAAAAAGTTTCGATCCTTGGCATCAAAACGTGCCATTTCATATCCAATGTTTAATTTATCTACCATGATCTTTCTTTAAGTTATAGTATACTATAGCACGTTCTAACAGTTCTTGCAAGCCTTCGTCCTTCAATGCCATTCTACGGATCTCGCCCCACATTGCTTGTTCTTGTATTTGCTCGTGCAGTGATCTACCATCACTTGTTATATCCGAATATAACTCACGTTGGCTGGTACCAGGCAAGCGTCGATATACGGTCTTGCCTTTGTCCGGGCTTTCAAATATATCACTCATGCTACCAAACTTTACTGTAATCAATGACCTCGCTTTGTCTGCTGAGATCCTTGATAAAATAAGCACACAATGGCTCGGGCCCATCATGTAACGGAACTGCCAATAGTTGTCCACTCTTTAGTTTGGGAAAATACCATTTGACATCTTGATATATATCCACAATTTCCACAGTGTGGAATTCGGGCCTAAAACTTGTAAGTGGATTAAAACAAAATACATTGAATCCGCGATCATTTATACTGGTCAACGGTACAACTTCTAGATCGCCAAAGTCGGGTTCGCCTATTAGCAATTGCCAACCCACTGGCATACGTACTGTATGCGGGCCTATACGCAGTACCAAGGCCGGACTGTTGAAACTTTCTAAAAATATTAACGGGATATAAAAGTAGTCGGGTTCTCGAGGATTACTGTTGTCTAATACGCAGAAACGTATTTCGTCAATTTCATCGGGTACCTGATTCATTTCATAAGCGGTGTTGTCAAGTGTTAGTATTCTCATTTATTAATTTTTCTGCTTCGGGCGTCAGTATATACCTGCCATGGTCTCGGTCCTGAAACCCGGCGATAACTTCGGCATGCAAGGGAAACTGCGCTAAGTCTAGTGCTTCCTGTGCAAAGTATTCTACATTATAGTTGAAAGTGCTGGCAAAGTAAACCTTTGCGATAGAATTCGTCACTTGTACTGTTTGATTTACAAACTTGTGATGTATGTGTCCGTAGTCGCCATCTTCATAGTGTGTCAGTATCAGGTCCGGGGCAAATTGTTTTATAGCAAGCGAGATACTAGCCGCAGCATCCAATACTCGCCAGGTCTTTAGCTCGCCAGCTAATTGATCTGCGTAATCGTCTTGAAATCCTAGAAAATCTGTTGTGGTATTTCGCCGATCCCAATAAGCTCGCATTTCCCGGGCACGTGGATCTCGGTCGGTATAAGTTAGGTATACAATATGCCAATGCCATGCAGGAAAATTGTCAACGAAAGGCCTAGCAAATATAACACAATCGTCGGGATGTGCTACAACGCAGAGTGCTCTTACAGGTGCCATACTTCTTTGATCAGCCGGTAATAAACATCGGCTAGATAAACTTGCCCTTCGGGAAGTGTATGGTATCCGGGATCTTTCATCTTGTCGGGCAATTCCCACTCAACACTGGCATACGCAGGAGTTTGTCGAAAGTCCATGGTCAAATAGTGATCGGGCAATATCGAGGGAAATGCCTCACGTACATCATGACTGTTCCAAATAGTATTGGCAACCAGCAGGAACGGAATACCTGCATAAAACAGTTGCATAATGCCGTCACGTATTATCCATTTGTCTTGTTGCAGTTTCCACTGGCTATCATACATGTGATTGATATATTGTTTGACTGCTGCCTGTGTTGCCTTGTCTATTTTGCCACTGCGATAGGGATGATCATAGCCTTCAACCAAGCTAAAAATAGTTTCCGAAATCATTCTATAATTGTTATTGCCATAATTTACATTATCTATACCAGCGGCAGGATCGTATCCAATACCGTGATTCTTTTGCAGATGCTTTTGCAAGTCACTGGCCCAGCCTTTGTTTTCGTTCGCTGGAGCCACATAGGGTGCTGCTCCTGCAGGTATTTCTATACGATCATGAAAGGTAGGGCCTATAATTGCAAATGCGGGACGTTGGCGAATCACTTCGTCTATTTGTACACGTATTCCACCGTTACTGCATCCTTGACGTGCAAGTATTTCTACATCCCAACCCAGCTTTTTGGCCAACACTTCGCCAAAGGCTGTTCCCGGCAATTCCTTGCTTGGTGCGGAGAAACTGTCGCCACATACAATTAATTTGTTTACTGCCATTCTACCTTCTCTATGTTTTTATTTTACAAAATTTAACATGCCTGTATGTTACTGTTTTTAAAAAACAATGCGGGCATTCATCTATACGTGTCTGGGAGCCTTTTGGGCCTCTCATACTTTTGCTCATCTTTATTTTTGTTTCTTCGTTGTGTTGTTTGCCGGTCATTCCGGATTTATGCCCTTTTTTCCCCTCGCTGACTTTTTTACAAAAGTCAGCTGACATTTTTCTACCTTTTATAGTCAGTGATCGTTTTCTGTTAGATTCTTCCGAATGTACAATTCCTGTAATGCCTTTATTCCAAGGAATTTGACCTTTGCGCTTATCTGACATTTTTTTTCTAGTAGACTCAGAGTGCTTTTTGCCGGTCCTTGCCTCGGAGATCGTTTCTCTAATCTTTTTATATTCCCACGACGTAAATATTCTTTTTTGGCCAGGTGCAGTCTGAATAAATTTTCCTACAGCAAATTTCATTAAATTATTATGGTACCCAGTTGTCATCTTAACTAATAATAAATGACAGACAAAATGTTCTCTTGCTGTTAATTTTACTATATTATCAGAATTGTCACTACCATTTAGACTACGAGGAATAATATGATGTTTTTCATTGTACCCTTGGGGTTCTCTCGTTAATGCCTTACTAATGATTGCATTGTACCATTTAGTATATTTGTTACCTAAAAATTCTATTGCCATTCAACTTTCTCCAGAGAATAATTATATTTAGCTTCTGTGTAAAACTTTTTCCTCTGTGTCAAATGTCTTTTTGCAAACTTACAGGTTGATGTAATGTCCCAAATCTCTACGTGGTCTTTGTCTTCTGCTTTTCGTATACCTCGTCCAATGCTTTGTATAACCCTAACAAAGCTCTTTCCGGGTTCCACCAAAACCAGATTAAAAATACGAGGGATATTAATACCCACTGCGGCCACACCGTAAGTCGCCACAATAATCTTCCCAGTAGCACTCGCCACTGCATCGTACTCTGCTTGTCGTGTTGTTCCTTTAGTTGCTCCACTTACAAATACCGCCTTATCACCTAAATATTCTGTTAATAATTTACCTGTTGCTACTCGATCTACCAGTACCAAGGTATTGCCTGTGTCGTTGACCCGGAGAATCAAATTTCTCATATAGGTCAACCTTCCTGTGGTCTCTAACAGGTATTTTAATTCCTGTTGGTATTCTTTATACTCAACGTGATCAATTAACTGTACAATGTTAACATGACAATTGGCAAGGTGTCCTGCTTCTTGAAGATCACTAGCACTGAGTTTTCCAACTACCGGTCCTAGACTACATAGTATACTTATCTTCGCGTGATCCTCCTTGGGAATTGTTCCAGTAAGTCCCCAGCGAATTGGTACGTGTGCAAATACTGTGGTTAATAAAGTTTTAAGTGCATCTGCTTTGGCCATGTGTACTTCATCAACCATGACACAAACAACGCCCTCAATAAAGTCTCCGATCTCGACTTCGGCTTCACCGCTCTTGGTCATCTTCATCATGTTGTTCAGACTTTGCCATGTACATATGGTGTGTGTTCGGTCGTATTCTTTTCTATCACCAAAGTACACGCCCACGTCCAAGCCTAGATTGATGTAGTCGGCTTCGGTTTGTGTTACCAGACTCTTGTTGGGCACAATAACAATACTGCGACCATATTTTTCTACGCTTCGACTCAAGGCCGCTGTCATAATTGTTTTACCAGCACCTGTAGCCACTTCTTGCACACTTTGCCGATTTTGCAAAAATCTGTTCAAGATCTCGGGTTGATAATCTCTTAGATATATTGGTTCGCCTTCTCGGGGATGCCCTTTAGGCCAATTCTTATCACTAAATGTATCTTCGGTTATAGGGTCAAATTCAAATACTGTGCTATAGTCGCGTTGATCTTCTAGTTCAACATCGTAGTTTAAATTCTCAAGATGTTCAAGTATTTCGGGCAACAAATTGATATAGGTGCTACCGCCTAGCTGAAAGAAACTGACTTTGCCGTCCCAACGTCCTAGTCTAACTGCAGGTTGATAACGTGCGCCGGGGACTTCGTACTTGAATTTATCCACTAGTCGCTTGCGTACACTGACATCGAGTCCTTCTAGTTTGACATTGACTTCATCTCGAATAATTAGTTTAGCTTGCATTTATTTTAATTTTATGTACATAGTCATGAGGTATCAATGATATACTATTAACTTTTTCAAATCGATTGATTGAAAGCGGTATAAATTCTCTTTGCCAATAATCACTATAAATTTGTCCATCAAAATGCCAATTTATTTCTAGCCATTTATTAGTTTTATCTTTTGGTAAATGAACAATATTATCGGTTACTGTATTACTTTTAAAATTGTACTCGATTGCATTTGTAGTAGTTATAGTTTTATGCTTGTGTTCTGGATAAGATTCAAATAGTTTTAGAGGCCTATAAATCGTAAAATCTAAATAGATATCATCAAACAACTTGTTTAAGTTTGGGTCGTATCCCCAATTTATATAGTCACTTAGATATGTATTTTCTATTACCTTAACTTGATAATTAAATATTTCTGGAACAATTTTTAAGTGTTGATATTTTTCTTTTATATTATGTAGCATATATGGTGCAATATTATTTGTAAAGCTGTTATTTATTATTTCGCTTACACACACCTCTGCCGATTCTAGGTATTCTGATATGTCGTCAAATATAAAATCTTTATTTAAAACTACAATTTTATCTTGCCATCCCAATGTGTTTATTGATTTTTTTAACATCATGCATACTATTTTATTTTTTTCAATAGCAAATACTTTTTTGGCCCCGGCCAAAATACACATAAAACTTAAAATTCCAGATCCAGCACCCAAGTCAATAACAACCTTGTTGTTGACAGATAAATTTATTTGGTCTCTGTAGTATTTTTTTTTGCGGACTATTTCTAATTTGTTTGATATCGATCCCACTAAAATCTTCATTGTTAAGATCGTTTGATATTTTACTAGTCAAGATTAGCAACCTTAATTCCGTCTTTCTTGTTGTACACTTCTGCGGCGCAATACACAACCTTTTCGCTATTTTGTACCATCAGACTTTTGTCTCCGCCATACATCATACCGGCACTGCTGATTAGTAAAGGAATAGATCGATTAATTACGGGTGTTACCACGTGCACGTATCGAACCCCCGTGTCCCAATAGCGTTCATTTACTTTTACATTCCTGGCAACTTCAACGACCCCTTCCCTGAGTGCTCGCAGTTTTGCCAATAACTTGCCACTCAAATCAGGCTCGTATACCACAACCGGCCAACGTTGCATGGCATCTGCGTAGTCGAGCACACTTGCAAAATTATCGCCATTTTGAATAGATTCGGGATTGACCTTTAGTTCTCTATTGACCATTAGAGCAAATTGACGCGGACTAGTTTCAGCAACCACATGATTGGCAATTTCTCGACTGACAGTATAGCCCAATACTGCACTCATGTCCACTAACCGAAGTAAATTGTCTCGATGAAATCCGCCCAAATGTGTTTCAATATATGTTTGCAAAGTCTCGGGACAATTGCTGATAGTCAATTCATCATTGGTATACTGTAGTTCAATTGCATACGGGGTTTGCTCGTGCTCTGCAATTAATTTGTTCAATCTTGTCACTTCATCGTCAAATTCAAATTGATGTTGTTGGGCCCAGACCGACAACCAAACTAAATTATATTCAGTCAATGCAAAATGCCACTGCTTTGCTTCCTTATTCCAATCACCGTGCCCTTGACTTTCTTTTCTAAAGTCTCGTAGTCCTTCAATCAATTCACTATTGAACGGGAAAGTTACCACAATAGCATCGTTAACAATTTCTAGTTTTTTTACATAATCCAGTTTACGCAACAATTGACGCCACTGTGGGTTTTCTACTGGTGCAACGTCGATGTCTTTTTGTGCCAATTGACGTTTGTACTTCAACACAATCTTGACTGCTAGATTGCCCTGCTTTTCGGTTAGCGCACGACCTTCACTTACAGCGGTACTCATACTGTTTAGTACATCAGTGTCGTATCGTGCCAAATTAATAATTGGCTCAAAATTAAAAAACCAATTATTCGTATTCTTTTTTAAGGTCACAGGATCTTTAATACCAGCAATAACTTCTAAATAATCTTCAACTGTAGTGTATTTGTTCATAATATATTATAGCAGTATTTAATAAACGAGTCAAGATAAAAAGCCCCAAGTGTTGCCACTTGGGGTAAAAACTGTAATTCAGGAGCTAGAGTAAGATTTGAATTACAGTTTGCCCAACGTGGCATTGAGCCAGTTGTGACATTCAAGCCAGGTTCGGTATACATGTGCTCTACCACCTGCGGCAATAAATTCATGACAGTTACTAGTTCTATCATCTATTAGTATGTCCTTGTCACTTTGACAATGTCTATACTTGTCAAACGAGAATGGTCCAAAGAAAACAGGTATGCCGGGAAAATGTCTATCGGCCCAAAACACTTTGTCACTTGCGGCCCAGGGCATACTGTAGTCGTGTGGAAGTGCGGTTAGAAATGCTAGATTTGTATCTGGATGTTTTTTAGCATACGCCCTGCACCACTGTACTAATTCTTCTGCACCTTCTTTTAAGGGTAAGTCTCTGTAGAAACGTTCCTTGGCTTTTACTTTATCCCAATCCGCGTCCGGAATACGTTCGCCATAGTTCCAATTGCGTTTGACCAAACGCCGTGCTTCGCCCATCCAGTCGGCACACACATCGTCGAGATCTAAGTATATGTTCATACTACTTTACCCAATGCGGCATAGATTAACTGATCCAATTCAGTATCAAACGCTTGACCCTGTCTACGCTTTAACCAAATTGTTTCCAGTAGTTGTTTAGTATCACCATGTGTACTGACAACAAGACCACGTGATTCCATTTCTTCTAGTAAGTCATCATCATCGAAGTCATCTAATTCAACATCAATTTCAACTTCTTTATATACTGTTTTCGACATTATTTGACCTCGTCCGATGTTTCTGGAAAATAACTAATAATTAAATTCAATGCCTCAATAGTGCGTATATTGGTTGCTACATCTTCTGGATGTAACCAATAACCATCTGGGTTAGATTCCGTTTTAGGATTCTTTTTCCACTGCTTTAATTCTTTTTTAAGATACGCACGATAGTCTTTTAGGTTAAGACTGGTAATGCGATCTGCTGTTTCACCATCAATCCACTGGTAGGGTTTATGTTTAACTTTGCTCATTCTTCAACTCCGAAATGTTCTTTAATCAAATCAAATGCTTGTCCACGACTAACCATATCACGCAACATAGGTGCCAATGCTACTCCACATTCTCTAACAATCAACTCGGCGAACTTTTCTGTCGCTTGGTGTGAATTTTCCACTCGGCTACTAGGACCTAATAGTCCAGCCTGTTCAGCAAGTTGTCCAATTCGTTCGTTCATACTGGTACTTCAATTAATTGAAAGATACGCCAATCTCTGCGATCGGCCCGTTTGTTTTTCTTGTCTTGTTCTTGTACATACGCAAGGAAACTTTTTGCTTCCTCCATTGTGCCAAAGAATAGATCATTACCGTAAGTATAGGTTCCCACTGAGCCGCTTTCACCTTCCCAGTAGTGTCCTACAGCATAGTTAAATTTTTTGTCTTGTTTCTTCTTCATTCTTTAACTCCAAAATGTTGTTTAATCATTCTACCAATGTCAAATGATATTGAACCTGACAGCCCGAGTTCTCTAAAATTTAGGTCTGCACATTCTTTCACAATCAACTCGGCAAACTTGTCTTTTACTATTAATAACTGTGCATGAGTCAGTGTAGTCCAGGTTTCTGGCACAGCTTGATCCATGGTCTGCCCAAATAGTTCATCGATTCGTTTGTTCATTTTTTTTACCAACTTGAATTATAAAATACTTTCAGTCCCACAAACAATTCGGCTCTTGCGTTCTTGACAAACTCCAGGTCCTGTTGTCGATAGTAATCATCCGAGGGATCGCCAAAGAAGAATCCTCTTGTGTTGGGCAACTTATCGTTTAAGATATCTTTCTCTAATAGTTCTATATCTTCCCAGATCAACTCTAGTTCAATTCCGTTGAAAGTCTCTTCAGCACCACCTTTGCTACGATATAACTGTTCCATCCAACCGTGTAAATTCGGGTGTTTACGATAATATGCTATTTCGCGCGGTGGAGTAACGGTGGTGTTGTCTCCGCCGTGTTTATTATAATCTCCGTAATAATCTTCATGTGCCCCTGCTTTGGTAGCGACATACATATATTGATCTAATCCCATTTTACATCTCCACTAGTCTAATAATATCTGATTGCTTAACTGATAAAATATTGCACACCTGCCCCTCAAACACCACAGGCAAGTCTGTGAGAATCATAACCAACGATCCAATCTCACGTTGTACAGTACCGATAAAAGGCACTTTTTCCTTACGTCCAAACACTCGATCACCATAGAGGAATTTTGGCTTGGGTGCGTCCTCGTTCTTGCGTTCAAAATAATCAGTCAGGCTGGCCATTAAAGTACTCCTCTGCTAGTTGTCGTGCTTCTTGTATAGTTTTTGCAGACACTGTTACAAAGGCTTGGTCTCGTAATACATGCATGTCGTAGGGCACATATCCAGGCCAGGTAAAGTCTTCAGGTATTGTAACTTGTACTTCAAATTCCTGTACGCCTTTGAGACCAATTTGTATGTCGTTTAAAAAATCTTGTGAGTCCATTATCGAGGCTCCGTAAGTATTAGTAAAAGTGTAGCAAACATTGCCAACCAAAAATGCCCGGCAAACATTAGTATAATAGGAACGAACCAAAGCCACATTATTCTTCTGCCTGCGGAAGTGTGGCTTCCAATAATACAATCAATGCACGAACTGTATCTGGAGTCATAGTCGGTGTCATTGCCGTTTCACGTCCAACTCTTAACTGTGTTCTGCCATCGGTAGTGATACCTACCATAAAGCCAGCATCAGTAATTTCATTTTCCATATGTGGTACCTTTAACGGAGTGATTTCGGGTATTGGGGGTAATTCTATTTTGCGGCTAAACATCTTTGATTTGTCCTTGCAGTTCTGATTCTAATGTGTTTATTATAGCATCAAGTTCAGCGATTGTCTGTGCTTTTAGTGCAACAGTTTGTTCTAAATTCTCAATCCAACATTGTTGGTTTGCTATGGTTTCTCGGTATTGGGCAAGCCTATCGCCCACAATAGTCATCAACAACATTAGAGCCATGAGCATTAGCACAAATACTATCATACAGGATCATTACCTTGTGCAAAGTTTACCAATTTAAACTTGTCAAAACATGTGGGGCAAAGTGTGTTGCGGTTACCCGGACCACCTGAGCCACTAATAAAGCGGTGGCAATCGCCACACATTAACACAGCCGCGGTACGTATTCCACCTCTGCGTTGGACTATGGGCAACCAAGTGTCTTTGCCTGTTTTGCGATAACCTAAAATTGTGTCATTCATGATAATACTATTGCTTGAGCAATCATATAAACCGCTATTAATGCTATAGCCCCCAAATACCAAGGCCACATCACAGGCTCAAATTCTTCGTGCAGTCTGCCCAATTTAATCTTACGTTTGATACGCCTAAAACCTGCTTCTGAGGGATCTTCAATCATAGTACACCTGCTAACCAATAACCAAACCACACCAATAGTATGCCCACAGTAGTTGCCATTATGCCTGTGCATAAAAGCAATAAGGGTATCAAGGTATCGTCTTTCATTCCACACTCTCCGTCATGTAATGAACTACGGTAAAGCCCTGTTCACGTGCTTCGTCGGCTTCGTATTCGGTATCTACTGTAAACAACAACAAGTCGCCTTCATAAATTTCCCACATAGTCGTCTCCCTATAAATTAAAAAGAATAAGGACTTATTGGCATTGCCTTATTGTAAAAGAGCCCTTGCGGACCCTGGAGTTAGCCTTTCAATAAACTTGTACGTGCAAAGCCTTCCCATTTAGTAGGAAATGCTTTACGCAATTCTGCAATCTTGATTGCACTACGTAAACTGATAACTTCGCGCAACTTAGAGGCATTAGCAGTCAAGAACTCGACAACTTCGTTCTTGGCAACTGCGTCTAAATCGTACTCGTCCAGCATGCCATCTGCAATAACCTGTTTGATACGCAACAATTTGTCACGCAAACTGTTGATTGTTAAATCAACATAGTGGCATCTAGACTGCAATGCCTCCAAGTGCGGCTTGAGTGTTTTACTTTTGCACTCGGTGAAGTTGATGTTGGTAATAAAGATTACAGCACCTTTGAAAGTAAAACTGTCTGGGATACCTTCTCTGCGTAAACTGTGTGATTCCGACAACCAGCTAATTTTACGATTCTTGCCTGTGTCTAGTGCACCTTTTAACAAGTTAAGAGCAGTTTGATCATAAAAGATCTCGTCACAGTCGTCAAATACAACAACTGAGTTGGCGTCTGAATATTTGTATAGTATTTGATATAAGCCTAATGCAGTAGCCGAACCTTTTACGACCTCGGCTCTTAAACGCTTGCCGGCAATCTTGTCAAACAATACAGCTTTTTCTACAACTTGCTCGACACCAAAACTTTTACCTACGCCAGGTGGTCCGCTAACAATCATAGCACGAATGTCACCGTTAGTGGCAGCAGTTGCCATTTGGTCCAGGATCTCAAAACGCTCTTTGATACGAACCATTACTTCTTCGTCGGACTCGTTTGTTTCTACAACGGGAGCGACAGTCTCCAACTCACCACCTGCAACAAATTGATAACTCATTGGACCCTCTACGTTGATACGAATTATGTCGCTAAAGCCGGGAAATGTGTCACCATTTTTTACAGTAACATAGCCGCCTTTGGCACCTGTTTTATATTGTTCAACTAGCTCAAACACTTTGCCCGAGCAGTCGTTTTTACGATATGTACCGGAAACAATTTGAACAAAACTTGACATCGCTAACTCCTTGTTATTTACTATACTCATATTATAACAAAACCGCCATTTCTGGGCAAACGGGGTGTTGTATGTCTACAACAAGTCCACTTGAAAATCAATTATTTTAGAGATCATTTTGTAGTCATATGCACGAGTTTGTCCGCCATATCCTGTAATCTTTTCACGTGCAATCACTTCTAAAGCATTCCAAACTGCGGCTCTTTGCTCACTGTTGCCCATTTCTGTCATACCCCAAACAGTAGTAGTAAAGTTTACACCGTTAACAATTACACGAATCTTTTGACTGTTTTTGAGTCCGGGGATAATAGCTTTTAAACGCATCTTTAACTCCTTATTACTTACTATACTTCTATTATAGCAAAATGCTCATTTCTGAGCAAATTGCCTGTTGTTATCGTGCAACAAACTGCACTTCTGCAAAATTGTACTTTTTACGCATAGATTCTACTTGCAAAGGTACAAGTTCTGCATTAAAAGATTCTAGAGGAATGTGCATACGATACGGAGCTGTAGTAACTTTAATTGCACGATGTGTATCTGCAATTAAGAGATAGTTAACAGGCTCCTCGCTATAAGGACGCTTTACGAGCACAAGTTTTACAAAAAGAGTTGAGGGGGAAATTGATGTGTAACGCATTACTAACTCCTTTTTATTTACTATACTCATATTATAGCGACTTTGCCATTTTTGGACAAATTGCCGGTTGTATAGAAACAACAAAGAAAAAGCCCGCCAAAGCGGGCTGGTTAGTGTACACTAACTTACATCATGCCAGGCATTTGTGGCTGAGGATTGGCGGGATCTTTGGGAAGATCATAAATCGCACAATCTGTAGTCAACAATAAACCGGCAACACTTGCGGCATTGACCAATGCGGTTTTAGCAACCTTGGTTGGATCAATGACACCAGCAGTCATCATGTCACAGTAGTCGCCTGTTGCGGCATTGTAACCATAATTGCCTTTGCCACTCAATACCGCATTTAGCACAACGTCAGCACTTTCGCCGGCATTGCTAACAATTTGGCGTAAGGGTTCTTGCATTGCACGTAGTACAATTTTGATACCGGCAGTTTGATCATCGTTGTCACCAACTAGATCGGCAATTGCTTTTTGTGCACGTACCAGAGCAACACCTCCTCCAGGCACAATACCATCTTCTACTGCGGCCTTGGTTGCATGAAGTGCGTCGTCGATGCGATCTTTCTTTTCTTTCATAGCAACTTCGGTAGCAGCACCGACTCGGATAACTGCAACACCGCCGGCTAGTTTGGCCATGCGTTCTTGTAGTTTTTCTTTGTCGTACTCGCTTGTGGCTTCTTCGATTTGTGTACGAATAGCATTGACACGAGCCTTGATTGATTTCTTGTCTCCGCCACCATCAATGATGATAGTGTTTTCTTTAGACACTTCAACACGGCCAGCCATGCCCAAATGTTCAGCAGTTGTTTTGTCCAATGTTAGTCCCAGTTCTTCTGCAACCACTTGTCCGCCGGTTAGGATAGCAATGTCTTCTAGCATGGCTTTGCGTCGGTCACCAAAACCTGGTGCTTTGATAGCACAAGTCTTAACAGTGCCACGCATGTTGTTAACTACCAAGGTAGCCAACGCTTCGCCTTCTACATCTTCAGCAATGATCAGCAACGGCTTGCCGGCTTTGGCAACTGCTTCCAATACTGGTATCATGTCGCGGATGTTAGAAATCTTTTTGTCAAACAATAAAATAAACGGATTGTCTAGTTCTACTGTTTGCTTGTCTTGATTGTTGATAAAGTATGGTGATAAGTAGCCACGATCAAATTGCATGCCTTCAACAATATCCAATTCGTCGTGCAAGCTCTTGCCGTCTTCGACAGTGATTACGCCTTCTTTACCGACTTTGTCCATCGCCTCAGCAATCATTTTGCCAATGCTGGCATCACTGTTGGCACTGATTGTACCAACTTGAGCAATCTCTTGGCTGGTTTTGCAAGGCTTGGAAATTTTGCTTAATGCATCAACCCCGGCAGCAGCGGCCTTGTCAATACCACGCTTTAGGTCCATGGGGTTAAGTCCGGCAGTAACATACTTCATGCCTTCTTTAACAATACTTTGTGCCAGTACTGTGGCAGTAGTTGTACCATCACCGGCATCGGTTGCAGTCTTAGAGGCAACTTCTTTAACCATTTGTGCCCCCATGTTTTGCAATCGATCCTTTAACTCAATTTCTTTTGCAACTGTAACTCCGTCTTTGGTAACTGCTGGGCCACCAAAAGATTTTTCAATTACTACGTTACGACCTTTAGGTCCCAGTGTTACTTTGACTGCATCGGCCAAAACATTAACACCTTCTACCATTTTTGTGCGGGAATCATTCCCAAATACTACTTCTTTCGCAGACATTTATATCCTCCTTATTTGATTATGGCTAGTACGTCTTCTTCTTTGAGGATCAACAATTCCTCTTTGTCAACTTTTACAGTTTGTCCAGCAAACTTGCCAAACAGTACACGATCCTTGACTTTGACATCAAGTGGAACGAGATCTCCGTGTTCGTTGCGTTTGCCTGGGCCAACTGCAAGCACTGTGCCTTGATCAGCTTTTTCGGCGGCTGTGTCTGGTATTACGATGCCACCTTTAGTTACAGCTTCACTGTCAACTCGGCGAACTACAACCCTATCCAATAGCGGTCTTAGATTCATCATTTATGAAACTCCTTTGTTAAATTAATGTGTATTATATAATAGAAAAGTAGATCTGTCTACGACACAATCTACAAAAATTATTTATTTTTGTTCAAAAATATTGACAGTTTTTTCTCGGGAAAAAACACTCGTTATTTTGTAACGGCTTGATTTTTATTGTTTCAAGCACTGTGCTTTTACCCAGTCCTATTGCAAGACTGTATACAAAGTTTTGATTGGCCACAATCAAGTCGGCACCGGCTACTATTCCGGCCAGTTCCAAAAAGTCCTTTACCGGACGGTAGGGAATATTGACTCGAGTGGTCTTAACATAGTCCTCGTGCTCGTCACGGGTTCCTACAAAAATTCCGTTATTTTCCAAATCAGCATCCTGGGCCATTTGCATATGAGTAGCAGTTGCTGCGGGATCGGTTCCACGATATCTTGCAGTTCTACTTACCACTATCGGTCGAGTTGTGATAGGATCGGCTTCGAGCCAAGGAGTATCAAAGTCGGACAACACAAATGGCAAGTTGAATGCGATGTGATAGGCTTGCACATAGTTGCCTTCAAATCCTCTAAACAGTGTGCCACGGAAACGATCCAAGTCCACATCAGGTTCAGGTGTGCCTTGTGTCCATGTACCCGAGTAATGTATGTAGGGTTGACGATTGAGCAATGGCTTTAACCACTCGTAGTCTTGGTAAGTAAAACGACCTCGGTGTGCCGGGTCAACTTCTTCGGGTCTATATCCGTACTGTGCAACACAACGTTCAATATTATTGAGTGCCACTAAAAATACGGCATTGTTCTCCACTGCCATTTTCTTAACTATGGCAAGACTGTAAATTAAGTCGCCCAGTGTGCCTGAATGTTTATAGGTAGTCATTGATTTTTGATTCATGTATTAATATCAAATCTTCGCAACGTTTGCTAATGGTTGCAGGTTCTAGTGTGAGTGGGTCAAACGGCCGATAGCCAAGATCGTTGATGACTTGAAACATTTTTTGATTCTCGGCATCACCGTATAACCAAAACCATTCGGTAAAAATTACAGGCCGTATACGATCTATCAAATCGGCACTGGATTCCAATATGCTTACGTCGTGTCCTTCGGTATCAGTTTTTAAAAAACTGATATTTTTAATTTCTTCGGGAGTGAGATATTTGTTCAGCATGTTTTCCAAAGTCAAGCCTTTTACTGTGACTTTTTTACCGGCCATGTTGCGAACTTGTTGTTGCAGTTCTAGAGTCCAGTTTTGATCAACCAACCCACCGTTGCAGAGATTGTTGTTGTGATCCAGTATATCTACTGCATCCATATCTTGTGTGGTCACTGCTTCCTTGGCCACAACAAACCGTCCCAAGTGTCCGTTCATGTTACAACAAAATTCCAAATAGGGATTGATTGTGGGGTTGGGCTCCACGGTCAGCACTGTGCCACGTGCCAAGAACTGCATGGGCACCGCAGTATCACCTGAATGTCCGCCAATGTCAACCACGGTGCTTCCGGGCTTGATAAATCGATCCCAATGATATCTATTAAGGTATTGATCAAATATCTCCAGTAGGTCTTTTACTCCTTCGCCGGCATGATCCATTTCAAACCAGTAGCAACTGCTGTCCCCCACGTCTACTCTATGTCCGCGTCTTAGTTTTGGTATTGTGAATGTTGTTTCCATTATAGGGTCCTTAATATTGCAGATGCTATGGCATCGGTGTCGAAATTGTTTGTGCAGGGAAAATTGGTTTTCTCGCATATGATTTGTCGTATCGGGCGAGCTTGTCGATCGTTACATCCGGCACAATCTTCCAAGGTGGTTATAGCAGTGGCATTATGCATGTATTCGCGTTTGCGATCAAACATGATGCGTTCGGGCAGCAGATGTGTCAATAAAGCAATCACCTGTGTGCGACTTGCTGCAGCACACCAAAACGGTCCGCTATCTATTCCCACAAAACATTGTGCACGATCACACAAGGCTTTTATCTGTTGACTGGTTCGATTACGTGCATCAACAAAGTTGGGATGATCAATGTAGTGATCTGTGCTTCCACCTACACAAACTACTCGAATTGCGGGATTGACTTCAAATACTCGAGCAAATACATCAAACCAAACTGCCATGTCAATGTTCTTTGCTTGCCAATGCCAATTACGCATGTGAACCACAATGTAGTTGCCATCTATTTTGGTTTGATCATTGGAAGAGTCAAACAGTTCTACACTTTTATCTACGGTGCTTGTTGTGCCAAACACACGATAAAAATACGCATCCAGGTAGTTGGTATAGGGATTGAGTTCGTATGCATCATCTAGATTATAGTAAAGGTCATAACGATTGTTTACTGGAGGAATTTGATCAACCGGAAATACATTTCTGATATGCGGGTTGTTGCGATATACTTCGGCATAGTCTGTGGCCACATCAATATCGGCATTGACGCCATAACGTTTCTTTAATTCCCGTACTACTCCAGTGGTCATGATAACGTCGCCAATTGCTCCGCGACGTTGTACCAATATGTTCAAAGTTTTTGTTAATTTCATTTTCTATACACGCTCGACGCAGTTGTTGTATTGCTACGCTTTTTGATGATTTCTAGTATCTCGGGATCGTTTGTTTGATCTTTATTGGGAACAAACAGTGCTTTGCCTCTGTCGTCTACACCGGCACGAGGTGTGGTAAGATAAAATATTGCCATGCTGTTTCTACACACTCCCTCGGGGCAGATCAAGTCATCGGGCAAACCGTGCCAGCTATTTTGTGTGGTATCAAACAGTACCGCACGGTTAAAACGATTTTCAACAGTTTTGACCAAGTCTTTTGGTTGCTTGGTTTCGGGATTGTGGCTCCAAAATTCCAATCCACCACGCCAAGCAGGATTCCAATCGGGCGTTAGATACACTATCAAATTGCACAATCGTTCTAGTTTTAATTTGGGATGTATACTGTAATCCAAATGTATATTGAGTTTTCCGCCTTTGTGATGACTGTGCCACCCGCCGCCGTTCAAGCCCACATCGGTCAGTATGTCTTGATTGTTTGTGATTTGAGATATGATTTTGACAAAGTTGTTGCTGTTTAAATAGGCAAATGCCTTGTATGTGACTTCGGGAAAACGGTTCCAGTCGTTGCAGACTTTTTTATCTTCAATGGGACTGAGGTAATGTGCATGCCAACAGTTGCTTTCGTAATCGGGAATGTCCTGTACCAGTTGTTCGGCAACTTCGGGAAGCCAAAAATCTTCAATAACAACATGTCTAAACGGCTGGCCTTGATTGAATTGCACAACATAATCCGACCAATCTCGATCGTTAATCATCAACGGCCGCTCCATTGGGACCTATGTTACCTTCTAAACCGATTTTACTCAATTCGATCACGTGCTGGGCCGGCAACAATTTGTACAACATGTGCTCGATATCACAATAGCCGCCAGTACTTAAACGGCTGGCCATGTAGTCCAATCCCGTGTCATACATTTCGATTATTTCTCGGGTCATTGATTTTGGCCAGCTCCACAGTCGACTCATGTATTGGAAATCAACTCCGGTCACTCCCGGCGGAAAATGGCTTGCACGTTTTTGAGTTACAATGATGCTGTTGGGATAGAGTACATATTGAGCCGGATCAAAGTTGTTGTTGAGTCTATAACGTCCCGACATTTTGTGTACACGACCCACTCCCTTAAATATGCTGTTGTCCAAGCAGTGTTCGAGTGCACGCCGAAAACACATGACCTCGGTGGAGTTTTTGACTATGTCCCAGTTGTCGCTTAGATAAATTGCTTGCACATCCTCGTCATCACTGAAACTGATCAGCTCGTCGACGTCGTCCCGGAGCACATGTTCTTGTTGTTGGGTCAGCGGTATTGCACCCGATTCTACCAGAACAATTCTAGCATCGGGTATGTAGCGTCGAATACTGGCAATTGTTTCCTGAGTTTGTTTAAGTCTAGTGTCGTTGTCGTACACACCAAATTTGGTATTGACGGCACTGGTGATCATGAATGCGTGATGTATTGTCATAGTGTTTAATTATAGTGATATGCTGGCAAGAAGTCAAGTACTTGTGCCGCAGGATCGGGCAATATCCAAGCAGCGTACTTGGGATCTTGTAATTGTTTGGGAAAGTACTCGTCCAATTGTACAATGGTGTACTGATTGGCACTGGTTCGATCCCATTCTTTTCCTTCACGTATGCTGGCATCAATATCAATTTGTGCAATAAATTCCGGGCGGTTAACTTCTTGATGACTGAAATTTTGTGCTTTGTCTATCAAATAGTTTCTATCGCCCATGTAGCCAAAATGCCATCCGGCATGTTCAACCACTTGGCATCCCTCGTTGCTGTACTGAAACGGTGCATTGGCAAAACTGTGTCGCAATTCTCGCAAGGTATTTGGACTTATAGCATCGAATGTATGCTTACGTGCAGCCATGCCCCAAATATCGTATTCTCCGGGAGTGGTTCGCATATAGTTAAATTTGAAATTGTATATCGGCATACGTAGTGCAAATATCATTTGATTGCTGTTGCGTATGTAATCCACTGCTTGTGGTCTAGGAATTTCATCGCAGTCGCTAACCATAATTATATCATTTATATCGGCATCGGCAATGCCACGCACGATTGCGTTGCGTTGATGGTGCTCGTTGTCCCAGGGATTGTGGCTCATGGGCATATCGGTCACTTGAATATAAATTATTTTGTCGGCATATTCGGGATATCGAGCAATATCAAAATTCCAGGGTTTGGCATTGTTGGTAAATGTTTTATCACTTTCCACAATAACAAAGTGGTCCACAGTGGTGTATAGTTCTTTTAATCGTATATCCAGTAGATCAAACTCGTTGTAGAACGTAAAGCAATCGTATATTTTCATACGAGTATTTAAGCATGATAAATACTTGACACAAATTTTCAAGGATCACATGCACGCCGTAGCTTCAATCAATTTGGATAATTATCAAGACCTCGCCGACTTAACCGACGCCCCAAAACAAGAATACTGTGATCGTTATGGATACAAATTCTTTGTGCTCAAAGAAAAGAAATACAGCGACTGTATGGGTTTTAACAAAATTGGATTTGTGTTGGATTTGTTTGAACAACATCCCGGCATTGACTGGTTGCTATTCTCCGAATGCGATGCTACAATTACTAACTTGACTGTCACAATTGACGATCGAATCGATAACGATTACCATTTTATTATCCCAGTAGATCGATTAAATTTAAATGCCGGAAACTTTTTGGCACGTAACAGTCAAGCGGGCCGAGCCTACTTGCAAATGATCATGGATCATGAACCCGAATATCGCGACAAAGAGTGGGCCGAACAACAGGTCATTATTGATACAATAGACAAATACATGGATATAGTGAAAATTGTTCCGCAAAAATACATGAACAGTTATATCCAAGCTCCATACGACTATTGCGATGTACGCATGGACATATTGGGCAATAGCGGCGAATGGACCAAGGGCGATTGGATTGTGCATTGGCCAGGCCTGCACAAGCCGTTGCGTTTAGATCAAGCACAAAAAATGTTAACTCAATTAGTTAGATGAAGATATTAATTACTGGTACAACAGGATTTTTGGGTCGCAGTCTCAAAGAACACTTTGAATCGCAAGGGCACGACATAATTGAATACCAACGCGGCAGTGTCAGTGTTGGCAACCTCATACACGGACACACCCCCGAGGTAATGATACATTGTGCCGGAGAAATATACGAGCATACCAATATGTTTCGTACCAATGTGGTCATGATGCAAGACATATTGGAAAATATTCGACTGCGTAGTCCGCAAACTCGATTGATACAAATTGGCAGCAGCAGTGAATACGGGCCACTGGATCGACCCAGTTGCGAACTTGATAGAATCAATCCACAAAACATATACGAAGCCACTAAAGGTGCCGCTACATTGTTGTGCCAAGGCTATGCTAGACAGTTTGATTTAGACGTGTGTGTGGCACGTATTTACAGTGGTTATGGTGCCTACGAGCGTGAAAGACGCTTGTTTCCCACACTGTATCGTGCGTTTTTTCGAAACGAACACATGCAGTTGTTTGATGGCGTACACGATTTTATTTACATCGATGATTTTGTACGTGGCATTGATGGTTTAGTACACACGGGATTTGTTCGTGGCGATATTATTAATTTTGGCAGCGGAGTTGCAACAACCAATTTAGAGGTATTGCAAGCATGGCAACGAGTAACTGGACAAACTGCACCAGTAGAGTACAGTAAAGGACAATTGCTTCGAGCACAACGTGACGCTGACTTTTGGTGTTGCGACACCACCTATGCGTTCAAGCAATATGGATTTCAAACCAAATTTACTTTAGATCAAGGTATTGAAGATTTTATTAGGAATAAAAATGCTAGAACGTAGAATAAAAACAAGCCGAGGCAACGAACATGTGATTGCAAACAACGATCAAATTGTAATTGATTGGTTTGCCAACGAAGGCAATCAAGCAGATTTTTTGTTGCAACAAATCAACGAAGGGATTCACGATAGATTTATGCCCAAAAAAGACAATGCAGTCATAATCGATTGCGGGGCCAACATTGGTGCGTTCAGTATATTTGCACAAGACTCGTGTAGCAAATTAATTGCCATTGAACCAGATCCGAGAAATCAATACATGTTTGATCAGCTCACTGAACAATTTACCAACATAATACTGGATAGAAGTGCATTGAGCAACACCGATGGTGTGTTAAAATTAAATATACACGTTGCACCCACTTGCAATAGCATAATATACGAGACCGATACCGATTTAACTGTCGATGTCGACACCAAAACAATCAAGACCATTATTGATCAATACCAATTGGATTTTGTAGATTTTATAAAATGCGACATTGAAGGTGCCGAAGTATTGGCAATCACCGAAGCCACAATCGAGCCAGTAAAAGATAAAATTGGTAGCTGGATAATCGAAGTACATCAGACTGATCGAAGCACATCCGATTGGCCCGGAAACTTGGCAAGTAATAGACAACAAATAGCCAGTATATTAAAAAATGCAGGATACGCTACTGAATCTATTCGACATGATACACTATATGCGTGGAAATAATGACCAAACTAACCAAACTAGAACGACGAATTGTTGATATTACCTATCAAGAACGTCAGAGCCATCTCAGCAGTTGCCTAAGTGCAGCTCCCATTATCGAAGAGATTTACAAAAAGAAACGCGACGACGAAGTTTTTGTTTTGAGCAACGGACATGCCGGACTTGCTCTTTATTGTAAACTAGAACAGGTATACGGAACGGATCCGGTCATGCTGTTACACCAGCATGGTATACATCCCAATCGAGATCTAGAGAACCATTTGTATGTGAGCACCGGTAGCTTGGGCTTGGGCCTGCCAATTGCTATAGGGCATGCACTGGCAACACCCAAAAAGACTGTTTACTGCATGATCAGCGATGGCGAATGTGCCGAAGGCAGCATTTGGGAAAGTTTACGCTTTATTGCCGACAATCCGGTGCCCAACATCGAAGTGTATGCAAACATCAACGGCATGGGTGCTTACGACATGATTGACACAGATTTGCTCACACGTAGACTACAGGCATTTTTGCCACGTATCAATATTAGAGTCAGTGAACCAACCCGGTTGCCATTTGCACAAGGTTTAAAAACACATTATCATGTCATGAGCGAACAAGAATACAAGGCACTAAAATGAGAAATACTTTTGCAAGATTAATTGGCCAAGAAATGGATTCAAACGAAAATGTACGGTTAATCACCGCAGACTTGGGCTATGGAATATTGGACAATGTTAGGATTCATCACAAAGATAAATTTTTCAATGTGGGGGCAGCCGAACAACTCATGGTAGGGGCCGCAGTGGGAATGGCACACGAAGGCCTAATTCCTTTTTGTTATAGTATGAGTAGTTTTGTACTTTATCGTCCGTTTGAAATTTTACGCAACTATCTCAATCACGAAAAAACCAATGTCAAACTGATTGGTAGCGGGCGAGACCAAGATTACGAGCACGATGGTATAAGTCATTGGGCACACGACGATGAAGTTGTACTGGCCGCTTTGCCCAATATTCGAATTTACAAACCAGACTCTGTAACCGAATTGGAATCTATGTGGAAAGATTTTGTTCTTGAAACCGGTCCGGCATATTTAAATTTAAAGAGAAAATCATGAAAATAGCACTTTGTTTCAGCGGACAACCTCGAGCATTTAGACAAGGCTATGAATTTTATAAAAGAAATTTACTTGACCATTACGATGTTGATGTAATATTTCATTCGTGGAACACCAATGACAATCAATCATACCTTGACTTATACCAGCCGGTGTTGTATAAATTTGATGATACAGTGACTGCTGACTTGAGCAAATATACTAGAAGAGAAGCCGAAATAAAGCACCCCAAATTTAATACCTACGCCATGTATTATACCATGAATGAATGTAGGAAATTATTAGAAAGCACCACAGTCGAGTATGACTGGGTGGTTAGGGCCAGAACCGATTATGCATTAAATTTAAAAATCAATTTTGAAACCTTGAACAATTCAAAAATATATTTGCCCGATGACTATGTTGCTCCCAACAAAGATGCCGGTAATGATCAATTTGCTTTTGGTTCTAAATCAAACATGATAAAGTACATGAGTACCTTTGATAACATGGATAGATACTACGACCAAGGTGTCATATTCAATGGCGAAGACATGATGAGTGCCAATTTGAAGTATCATAATTTGTGTGGTGACAACTTGGAGTACATACACATGAACAATTTATTTCAAGGTGGCCCGTACAATGGCGGAAGTCATTCTTTGATACGCGAAGATTTTCTAAAATGGAATCCAGGAGTGACAGTTTGGTAAAACTAATCATACTCGATGTAGATGGCGTTTTAACCGATGGCAAAAAGTACTATGACCGCAAGGGCGTTGTACAGTACAAAACTTTTTGTGATAAAGATTGGACCGCTATCAAACGATTTCGTGCTCTAGGCATTGATGTAATATTTTTAACCGGCGATCCATTCAATGAAGCCGTTGCCCGCAATAGAAAGATAGATTGTATAGTAAATCGTGCCAACGGGGCACACAGCGATAAATCCACGTATCTACCCAAAATTTGTCAACAGTACAATGTCACTGCCGAAGAAATCGTATTTGCCGGAGACGATATTTTTGATGTTGGACTAATGCGATTAGTCTCTAGTTACTGTCCAAGCGATGCTCCCAATATAGTAAAAAAACATGCGATTGAATTAGCCTCGCGTGGCGGAGAAAACTTTGTTATGAAGTTGTTCGATTTCCTAGATGGTGCCAAATTGTTACCCGAGTGGGATTTTGACAGCCACATGCAGAGTGTGTACGATCTAGATCTCAAAGAAAAATTCTAATGTTCGACATTGCCTTATACGGACATTTGGTTATTGACACTGTGTATGACGGCGATACCACGGTCATGGAGTTTGGTGGCTTGGCCAATATGCGTCGAGCATTTACGCAACTTGATCCCGATCTTGGGCTAGCACTAGTCCCAACAGTGTTGGGCACTGCTGATATTTTTATAGATCGAATCAATTCAGCAAGAACGAGTCGTGCAAATCTAAATGCCACTCGGTTGCCTATCTCGATAAAACAATCTCAAATTTCCCATGTTTTGTATATAAACGAACTGCCCGATGTGGCGTTTGTATCCAAACTGCCCGGAATAGTCACAGCCGATTGTTGTAAAGGCAAACCCGTGGATTTAGATTTACTTAAATACATTGACTACTTGTTTGTGTCCGACGACGAAGTGATCGACTTAGATGCCGTCACTGGTGCCACTCGAGGCACAGTTATAGTACACAGTCCACAAGGTAGTAGAATTTTCAACAACGGTGCAGAAACTGTTTATTCAATTGACCCAAAGCTAATGATTACGAATGCCAATGTGCTAGGAGCCGGCGATATGTTTGCTGCTTGTTTTTTATTTGCATTACATAAAAAGATACCAAATGTCATTGAATACGCACACGTCACAACATCCAAATTTTTAAGAGATAAAAATGAAAAAATATAATTTAGTATTGCCCATAGCCGGAAAGGCACAGAGATTTATCGATGCTGGCTATATGATGCCCAAGCCACTTATACTTGCCAAAAACAAACACATTATTGATTGGTCCATGAGTTCAATTGATACCAGTGAATGTAACTTGATTTTTATTGTTAGGCTAGAGCACATTTATAATTTTAGTATAGATAAAATATTAAAAAATAAATTCGGAGATGATATTAAAATATCAGTAGTAGATCGTGTTACTCGAGGTGCATTGGAAACTTGTACCTTGGCTCGAGATTTGATTGATCCCGATTTACCCCTGTGCATTTATACTCCCGATGTTTACTTTGAACCCACATTTGATTTGAACACTATCCCTGCCACTGCCGATGGATTTTTGTTGACATTTTTGGCCAACAGTCCCGATCACAGCTATTGCGAAATGGATGATAGTGGAGCGGTAACTAGAGTAGAAGAAAAAGAAGTTATATCCCGACATGCCAACGTAGGCTTGTATTATTTTCGAACTGGTGCAATGTTTTTAAGATACGGTCAAGAAATGATTGACCGTAATATATTGGTCAAGAATGAATTTTATATTGCACCAATGTACAATCTAATGATTCGTGATGGATTGACAGTTTCGGCCGCAGATACAGAAAAGATGCATGTATTGGGCACTCCCGACACATTTGAATTCTTTTGCAGACGTGTACTGCCCAAGTTTGGTGAGAAACCGGTTGCATTGGCCTGTGATCACAGTGGATTTGATCTAAAAGAAATAGCAAAAACAGTGCTTGCCGCAAAAGGTATTGCCTTTATTGATGTAGGCACTTATGTTGACAAGCCCTGTGATTACGGTGATTATATATCACAATCAGGGCAATTAATCAACAGCAATACCTGTGACTTTGGCATTAGTTTTTGTCGTAGTGGACAGGGAGTAAACATTGCTGCCAGTCAAGTTCCGGGCATAATTTCGGCACTGACCTTTGATGAATTTACTGCCGAATATTCGGTCAAGCATAACTGTGCCAATCACTTTGCAGTTCCCAGTAAGTATGTGGATCAAGACCGATTTGCACGTATGGTTGACATATGGCTTGCTACCAGCTTTGATGGCGGTAGACATTTTACAAGACTAAACAAAGTACTAAAATGAAATACATAGCACATAGGGGTCTATTCAATGGCCCCGATGTTAATTTAGAAAATCGTCCTGAACAAATAGAACTAGCACTCAAAATGGGATACGACTGTGAAGTTGACTTGTGGATTGTAAATTCAGATTTTTATCTAGGACACGATCGTCCCGATTATCCAATTAACAAAAAATGGTTAGACCGATTGGGGCTATGGATTCATGCCAAGAACTTGGCGGCACTCGGTTGGTTGACCACAACTGATTTAGAATACTTTTGGCATCAAAACGATGACTACACATTAACCAGTCACAATTATATTTGGACTTATCCGGGTAAAGAGTTAACCGAACGCAGTGTCATGGTCATGCCCGAACACGTAGATAAGTCGCTAGAGACAGCACACGATGCAAAATGCTATGCTGTATGTAGCGACTATGTAGAGTCAATTAAGCAATAAATCTAGTTTACGATCAAAAGAATACTTCTTTGAATTTTGGTATTACTCGTTCGGGTTTGGATTCGGCTATTCTCAAAGTCCAATCTTCTTTGTTGATATAGTCCCTGATGTTTAGCATTTTTTCTAGCACGTTAGAAGCATTGTAAATCAAGCCCGAATCTTTCATCATGGCCACGTGGTTTTGATCTTCGCCGCCTTCCCATACCAGGACCGGTTTATTGAGACTTAGGAACTCGCCCACGGCCAATCCAAAACTTTCTCCGTTGCTACGTGCATGTATCATGGCATCGCAGGTGTTGATAAAGTTTGCTTTGGCTTGTAGGTTGTGAAATTCGCGAATAAATTTAACACGATCGTGTTTGATCCAGGGCTCGGTCCCGGCAAATACAAAAGTAAAATCGTTGCGTTGTTCCAACAAGTCAACAATGGCTTGTTTTACGAACGGCAAATTAAATGTAAACAATCCACCCAGTCTACCAATCACGGTGTGTGCAGGATTGATATCCATCATTTGCTTGAAGTCGCCATTGGGTTCGGGCAACTGCACTATATGTGGCACATAGGGAAAGTTACTGCCGTGTCTGGCATTCATGGTATCGGCCAGCCACTTGCTGATGTATGCGTATGCATCACCGTAGGGATTGTAAATTTGAAATGCTTCAAGATGTCCATAACGACAATTGTCAAGATTAACGTGACTGCCTACTAGGGCAAAATCAACTTTTTCTCGATCAACGATTCCTTGAAGATCACTGAGACTGTCATAGCCAATGACCTGGAATTCTTTTTGCAATGCTTCAACAACTTCGGGTTCGGTTCCTCCATCGGCATGATAAGGCCTAGCCCAGTCGTAACAAATAATACTTTCGTGTCCCAATATTTCTCTCATGTACCTTGCATAATCGGTTACTGCAACGGTACTGCCTCGATAACAAAGCACAGCAGTTTCAAATAGTAATTTCATACAGATATTTATTGGTTGTCGAATTTGGCAACAATATTTTCAATTTGATCTCGACTCCACATGTACATTTGCCTATTGGGAGCACTCGGGTACGGCCAATCATTTATGGTGTAAATGTGATCGTGTGTAAAGTTCCAGGGTGCACTAAAGAAGTTTGCACGTCTAAATCCGCCAGTTTCTATATCAAAGTTTGGCTCGCGATCAAGATCACTGGTCATTAACAATGCTGCAATATTGCTGGCCAAAAAGTTATTGAAGAACGATTTGATGTCGGCATTGCTCAAGTGAAATAAACATTCACGACAAATCATTAACTCGGCGTCGGGCAAGGGATCGTTGACAATATCTATTGTGATAAAATTGGCACCCAATTTATCGCCATACTTGGCTTTATTGGATTCTATCAAGGCATCAACAATATCGCCACCGGTATATTCAATGTCGGGGCACTGTTCTAGCACACGACTCATCCAATTTAAATCACCGCAAGGAGCATCAAACACCTTGGTAATACCAAACGTTTCAAATAACCTTGGCAACTCGGCACGGATGTTAACAGTATGCGACAAACTCGAACCCGGTCCACTGACCGAATCATTTTCAACATCCCGGCTGTCCCATTTTCTATTGACATAAATGTCAGTGAATGCTGCTTTGGCTTTATTCATTGTCGGTTATCTTTTCGCCTAGGTGTTGTTTAATTACTCGCATGAGTTTACGTTCGGTGTCGTAAACATATTCTCTAGCTTCGTCTTCGGTATTGACGACAAGAATAAAACCATTTGCGGCTCTACGGATTTCTAAACTTTCAAACATAATTGTCCTTTAAGGGTTGTAAAATACTAGTATAACATAACTGGAAATTTTTGTCAAGAAAAAGCCCACCAAAGTGGGCTTTTTGTTTGTTCTAATTTGATTAGAACTTTACACGAAGACCAATGGCTTGAGATTCAACTGAACGTTGACCTGTCCAAACTGGTCCGGTTGTAGCACTTGCTGATGCTGTTACATAAACATCAGTTTGTTTGCTCAAGCTCTTGACCACATTGCCTGCAAAATATTTTGCTACGCTTTCGCTTTGGGCAGTTGCAGCCGATGTGCTAGAACCATACGGGCTGGTGTTGAGTTGGTAAACACCAAGGCTAGTTGACCATGTGGGTGCAAAGTTGAATGTTGTGGTTGCCCAGAACATGTTTTGTGTACGCGGTACTGTGTAGCTTGTTACACTATAAGCAGTAACCGGCAAATTGCTGATCATGTTAATTGATTGGTCGTAAGCGGGATTGAACGGATTTTCTGTGTAGATTTGTTCTCCGCCAACTTTGAACGACAATGTTGATGCTGGAGTAACTTCGGCAAAAGCAGCATAAGCATGTGTATCACCTGTGGTCAATTTCAAAGTACCAGCAGTGGATCCTGCAGCAACCGATTGTGCATCATGATTGCGTTCGTATACTGCGCCCAACTTCAACATAGAAAATACTTGATAGTCTACACCAGCAGCAACTGCACTACCAGTTGCATAATCAGAATTGGTAGCACCAAACTTGTATCCGGCATGCACAGTAACACCGGGTGCCACTGTGGTTTTGAATTTCAAGGATTGATCCCAACGTGCTTCAGCAGTAAAACCTGCACCACCGTAACCGCCGTTGTAAGCCAAAGGACTAAAATATCCGCCTACTGCATCAAAGTCGGCAATGTGATCGGCCATAACTGTTGTTTGGCGACCCAAACGCAACTCACCGAATTTACCAACTAAGCCCACTGTGGATTCACGTGCAAACATCTGTCCGTCATTGGATCCTTCTGAGCTGACAAATGGTGAACCGGTTTGTACTTGACTGTCGGCAACACGTCCATTGGGGTTGGTTCCGTATGGAAGATTCAGCACTGATTCTAGTCTAAATACTGCACCACTTTCTTTATCGCTACCGGTAATACCCCAACGACTGGTACTCAAACCGCCGTTGTACATGCCAGTGACACGACCGTTTTGTAAAGCCGTTTGTGCTGGTAGTGTTTGAATTGCAGGTCCTGCATTGGGATCTGCTGGTGCACCGTTGCTTTGAGTCATCACACCAGTGTCTAAAACACCGTATAATGCAACATCGGCATTGGCAATGCCTGCGGCCGCTAAGAGTGCAACCAGTAATACTTTTTTCATTGAAAATCTCCTTTTATAAAAGTAATGTAATTTTATAGTATTTATACTGACCGAGTCAAGTATTTTGAGTAATTTATCTAAAGTTAGGGCCTGCTACCCAACCTACCAGACTATGACGTGTGCCTTGAGTGACTGGAGTTACTTCGTGCACTACCCAGCTGGGGAAAAATATAATTTTTCCACGTGCCTTGGGAGCAACATCGGGTTCGGTTCGTAAATGCAAAAATCTCAATTCTCCGCCGGTGTGTGTAACGGGATCGGTCAACTGTAAACTAAAACTCAATTTCCTATTGGGAACATCTCGACCTATGTCCAAATGCGGTCGATATACGCCGTTGTTTTCTGCACGGTAACAGGTGAACTGTAACGGTAATATTTCTTTAAGATCAAATTGAAAATACGCTTGGTTAACTTCGTTTACTACCGGAGCTAGAGTGGCATATATCCAATCATGTTCGGGATCGTCAGTGCCGAGCCAGGCTATATCACTGTTGCGATATTCAGATCGTGTATTACCACCAACACCGCCCGAGATCAATCCCGCTTGATTGCCCAGTTCAACGATACGGTCAAGTTCGGAATCAGAGAAAATATTTTCTCTATACACCCAGTAGGTATTTTCTCGTGGTGGAGAAAACAACGGCCAAGTCATTAACCGCCTCGACTAGCTGCCTTTTTAGTGGGCCTGTTGCTGGTGACTTGATTTTTCATTTTAGCCTGTTGTACTTTTGCAGTCGTAGCCGCAGGTACTCGAGGATTCTTTTGTGCGTTTTTTAAAACTTCTACTAAAGGATTGGGTTTCTTCTCGGTCATGTTAAGCAGTCCTGTGGACTAAATGATAGCCAAATTGTGTTTGCACTGGCTGACTTACCCCGCCCACTGGTGTTGTAAATGCCGCTTGTTCAAATGGTGGAACCATTGCACCTGGACCAAATTCGCCCAAGTCACCACCATTGTGTCCACTAGGACACTTGCTGTGCTTATGCGCTAGGTCGGCAAAACTTTCGCCGGCATCAATTTTTGCTTTTAATGTAACTGCTTCATTTAGTGAGGGAACTAAAATATGACTTGCTCGAACTTTCATGTGTTTCCTTTTGTGTTGGAGCGGGAGGGGGGAGTCGAACCCCAATCTATTTCAGTTTGGAAGACTGACGTGTAACCACAAACACTTCACCCGCTTGCATTTACTTATCTAAGACGTTTTAAGTCAGTATAATTTAATTTGCCTTCTTGTACTTCTAAGAGTGCAGTAACAGGAGTATGCCAATGTGCATGATGTATGCTATGTCTATTTTGTTCAGCAATTTCTCTTGCTCGCATCGCAGCAATAATTACCAAATTGTATCTATTACCACCTACGGCCTCTACACATTTTTCAGTATCAATAAATGTGCCTCTACTTGTATATGACATTAAAGTCTCCTTGAGTTGTTTGCGTACTATATTATAAACTTTTTATCAATAAATGTCAAGCGATAAATATTTGCACAATCAAAATTCCCATGTCCAAAAAATTTGAACACACGTCTCCCGGTGGTATCGTCTATAACACTGACAAAAAATTAGGCTACTACCTTTTCAATAACGAAATTTATTATAGCAAATATCAAGTCTTATTAGCGGCATCAAAAGACAAAACAGAAACCAATTTGCTCAATAACGAAAAAGTAAAATGGTTTTATAACGAAGATGTTTTTTTAAACTATCCTTGGCATATTGAGCCCGAAGAATCTATAGAAAAATTATACTGTGCTAGAGCACAACAATTACGAGACAGTTATGATTATATAAGGATTGAAGCCAGTGGGGGAAGTGATAGCACCACTGCAATTTATAGTTTTTTACTAAATGGTATACATTTAGATGAAGTAGTTTTTAGATTTCCTAAAACTGGAGCCAAAGACTTTATAGAAAATCCTTGGGATTCAGGTGCCGATAATATCCTAAGTGAATACAACTATGCAGTATTGCCCTTGTTTAATTGGATTAAAACTCACCATCCCAAAACAAAAATTACTGTTCATGATTATGGTGAGACTTTTTTAAAAGAAGAAAAAAATTATAACGAAGATTGGATTTATAAAACCAAACATTATCTACAACCCAGTTACGCATTTAAACACGATATTATTGGAGTTGATGCGCACCGAGATATTGCTGAAAAAAAGAAAAAAATTGCAGTTGTACTAGGTATTGATAAACCAAAAATTTGTATTAAGGATCAAAAGTTTTTTTTATATTTTAGCGATATGTTTACTGGACAAGCCAATCCAGATGGAAGGTATGATAATGTTTCAACTGAATTCTTTTTTTGGACACCTAACATGCCCGAAATAGTTGCTAAACAAGCACATATGGTTAAAAATTGGTTTTCGTTAAAAGAAAATCATAAATTCAATTATGCGTTGTACTGGGAGAATCAAGGTACTGAATCTAGGACCTTGTATGAAAATGTTGTAAAGGCTATTATATATCCCAACTATGATTTAAGTACGTTTCAAGTTAAAAAACCCAGCAACAATATAAACAGTGAAATGGATTACTGGTTTCATGTTAATTTTCAAGGTACAAGAATATATGATATTTGGAAGTCAAGTATTGATCGTGTACTAGAGAATCTAGATCCAAAATATGTGTCTAAAAATATAAGCAATTCTCAAATTAACATAAAAGAATTTACCAGCATGTTTTATTATTTTGGTGACAATACTGTACCAGTAACTGGCCCTATGGTCGAGTTTTTACAAAAAGCCAAAAAAGACGCCCGTAAATTTGTACACTGTATTCGAGGGCAATTATCAATTTATTAATTGGTTGCAGGGACAGGATTTGAACCTGTGATCTCCGGGTTATGAGCCCGGTGAGTTGCCGCTTCTCCACCCTGCGTCAGTTATTAGGTGGGATTTATCATCCCGGATGTCCGTAGCCCACAGCGTCCTATGGGTTCACTAGTAAATCCTAGCTATACAGTTTGAGCATTGTTAAGAGGCTTGCCGGACTTTTCTTTGGTGCCCTAAGAGAGACTCGAACTCTCACACCTTGCGGCGCTGGAACCTAAATCCAGTGCGTCTACCAATTCCGCCATCAGGGCATTTGTTTATTATAACATACTTATCATAGTATGTCAACTGTTACATAGCAGGTCCATTGCCATTATCTTTAAAGTCAATACACCCACCTTCTTCTATGATACGCTTTTTAACGTCTTCAAACAATATAGGTGCAAAGTCTGGATTCATTTCTACACAAACTGAGTGATATCTAACATCAACTTCGGGAGTAGCACCCTTGTGCTTGGAGATCATGACACGATTGGCATGCAAATGTCCGTGTATGTTTGTACCAAAGCGGCCCAAACTTTCAGGATGGA
>Ga0164296_1000643_pt1 | contig 40541 bp, 18 predicted proteins | sample GEODES057metaG_FD_113533 | JGI IMG/M metagenome (GOLD analysis project Ga0164296, IMG submission 113533) | Dystrophic lake water microbial communities from Trout Bog Lake, Wisconsin, USA - GEODES057 metaG | ecosystem: Environmental > Aquatic > Freshwater > Lake | place: USA: Trout Bog Lake...
GAAGTGCGATATTTGGAGTGCTAACACTGATCAAAAATTACAAATACTTGAACAAATTTTAGTTTTGTTTAATCCTAGTTTAGAACTACAAACCACAGACAACTATATTGACTGGACCAGTTTAACTGTATTAAATCTAAACGATATCAACTGGGATAGTAGAACTGTCCCAGTGGGTAATGACACACCAATTGATATTGCTACACTAACATTAGATACTCCTATATGGATTAATCCTCCAGTTAAAGTCAAGCACTTGGGCGTTATTACTAAAATTGTTACAAGCATGTACAATTCAAGTAGTACTAGCGATACTTATATTGACGGATTAGGTCAAGATCCAATGGCGGCTACAACTACATTTACTGATATTTTAAGTTTGGCTATTAATACTCCGCAAGATTATCGTCTAGAAGTTTACAATGGACAAGCTATTTTAATTGGTGCAAATGAAAGCGTGGTTAGTGTTGGCGGCGGCACTTTAGATATTCCAGTTCGACAAGGAACTCCTATTAATTGGAATATATTATTCAGCCAAACTCCTAACAAATATGTAGCTGGGTCTAGTCAACTGTATCTAACACAACCTAACGGTAGTATGATTGTAGGAACGTTTGCTATTAACAGTTTAGATGAAACTATACTACAAGTTAATTGGAATCCAGACACTCTAACAGCTAACACAGGCATAGACAGTCAAGGCAATATAGAACCTGCTGCAGGTTACAATACAAATTCAACACAATATAGACCCAACAGCCCAGGCACATTTGATGCTATCATAAATCCACAAACTTATGATCCAAGCGATCCTAACAAACACGGTACTATTTCATCTATTGCTGTTGGTACTAGATTCCTTATAATTGAGGATATTGGCGCTGTAAATAATACTACAGTAGCTTGGGGTGCATTAGTAGCAAAAGCTAACGATATTATAGAATACGATGGTTCTGCATGGCATGTAATTTTTAATGCTAGCCAGGAATCAAGCATCATGGTGTGGCAGACTAATATATATACTGGAATACAATACTTATGGAACGGTGTTTCCTGGGTTAAGTCATTCGAGGGTGTATACGAGGCTGCTAATTGGAAAATAGTACTGTAAAAGAACCGATAATTTGTAGTGGTGCGTTATTTTACGCTAAATCTACACGACGTTTTTTACTATTACAAAAAGCACACGGCAAGCACGAAGGGTCTTGGGGCTTAGTCGGCGGTACTAATATCACTGGCGAAACTCCATGGCAAGGTCTTCAAAGAGAAATCAACGAAGAAATTGGCCCGTGTCCAGAAATAATCAAAACAATTCCACTTGAAACATTTGTCAGCAATGATAAAGTGTTTAATTTTCACACCTACTTGTGTGTTATTGAAGAAGAATTTGTACCATATCTAAGCGATGAACATCAAGGGTGGGCATGGGCTACTGTAGATCGCGCTCCAAAACCCTTACATCAAGGATTACGCAATAGTTTTAGTTCAAAAACTATTCGCACAAAATTACAAACAGTATTTGATCTAGTGGATTTAATATGAAAGAACATTCAGTTAATTCATTAGATAATTTTATTGCAGGTTGGTATCTTGAAGATACAAGTATATGCGACGAAGTTATTGATTTTTTTAAAAATAGCCCAAATCAAGTTCCAGGAACATTTGGACAAAATTATGCCAAAGTCGATTTAAACGGTAAAGACAGTACTGATGTGTATGTTGAATGGAAGTCCACTATTGGTCAACGTTATTTTAAACATCTTAATCAAGTTGCACAACAATATATTGCCAAATACCCTTATTGTAATGAATATGCCAAATGGGGAGTGATCCAACCATTTAACATTCAATACTACAAACCCGGTGGCGGCTTTTATGGCTGGCACACTGAACGCAGTAGTACCATAATGCCGCTAGTCACAAGACATTTGGCATTTATGACGTATTTAAATGATGTTAGTGACCAAGGAGAAACAGAGTTTTTCCACCAAAAGATTAGGATAAAACCAGAGAAAGGCCTTACACTAATATGGCCTGTAGACTGGACACTAACACATCGAGGAATTCCTTCCCCCAGTCAAGAAAAATATATAACAACGGGGTGGTTTAACTACGTATGATTAGTTTCTTTTTTAAACGTCGTCAAAGAACTGTAGACTGTTTTACCGACGATCCTAGTGCTTACAAATATCATGCTATCACTCCGGCTGCAGATTACTATCCAGAGTGGTGGTTAAAAATGCCCAACTATCAAACTGTTCCTGATAAAAATGGGTTGGCTGTTGATACTCCTACTATAAAACGATGTGTCGGGTTGATGAATTTATATCAACGAGGAGTAGTATTACCTTTATGGTCAAGTATTGCTATCGAAACTACACAAGAAGGTTATAGATATTCATTTGCCAAACAACATTATAACAAAGAATTACCATTATCGGATTATCATCCAGATTGGCAAACAGGCCCAGCATTTAATGATGTATTACATTTAAAAATGATTAGCCCTTGGTTCCTTGTTCAATCGGAATATTACAAATATGTATTTCAACCGATGACTTGGAATACTGTAAATCAGTGGAATCAGTATACAATTCTGCCAGGCGTTATGGATTTTAAATATCAAAATTCCACTAATGTCAATATGTTCCTTGCTAAAAACAGTCGAATTGACATTGAAGCCGGTACTCCTATGTACCAAATTATACCAATAACTGATGATGAAATTATCTTTAAAAATCATTTAGTCGAAACAGAACATGTAAAAAAAATTTACAATAGTAGATTCGGAACTTATTCCAATTCTTATAAAAATATTAAGAAATTTTATGAAAATAAAAAACGTTGCCCTTTAGGATTTTAAATGATTAAAGATATTATAGTATTAGATGATTTTATTTGTAAACAATATCAAGATGATATTGAAACAACATTATTAGGAGATTCAAACACTCCTTGGTATATGTTAGACGATGTTACACTAGGATTTAAAGATCTTCCTAGTAAAAACTTTGGACTAAGTCATGTGTTAAAAAACGACCACGGCATCATTAGTAATCTTTATCGATTTATGATGCCCATGGTGTTTACAGCTATAGATAAAATTGGTTACACAGTTACCGATGTATATTTGGCAAGAAGTTTTACACAGTTGCCATCACTTAATAACGAACCCAATTGGCCGCATGTGGACATGAATATTCCACACCTAGTATGTTTGTATTATGTAAATGATTCACAAGGCGATACTGTTATCTATAACGAAATGGTCGATGATGTGCTTGTTACTGAAGTTAATACATATCAATACACCGAGCTTCAACGTATAACTCCTAAAAAAGGAAGAGTTGCTATTTTCAGTGGTACTAGATTTCATTCTAGTGGAAAACCTGTTAGTGGCAAAAGATGTATTCTTAATTTTGATTTAAATGTTAAACCACAATAATTATTTTCCTGTCGAACCCTGGTTTCCTGTTCCATTATATATTAATTGGGTAAGCCAAAAAAATTTTAATGGTATACAACAAGACTTTCAGCGGGTCGTTGATATATTAAAAGCAAATGGCACTTTTACATATCGCGAAGACTGGAACAGTCATAAAACTAGTGACGTTACTTTTACAAAAAACTTGTTTGAAGAACATAATTTAACTTTATTTCAACAAGAACTAGACGAGCATATTTTCAATTATTTAAATTTAATTAATAGTCCAGTTGCTAAAAAAGAAGAAAATTTTAAATATAAGATATTTGGCAGCTGGATGACACTAAGTACTAAAAAAGACTACGCACACATTCATACACACGGAAGTAGTGACCTTTCTGGAGTTTATTACTTCCAAACTAACGGCAATGATGGTAGTATTTTCTTTGAAAATCCTAGTAAGTATTTGGAAAATTCCTATTGCTTTTCGCATATAGATAGTAGAGCATCTTGGAAACCTGAAGTGGGTAAGTTACTATTATTCCCAGGATGGTTACCTCATGGCGTAACTACTAACACAACTGACCACGAACGTATTAGCGTGAGTTTTAATATTATATTTGAGAGGAATTATGGTTGAACTTTGGTTTCCAACACCTATATATTATGGAGATATAACAGGTGACACATTTACTACTGTACAAGAAGAGTTCGACTCTGTCTTTAAAACACTAATCAATGATAGGACATTTCAATATATGCCGGATTGGAATAGCCATTTATTAAGTGATATTAAGTTTGAAAAAAACTTAATAGAAGATTATCATCTCGATGCTTTCAGAGACGAATTAGATCGTCACATACAAGAATATTTAAAAGAAATAGAATTTCCAGGTAAAAAGAAATATAAAATTGCCGCATCCTGGATGAGTTTTTATCAAAAAGGTGACTTTGCACATACTCACTGTCACGGAGATGCTGATTTATCAGGTGTATACTATTTTAAATCGGTTAACGAGAATGGTAAAATCTTTTTCGATACTCCTGTGAAGACTTTGACTAATTCTTATTGTTTTAAGCATTTGGTTAGCAGAGTTTATTACCCTCCTAAAGAAGGAAGACTAATGCTTTTTCCTAGTTGGGCAGAACATGGTGTGCAAACTATGACAGAGGAAGGTCATAGAGTTGCTGTTAGTTTTAATATAGAATTTGAGAGATAATATGAAAATTGCTGTATTAGGTGCCGGTACCGCTAGTTGTATTTTTAGTATGATTGCTTGCAGGTTTATTTCTAAGCCTGTTGAAATTACTTGTATTCATGATCCTAGTATATCTACTATACAAGTGGGCGAAACCGCTAGTCCAGCAATATTATCTGCACTACAAGATTGTTTAGATTTTGAAGTATCTGAAGATTTAGAAAAATTAGATGGTACATTACGTACCGGAGTTAAACATTTCTGGAGTCAAGCTAGCAATGATTTTTCTATACTATATGATAGACAATTTGGTATACACCTAAACAGTACAAAACTTAGCGAATTTGTCATGGGTCGCTTAAAAGAAAAATATCCTTTCTTTAAAGAACAACATGATACAATAATCAAAACAAACAAAACCACAGGCGAAGTAACAACAGAATCTGGCTCCGAAGTATTTGATTTAGTAGTGGACTGTACAGGATTTGCTAACCCTGAATTATTTAAAACAGGTGTGTTAGTTAAACCTTCGTTTGCAGCTGTTAACTCTGTTATTATCTGGCCTGAATGGAAACAATACAACGAATATTATACTACAGCTCAAATACACGATAATGGTTGGATGTTTGGAGTTCCCCTTACATCAAGAAAAGCATGGGGATATTTGTACAATAACGAAATTACTACATATGAAGAAGCCAGAGAAGATTTTAAACGGTTAAAAAATCTCGATGACGACACGTTAGATAAATGTCGTAGTTTTTCATGGAATCAATATCTAAGAGTTAAAGCTATTGACGAGCGTGTGTTATTTCTTGGTAATAATTTATTTTTCTTTGAGCCAGCAGGTGCAATACCTTTGCACTATTATTTGAATATTAGTAGAATTATTTCTGAAGATTTTGGAAATGTTGAATTTAATTGGCGTTATCATAAAATGATTAACACATATCATCAACAAATGATGAATCAACATCAAGATGTAACTGCTATTGCTTACGCAGGTGCTAATCGACTAGAAACTGACTTTTGGAATAAAACAAAAACGTCTGCAATCGCTAAATTACAGACGTCCGATGATTGGCACAAGTGGCTTAGAAATCAATTAGAAACTGATCATTATTTTACTCACCCAAAAGAATTAATGATTCAATACATTAATAAATTTGGGTTAGATCTTGATCAGTTTTTGTAAATATTTTCTTTCAAGTATTCTATTATACTAGGATAGTCTTTAACAGCTTCATTCCATGTTGCTGTATGTTTACCTACAGCCTCTACTTGCTTGCTAAAATACTGTTTGGCATCTATCAAATCATATAAGAAATTATAAGCTGATAGCGTTGACATATCGCAAGGGTTATAATTCATACCTGCAGCAATACAATGAAAACCGCCTTCTGGATTAAATTGGAATCGTTGATATCTTTCCATAGAATATGTTTTAACTCCTGGGATTGCTACAGCCTTTGGTTCGCTGAGTGTAGGATCGTAAACACGTTCCAGGTTATCTCTCCAATAATCTGTATCATCTCTTACGCTTAGTGCATAATGCATGGCTACAAATTCAGCAAATTGTCTAAATTCAGCTTTACATGCTAGGTTAAATCCATCACGTTCGAACCTACTAGATTGTCCTCTGCTAAGAGCTCTTACAAGATGCATTAAAAATTTGTGTACTGTGTACAACCCATTAGACTCTAATGGTTCAATAAATCCAGCACTTAATCCAATAGCACACACATTCTTTTCCCAGACTCTTTCATGAATGCCTGTACGCATTGTAATATTTTTAAATTCTAATCCTTCAGTTTCGTATCCTTTGGATTTTAATTTTTCAATAAATTCTGTTTTAGCAGCTTCATCTGAAATGTACTTGTCACTATAAACATATCCTGATCCCATACGGCTCCATAAAGGAATTTCCCACATCCAACCGTTAGATAATGCGGTACAGTTAGTATACACTACAAGTTGTTTTTCTTTATCTGTGTATTCTATTTTTGTTGCCCAGGCTTTATTATTAGGCAACATATCTGCGTAACTTTCAAACGGAACATTAAGTGCTTTATCTAATAACAAGCTCTTAAATCCTGTGCAATCGATAAACAAATCAGCAGTAACTTTAGTACCATCAGCTAGTATTAGATGTTCGACTCCAGTTTCTCCAGTTTGTACATCTTGTACTTCTGCTTGTATATGTGTTAGACGGCCTTTACAATATACATCACGCAACCAAATGCCAAACTTAGTTGCATCAAATTGAAATGCTGTTGTTCTTAAATATTGGTATCCTGGTAATACGCCGTTTAAATTTTTATCAAACTTATTAGCGTTAACTAATGCCATGGTTGAAAAATAACTATCAGCATAACTGCTATTTGGAGTTTCTGGGTACAGAGCTTTCTTAATATGCCAGTCGTTTATACCAGTAACCGATTCTTCTAAAACAGGAAAACCGAACGGATAATGAAATCCTGTATCACCTACTTGATAAAAGTCTTCAAATCTAATACTAAGTTTATAAGTAGCATCACATGCGGCCATAAAATCAGTATCTTTAATGCCTAGCATGTTTAACCAAACATTTATACCTTGAATAGTGCTTTCGCCTACACCAACTGTTGGCACATCTGGGCTTTCGATTAAGACAATTTCTTTATTTGGAAATTGATTTACTAGTGTAGCTGCTGTCATCCATCCAGCACTACCACCTCCAACAATTACAATTTTATTTGTACGCATATTATTCCTCTAAGTCTAATATATAGCAATTATATATTAACTAGATTGCAAATGCGATAAAAAAGGAGCCGAAGCTCCTTTTTATGAATGTAAATAAATTACATTTTTCCGTGGTCGGCTACTTCACTAGCTGGAACAGCAATAGGCTGAGGAGGAGCGTTTTCCAGTCCAGTTGGATGATATGTTTCTGTAACTTCCAAAGGAGGTAAATTTTCTGGAGGAATATGATCAGCCATAACTTGCTGAGCAACTCCTTCGTGTGCTGCTTTATGTTGGGCATCTAATTCTGCTGCCGCAGCAGCGTCGGCTTCAACTTGTGCCATTACTTCGGCCCATGTTGGAGGTTCTAAACCTTGAGGATCTTCCCATTGAGTAAAATTAGTACCTTCTAATTGATAGACGGCACCTGGACGAAGTTTCCACATAGCGACATCGACGCCAAATGTATAAGTTGGTAAAAATTCTGACATAGTTTTTCCTTTATTTCAAAGACAATATTTATATTGACTTATTAATCCCATTTAATAATTACGATACCGTCGGCACCGTGTCCGCCAGCATTATTTGTATTGTAGTGGCTTCCACCACCACCACCACCGCCGGTATTTTGTCCAGCATTAGCACCTTGTAGGTTAGCTTGTAGGCCGTTTGCTCCGATGTTTCCACGATCACCCCAATGTAAACTCCAACCGCCACCGTATTGACCAGCAATAGCTGAGTTACCGTTACTAACAGCACCTCCACCTCCGCCACCAAGACCGCCAGAGCCGCCATTACTAGAATATCCAGATCCAGCGCCGCCGCCAGCAAAATATAGCATGGTTCCCAAATGATTGAATGGCAATCCTGTGCCGCCGTTTGCCGGGCTGGTAGATCCAGCAGTTCCTGCTCCACCACCACCACCTGGATACCAAGCGTAAATTCCAAATGATCCAGAATTTCCTTGTCCTGCTGTTCCTGATGCTGCTGCACCACCGCCGTAGCCGCCGGAGCCAGCAGAACCACCGCTTGGTGCTTGTGCTCCTCCCGATGCTCCACCACCTGATCCTCCAGAACTTGCTGGATATCCAGATTGATCATGGAAACTTGCGCCACCGCCACCGCCGATAGCAGTTAATGTACCAAATACACTATTGCCGCCATTTTGTCCACGTTCAGTAGCACGATCGCGAGCTTGGGCGCCACGGCCTCCTATGCCAACTGTTACAGAATATGATTGACCTGGTTGCACTTGGTAGCCATCTTTATACAATAATCCACCGGCTCCGCCACCGCCAGCCATATCGCATCCGCCGCCTCCGCCGCCGGCAACCACTAGTACTCTAACACTGTTGACACCTGGAGGGCAAGACCATGTGCCCGATTGTAAAAACATACTGCATTTAGTTGGCATCTGATAGCGAACAATAACAATACCATGTCCGCCTGCGGCACCAATTGCTCCTGCACCACCGCCGCCTCCACCGCCGCCGGTGTAGTTGATACCTTGGCTACTACCAGCAATTGAGCTGCTCTGTCCCCAGCCTTGTCCGCCACGTCCGCCACTTTGTCCGCCCATGCCAAATGCACTGTTCTGTAAATATGCACCGACTGCTGCTCCGCCACCCAATCCATAGTTATTTCTGCCAGCTGGATATCCACCTGCTCCACCGCCGCCACCATATGGCATTGCTCGTCCGGAAATATCATATAATACTCCAACGCCGCCGTTGCCTCCTGAGTCTCCTAATCCATCACAGTATCCTGGGCCACCGGCTCCGCCGCCGCCACCTGCTCCTGCATTACTGAGCGTAACATTTCCTCCGCCGGCATTTCCAGCTCCTGGTTGATAACCAGTAGAATATGAGCTGTATGCTACACCGCCACCTGATCCACCGGCCCCGTTAGTGCCAGTGCTACCGCTATTGTATGGTTGGCCGGCTCCGCCGCCTAATGCAAATATATTTCCAAATTGGCTGTAACCTCCTTGATTTCCAACAACGTTATTTCCGTTTACTAACTGTCCGCCTGCACCTACTACTACAGGAATACTTGTTCTTGCAGTAACAGCATACTGAGCATTATAAATTACTCCGCCTGCTCCGCCTCCACCTCGCGGTCCGTTACCATTGTTGTTACCGTCATATGTACTAGCACCGCTACCACCTCCGCCTACTACAAGAACTTCTACGTTGCCTGTAAAGTTAGGAGTAAAATACTGAGCGCCGCCAATATTACGATAAAAATGTGTTCTATATCCATTTGCTTCGATATCAGTAGCTGTATAAACTTCTGGCTTCCAAATATATACGCCTGATACACCGTCACCTGTATACGTTACGTTTGTAGTGCCAGTACTTGAATTTGACAACGCCCACACATAGTCCGACGATGTATTTGCCTGATACCAATAAGTAGATTTTAAACGCATCCAACCATTACCTGCATCAAATACTTCACCAATTGCACCAGTACTTTGGGTCACTGTTCTGTTAATTAAGTCAAAGTAATTATATGCGTAACCGCCAGATCCGCCGTGACGCATTAAGAAATATTGACGACTACGATATTTTACATAAACACTCATGACACTCATGAATCCATATCCGCTACCATTACTTGGCAACTGATAAATTCTATGGTCAATATTAGCTGATGTGTTTTCAGTCATTATAAACGCAGTGCTACTACCATCAGGTGCTATTTGACCTGTAGTTATTGTAACGTTATTCTGCGTCCAAATAGCGTTTGTTAAATCATTACTATAAGTTAACATGTTTGAACTAGCATAGTTCACTTTAGGTTGACTAGATTTCCAACCATAAACATCGCTAGTTTCTAAAACTTGGCCGTCGGTATTATAACGTAATTGTCCAATATCTGCATCATTATTATATCGAATAATAATAACACCGCTACCGCCTGAACCAGTAGACCCTCCAGCTCCGCCACCGCCACCGCCTCCGGTGTTAGGTACTCCATTAGGGCTTGCTCCGCCGTTGCTATTTCTATTATCTCCATCGCCACCGCCGCCAAGGCCACCACGAATCATATAATTAGTACCGCCGGCACTTCCTCCTCCGCCATACCACTGACTTGTTCCAGTAATATTAAATGGTAAACCGTTACCGCCAGCAGCTCCATAACCCAAGTTTTCACCTCCTGGTCCGCCTGCACCGCCACCCCCGCCACCTCCGTAAGAGCCGTTTTGCAAACTTACTCCAGCGCTGCCACCGCCTGGATATCCTTGTCCGTAGATTGCGCGGCCACCGCCTCGAGTTGCAGGTGTATATAATTGTCCTAGTGCGTTTGGCCCAGTTGAGTTTCCACCACCTCCGCTTGCACCATCATATCCTTGACATTGGTAATAGTAGCCACCACCGCCACCACCATATGCAATGATAGTTCCAAACACGCTATTGCCTCCAGCTTGACTTGGTTGTCCTGGAGATCCGCCACCACCGACAGTATAACTAACTGATCCACCTGGAGTTACAGCATAGTTTGATTGATAAACAACTCCTCCTGCGCCCCCTCCAGCTGCAACGTCAGCTCCTGATCCGCCTCCGCCGCCTACTACTAGTACTTGTACGTTACTAACACCTGCCGGAACGTTCCAAGTTCCCGACCCTACACTGGTTAATTGAACTACTGTAGCCGATGCTTGACTTGAACGCTGTCCCGATGTTCCTGCAGGAACACTTGCTGATCCTGTAACTGTGGTATTTTTTAATGTTGCCATTTATATTAAATCCAATTTTGAAATATTTATTAAGGTCCGCCTGGTGTCCAACGAATTACGACACATCCGCAACCGCCTTTACCACCATTGATGAATCCAGTGCTATATGCTCCGCCTGCTCCGCCGCCACCACCGGTTCCTGGAACTCCGTGTGTAGCATTGTAATAGCCGATGCTTGATCCACTTTGACTTCCTCCTCCAGATCCTCCACCACCAATGCCGCCTTGGCCGCGTTTAGCAGCAGCACTTTCGCCACCACCGCCACCACCGCCACCGTAGCCTTTTAAGAATCCTTCAATAGCATAGTATACTCCATCACCGCCATTACCACTGAATCCACGGCTAGTATCGTTAGGATTTACAAAACTTGTTTGTCCTGCTGTGCTTGCACCACCGCCACCACCGCCCATATAGAAACCATTGTATGCTTGTGGGCCAAGAGCATTTCCGCCAGAGTTGCCCATTCCAGTAATACCAGATCCACCGCTGATAGTGCCGTTAGTTCCGCCACCAGCACCGCCTCCAGATCCGCCAGATCCGCCTGCTTGGTTATTCCATGCGCCACCATAGCCTCCACCGTTGGCTACCACAGCATCAAATTGACTGTTGCCTCCAACTGATCCAACGGTCGAATTAGTTCCACCATTAACAGCTTGACTTCCGCCGCCTCCGGCTCCGCCATCTCCTACTACAACTGTATATGTATTACCTGCTGTGATAGCATATTCCGGCATGTAGATAACTCCTCCGGCTCCACCGCCTCCGGCTCCACCGTTACCAGAGCCACCGCCGCCACCGCCGCCAACTACTAGTAATTCTACTTTAGTTACGCCTGTTGGTGCTGTCCAACTTGTGGTTATTGGTCTGTCCCATTTTAATGCTACAGTTCCTGGATCCATTGACAGATATCTTACACAGACAAATCCGCTGCCGCCAAAACCTCCTGGATTTCCATAGTTATAGTGACTTCCGCCTCCGCCTCCACCACCAGTATTTTGCCCGCCGTTACCACCAGCTTGGTTAGATTGAGCGCTAGATTGGCCGCCGCCGCCTCGTTGTCCACGGTTTAATCCGCCTAAGCCACCTTGTGTATATCCAATGGCTCCTCCACCACCGCCTCCACGGCCTCCGTCTCCACCATTAACATCTGAGTAAGTGCTGCCACCTCCACCACCTCCATACCACTGCATTTGTCCAGTGATATCAAAAGCCAGTCCGGGACCACCGTGTGGTTGAGAGTTGGCATTCACGCCTGGACCGCCAGCGCCTCCGCCGCCGCCTGGATAATAAGAACTGTAGCCGTATCCACCATTATGCCCTTGGCCTGGTGTTCCCAATCCGCCTGCACCATAAGTTTGACTGCCTGGAGTTGTATTAGGAGTTACACCGTTATTATATCCAGAGCCGCCGCCACCAGAACCGCCGTTATTTCCATAACTGTATGTGTTAACTGTCCAGTAACTACTTCCTCCAGCTCCGCCGCCATAGGCAATTAAACTGTCAAATACACTATTACCGCCGTTGGTTCCTTTATTTTGTTGGTGTCCAGTAGCAGTTAAATAACCTGCGCCAGTTCCGCCAATACCAACACCAACCATAATTGGCACGTTGGCTGCAACAAAGTATGCTGGATCGTATAGTACTCCTCCACCGCCACCGCCACCACCCATATCTGAACCACCACCACCACCGCCACCTACTACTAGGACTTCTACAAATCCTGAGTAAGCTGGGGTAAACGCACTAGTGCCAGAAGTAAATGAGTGTATTTTATAACCTTTGTGGTATCCTATAACATGACCGCCAGCGCCACTTACGCTAGCACTATTTTGTGTAACACTGGCAGATGCTACTGGCGCCCAATATGCTCCGTTAAAAGTTTCTGTAATTTGTAATTCAATATTGAAACGAACAGTTCCAATAGCAGCACTAGTTGTATAACGAAGAATTACACAACCTGAATTTCCAGGGCTTCCGCTATTAGCTGTATTTCCTGCCCACGTGCCACCAGTAGTTCCGCCGGCGCCGTTACCGCCAAACCCATAAACACCGATAAAATTGTTAGAAGAATCATAACCAGCACCGTAAATAATACTGCCGTCATTTGAGCCGTAGCCGCCGCCAGCATAAGCTGCACGAGTACCAGTGATCGAATAATAGACTGGAATACCGCCGCGTGCCTGATACGCATTAGAATTTTGACCTAGCCCAGAAAATCCCGGGCCACCTGCGCCGCCGCCAGATCCACCACTCCAAGTACCGGCACTTGAAGCTCCACCTGGATTACCTTGTCCAGGATAAGAACTTGCACCGCCAGCACCGCCAGCTGCACCACCTTGATAGTCGCCACCACCACCACCGCTGGCTCCAGCTGATCCTGGGCCATTTCCTGAATAACTGCCGCCTCCGCCACCGCCATAAGCAATTAATTGGTCAAATTGACTTTGACTTCCGTTGCCGCCTTTTTGTGGGTTAGCTGTTGGTGCTGATCCGCCACCGCCTACTACTACTGTATAACTATTTCCTGCCGTAACTGGATAACGGCTATTGTATACAACTCCGCCTGCACCGCCACCACCTCCTACGTCCCACCCACCTGCTCCACCACCGCCTATGACTAGTACTTCTACGGCACTAACACCTGTTGGTGCGGTCCAAGATGTTGAACCAACTGTGGTAAATTGTGTCACTGTTGTATAAGGACGTTGGGCACTTGTACCCTTTGGTAGTGAAATGTAACTTGAGTCTGATATGCTTAAATTTGTTAATGTTGACATTATTATATTCCGTGTCTACCGCGTTCTGCGTTAAAATTCTGAGCTACTTCTTGAGCTGTTAATGGTCTATTGTAAATTCTACAAATTGATAGTTTTCCGTTCAAATATCCACCATAAGTTCCAGTAGTTACATAACCTGTAATATAAAATGGACTGTTTGTATAGTTTGTTTGACTTGATTCAAGAACACCGTTTATGTACAAATAAGTATTGTTAGTGTCAAACACACCAATAGCATGATACCAACGACCTGGCACATGTACAGTTGTTGAATTAAGATCGTTATATGAACTACTAGTAGTTCCAATAACTTCCCAACGCATAGTTGCATTTGAATTCATATAGAAATTCAAATAACTGGGAGTAGGACTTATGCTTAAAAATCCTTGTCCGCTGCTGATGCTGTTGAGGAAATACCAACATTCAAATGATCCGCCACTGTGGAAATCAAAATTGTATGTGATTGGAGTAGTCGTATAACTGTTACTTCCGTTGTAAACTAAAGCCTTATACTGATTGTCATAGGTAATATTGTTGTTTACCATGACCATGTGATAGAAACCTTTAATGTCATACCACTGATAAGGATCCACTGGATCATCATTTAACAACGCACTGAGGCTGGGTTCAGTACCATCTAAAGGATCAACACGAGGTCTGTAAAACTGTTGACGAGCACTTGTATCACTTGTATAATACAAATATGTACGTTGATTAATACTGCTGCTACTCATCACAAAATCAGTCTGTCCACCGTACATCTTGTAGTCGGGGCCGCCTTCAACAGTATACAGTCCGCTTTGAGGATGTAAGTTAGTTGCACCACTCTGACGACTGTTTGGATGACAATGTGCTACCCACAAAAACCATTGGTTTATCTGTACTGGCCACCCAAGTGCATAAAAATAAGGATTGCCGTTGGCTGAAAGATCGCTGGTGTTATTAACGTTGTTGGTGCCAAAATATGTGGTGCCAGTGCCAATAACTGTTCTACGAATCCATTCTGTAAAACGATGAGGTTTGGCCGGATCCACTGTGAAGGTATTACTGTTCCATCCGCCTTCACCGTTGTTAGTTGCTTGGGCACGAGCTTCCCAAAGAATGTTATAACGACCCCAAGGATCGCTGCCAATCAAACGCTGATTAGCACTGGTAGTACCGTTTAAGTTAAATGTACCAATACTATTATTACCTGTATCCCATACATTATCATCTAATAATTTTTGTGGATAAAATACTTTACTTCTAGGATGGCCTGCATCCCAGTGTGCTATCAAACCTTTACCAACAATTTCATGACTGGCTGATTGTGTGATCCAGCCTTTATCACCATTATACAATTCAAAATTGCTGGTTGTTGTGTTGTATCTAATCAATCCGCGATTGGTACTGCCCTGTCCTGGTAGACTGTTGTATCTTATAATAACAACACCGCTGCCTCCGCTGGCTGAGGTAATTGCTGCTGCATTGGCACTACTCACATTATTTGAATTTCCACCTGCGCCGCCGCCTGTTCCAGGAGATCCGTTATATCCGCCTGCAGAATTACCGGTTGAACTAATTGCTTGTGCTCCACCACCGCCGCCTCCAACACCGCCAGCGCCTGGTTTTCTGCCACTGAGCGTAGGAGGATCTGTCCAATCGGCTGCACCACCACCTCCACCGCCAGCATAATAAGTTGCGTAACCTGTAATTGAAAATAGCAATCCTGGACCGCCTTGTCCTGCTTGAGTGTCGGTTGAGTTGTTTCCAACTCCGCCTGCGCCTCCACCGCCACCCCCAGTGCGAACTACACCTCCACCAGTGCCGCCTGCAAATCCCTGGCCGCTTGTGCCTGCGGCTCCTGAGTTTACTTGATAAGACCCGCCGCCTCCAGATCCGCCTACAGCTGCAGATACTCCATTATAACTTCCGCCTCTTCCACCGCCAATTGCTGTTAATGAATCAAATATACTATTACCGCCATTGTTTCCTGGAGTATTTTGACCGGTTACACCTGCGCCTCCAGCGCCAACTGTTACTGTATAGCTATTTCCTGGTATAACTGTATAAGCTGAATTATATATAACTCCGCCTGCACCGCCACCGCCACCGCCAGTGGCGTAATCACCATTACTTGCGCCACCGCCACCAGCAACTACCAATACTTCAACACTGGCCACGTTTGTGGGTGCTGTCCAAGTTGTTGATCCTGGTTTGCTAAAAATTTCCACAGTTTCGGTTGAATAATTAATGATAACGACCCCAGAACCGCCAGCACCACCGGCGTAACCTTGAGTCCCGCCGCCACCACCGCCACCTGTACCAGCAGTACCAGGTTGTCCTATAGTATTGTTATATCCATAAGGACTACTTGTGCCGCCACCGTAACCGCCGCCACCAGCTCCACCTACACCAGGCCAACCATGGACTTGTGCGCCAGCGCCTCCGCCGCCGCCTCCAGCATACCAAGTTGGTACTCCTGAAATAGCATATAGTAATCCTTGTCCGCCTGTTCCTGCGATTTCTTTTACGTTACTGTTACTACCTGCACTGCCTGCGCCACCACCACCACCGCCGGTATAATATGTTCTATTACCTTGCCCACCACTATTTCCTTGGTTAGCTGTTCCGCTGGCGTTTAAATTTGAATCAATGGAGCCGCCACCACCAGATCCGCCATTAGCACCGTTATCTGGATTACCAGAGTCTGAGCCACCACCACCACCACCAATAGCTGTTAATGTATCAAAAACACTATTGCCACCGCTAACACCTGAACCTATATTACTGCCGCCGTTTTGGCCGCCAGAGCCTGCTACACCACTAGCACCACCAGCACCGCCAGATCCTACCGTGACAGTATAACTATTTCCTGGCGTTACGGTATATGCTGGGTTATAAATTAAACCGCCAGCACCTCCACCGCCCCCAAACGAAAAACCACCTCCGCCTCCACCGGCAACTACTAGAACTTTTATTTTAGTCACGCCCGCTGGTGCCACCCAGGATGTTGTTCCAGTAGAAGTAAAACTAACGATAGTTCGTTGTGCTGTAGATCCAGCTGGAATTGTTAAACTACTGGTATCGCTAACTGTGGTGTTTTTAAGAATTGCCATATTGTTTATTTACTATTTGTCAAACTATCAATTTTTTCGTTTAGTGCTTTAATACTCTCAATTAGATACGCTGTTAGTTTAGTGTATTGAATTCCGTATGGTTTACCGTTTTTATCTAAACTTACTAGATCTGGAATAATTTTATAAACTTCTTCAGCAATCAAACCTGCTTCGTGTTGATGTGTATCTTTACGATCATATGTTACACCAACAAGTTGCAATATTGCATTTAATCCGTCTGTAATCGGATTTACATTTTCTTTAAAAGCAATACTAGATGTTTCTACTAGAGTAGCTGTTGTAATTTGTCCTGTTACACCAATACCACCTGTTACTTGTAATGTACCTGTAGTAGTTGTTGTACTAGCTACGCCGCCGGTTAATGTTGTTATACTGCTAGCTGTTAACGTTGTAAATGCGCCTGAACTTCTGGTACTTGCACCAATAGTCATATTATTAATAGCGCCAGTTGTAGTTGGGTTAATTGCTAACGAGCCGGCACCTGTAGGACTAATTGTAACGGCTCCAGATGAATTACCACCAATTGTAACTGTTCCAGATCCTGTTGGGCTAAAGTTAAGAACTTGGTTGGCTGTAGTAGCTGTCATGTTACCTTGATGTACTTCAGCTTGCCCTGCTGTTCCCAATGTTAACGATGATGCTGCTGGACTAATAGTGACAGATCCCGAAGCACCTGATGGACTAATAGTAACGGATTGTCCTACGGGACTTAAAGTTACAATACTGTTTGCAACTAAAGAGCCGTTTGCTGTTAGTGTACCGCCAAATGTTCCAGTAGACCCAACTAAAGGTCCGCCTTCGTTACTCATTAAAATATAATCAGTACCGTCAGATGCAATCATAAAAAATGCTTGATTAGGAAAAGTCTGACTGGTAGCTGCTGTTAATCCAGTTCCTTTAATATTTCCACTTGGAGAACTTAGTGTAATTGTACCACCAGAATTGTTCCAAAAACTTTGAACAATTCCAGGATAGTTTACCGGATTTGGTAATGTTACAGTACCAGCCGCTGTGGTAAAAGTTGTAACTAGACCAGATGACGGAGTAACGATTACTGTACCGTTACCTGAAGTCTGCGATGTTGTTGATACTGTATTATAACGTGCCATATTTTGATCTCTCTAATTCTTATTAACTTGTTGATGTTTCAATACCGTAAACTGTACAGTTTACGTTTGCAGTATTTGAATACACTACAATTTGTAGTCCTGAATTCAGTACTAATCCAGTACGTTCAAATACACCGTTAGCTACAATAGTAGTTTGATATTCAATGTATTCTTGAATGTTAGGTGTTGCACTAGATGCCATTGCAAGATTTATTTGAATAGCTGTTGAATTTCTATTTGTGATAGAAACGTTAACTACTGAATAAATGTTACTTGGTACAGTATAAACTGTAGTAAGTGTTGTTGCTGGAATTAGTGATACGCCTAATCTTCCTGTGTTTGTTGCCATAATTTATTTCTCCGTTTTTATTTTTGCATGAAGTACATTACTGCTACTGGAGCACCATCGATGCCGCCTGTAAAGTTCATCTTTGCAGTTACATTTATCTGTACACCAGTTGTAGTAGATATTGTATTGTTAGCAATATATATCACCCCAGACGTTAGTGTATTTACGTTTAGTGAGCTTGCGCCTCCACCAATTTGTGCTGTAATATAACTCTTAATAGCCTTTTGAGTTGGTACAACACTATCGCTATTAGCTGTGAAGTATGGGTCTGTACTAAATTGTGTAATAGTTGCAGATCCTACGCCTAAACTAACTGCACCAAGAGTCAAACTGTTCAAACCACTTAGGTTAAACGCACTAGCGTTCAATGTAGCTGTACCAGTTGCCTGTTGAACTCCGAACAAGTTACCTACGTTAAAGTTACCGTCTTGGTCTGTACTTGTAAAGAATACACGACCGCCACCTGAACTATTTGTTTGGTTAGCTTGAATAGCATTATTTGGATTAACGTAAGGGTAATTTGTTGATGCAAAATTGCCAGTACCAATATACAAGAAGTCATGTCCAGTTAAACGAACTTGACTGTATTTCAATCTTGTAGTGATTAAATCGCCGTTTGCTGGAGCATTATATACTGATAAACTTGGATTAATTTGGAAAGTAGCTGTTTGATTTCCTGCTGTTCCTAACAAGTTTGTAACTGCAACCAGTTTATACCACACACCTGAAATGCTATTGAATTGTACGTTAGCTCCTGGTGTAGGTGCAGCAAATAATCCAGATACATTAATAAAGTTGCTCGGTTGATAGATATCACAGAATCCGTCACCGTTAGTTGATGTAGAAGCTGTAGTATTCAATGTACCTCTATTACTAAAACTTGGATTTGCTAATATACCAATACTTGTTCTTACTCTAGTAGCTGCTGTCTTAACTTTGTTAGGATCAGTTTGAGTAGCAATTGGTCCGCAAGAGAATGTGCCACCAGTTACTGTGCCAGCTGTTAATGTTAATGCTGCACCGCCGCTGGTTGTACTAATACTAAAACTGTTAGAGCCTGGAGTTACTACATAGTATGTAACATTATTAGTTAAACCAATTGCGCTACAATTTTGGAACTCAATAGGTTGATTAGCCAACATTGTTGCTCCACTAGCGGTAGCTACTGTAATAGTTGTACCGCTTGCAGATGTCACTGATCCTTTAGCAAAACCAGATCCTGGTTCAATCATACGAATTTCAGTTACTACACCTGATGCAACTTTCATACGTCCTGCTGGTGTTGCACCAAAGCGTACATCGTAGGCTGCATTGCTTGCCGCTGCACTTCCCATAATTGCCCATACTGGTGTTGAATTTGGATTACCAAATGAATGTCCAATAACACCTGCGCTAGCTCCTGAGTTCAAAGACTGTTGAGTCCATGTAACGCCATCTGGGCTTGTTGCTGCAGGTACACCGTTAGTGATTGCTAGGAATACACCTTGTCCGTAACGTATTCTTGTCCATGTGTAACTAGAACTTAATACACTATTTGCTGTGCCAGTACTAGTTGGACATTGAATCCATGTAACTCCAAGATTTAAACTGTAAGCTATGCTTCCGCTTTGTGACATTGCCACAAAACGTCCGTTACCATAAGCTACACTAATCCAGTTGCCAGTTGCTGGTAAATTACCACCTGCTGTCCACGAGCTACCTGCTGAAGTAGAATAAGCTGTTGATGAACTGTTAGTTGTACATACAGCTACAAATGTTCCATTACCGTATGCAACTGATGAATATACACCTGTTGGAGTTGGCATTGTCACACCACTCCATGTTATACCAGCATTTGAAGTTCTAGCGCAACTATTTGTTCCGCTTCCGCCTACTGCTACAATATAACCAGAACCATAAGCTAATGATGTGTATCCAGAGCCGCCAATAGCTGGTAATGTTCCGCCATTGCTCCAAGCAGATGATACAGAAGAACTTGCTAACAGATAAGTTGATGTTGTTCCTGATGATATTGCAACAAAGCCTGCTGCAGGATCTGTAATAGTTAATGTCGGTGTTGCTGTATAACCAGCACCACTGTTGCTAACGCTGATAGTACTTACACCGCCATTAGTCAATGATGCTGCACCAATTGCGGTAGTACCTGCATAAGACAAGTTAACACCATAAGATCCTGAGCTACCAGTTCCTGAAGTAAATGTAGGACTATTTGAATTAAATGTACCACTACTTGTAGCCAAGTACCAATTTTTTACGTTAGGAATTGGAACTGTGTTAATATAATAATAATAGTTTCCTGAGGTTGCTGTTCCGCTAGCTGTCCATGCTGTTCCAGTAAATGGATCACCAAATGTAATTGACGGAACTGTTGAATAATTTTTACCCCATGTAGTCATTGCAACACCAGTAACGCGATCAGTAGCCGCGGTAACTGTTGGCGCTGCACTATAACCTGAACCCGGTGTAGTAATAGTAACTGATGCAATCGCACCGTTTAGAACGGTACAAGTAGCAACAGCACCAGATCCAGTTCCAGTGAATACAATAACTGGAGGAGTAGTATAACCATAACCACCACTTACCACTGTAACACTTGCAACTTGGTCTGCTAAAGCTGCACCAGTTGTATTATAAACACCTAATGTAGCTGTTAGTACAGCACCATAACCACCAAGGCCGCCTACTGTAACTACTGCAACTGTACTGTCTCCACCACCGTAGATAACATCATTGTAAGTAGTGTTAGTTGCTAGTGTACCAGCTGTTGTCCATGTTATGGCGTCATTGCTATAAGCAGTATTTGTACCGTTAGTAGTAATTGCTACAAAACGTCCGTAACCATAAGCTGAATAGCCCCATGTTGTACTTGATGGCAATGTTCTTGCCGCACTTGCAAAACCTGGACCACTATAACTAATTAACGGTTCAATGATATAAGTTGTAGTTAAATCTAGTGTATTTGTAATAGCACTGCCTGGAATAACATGATCCCAACCAGCTGCATACAAACTTACCGACTGTCCTGTTGTAGTACTAATTGCTGTTGAAAGAGCTGTTCCGCCACTTGTTGTTGATACTGTAAATGTTGTAGAATTAATTTGATTCTGAACATAGTACATTGTAGGAGAAGCAGATAATCCACCAACTGCTGTGCCAAGATAAATTGGCATAGTATTATATAGTGTTGCTGTACTAGATACTGTTAAAACTCCATATACTGTAGCTGTATTAGTTGAACCAGTTCCTACCGCAAATGTTGCGCCACCTGGAGTCTGACTAATAGTTATAGTACTAGTAGTAGCTGTTAACACATAGTAAGTTGCTGTTGTTAAAATATTTCCAGTTGCTGATGCAAATGTTACAGGTTGTCCAACACTTGGTGCTGTTGTAACGCCACTTAAGGTTATATTATTACCCGAAGTAGATGTTACAGACATTGTTTGTCCAAATGTTGTAGCAGTAACAGTCAATGTTGCAAAACTATTTTTAATAATTGCTGCTGATTTACTACCGTTACTATAAGAAAGAATATTTCCATATTGACCAACACCGGTACCTGCTGTAAGTTGCATACGCATACCTGGATAGCCAGTTGATAGTGTTACGTCAGTAGCAGCTACAGTAATATTACCTGTTGTACCACCTTGGCTAGCATTGGCAAACGTAACATAATTAGTTCCGCCATAACCGTTACCGTCATTTAAATCAATAAGACGAGTTTCAAATACACCGCCATCTCTGAATTCATCAGCGGTTGCCGCGGCATTAATACCTGAACCATTGATACTAAATTGAGTATTAGTATAGTTTTGGCCTGCATTAGAGTATTCTAATCTTAAAATTTGATTAGTACCGTCAGTAATAGTTTGTGATATTAACGCCTGGTTATATCTGTTATTCAAGTTAGCATACAATGGTGTTTCATAACTGTCAACACCTTCTGCAATAACACCATATGTACCATATGAGCTGTTACCGTTAGTAGCACGAATACGTCCGCCTAACTCTGCTAAGTATCCGCTATAACCATAGTAGTTAAACACAGAAACAAGTTCTGTTAAGGCGTTTGAACCAGTACACCATACACCGATACCATCACTGATAACAGTTGTATAATCGTTAGCAACAATACTTCTATTTCCGCCGGCATGTATTGCACCATCAATCTTCATACCAGTACATGCTGTACCAAACATAGTACAGTTTTGTGCGTAGCATGAGCGGCCAATAATCCACTTGTCGCTGTCGTTTGGACCAAAACCTGGATCTAAACTTGAGTATGCACCAGCTGTTGGACGTTTAGTACCGTAAATATTTGCATTAGTCAATACTCCACTTAGACCATTCATGGTCATGTTTCTTAAACCAGTGGAGTCTCTTACCAAAAACATGTTACTTAACTGACTACCGTTAACTGAGTTCAATAATACTTGAGCATTTCTTAAACTTTGATAGTTTCCAGTAAATTGTAAATCATAAACAATAGCATTTAAGAAATATGTAGTATCGCTGATTGCTTGGGTTGTATTATAATAATAAGATACAGTCAATCCTGGGTTAGACACATAGGTAAATGTTAATCCACCAAATCCTGTGCCAGCTACGATTGTTAATGCACTTGTGCCTGCAATAGCGTTTGCATAAGATGTATATAACGATCCACCAGTAGCTGTAATAGTTCCACCAATATAATATACTGTGCCAGATGTTGGTACAGAACCACCAATAGTGCCGTTACCCGTTGATGTTCCACTAATAGTAACAGTTGTTCCAGCTGGCAATGCTGTTCCTGTTGTTGACCATGTTGCGGCTGTACTTGAACCAGTAAATGAACTCAATGTACCGGTTGATAACGATGTTAAAGAAACAGCAGTATATGTTGCACCAGTGTTGGTATTCAAATAACCTTCACCAGTTCCGATAGTAAATGTAGTTGGACTTGGAACACTTAGAACATAATATGTAGTAGCAAGTGCAATTCCGCCGGCTGTTGTTCCTGTAAATTGAATAGGATCATTTACTGATAAATTATGATTTGCCGCTGTAGTAATTGTACCATTGTTAATATTTGTTACAGACCCGGTATATGTTGCATTATAATATGCTACAACTTCAGCTGCTAAGAATGGTATGTTAGCACGTAATTGTTCTGCACCTTTAATAATTCCAAGTGTGTTATTATAAGTTACAGTTCCATTAATTTCTGGAACAGTTTGACTTGATCCAATATCTAACATGTTAATTATCAAATAAGCAGATGTTTGTGCTTTAGATAGTACTGTTGAATAAGTTGTACTTGCTAGGGTTGTATTGATTAATGTTACCAAATATTTTAAAGTGGCAACAGTTGCAATTTTTTCATAGCCTAAAACTTGATAATCTTGTGTTCTATTATAAGCACGGCCTGCTTGTACAGCTGCATAATTAGAACCCAACATCATATCAAGCATACTAGCTAGTGTAACTACCGCTGTATCTCTTTGAGCGTATGTTGTATTATAAGTTAAAGCTGCATAGTTTGTACTCAAATATGTTACAATCAATGATTGGTAGGTTGCTACTGATGCAGATACAGTTGTATATGCGTTTAATGCTGTAGTACTTACCCAACCTAAATATGGCATATTAATTGTTTGTACAGCAATTGACAATCCAGTACCGTTTGTAAACGAACTAATAGCTGTTCCATTATAACTTGCAGATAATTGGAATTGTGTTGTAGTTAATCCTGAACTTAATACATAGTAGAAAGGACTTGATCCAACAATATTAGAGGTTAATCCATTACTTGTAGTTTGAGGAATAACAATGTCACCTGCACTTAAACCATGCGTAGCACTACCAACAGTAACTGCACCGTTACTAATTGCTGTTGAACCGCCAGTGAATGTTATTGCAACACCCAAATATGCATTTGTTAAACTGGTTGCTAAAGTTACTGTGGTTGATCCTGAAATTGTTGCGGCAACATAATATGTTGTATTTGCTGCCAATCCGCTTGTTGTTGTTACTGATGCACCAGTTGTAATTGGTGTACCTTGTACATAACTTGCACTTGTAATTGTTACCGCTGTTCCGTTAGTGTTAGTAATTGTATTTGAACCTGCACCAACTGTGAATGTTGTTCCAGAAGCAATAGTTGTGATAGTAGTAATTGGAGCACCGTTAGTTAAACCGTTTCCTACAAAACCAAGTACCCATGTTAGTAGAGTATTGATACGTCCAGCATCTCTTGACGAACCAACTGAACTTGCAGCTGTAGGCAACACTTGTGCCACTGTCGCTTGTAATGGGCTTGCTACAGTTGTTCCAACGACTACTTGTTGAGCTAATGTGCTAACATAGTTTATAGCATTTAAAAATGCTGTGGTAAAACCTGTTGTAATCTGAGTTCCGTATAACGCTGAGTAGTATGCCATACCAGCGTTTTGGCTTGCCCAGTTGCCGCCATAAGTCATATCATAATGCACAGCATCTAGAATATAACTCATGTCACGTTGTGTCTTGGAAGCCGAATAATTAGGATTTGTAGTGATCGAACTGTAGTTAGCATTGATATAAGCAATAACTTCAGCTAGCAAGAATGGTCTGTTAGCTTCTAATAATCCAACAGTAGCTGGAGCATCTGAATATGTAACAGCAACTACACCACCGGTACTCACTTGAGTAACGTTAATAACAAAGTCGTTAGTAGTAGTTGTTCCACCAACACTAGTACCTAAAATTCTTATTTTGCTACTTGTGGTGTAACCTGTACCTGGTGTGGTAACAGTGAATCCATATGTATACCATCCATTACCGTTAGTTGTTCTAGTAACAGTAAATGCTGCTGTACCGTCACCGCCGCCTGTTACTGAAGAACCAGTAACGTTAGTGTAAGTAGCTGCTGGTAAACCTTGTTGTGGCCATGTAATTACTCTTGGTGCTACAGTTGGAGATCCGCCTGCTGTATATGCAATAATATCGTTGATATTTTCTTGAATTTGTACTACAGCACCGCTAGTAGCAATTTGTTTAACTTTATAGTATAAGAAATTAATTGCGCCTAATGTTGGGGCTAATTCAGCTCCTGAACGAAGAGTTATATCACTAGTATTGGCACGGTTAAATGCACGACCTGCTTGAATAGCATTAAAGTTACTACCAAACACCATATCGTAGGCAAGTCCATTAGTGATTAATGTTGCGTCACGTGTAGTTAATAATGTACTTAACGGAACAGATTGATAATATTTTTGCACCCATACAGTAGCATCAGATGCAATGTTACTAGTCAATCCTGTAACAGCTGAGTAAGCTGTTTGTAAATCACTGCTTGCCCAACCGGTATAAGGATTTACTGTAGCATCTGCTCCAGAATTGTTAATCCAGTTAATAACGTTTTGAATACGATCTTGTGCAAAACCGCCAGCTGCTGCACTACCTGCGGTACCTGTTTGCACTTGTGCAATATTATTTCCTGACAAATAACTAACAGCTTGCTTTTGTACTACTTGAGTAATAATGGTTTTTAATCTGTTTAATGCTAATACAAATGGTGCTTTTTCACTTGCTAAAATTTGTAAAGCATATAATGAATAATAACTACTACCAGCTGTAAGACTTTGTGTATTACCACCGTAAATTAAATCATAACAAACAGAATCTAAAATATATGCAATATCTCTGTAGCCTTTTGTTGGACCAGCTGTGCCATCTGCTAACCAAACAGAGTTATAGTTGTTAATCAAATACTGTAATGTATCTGCAACAAGGAATGCATAGTTATTTTGAATCTGTGTAACAGCATAGCCGTAACCAGTTGTATCTCCGGTTGAGTTACTACCTGTTGTAGTAGCATACGCTACGTTTGTTAATGAAGATGTATTAAATCCAGTTGGCTGTGGCATAACTGGAGGAGGTGCACTTCCTAAACCGTTAGCAACTAAATTATATAGAATATCGTAACTTGATTTTAAGTTTGATACCGCTGTAGAACTACCTGTGCTTCCAGTAGGTAAATTAGTGTTCTGACCGCTTACGATAGGAGTACCAGAACTAGATGCTGTAGTTGCATTAGTGTAACTTACCGAACTTGCTGTTGATGCGGTTACACGATAACTTCCGTTATAACCCGATGCTGAACTAGTAAATCCGTTGACAGTAATATATTGACCTACTGTGAATGGGGTTGTTGTTTGGGTAACAAACGATAATGTAACTGTTCCGGATGATGTTGTTACACCAGTTACAGACAAGTATTGACTGTTGCCAGTAGTTGGTGTAATTACTGTATTTGAAACTATGTTAGGAATTAATCCTGAAATTCTTGTAAGAGCAGCTTGTGCTTTTGGAATAACAGTTGCTAATGCCTTGTTTGCTACTTTTGGTTGTACAACTGTAGAACGTAACTCATCACCAACAATAGCTGTATAAGAAGGAACAGATATTGGAAGAATTTCATTATAAGTTCCAGTTTTTACATTTATAGTTGTACTTGGAGTAATAGATACTGGAACGCCATTTGCTGTGCCTGCGGTTAACGCAGTAGTAAGGATAGCTACTAAATTTTGAACATACGTTGGTGCTGTTGATTCAGCTGTTAACGTTGTATCTATAATTTGTACAGCAGTTGGACTTGCACTATTCAAAGATTGATAGTTGTTAGTTGGTGCTGTATTGGCTAACACATTACCAACTAATGTTACAAGATAATTCAAACTTGCATTGAATGGTATTACATCATATGCATTTACACCTGTTGCAAAAGTTGCACCACCAGTTACAAAATATGCTTTTGTAGCTGCAGTAGTTTTAACAGTTCCGCCATGTGTTAAATCGTACACAATAGCATCATATACTATGCCAGCATCGCGCTCTGTTTTAGAACCACTGTACACATAACTTCCAGAGTTAGTAGTACCAACTCCATTTAACGCAAAAATTGATCCTGCAACACCATTAGATATTGTTGCACTGATTGTAAAGTGTGTGCTATCTACGACAGTTTTAACATAATATGTTGTGCCAACTGTTACACCACCTGCGGTAGTAGTAAAACTGATAGGCATATTTGCATATATGCCAGATGTGCTAACTGCTGTAAATTGGTTTGTTCCACTACTGTTAGCTGTAATACTAACTTGATATGTATATGCTACATAATTATTAGTTTCTTTTAAAACAAACTGTTTGTTCTTTTGTAATAAATCTCTTGAATTAGGATTTAAATATCCTTTTTCAACTTGTTGTGCTGCGTATCGAATACTTGCAAATGGTTTATCGATGCTAATACCATAAGAAGGGGCTGGGCTATCAACACCATTTGGACCAACATAAACTAAATTATTAATGTTACCCCAATATGACCATGTTGGATATCCGGTGCTACCGACACGTAATAGCTGTCCGTTAGTACCAGCAGCTAGTCTTGTTGGACCGTTAAGTCCATAATAGAACATATCGCCCGGCGATGTCATTACAGCTTGTTCAGCACCAGCTGTTAGCAAGTTCCAGTAAGTTGCTGTAGTGTCAGCGTCGGGTCTGTTGCCTGATGCTGATACGTGACCTAACACACAAACATAACTGTTTGCACCAAATAGTGCCACATCGCCTAAAACATAAGTTGTTCCAGTTTTCCAAGTAACAGCATAACCAGTAACTGTTACACCTGTAATTCTTCCAGAACTAACGCTAGTTACTGTAATAGCAATATCGTTAGCAGGAGTCAATCCATTAACACTAGTTCCTGCAATTTTTAAGGTATCATTTACAGAATATCCTGATCCACCAGTGTGATTCAATGTTGAAGTTGCTGTAACTGTAGCATTGAATAATGGAGTGCTAGGTGATGATGATGCAACAAATTGTGTACCATTAGTGATAGAACTAATAGTTGTTCCGCCGCTAAATGCGCCAGTTCCTGCTGTAACAGCTAATGTTAACCCAGCTACTAATCCAGTAGTACTTGGTACAGTGATAGTTGTACCTGAACTTGTAGCACCAGCTGAAATAGCTGCATCAAATAATGCTACGCTAGGTGCTAGTGATACTACAAATTGTGTACTGTTAGTTACCGATACAACTGTTGTGCTAGCTTGTAGTGTGCCTGTTCCGCTTGTTATAGCTAGACCAAGACCTGGTACTAATCCAGTAGTGCTAGCACAAGTAACAGTAGTACCTGAACTGGTAGCACCAGCTGTAAATGTTGCTGTTGCAAGCGCAACACTTGGTGCTTGTGACACTACAAATGTTGTGCTATTAGTAATTGATTGTACGGTTGTTCCAGCTGCAAATGTTCCAGTGCCTCCAGTTACGGTAAGACCTAAACCTACTACTAGTCCTGCTGTGTTTCCAACAGTAACAGTAGTACCTACGCTTGATGCACCAGTAAATGTTTGTAAAGGAATTGTAACAGGACTTAATGTAAATTGTGCTGTAATAGTTGTTGCAGATAACGGTGTTGTTGGAGCAACGGCAACTGTAAATTGAGTCGAGTTTAAAATAGAAACAATAGTAGAGTTAGATGCAAACGCTCCAACTCCAGATGCTACTGTTACAGTCATTCCTACAGCCAAACTACTTGTGCTTGTAACTGTAACGATAGTTGCTGAACTGCTTCCATAAACAGTTACTGAATAAACGCTGTTTGATCTAACTACGTTAAATGCTGCACCAGTTCCTAAACTTGAAACTGCGGTAGCACTAACTGATGTGTATGTATCAGTCTGTGGCAACCATTTTAAACCTGAATTTAACTGTGTCCAATATGTAGTATACGGTGGATTTGGCACCGTTGTAATGGTCATTGTTGAACCAGATCCTGCTGTTAAAGCAAATACAGTTCCGCCAGCAACAGTACTAATTGTAAAGTGAGTTGAATCTTGAATTGCTTTTACATAGTAAGTAGTATTATTTTGAATTCCACCTAATGGTGTTCCTGTAATTTTTACAGGAAGATTCAATGCTAAATTTGCTGTACTTGAAACTACAATAGCATTAGGAAATGATGGATCTGTACTTGCAACAGTAGTGCCTGATGAAAGAACTTGAACACTATTATCTGCTAATGCAAGATATGTATATGATCCTTGTCTTACAACATCGCCAACTTTGTATGAATTAGAGCTTGCATAATCACCTCGGAAATTAAATCCAGTTGTGTACACAGACCAGTAAGTTGATCCAGATGCTGTTGGAACTTGAGTGGTTGAGTGGTTTTGAATACAAATGTAAGAATAACCACCGTAAGTTATAATGTCACCAATACTATATGTGGTTCCACCTACCCATGAACTTTCAAATCTCAATCCGTTGATGAATATAGCAAAACTTGTACCATCGAATGTGCTAGTTGAAATATGTGCTGTTTGGCATATCCATAGATCTCCGCCGTATTTAACAACGTCATTCACTGCATAGTGAGTAGAAGATCCGTTCCAGCTTCCTTGATATTTCAAACCAGCGTTAAAAGAAGTCCACTTTGATTGGTCATCTTCCAAATATACTTGAGATGTATGTGTAGTGTTACATACATAGGTCTGGCCACCATATGATACTACATCATTGATAGTATATTTTGTTGTGCCAGTCCATGAACTACGCCAATTGAATGACGCTGAAAATAAATCCCATTTGGCTAAATCTTGTTCAAGACTACCAATTGTTGTAATTGTTCCGCCTGATATATAACTAAAAATTGTAGAGTTAGTATAGCTAACACTACTTGTAGTGCTAGAAGTTACAACCTGTACGCCGTTATACCCGCCTGGGTTAACACTTGCTACTGTAATAGTTTGACCAGCTGTAAAAGGTGACGATCCTTGAGTTGGAGAGAAAGTTAAGGTAGCAGTAGAACCAGTACCAGATGCTCCAGTTACAGTTAAATTATATACTGTGTTAGACGCAGATCTGTGAGCTGTATTACAAACATAAACTAATCCACCATACTTAACTTGTGAGCCAGCTTCATAGTAGGTATTTGGTGCCCATGTTCCTTTCCAAGATATACCGTCTGCAACTAAATTCCATTTGGTCGAACTGTCTAATACAAACGCAGATGATGCAACGTGGTTTGATACACAAATATAACTTTTTCCACCATCACTAACAACGTCGTCGACGAGATATGAGTTACCTGCTGTCCAGGCACCTTGCCAAACAAATTTAATTCTTCCTAACTTAAATTCAGCCATTTGTTTTTCCTTTTACATTTTATTTATCTTAATCTGAATATCCACTTTTTTCTTAACGATGCACACCGTTTTTTATGAAGAATTCCATGGCTATCATATTTCCGTCAATTCCGCCGTATTGTCCATTGATATTAACTTTATTCAGCATCTGGACTGACGACCCAGCTACGCCCTGCGGGATAGTATTACTAATAAACGCTGGGCCGCCTGCGACAACTAGACCAGCTGTTAGTACAGAAGTAAATGTATTACTACCACCTTGACTTAGCTTGCTAGTTAAGAAAGTTTTAATTGCTTTCTGTGTTGGAACTACTGTATCCGAATTAGCTAAGAAAGTAGCGTCTGTACTGAATTGTTGAATAACAACGCTCGATCCACCAACCGCAATACCGCCCAACGTCAATTGATTTAATCCTGTTAAACCAAATTGGCTAGCACTTAAAGTGATAATACCAGTTGCTTGTTGAACACCAAATAAATTACCAACTTTAAAGTTACCGTCCTGGTCAGTTGATGTATAAAATACTCGACCATTGTTTGATTCTACCGCTTGGTTTTGCGAAGCAAGCGTGTATCCGTTGATAGGTACTCCAGGATAGTTACTATTTGTTTGATTACCGTAACCTATGTTTAAGAAATCATGGTTGGTCAAACGAACTTGACTATATTTGGTTCTAATTGTAATACTTGTATTGTTTGCTGGGCTTAGTGCTGTTATCATAGCTGGGCTAATTTGTACATTTGCCTCGATACTAGGAGATACAGTACCAAACATTGCGGTACTACTAGTTACTTTATAAATCAAACTATTACCACTAATTGATAAGTTATCACCTGGACTAGGTAATCTCGTAAGATTATTAAGAATTAATGTATATCCTGTTTGATATGCATCTGCATAACCGTCTCCGCTAATAATAATACTTGTAGAATTTGTATTATATCCCGAGCCTCTATTAATAAAAGTAGGACCGCTTAATGTTCCACTTGCAACACGAGGTGTAACTTGAGCTACTGTTGTTATGTTTGGATCTGTAAATATTATAGTCGGTGTTGATGTATAGTTAGAACCAGTTTCCCACATACTAATGCTTGTAATTGTGCCACTAGTGATCACAGCACGGCCTCGAGCTGTACATCCTGCTTGAATCATTGATCCTGTACCGACTCCAGATACTGTAACGAATTTTCCAATATGATTTGTATCAAATCCAAAAGTCATAGCACCGTATGAATCTGATGTTACAGATCGTTGTGTCCATAACAATCCATCTTCGCTAGTATAACCCGTTATACTACCTGAATTTACAGCAACAAATACTCCCTGTCCGTAACTTATCGAAGTCGCTGCAATAGAATATGGAGACTGATACCATGTAATTCCATCAAAACTATATGCTGGTTGAGCTGATGTACTAGAAACTGCAACGAATCTATTATTACCAAATGCTATACTTGTCCAAGCTGCAGATGATGGCAATGTTACTGTGGTCCATGTTGTTCCAGTACTGTATGCGGCTAAAGTTCCTCCACTAGCTAGTACAACAAATTTACCTGCTCCGTATGCCAATCCTGTCCATGCAGAACTAGAACCTAACGCTGGAAGATTTACAGCGTTCCATGTTAAACCAAAATTAGTTGAATATGCTCCAGATGCGTATGGTCCAGATGCTGTAGAACTTATAGCAACAAAATATCCATTACCGTAAGCTACAGCTGACCAAGTGCTAACAGATGGAAGAGTAGTTATTCTCCAGCTAACAGCGTTTGAATGAGAAACAAGTGCTGTTGAATTTCCTGTGCCGCCAGAAGAAATAATTACCCAGTAACTATTGCCGTAAGCAATTCCAGACCAAGTGGCAGATGTTGGTAATGATAAATTAGTCCAATTAATTCCGTCTGTTGATTGAGTTGCTACGGATGTGGCATTTGGGATACTTATAAACAATCCATTACCATACGCTACACCCACATACAAATTACCAAGAGTTAAAGTTGATAACTGAGTTGCTGTTTGTGTAAATGTTGGAGAACTATAAGTTGTTCTAGGTTCTATGTAATACAAACTAGTTGAATCTAATGAATTTACAATAGGAGTACCAGGATTAATATGATCCCACCCAACCATGGCTAAATTCATTGATCCTGAATCTGTTGTATTTGCAAAATCAATAGAGCCGCCAGAAGATGCAGTGACAGTAAATGTGTTACTTCCAGAATTGATTGTTCTTATATAGTATGTTTGCGCTTGTGTTACACTACCAAATACACTAGTTGAATATGTACCGTTCATGTTTCCAGAACCGTATGTTAATGTTTTCTTTGGTCCAGTACTTGTAGCTATCATGCTACTACCGGTAGCATCTGATACTGCAAAGTCTGCATCAGCAGTTCTGCAAAGCATATCACCTGCACCTGTTTGTAGTGTAACAATATTTGGAGATCCTACAGGTGTTGAACTAATTGTAAATGTTCCGTTAACTCCTACAGTATTAATAGCAAGTACATAATACACAGTTTCAGTAGTCAATCCGCCAAAAGTTGTTCCTGAGAACGTAATAGGATTACCAACAATAAAACCTGTCGTAGTACTTGCTGTAATCAAGTTTGTTGTACCATCTGTTGCTGTTACTCTTACTTCAATAACATTGCTAGTAATTTTAAAATGATTACTATCAACAACGTTACTAATATAGTAAGTAGTTCCAGAAACCATTCCACCAAAAATTGTTCCACTAAATTTAATAGGATTTAATGAAATTAAATTAGCTGTAGATGTTACTGTTAGTTGTTTTGAAGAAGCTACAGTTGTCGTAGGGCTTACTGTTACTAGTGTAGTAGACAATGAAAAACTTGTAGCATTTATAACTCTGTTAACATAATATGTAGTACCAACTGAAACTCCTCCAATAGATGTTCCAGTAAACTGAATTGGCATATTAGGCAACATATTAGTTGTTGACCCAGTTAAGAAACTAGTATTAGATGGGAAGTTCACATACATAGAACCGCTACCTAAAGTAGATGTACCGGCTGTTAGGCCCCAAGCTGTTCCGCCCAATGATGCACTAATGGTAAATGTTGTAGAACTAGGAATAGATTTAATATAGAAATAATAACCTGCTGTTATATTTCCGTATAAATTTGATCCAGTGAATATTACAGACATGCCAACGGCCAATCTTGCTGTACTTGATACAGTAATCGTGTTATTAGTATTACCAGAAGTTGCTGTTACTTCAAGAATATCATTCCCAGTTGCTGTTACGCTTGTACTGTAGTAAGTTGGAATAAATTGCACTGGTTGATTAGTATACAATGTAGAAGTATTTTGATTACCAATAATTGTAAATGTATTTGCAGGGCTAGTACTTGCAACTATATTCAACGGTGTAAAAGATTCTTTTAAAACATAAGCGTACTTGTTAACTGTAGTATAAGCAGAAATATAACCGTATTGGCCTGCTCCAGTACCACTGTTAATAAACACCCTTGTTCCTACATAATTGCTAGCGGTATTATTATCAGATTGAGCAAGAATAACATAAGACGATGTTCCGCCTTGTGCATTATTGCTAGCTGTAATGTAGTTTGCACCGCCAGTAACACCGTTGCTATCAGTAGTAACTCTAGTTTCAAATATTGCATTAGATCTTGTTTCATCTCCTACTACTGAAGCTCCTGATCCAGAACCATTAATGAAATAATTTGCGTAAGCTGAGAATTGACTTGTTGCACTTGTTTGTAAGTAGAATGTAAGAGCTGAACTGACTTGCACTTGAGCACCAAACACATAAGTGTATGCACTAGTTCCAAATTGAGTTCTAGGATACAGTCTAAGTTGAACATTATTATTTTGAGCTGTAATGTCATAAGTTGTAAACCACAATCTATACCAACCATTAGTTAACACAACTTTTCCATAACTTGTAGGAACAGCACCGCCGCTTGCGCTTGATGCGGTAACTATTCCTGTGTTAAAATTAAAATTTACTAAACTGTCTACAATGCTTGATCCGCTGTATCTAGCAAGTACATCAATTGAAGGAGAAGTTCCTTGTTTTACATATACACTAAATGTATATGGAAGATTGCTTCCAGTAGGCACTACTCCAGAAACAGTTACAGATCCAACTCCAGTTCCACTAGCTAACGATGTTACAGTTATTGTAAGATCATTAACGCCGCTTACGCCGCCAAGCTGATTACCATAAATTAAAATTTGATTATTAATACTATAACCACTACCAGCTGATCCAGGTGTGGTTATTACTGAATAACTTGAGCTACCAACAGTAACATTAAATGTTGCTCCAGATGCTCCAACACCACCTACAATAGTAGTTCCAGAAACACTTGCATAATATCCAGCTGCTGGTTGTATTGCAATATTTTGATAAACATAACTTCCGTCAGTTCCACTACTAGTTCCAGTCAATGTCCAACCGTCTGAATTGCCAAATGGCCCTAATAAGTTTTGTTGTAAAATTAAATTACCATCGTTTGTCCAACCTGAACCACTAAACAAGTTACTGTTTAATAACATGTTTGTAGTATTAGTATAATAGGCGCCACCACCATTGCCATATTGCATCTTTAAAAGATTTGCACTAACACCAAATGAGCTTTGTACAGATGCTTGAACTTGTGAAGATTGGTTGAATACATTTCCCGAGATTGGAGTTTCTGTAAGGTCATACCCTTCAGATAATACTCCAAATGTACCGTACGAGCTGTTACCGTTAGTAGCACGAATGCGTCCGCCATTTTCGGCCAAATATCCTGAATAATTATAATAGGTAAACACACTAACACATTCTGTAAGAGCCGATATGCCAGTACACCATACACCGACACCATCGCTTAATACTTGTGTGAAATCATTAGCAACGATTGATTTATTTCCGCCATTGTGTAATGTTCCGTCAATTTTTAATCCTACACAACCAGAACCAAAGGTTGTTACGTTCTGTATATACGGGCTTCTTCGGAATATCCAAGCACTAGTGTCGTTTGGACCAGTACCTGGATCTAAACTTACATAGGCGCCACCTGTTGGACGTTGGGTAAGATATGCGTTAAAATCTGTTAAAAATCCTAGCAAACCAGTAGTTGACATATTTCTAATACCACTACCGTTTCTAACTAAGAACATATTTTTTAAACAATCGCCTGCATACACAGTCATACTTCCAGCGCCATCGGTAATCGAAGATAGCGTAGGTGTAAGACTACTTGTGCCAGATAATGTAATGTTTAATCCATTTATTCCAGCTACATAATAAGTTGTACCTCTTGTTAGGCCGCCAAGCATTGAAGCACTATAAAATTGAATTGGCATTCCTACTACTAGGCCTGTCACGCTAGACAAAGTCATTGTTTGTGTTGCGGCCACACTTGCGGTAGCTGTAGTAATAATTCTAGTTGCAGGTTGAACTACTACACCTCTTAATTCATCTCCGACTAGTGCTGTATTCTCTGGTACAGAGATTGGCAATATTTCAGAATAAGTTCCGGTCTTTATAAAAATATTTGCTGTTGTTCCTGAATTTGATGTAGGTATATTTGAAGTCGATTGATCAGTTAATGCTTGAATTACAATACCAATCAAGGTATCTACAGAAGACTGAGATCCAGTTTCTGCTGATCCTGAAATTGCACTAGTAACTTGAGATATAGGACTAGCAACTCCATTTACAACTTGATAAGAAGGAGATAATGGAGTTTTATTGATTACCGCATCAAGTAATACTTTTAATCTTACAACAGCTGCTAAGAAATATGCTATTTCTGCGGTAACAGTAGATGTAACCAGTTGATTTGTAGATCCTGGAGCAAAGTATGACAATGCCGCAGCTACTGTTTGGCTGTTGCCACCTCTTGTAATATCATAGATAATTGCATCTATTAAGTATCTTGTATCTCTTAATGTTTTTGTCTGGTCAAACACAGAACTAGAACTAAAAGGAAGAACGTTATTAGTAGATTGGTACACCATCCACTGATACACTTCTTGCGCCATAAATTCTTTATTAGCAAGTAAAATACTTCCTGCAATAGGATTATTTGTACCATTAGCTACTTGAGAACATGCATACGCAATGGTTTTCCAAGGTCTATCATATGTAACACCATAGTCTGATCTATCTATACCAGTAGTAGCAACATAGTATACTTTAGGAGTAATGTTAAATTGCGACCAAGTTGGATACAATACTCCATTAGAATCTGGTTGCATTCTTAACAAATAATCAACTAATGGAACATTAGTAGTAGTAGACCCAACTGTTACCGGAGTAGTTATAGGTAATGCGGTTGGAACACCGGCACGGTACGTTACCATATCGCCCTGACTGTTCATAGCATTTCTTATTGCATGTGGTAAGTATACTGTCCAAATACTATTTGTAGTATCCTGGTTTGGAGGAGTTGAACTATTACTGCTTACGATAGCTTTGTATGTTTTATTTTGATATACAACAATATCTCCTGGAACATACGAAGTAAGTTGTTGCCATATTCCTTTAAAACTTAAACCAAAACTTACTAAATTCCAATAAGTGTAATTAATACCTATTGCACTTAATGTACCGCCTGGTGGTGCTAGTGGAGTTCCGTCTGGAGGATTGTTTATTAATAATGTAGTTGCGTCTACGACCTGTGTTACTGTTTGACCTAATGTAAAACCAGTTCCAGATAATACCATACCAACTGTTACATTAGCTGTTGAAACAACTTTAACTGTAGTTCCTGAACTGCCAGTTGGATTATATGACAAGCTAATTGTTCCGGCACTTGGATCTTGATTAGTATTATCTTGTAGTGCTATAAACAATAAACCACCACGTCTAACTACATCTCCAATTTTATAATTAAGTTTGCTAAGGCCATTAAAATCAATACCCCATTGTCCTAATGCTTCATATCCAGAAGTCATAACGGACCAGTTGCCGCCTGTATCAGTAGATGGGTTAACATTTGTATTATTAGGAACGTTGTTTATATAAGAATAACCACCGTAGTCAACAACATCGCCTGGTTGATAAGTATTGCCTGCTCCCCATGTATTGGCAAATTCAAAACCTGGCATGTACATTGCCCATTGCAATGTACTAAATGCTGTGCTAGAAACGTGTCCGGCAATACACACCCATTGATCTGCGCCATTTTTAACAATATCATTTAGACGATAACGATAGTTAGCCGAACTCCAATTTCCTTTGATGTCATAACCATTATATACTATGTCCCACTTTGACTGATCTGCTTCTAAACCAGTTGATGAAAAAGCTACAGTTGGAGTTACTCCTGAATAACTAGCATACGAATAATATTGATTTGATATATGTGTAGTATTACATCTATAAACTATGCCGCCGTATTTAACTACATCGCCAACTCCATAACCATATGATGTTGTCCAGTTTGAGTTCCAGTTATCAAATAGTGAATAAGTTGTCCAATTAGGACTATCAATTTGTGTCAATCCGCTAGTATGTGATACTATACAGATATACATTTCTCCACCGTATCGAACAATATTTCCTACAAAATATTGTGTACCTGGAGTCCACGCATTTTTCCACTGTGTTCCATTGATAGCTAAACTCCAGATAGAAGATGCAAGGTCTGCAACAAATGTCGTAGAAGTGTGTGCGGTTAAACAAACATAAGTTTGACCACCAAAAGATACTACAGCATCTTTCTGATAAGTGGTACTAGCAGTCCAAGGACCTGCCCAAGTATAACGCAATCTTCCAATTTTAAATTCTGCCGCCATTTTTAATTTCCTTATTCTTTAATATTAGGTACTGTAAATCTGTGTAGGATCGTAAGTATACGATTGATTAATTCTTACTGTAAGAGAACCATCAGTGGTGTTTAAGTAATAATACGCATTTTTATTATCCCAACGATATTGATCAAAATACAAGTTTGGATAAGGACGGCTATGATCTGTTGCTAGTCGTCCGTCAAAGAAATCTACGCCATATTCAAAATTTTCAAAGTTGTTTCCGTTGGATCCTGCATTGTTAACCGTGACAGTTGTAGAATCTACTAGTTGATCAATTCTAGTAAAATAAAGCGTACCGTCGTCTGTTCTACGCAATCCGTAAAAATATCTAGGATTGCCATCTCCTAATAAATCATTTAAACTATTTTCATTACCAACATAGTATGTCATATTCTATCCTTAACTAATTTCTACCCAGCTCATAACACAATCTATGCTACTAGCTGTATTTGAAGTTACTATCACATTTGTGCTGGGCGTTAATATTAATTTTTCACCACCTGTAACAGCACGTAAACTTGTATTTGGAGCTATCGTTACATTATTTACATAGTATGCAATAGTGCCAGCTATTGTATTTTGTAATCGTATGCTTGCTTGAATAATACTAGATGTAGTATTTGTCAAACTAAATCCAATAACTGTTGTATTGGCGCTTGCATTACTTTGTAAAGGACTGGCATTTACTGTACCATAAATGCCGGATGTAGCAGCAGGTGCTGTAGTTGTAGCATTTGAATACGTAACTGTTGATGTTGTGCATGCCGTCACTGTAAAATATCCGTTATATCCTGCAACACTAACTCCTGAAACAACAATACCTAAACCAACAACAAATGGTGCTGTTGACTGAGTTGCAAATGTTAATGTTACCGACCCACTAGCAGGAGTACTAGGAGATACGGTAGTAATATTTAAACTTGTTCCTATTCCTGTGTAAAAAGCATTTTTAAAAGCTGTTGTCATATTCTTATCCTAATGATAGCACTATACCTAATGCTATATCTGTTGCTTGGCTTGTTGAGACACCAGTCGCTGCACCAGCAACTGATACCCATGTACTACCATTATATATTTCTGTGTACTGTTGGTCAGTATTAAAACGCATCATACCAGTAGTGACATAAATTGATGCAGGATAGTTACTATTATTACCAACAGGAATCGCAATTCCGTTAGTTCCAGTAATTTGTACATAACCTGTACCTGTTTCTGCAATCGTTGTAACAGCATTATTAATTGTGTTAGTAATTGTATTATTTGTGAATAATAAATTACCTAATTGCACACCACCAGTTCCGCTAGTAGTAAAGTTAATATTAGTGTTTGAATTTGTAGCACTTACTGTAGTTCCGCTAATGGTTAATCCGCTAGTTTGAAACTGTGTAGTATATAGTCCTGTACTGTTAATATAGGCTGTATTTGTGTTATTTGCGTAAAATCTAATTACATTATCACCTGCACCAGGGCTAGATTCTGGGGTAATATATGTATTTCCATCTACACTTTGTACACCGCCTAAATTTTGCCAGTAACTTCCACTATAGCCCTCGTATCTATTTAGATTTGAGTTATAACGGATCATTCCATTACTTGGAACACTAGGTCGTTGTAGAGTAGTTCCAACTGGAACTACTAGTCCACCCGTGTTATTGATTATAACATCGCCATTTGCTTGTGGAGTTAAGTAAATGTTAGGGTTTGATCCAGTACTTGTAATTGTATTTCCGTTAAATGATAACGCTTCTACTATAACATTACCTGTACCATTTGCTTGTAAATTTAAATCAAGATTACTAACGGTGGTAGTAATAGTACTTCCGCTAATAGCAATATTTGGAATAACAAATGTACCAGTAAGTACAAGGTTACCACCAATTGTTAAATTGCCGCTAGTTGTAAAATTACCAGTTTGATTATAGTTACCAGTTTGTGTAACAACTCCGGTAATGCCAACAGCCGCTAGTGTACTTGCACCGGTAACACCTAGTGTACCGCCAACCGTAGCATTGCCGTCTAACTGTGCGTTGCTGGTAATTTCAACTTTTTGTCCGCTGTATGGTGTTAATACTAAATTGGTTGATGTAGTAGTACCAGTAATAGTGCTACCAGAAATAGTTAGATCAGGTA
>Ga0164296_1000644_pt1 | contig 40441 bp, 36 predicted proteins | sample GEODES057metaG_FD_113533 | JGI IMG/M metagenome (GOLD analysis project Ga0164296, IMG submission 113533) | Dystrophic lake water microbial communities from Trout Bog Lake, Wisconsin, USA - GEODES057 metaG | ecosystem: Environmental > Aquatic > Freshwater > Lake | place: USA: Trout Bog Lake...
CACGCAAGCGGCTATCGACGTCAAAAAAGCCAAGCTGACCGACCATCAACACGCCTCCCTTTGGAAAGCATATCGAATCAAACGATCAGGCGTCGATCAAGAGGTTTTTGGAGGTGTCCAGCTAGGCCAACTCAACCAGCAGATCGTCCGGAATACCCAGGACGGTCTCAGTGCGGCTGACTTGGAAAGCCAGCGCAGCGTCGCCCTGCAAACCCTATCTGGCCTCGTGGCGATCCACACAGCGCAACAGCCAGACGGCGCGCTGCAAGTCATGACCCAGGGTGGGACGGTCCTACCGACAGATGCCGCGCGAGCGGATTTCGTCGCCCCATCGGGCACCACGCCGGCGGCAGCTTACTACCCGGGCGGCGGACTGAGCGGCATCACGCTTAACGGCGTCGACGTCACAGCGGCATTGACGGGCGGGAGAATTGGCGCCGATGTCGCGTTGCGTGACCAGACGCTGCCCACGGCCCAGGCACAGTTGGATGAATTTGCATACGGCCTGGCGAACCGCTTCGCCAATCAGGGCCTGACGCTGTTCACGGACGGCCAGGGCACTGTCCCCATCGCCGCCACAAGCGGCCCGATACAATCCCCTTATGTCGGCTTCGCAGGCCAAATTCAGGTCAATCCCGCTGTCATCGCCAATCCGGCGCTCGTTCGGGACGGCACGACGCAAATCACCGGGACCAGCAATGGCGCCAGCGACTTCACCCCCAATCCTACCGGCGGGCCCGCCGGCTTCACCGGCCTTATCACACGGGTCTTGGATTATACGTTCACCAATCAAGTTCAGCCGAGCATTGCGCAACCCGATCTGAGTAATACGGGGCTAGGACCAGATGGAAATCTGACGGCGAATGAGCCGGCGAGCGGTTCGCTCCCAACCATTGCCGCGGCGCTTATATCCGGCCTATCTCAACAAAGTGCCTCTGTGACTAGCACACTTTCATCTGCCACGGCACTGCAGACCTCGATCAACACCACCCTGACCAGCACGACGGGCGTTAATCTCGATACCGAGATGTCGCGCATGCTATCGCTGCAAAACGCCTATACAGCCAATGCGCGCGTGGTGAATGCTCTTCAGACCATGTTCAACCAGTTGCTACAGGCTGTGCAATGAGCGGCTCTATCGATACATCGTTGGCAAATTATGGCCTCGTCGGCTCTGTGGCGCTGCAAAGCACCAAGGTCAGTCAAAATCTGGACACGCTCACCGAACAGATTAGTTCCGGTCTGATCGCGAATACATTTGCAGGCTTAGGCTCGGGCGCAAGCCTTACGTTGGATCTCTCGCCGCAGGTGGCTGCGCTACAGACCTACCAGACCACTATCGGCGCCGCGACGGGCCAAATGGGCGTGATGCAAACGGCCATGGGGCAGATCCAGCAAATCGCGGCCAATCTGGTGCAGCAGCTGCCCAGCCTGAACGCGCTAAATCAATCCAATGTCGACACCGTTGCGGCCAATGCACGCGATTCGCTGAAACAAGTCGCTGATCTGTTAAATACACAAAACGGTGGCGTTTACATCTTCAGCGGCGAAGACAGTGCCAATCCGCCGGTGGCGTCCGGTGATAACATCCTGACCTCCGACTTTTTCGGGCAGATCAGTGCCTCCATATCGCAACTCACGACCAATGGCTCGGCGGCGACCGCCGCCCAGATTTTGGGAATCGCCTCGTCCAACGTCAGCGGGACAACACCTTTTTCCTCCTATTTGTCCCAGCCGGGCGCCACGGCACAATCGGTCGCTACAGGTGGCACGACGCAATTAAGCTATGGCATCCTCGCGAACGCCAATAGCGCCGTCGCCTCTGCGGGCACTGCAACAACAGGATCCTATGTACGCGACCTGATGATGGTGCTGGCATCCGTGGGTTCGCTCTCTAATGCACAGGTCAATGATCCAAATTTCAGTCCGTTGATCCAGAATTTAACGACCACTTTGAACGGCGCCGTGACAGCTATGAACGGCGATATCGGCGTCATGGGCGATCGCCAGGCGACACTGACCACGCTTTCAACCACCATGGCGACGACCTCTACTGCGTTAACAGGTCAAATTTCGAACGTCCAAGATGTTGATATGAGTGCCGCAATGTCTAAGCTGGCGAGCGTACAAACGCAGCTTCAGGCGTCGTATAAGCTGATCGACATGGTCAACAGTCTCTCTTTGGTGAATTTCCTGCCGAATGGGTGAAAATCGGGCCTGGATTCATGAAAGATTAACCCACCAAGGCGATGATCCGGGCAGCCCGCAAAAGGTAGGCATTGGATCTTGGGTATAGAGAGTAAGACACATCATGTCCCTCAACTCGGTGAACACAAACATGACTGCGATGATCGCCCTGCAGTCTCTCGACTCCACCAACACACAGTTGGCCGTCACACAAAAGCAAATCTCCACCGGCTATCGCGTTGCCGATTCCACAGATGATGGCGCGGCGTACGCAATCGCTCAAAACATTCGCTCGACCGTCGGCGCCTTGACCAGCGCCAATCAGCAACTTGGCAATGTCCAAGGACTACTGACGACGACACAGTCCGGTCTGAACAATATTTCCAATACGATGGCCAGCATGCGCGATGTGCTGGTGAAACTGTCGGATGGCAACGTTCAGTCTACGGACCGCACGAATTATGAACAGCAATACAAGTCATTGCTGCAGAACCTACAAACGTTCATCCAGGATGCCAGCTACAACGGAAAAACGCTAATCGGCAACCTGACTGGTTCAAACGGCACATTCGGCAACATCGCCGTGGCGCGTAATGAAAGCGGCTCCACTTATGGCATTGCGACCTTCAGCGGCGCAGCGCTTTATGGCTCAATCGCCTTCACAACGACGCAGTTGAGCGGAGCCACCACTGTCCAGGCACTTATTACCGCCACCGGAATATTCATCAATCAGCAAAATTCTGTGGGCGAACAGTTAAATACGATCGGCAGTGCCATCAACTACGTGAACAACCAAGTTACTTACAATAACGATAAGATTGATGCCCTAAACTCCGGCCTTGGTGCCCTTGTGGATGCCGATTTGGCGAAAGAATCAGCGAAACTAACCTCGCTGCAAATTCGTCAGCAGCTCGGCACTCAGGCACTTTCCTTGGCCAATAACGCGCCCAACTCACTGCTCAGTCTCTTCAAGTAAAATCGCCACAAGACTGACGTCATGCACCCGGCGGCATCAAAATGCCACCGGGTGTATCTGGCAACATCTCGCACGGAGCTGCCCCGGATGCCCGGGATCACGTTTCCGCGGAAGGGACGGAATGTCAAACCTCGTTCTGGAACTGCGGCAAGGCGAAGTGATGATCGTCAATGGCGCGCCTATTCGGTTTCGCACGCGGTCAAAAATCGAGTTGACCGCTAAAGCACGCTTTCTATTCGGCAAGCAGATTATGCCGCCGAACCAGGCGGATACACCCGCCAGACGTATCTATTTCGCTCTGCAATCCGCCTATATCGGCGAAGAGACTGAGAGAGAGGCTGCACTCTCAGCAGCCCGCTTCTTTATCAACGAATTTCAGGAGGCCACAACGTCAAATATGGTCCGGGCAATTCTGTCTCAGGCCATCGTCGCCGCCGAACAAGATGACTGTTACCAAGCGCTAAAACTCGTGCGCCGTATCATGCAACATGAAACGTCGGTGGTCGGCCAGGACGGAATCACGAATCCAGAAGGGATCGCACAAGACCATGTCTAATTTCGCCGCCGCGGCCTACACCGCGACATCGCTGCGCCGCCCAGCACGCAGTCAGGAAGCCGAGGTATTTCGGCAAGCTGCCAGGACTCTTGCAAGCGCCCGTAACGGTCGGGTCATAGAACAAATCCGCGCCCTGGCCGATAATCGTCGGGTGTGGATGACAGTGATTAATCTGATGCGTGACCCAGCCAATGCATTGCCATCCGAACTTCGCGCCTCCATCATCTCGCTCGGCCTCGCTGTTCAACGGGAGTTGGAGTCGGAGAACCCAGATTTTGATTTTTTGGTCTCAGTAAATCAAAATATGGCGGCGGGCCTAGACGCACGCCCATGACGCAATTGAGACAGAGGCATGTCACATGAGCGGAACGATCTACAATAGTGGAATCCTGACACTTTTCAATACAGCCAGTCGTTCGTCCCCCGACTCAGCGTTGTTGAATACGATCTATGGCTATAACACAGGCGGCACTTCCGGTTCGGGCCAATCTCCGGTGCAGGCCTTATTGTCGGCACAGAAAAACCAAGCCGCAGATGTAAAGCAAACCGAACAAAATCCAGCCGTCAAGACAACAATGGCTGCTTTCACAAAAACGATTAACAGCGCAACGACCTTGCAGCAGGCATTGAATAACACAGCCGTCTTGAACGTATTGCTTACAGCAAACGGGCTATCAGACCAGATCGGCAACACCGCTCTAGCCGTCAAAGTACTCACATCGAATTTGCAGGATCCGGCGTCTCTGGCCAATGTATTGACAGATACGCGATGGAAGACACTCGCACAAACATACAATCTGGCCTCTAACGGATTAAAAGTTCTAAAAAATCCAGCCACGATTGCTGCTATCACACAAGGGTATGCGCAGATCACCTGGGAGAAAATCCAGGACACGTCGACGCCTGGTATTTCAAGCGCGCTGACGTTCATCCAACAAGCCGGCTCAATCAGCACGGTCGACCAGGTACTTGGCAATGAAACGGTCCTTAAGGTCGTCGAGACAGCACTAGGCGTGCCGGAAAATATTGCTTTCCAGGACTTAACGGCCCAAGAACAGGCCATTTCTACCCGAATAGACGTCAAAAATTTCAAAAACCCGACCTTTGTCCAGAACTTCGCCGATCGCTTCATGACGATGAACAACGCGACTTCGAATACTACAGCGTCGTCATCAAGCGATCTGACGACGCTCGCCGCGCGATTAACGTCCCATTTTCCCGGTTGACGCCGCAATTTGATCCAGGAGTAGCCCGTGGCAACACCATCCCCTTCAGTCAGCGCAAATATCCTTTACGAGAAAGCTGCCGCCCTGATGGACGCTGGACGATACAACGCCGCCCGCCCCATCCTGACCGCTGCCCGCGCCATCGACAGCACCGCAGCAGTGGCGCTGCACCTGTCACTGCGTCTCGCTGCTGCCGAAGAAGACTGGCCCGCCGCTCTCCGTGATCTGGATGTCGCGATCGAAAATACGCCCCAAGATCCTGTCCTGCGGAAGTATCGTGCCGAGGCACGACATCGCAACGGCGATGTCGAGGGCGCTGCCCGCGACGCCGCCGAGGCTGTCTACCTCGACCAAAACGATCCGCGGGCAAAAGCGCTCCTAGGGGCCGCACTGCTGGATTTGGGCCTGACGGGCGAGGCAGCAACCTGCCTGCACGAGGCAGTCACCGGTTGCCCAGCAGAGCCGCTGTATCGCGAAGCCCTGGCAACGGCCCTGGAACGTCGCGGCGATGCCGAGAACGCCCTTGAGGTGCTGAACGCTGGCATCACGGCTACACCAAACGACGTGCTGATCCGCAACGCGGCAATTCTGCTGTGCCTTCGCCGGCGTGACTGGGTCGGCGTTCTCCGTCTCGCGGAAGCCGCGCGGAAGGTGGGCGCCATCAACGCCGACACACTGGGGATGCAGGGCCACGCGCTTGCAAGCCTCGGCCGCCACGAAGAAGCGGCATTCGCCTACCAGGACGCGCTGAAGCTCGCCCCGGCAGACGCGCATCTGCGCCATCTGGTGGCAGCGTCCAGCCTTCTGCCCAGCGCGACGCGGGCGCCAGACGCGTTCGTCCGCGCCATGTTCGACGAATATGCCGATCGGTTTGAGGCTCATCTCATCGGACTGGGTTACGCCATTCCGGCCGCCATGCGCGATGTCATCACCACCCATCCGGCCATCACCAGCGGCGGTGAACTCGGCCCCGTATTGGATCTCGGCTGCGGCACTGGCCTCGTGGCGCTTACGCTCGGTGACCTCCCGCTGGGTCCGTTCACAGGTATCGACTTGTCGCCCGCCATGCTGCGGCAGGCCCGGGCCAAACACCTCTACGCAGACCTTCGCGAAGCCGAGATAGTCTCGGCGCTCCGAGAAGACGACACTGCCTGGAAACTGATCTTGGCCGCCGATGTCGTCTGCTACCTCGGGCCGATCGAAGACTTGCTCGCAGCCGTCTATCCAAGAATGGCCCAAGGCGGCTGGTTCATCTTCTCGGTCGAAGAACTCTTGCCAGACCATGACGGCATCGTGCCGGGCAATGGTGATTATGCACTCGGCCGGCAAGGTCGCTACGCCCACGCATCTCACTATATCTACGAAGCCGCTTGCGCAGCAGGGTTCCGCGTTCTGCGCTTGGACAGGCCAACAATCCGTTACGAGGGCGGGGCACCGGTCGCCGGCCTGATGCTGACCCTGGAACGCATGGACCCGTCTTGAGCTCTGCAGTCGGCCTTCTCGCCAACGGCGACTTTGCGGCCGCGCTCGGCCCCTTGCGCAGCGCTGCCGGCCCAGACGCGGCTCCGGCGACCATGCTGAATCTCGCGATCGCCGAGGATCGGGCTGGCGACCGCGATCGCGCCCGACAGGTGATGCGGCAAGTCGCGATCCGCTTGCCGGACTGGGACGAACCGGTGCTGCGCTTGGCGGAAAGTTTTCGCATGGCTGGCGAAACAGCTGACGCCGAACAAGCATATCGGGACGTGCTGGCGCTCAATCCTCATCGAACGGAGGCGATGGCAGCCCTCGCCGCATTGCTGTTGTTGCGCGGCGAAGCACCGGAAGCGCAGACACTGCTATGGCGGTGTTGCCTGCGCCAGCCGGACAATGCCGAGGTTTGGAATGGCCTCGGCCTAGCCCAAGCCTCATTGCACGAGAACGAAAAGGCGCTGACCGCTTTTCGCCACGCTGCCCGGTTAACACCAGACTGCGTCGACTATACGTTGAACATCGCCAGGACAACGTCCGACCCGATCGGTGAGTTGCAACACCAAACAGAAATAGCCGCCCAACAGCCGCTAAATCCGATACCGCAAGTGGCGCGGAGCCTGTTGCTTGAGCGGTTGGACCGGCGGAATGAGGCGATCGACGCGCTGGAAGCGGCCGCCACCCTTGCCCCCGATGACGACCAAGTATTGGGGCTGCTGGCCGGTCTGCTGATACGCGCCGCTCGGCCCAAGCAGGCCGAAGCGGTGCTCCGGCAGCTTTGCGACCGCAGACCGGAGGATCCACAGCCGCTGAACGATCTCGCCGCAACCCTGATGCGGCTCCACCGCCATGCCGAGGCCGCGCGCATCCTCCAAGACCTGCTTGACCGCTTCGGTCCCCGTGTATCCGTGCTCTGCAATCTGGCGAACGCCACCACATGCCTGGGCCAGCAAGAAGAAGGGGTTGCTCTCGCCAGACAGGCCCTGACCATGGCGCCCGACTCTGTGCTAGCGCGGCGCACATTAGGCAATAATCTCCCCTACCAGGACGGCACCACCGGCACCGCGTTACTGGCCGCGATGCAGGCTTGTTCAGATGTCCTGCCAAGGCCGGCCCCGGCGACGCCCGCAGCGGCACATCGCGACCGAGATCCGGGCCGTCACCTCACCGTCGGTCTGCTATCAGGCAGCCTACGGTCGCACCCCGTGGGTTGGCTGACCGTCGCGGGGATCGAAACGCTCGATCCGGACGCGTTCTCGATCATCGCCCTGTCGCAGAACACGGCCGAGGACGATCCGATCTGCCGCCGCTATCAGGCCGTCGCAAGACAATGGATCGAGATCGCCGGCGTGGCAGATGCCGACTTAGCGCGAAGCATCGGCGACCTCGATATCCTCATCGACCTCGGCGGCTATGGTGACTCCGGCCGCATCAGCGCCTGTGCTTACCGGTTGGCACCGGTGCAGATCAAATGGGTTGGGATGCAGTGCCACACGTCGGGCCTGGCAGAGATGGACTGGTTTCTGACCGATCGGTGGGAAACGCCGGACGGCTTCGAATGTTTCTACAGCGAACGGCTGCTGCGCATGCCGGATGGCTATGTTTGCTACACACCGCCGCCGCACGCACCGGATGTGACCCTTTTGCCAGCTTTACGAAACGGCTTCGTCACCTTCGGCTGTTTTAACAATCTGGCCAAAATAACACCGCGCGTGATCGAAACCTGGGCCCGCATCCTGCGCCGCGTGCCAGACAGCCGTTTGGTCCTAAAAACACACCAACTCGGCGATCCTCCGACTGCGACGGCACTGAAGGCCAGCTTCGCAGCACACGGCATCGACACGACACGAATCGAATGCCGGGGGTCATCGGGCCATCGTGCTTTCATGGGACAGTATGGCGACATCGACCTCGTGCTGGATCCATTTCCATATTCCGGCGGCTTGACGACCTGTGAGGCCTTATGGATGGGCGTCCCGACGCTGACACTGCCGGGGGAAATATTCGCCTCGCGCCACTCCGCCAGCCACATGAGCAACGCCGGGTTGGCTGACTGGGTTGTGGAATCGACGGATGCTTATGTCGAAACCGCCATCGCCCGCGCCGCGGACCTTCCCAAGCTCGCGGCACTGCGGGGTCGGCTGCGGGAGCAAGTGCGCCGCAGCCCGCTATGCGATGCGCCCCGCTTCGGGCGGAATCTGGGACAGGCGCTCCGCACCGCGTGGCAAGCATGGTGCGCCGAAGCCTGACCGCGCCTTAGGGTCAGCCAAGCCGGACAAGGCTTGCCATCGGCAGCGCACGAGCCATGCTGTCGGCTGCATTGCCGTCGTGGAGCCCCCTTATGTCAGACCCCTTCGCCGCCTTCCGCCTGACCGGCCGCACCGCGCTGGTGACCGGTGCGCGCCGCGAGATCGGGCGTGCCATCGCCCTCGGTCTCGCCAGCGCCGGCGCGCAGGTCGCCGTGCACCATGCCGGATCGGCAGAAGAAGAAGCGGATGCGGCGAAGGTCGTGCACGAGGTCACCGCCATGGGTGGCCAAGCCAAATCGTTCGGCCAGGACTTCGCGCTGGACGATGCCGGCCAGCAACTCGCCGCGGCCGTCACCAGTTGGGCACCGATCGATATCCTCGTGCTGAACGCATCGATCGAACTGGTGGAGGATTTCACCGCCGTCACGCGCGCACATTTCGATCGGCAGATCGCCGTTAACTTGCGCACCACGATGGAGTTGCTGCAGATTTTGGTGCCGCCCATGGCCGATCGCGGTTGGGGCCGTGTGGTGACGATCGGTAGCGTGCAACAGGAGCGGCCACACCCGCAGATGCTGGTCTACGCCGGCGCCAAAGCCGCCCAACTGAACTGGACGATCAGTCTCGCGCGTCAATTTGGACACCAGGGCGTCACCGCCAACAATCTTGCCCCGGGCGCAATCTTGACGGCCCGCAACCGCGCTCAGATGGCAACCGAGGGCGCGGCACTCGCCGCCCGGATCCCCGTGGGCAGGCTCGGCAAGCCGGATGATCTGGTCGGCGCGGCGATGCTGCTATGCTCGGACGCCGGGGCTTATATCAACGGGGTGAACCTGTTCGTCGATGGCGGCCGGGTGGTGGTCTAAAGCGTGATCGCCGGAGGCGGCAGCACACGGAGGCGTGAATCACGCGACAAATCAGCGTGATCGCCGAAGGTGGCATCACACGGAGGCGTGAATCACGCGACAGATCAGCCTGATCGCCGGAGGTGGCACCACACGTAGGCGTGAATCACGCGACAGATCAGCCTGATCGCCGAAGATGGCATCACACGGGGGCGTGAATCACGCGACAGATCAGCCTGATCGCCGGAGGTGGCATCACACGGGGGCGTGAATCACGCGACAGATCAGCCTGATCGCCGGAGGTGGCATCACACGAAGGCGTGAGTCAGGCGCTAAACCGCAAACTCCACGCAAACCGGGACATGATCGGAGCCCTTGGGCCAGTCGCGCGCATCCGTCAGCACCTCATGCCCAACCAAGCCGGATACCAAGTCCGGCGTCACCCACACATGATCCAGCCGCCGGCCGCGATTGGCCACGCGCCAGTCGCGATTGCGGTAAGACCACCACGTATAAAGCTTCTGATCGGCCGGCACGAAATGCCGCATCGCGTCGACGAACCCGGCGTTCATCCAGGCCGTCAGCCCCTCGGTTTCCGCCGGAGTATGGCTGACGACGTCCAGCAATTGCTTATGGCTCCAGACATCATGCTCCAGTGGCGCAATGTTCAGATCACCGACCAGCACCGACCGCTGGAGCCCGCTGCGGCCCGCGAACCACTGGCGGGTTTCGGCGATGAAATCCAGCTTGTGGCCATATTTCGGGTTTTCGTCACGGTCCGGCACGTCACCGCCGGCAGGGACATAGAAATTATGCACCTCCAGCGGCCCGCCCGGTGTCTCGATCGATGCCGCGACATGACGGCAGTCGCCCTTGCCGCACCAATCCGGTGCCGCGTCGAACGCGCTTAGCGGCAGTCGGGACAGGATCGCCACACCATTGTAGCCCTTCATGCCGCGGAACACGCGGTGCGGAAAACCGAGGGGATCCAGCGCAGCGGCCGGGAAAAGCTCATCGGGAACCTTGGTTTCCTGTAAGCAGATGACATCGGGCTTCAGCGCCTCCACAAGGCGATCCAGCAACCCGACGCGCAAACGCAGGGAGTTGATGTTCCACGTGGCGACGCGCAGCGTTGCCATCAGACGATCCGCGTCTTCACTGTGCCAACGCCGGCGACGACGCCTTCCAGCAGATCGCCACGCTCGACCGCTGCCACGTTCTCTGGCGTCCCGGTATAGATCAGATCGCCCGGGGCGAGCCGCACCAAGCCGGACAGGTAGGCGATTGTCTCGGGCACGTTCCAGATCATCTTCGACAAGTCGGACGTCTGGCGGACCTGTCCATTGACCTTCAATTCGATCAGCCCGGTGGCGGGATGGCCGATCTTGGACGCCGGCACCATCAAGCCGATCGGCGCCGAGTGATCGAAGCCCTTGCCCATATCCCAGGGCTTGCCCTCTTTTTTCGCCGCATTCTGCAGATCGCGCCGGGTCATATCCAGACCGGCGGCATAGCCCCAGACGTGCTTCAGCGCGTCGGCTTCCGCGATATTGGCGCCGCCTTCACCGATGGCGACAACCAGTTCCATCTCATGGTGCAACTGCTTGGACTGCGGCGGATACGGCATATCGGACTCGTTCAGCAGCAGGGCATCCGCCGGTTTCATGAAGAAGAACGGGGGCTCCCGATCGGGGTCACTGCCCATCTCTCGCGCATGTTCAGCGTAGTTGCGGCCGACACAAAAAACCCGACGCACCGGAAACGCTCCACCGCCGGCAACAGGCACGGCAACGACAGCGGGGGGGGGAATGACAAAATCGGCCATGATGGTAGACCCTTGATGACATTGATCAGGCACGAGCAGCCTGTCTGCGCGGATTAGGCGAAACGGAAGGAACGCACAATGGCGACGGCGAAAAGTGCGAAATCGCTCTATCTCCAAGTTTTGGCTGGCGTCGTGATCGGCGTCCTGCTGGGTCATTTCGCGCCACAGCTGGCCGTGAAAATGCAGCCATTCGGCGATGCCTTCATCAAACTTGTGCGCATGATCATTGCCCCGATCGTGTTCGTTACCGTGGTGGTTGGTATCGCCAAGCTGTCGGACGCCAAGGAGGTCGGCCGCATCGGGCTGAAAGCAATCATTTATTTTGAGGTGATGACGACCCTTGCCATGTTCATCGGCCTTATCGTCGCGCACGTGCTACAGCCGGGTGCTGGATTGAACATCGATCCCGCAACGCTGGACGGCAAATCCGTCTCCCAATATGCCAACGCGCCGCATCAGGATGTCGTGCAATTTTTGCTGAACATCATCCCGAACACCATCGTGGATGCCTTCGCCAAGGGGGAGATCCTCCAGGTTTTGCTGTTCGCCGTGCTGTTCGGGCTTGGCCTGTCCCGCATGGGAGACAGAGGCAAGACCGTCGTCCATGTGCTAGATGAGGCCGGCGGCGCCCTATTCGGCGTCATCGCCATCATTATGCGCCTAGCCCCTTTGGGGGCCTTCGGCGCCATGGCCTTCGCCATCGGCCGCTACGGCATCGGCACGCTCACCCAGCTCGGCTTTTTGATGCTGTGCTTCTATCTGACATGCATCGTCTTCATTTTCGCCGCCATGGGCGCGGTGGCGGGCATCATGGGTCTGAACATCCTAAAGATCCTGCGCTTTGTGAAAGAGGAATTCCTGATCGTCCTGGGCACCTCGTCCTCGGAAGCGGCGATGCCGACACTGATGGAAAAACTCGAGGCTTTGGGCTGCGGCCAATCGCTTGTCGGCCTAACCGTTCCGCTGGGCTATGCGTTCAACCTTGATGGATCATCCATCTACTTCACCATGGCGATCGCCTTCATCGCCCAGGCGCTGAACATCCCGCTCAGTTGGGAAGACTACCTGCTGATTCTGGCTGTCCTGCTGCTCACCTCGAAAGGTGCGGCGACGGTGACAGGCGGCGGCTTCATCACCCTGGCCGCTACCTTGGCGACGCTGAACGGCAAGGTTCCGGTGGCCGGCATGGTGCTGATCCTGGGCATCGACCGCTTCATGAGCGAAGCGCGGGCTATCACCAACCTGTTCGGCAACACCGTCGCCACGCTGTTTGTCGCTTGGTGGGAAGGCACGCTGGATATCGAGCGCGCGCGTCGCATGTTGAATGATCCAGGCAGCATCGGCGCACCAGGCGCGTAACCCCTAAAGCCCACCCATCGGGATCTTTTCCGAAATCGCCGTGGCCGAGGCCAGGGCGTGATGTTTCGCCAATTGCCCCGCTGCCGTGCTGTCGCCCGCGACCACCGCCCCCAGAATCGCCTCATGCTCATCCCAGAAAGGGCCGAGCTTGGTGGGTTTTTTGGCGAGCAGCATGATGGAACGGCGGACGTGGTGCCAGTTATTGCGCGCCGTATGGGCGATCAGCGTGTTGCCGGCTAGCGTGTAGATGAAGTCATGGAAGGCGAAATCGGCGGCTGCCATAGCCGACAGATCGCCATCCGCCACGGCTGAGCGGCCGGTGCGAATGATCTCTTCTCCTGCGCGTTTATCTTCCGGCGTGGCATGCTGCGCGGCGGCGATCGCAGCGGGTGCGTCGAGTGCGGCACGTAGTTCGTAGACTTGCCGAGCGAAATCCAGATCGAAGGGCGCGACGACCAAGCCGCGGCGGCCGGTTTCGGTCAGGAACCCTTCGCGTTTGAGTTGTTGCAGGGCCTGATTGACGGGTTGGCGGGAGACACCGAGGCGCTGAGCCAGTTCGTCTTGGACCACGCGTTCATCGGGTTGCAGCACGCCGTCGCAGATGGCGTCGCGGATGGCTTGGTAGACGGTTTCGCCGATCTGCGGGCCGAGGAGGATTTGTCGCATTGCGGGGATTGCTCCAGTACACGGTATTTCGTATACGAAATTCAGTATGGGTGCACCAATCGCGGCGCGACCCGTCTGGGAAAGTCTCGTCCGGCCAGGCTCCACATCGCCGAGCGCCGCGCCAGCGCAGACGGGGGTTGCGCATGTCTTGGACCAAAAAATCGCTCGCGGACGACAACGGCACCAAAACGGCTGCAATGCAGCGCCTGACTAGGGGTGGAACGGGCGCCGCGCCGCGGCTCTTGGGTTTGTGGCTATGCATCCTGCTGGCTGTTTGCGTTGCCGGGTATGTGGGCTTTACCGCCTATGATCCGCAAGCCCTGGCCGCACCGATCGCCGCCGGCAACCGGATCAATCCTTTATTCGTTTACGGATTGGGCCTGATGGCCATGCCGCCGGCTTTTCTCATCGCCATCGCCGTGTGGTTGCTGGGCCGCAGCGGCCAAGCGGCGTGTGGCCATGCCGGCTTTCTGGCCCAAAACGAGCGCGCGCTGGGCCTGCCTCACGCAAGCACCGCCACATAAATGCCGCCGCGCAAAAGAAGGACACCAACCCATGATGCGATTGCTCAGCGCCACGCCCAGCCCCTATGCCCGCAAGGTGCGGATCGCCTTGCAGGAAAAAGGCATCCCCTTCCATCTGGAAACCGAGGTGCCGTGGGACAGCACCACCAATACACCGCAGTATAATCCGCTGGAAAAACTGCCCGTCCTGATCATGGACAACGGCAAATCGGTCTATGAGTCGCACTACATCCTAGAATATCTGGAAGCCAAATTTCCCACCCCGCCCTTGCTACCGGCCGACATCGACCTGCGCCTGGATGCCCGCCAAATCGAGGTTATCTGCGACGGCGTCTGCGACGCCTTCGTGCTGCTGTTCTTTGAGCGTCATCGCGCGGCAGAGCAGCAAAGCCAACCTTGGATGGCGCGTCAGCTGCGCAAGATCGATGGTGGCGTCGCCGCCCTGGCGCGCTTGGCCGGTGACAAAGAATTCGTCGTCGCCGACTGCTTCACCATCGCCGACATCGCCCTGGGCACGCTGACCAAATACCTTTCTGTCCGCTGGCCGGACTATCCTTGGCGTGCGCGTCATCCCACCCTCGCAGCCTACAGTGACCGGATGGAGCAACGCGCAAGCTTCCGTGACACCGTGCCGGTGCCGCAGGTTTTCAAAGACAAGATCGTTTAAGACGATGCCAGGCCTGTTCAGCGCCTTCACCCTGAAGGACGTCACGCTGCGCAATCGCGTCGCCGTCTCCCCTATGACGCAGTATTCCTGCGGCCCGGATGGTGCGGCGACGGACTGGCATCTGGTGCATCTAGGGGCACGCGCAATCGGTGGCGCCGGTTTGGTCATCGTGGAACAGGCCGCGGTATCGCCTGAAGGGCGCATGACAGCCGGCTGCCTTGGCCTGTGGGATGACGCGCAGATCGAACCTTTGGCCCGCATCGCCCGCTTCATCAAACAGGCCGGCGCGGTGCCGGGCATCCAGTTGGGTCACTCCGGCCGCAAGGGCAGTATCAGCCGCCCCTGGGAAGGCTATAGCCAACTCCCACCCGACCACCCGGACGCCTGGGAGCCGATCGGCCCGTCCGAAACGCCCTATGGTGGCCGTTTCCCCCGCGGCGCGCGGGCTATGACGGAACAGGATATCGCCGCCATCGAGCAGAAATTCGCCGACGCCGCCAAGCGCGCGTTGACCGCTGGGTTCGAGTGGTTGGAACTGCACTACGCACACGGATTTTTGGGCGCCAGTTTCTTCTCTCCGATCGCCAATCAGCGACAGGATGCCTATGGCGGCAGCCCGGAAAACCGCGCCCGCTTCCTGGTGGAAACCTTCGACCACGTCCGCGCCGTTTGGCCCGAACGCCTGCCATTGACGATGCGCGTCGGCGCTGTCGATTTCCATCCCGACAGCCACACGTTGCAAGACACCGTCGCCCTGGTGAACACGTTGGCGCCGCGTGGTCTGGATTTGGTGGATATCAGCATGGGGATGAACACCGAGGATGCCAGTGTGCCTTTCGGCGAGCGCGGCTTCATGCTGCCGTTCGCCACCACGATCCGCCAGCAGACACAGGTGCCGACCGCGACGAGTTGGAACATGGCCGACCCCGCCTATGCCGATCAGGCGATCCGCGATGGCAGCATCGACCTGCTGATGCTGGGGCGGCCAACCTTGGCCAATCCGCACTGGCCTTATTATGCCGCGATGGTGCTGGGGGAGAACGCACCGCTGGACCTGATGCCGGATCAGTATCGCTATTTTCTGGCCAAGGCGCAGGGCGTGCCGCACGCCAGCGGTTTCGGAGAAATACCTGGGCGCAAGCCCGGATAAGACGCAGCGCCCCGGACTGCCCCCAGCACGGGCAGCCCTGGATCATATGGAACAGCATGACGCCTCTGCGCTGACGCTGGTAGGCACGGGTCTGACTGACCCGCGCCATCAGCCAGAACACCGCTCGGCGCAGGCCAGCGGCCAAAGGCAGGATCGGGCCAGTGTGCCGTGTCTTCCAGACGAAGCCACGCGCAAGCGACGGGACGGGGCGCGTTACTCTGCGGCTTCGGCGTAAGCCTCCAGCGGCGCGCAGGTGCAGACGAGGTTGCGATCGCCGTAAACGTTGTCCACGCGCTTGACCGGTGGCCAATATTTCGACGCCATCACCCACGGCAACGGATAAGCCGCCTGGCTACGAGAATAGGCATGCTCCCACACATCGGCCATCACTTCGCGTGCCGTATGCGGCGCGTGCTTCAGCGGATTATCCACCTTGTCCAGCCGCCCGGCGGCAATCGCCGCGATCTCGGCGCGGATCGCGATCATCGCATCACAGAAACGATCTATTTCGGGCTTCGATTCGCTCTCGGTCGGTTCGATCATCAGCGTGCCCGCCACCGGCCAGGACATGGTCGGTGCATGGTAGCCGAAATCCTGCAGGCGCTTGGCGATATCTTCCACCTGCACGCCGGCCTCTTGCACGAAACCGCGACAGTCGATGATGCATTCATGCGCCACCATCCCGTTCGGACCGGCATAGAGGATAGGGTAGGACCCGCGCAGACGATCGGCGATATAGTTGGCCGACAGAATGGCGACCTCGGTGGCTTTTTTCAGGCCGGCCGCCCCCATCATGCGAATATACGCATAGGAGATCGGCAGGATCAGCGCACTGCCGAACGGCGCGGCCGAGACCGGACCAATGCCGCTGGCCGGCCCGGCATCGTCGCGTAGCGGGTGGTTCGGCAGGAAAGGTGCCAGATGCGCCGCCACCGCCACCGGCCCCACGCCCGGGCCACCGCCGCCATGCGGAATGCAGAACGTCTTGTGCAGATTGAGATGGCAGACATCCGCCCCGATCGACGCTGGCGATGTCAGCCCCACCTGCGCGTTCATGTTGGCACCATCCATATAGACCTGGCCGCCATGCTGATGCACCACAGCGCAGATATCGCGGATGGCCGCTTCAAACACGCCATGCGTCGAGGGATAGGTGATCATCAACGCCGCCAAGGAGGCCGCGTGCTTTTCCGCTTTTGCCCGCAGATCGTCCAGATCCACATTGCCGTCCTTGTCGCAGCCAACCACGACCACCTTCATCCCCGCCATCGCGGCACTGGCTGGGTTGGTGCCATGCGCCGAGGACGGGATCAGGCAGATATCGCGATGCGCGTCGCCACGGGATTCATGGTAGCCGCGGATCACCAGCAAGCCGGCATACTCGCCCTGCGATCCCGCGTTCGGCTGCAATGACACCGCGGCAAACCCGGTCGCAGCGCAAAGCCAGGATTCCAGTTGCCGGATAAGAGCAACGAAGCCTTCCGTCTGATCATACGGCGCGAACGGGTGCAGATCGGCAAAACCTGGCAACGTCACCGGGATCATTTCGGCCGTCGCATTCAGCTTCATCGTGCACGAGCCCAACGGGATCATGCTGCGGTTCAGCGCGACATCCTTGTCTTCCAGACGCTTCAGATAGCGCAGCATCTCATGTTCGGCATGATGCTGGTTGAACACCGCCTGTTGCAGAAATCCGGTGCCGCGCAGCAGCGCCGCGGGTATCGAGGCGACTGCGCCAGATACCTCGGCGCCCAGCAAACCGGCCAGCGCCGTCAGATCAGCGCGGGTCACTGTTTCGTCCAGCGCAATAGCGACGCCACCGCCCGCGACCGCACGCAGATTGAAGCCCGCCGCCGCGGCGCGCGCCACCAGATCGGGGGCGCCATCGATCACGATGGTATCGAAAAAATCGCTATGCCGCACGGCAAGCCCGGCCCGCAGCGCGACATCGGCCAGAATGCGCGCCTGCAGGTTCACGCGACGCGCAATCCGCGTCAGCCCCGCCGGCCCGTGCCAGACGGCATAGAAGCCAGCCATCACCGCCAGCAGAACCTGTGCGGTGCAGATATTGGACGTCGCTTTCTCGCGTCTGATGTGCTGCTCACGCGTTTGCAGCGCCAAGCGCATGGCGGGCTGCCCCGCCGCATCCACCGACACGCCGACAAGGCGGCCAGGCATGGCGCGCTTGAATGCATCCTTGGTGGCGAAGAAGCCGGCATGCGGCCCACCGAAACCCATCGGCACACCGAAACGTTGGGCCGAACCGACGACGATATCCGCCCCCATCTCGCCCGGTGGGGTCAGCAGCGCCAGCGCGAGCAGATCGGTCGCCACGATCGCCAATGCACCCAGTTCATGCGCCGTGGCGATCTCTTCAGACAGATCGCGAATGACACCGGTGGAGCCGGGATATTGCAACACCAAACCGAACGGATTGGCGGCCCGAATCGCCGCCAGATCATGCGGCGCCACCGCTATCAGAGTGATGCCCAGCGGCTTGGCGCGGGTCTGCAAGACCGCCAGGGTCTGCGGGTGCAAATCGGTCGATACCGCCAGCACGTCAGACTTGGCCTTACTCAGGTGATGCGCCATCGCCATCGCCTCGGCCGCCGCCGTCGCCTCATCCAACAACGACGCGTTAGCGATCTCCATGCCCGTCAGTTCGGTGATCATCGTCTGGAAGTTGAGCAACGCTTCCAGACGGCCTTGGGCGATTTCCGCCTGATACGGCGTATAGGCCGTGTACCAGCCGGGATTTTCCAGCACGTTGCGAAGAATAACCGGCGGCGTGACGGTGCCGTGATAGCCCAGCCCCAGCAACGACGTCTTCACCACATTGCGCGCCGCCAACGCCCGCAACTCGGCGATGGTACCAGCCTCATCCACCGGCGGCGGCAGATCCAACGCGCTGTTGCTGCGAATCGTGCCCGGCACCGTGCGCGCCGCGACATCGTCCAGCGAAGCCGCTCCCAGGGCGCCAAGCATCGCGGCAATGTCGGACTCCGATGGTCCAATATGGCGGCGGACGAAGCCGTCGTTTTCTTCCAGGTCCGTCAATTCCGCCAATACGTCCGTCATTACAGCGTTTCCAGATATTCGTCGTAGGAATCTTGATCCATCAGCGCTTCAAAAGAAGCGACATCGTCGAGTTCGATACGGAAAAACCAACCCTCGCCCTCGGCATCATTGTTCACGATCGAAGGATCCTCGACGATGGTTTCATTGATTTCCACCACCTTACCGGCCAGCGGCGCATAGACGTCTGATGCCGCCTTCACGCTTTCGACCACGGCACAGGCCTCGTTCTCGATAACCTCACGCTCCAGTTCCGGCAGTTCGACATGCACCAGATCGCCAAGCTGCTCCTGCGCATGGTCGGTGATGCCGACTGTGGCAATGTCACCGTCCAGAAGGACCCATTCATGGTCCTTGGTGTAACGTTTGTCGGCATTCTTGGCGGCCATGACGATATCCCTTGTTGTCAACGTTGATAGCTATGCGGAACGAACGGCATCGGTGCCACGACAGCCGGGATCGGCTTGCCGCGCACCATCAAATGCAGCCGCGTGCCGTCATCGGCCAACGCCCGCTGCACATAACCCATCGCCACCGGCGCATTGGCGCTCGGCCCGAATACACCAGAAGTCACCATGCCGACCACGCTGCCATCGCCGCTGACGATCTCGGTATGCGCGCGCGCCGGTGCCCGTCCTTCCGGACGGATGCCCACACGCTTGCGCGCCGCACCGTGATCCAACTGATCGCGCATGATGGCACCACCGGGGAAATCCCAGGCCATCTTCCGTCGCTTGCCGATCACCCAAGTCAACCCTGCCTCGATCGGCGTGGTCGTTTCGTCGATGTCATTGCCATACAGGCAAAGTCCAGCCTCTAGCCGCAGCGAATCGCGCGCACCCAGGCCAATCGGCACCACCGCGGGATGGGCGATCAACGCATCCGCCAGAGCCTCGGCCTTGTCACCGGGCACCGAGATCTCGAACCCGTCTTCACCCGTGTAGCCCGAGCGGGTGATCTGACAGGGGATGCCGAACAACGTCACCTCGGCGATGGCCATGAACGCCATCGCAGCAGCCTCTGCCCCAAGCACGCCCGCTGACGCGGGGCCTTGCAGCGCCAGCAGGGCGCGATCCTCATGCCGGGTCAGCTGCGAACCGGCCACGCCCGCGGCGATATGGGGAAAATCGATCTCCTTGCGGCTGGCATTGACCACCAGGAACAACGTGTCCTCGGCCAAACGGGCGACCATCAGATCGTCGATGATACCGCCCTGCGCATTGGTCAGCAGCGAATAACGCTGGCGGCCCGGCTTCAAGCCCAGAATATCGCCTGGGACCAACGCCTCGAATGCCGCCGCGACGCCGTCGCCGTGCAATGTCGCCTGGCCCATGTGGGACACATCGAACAACCCCGCCTTAGCGCGCGTATGCAGATGTTCGGCCATGATGCCACCTTTGCAGCGGGCGGCCAGGTCGTCGGAAAAATCGTATTGCAACGGCATCGCGTAGCCCGCAAAGGCCACCATCCGCGCGCCATGGCGGCGGTGCCAAGCGTCTAACGGCGTTTGCAGCAGCGGCGCGGATTGGTCTGTATTCGACACGGGCATAAGACTCCAAAGGCCATCCCCCGGCGGGACTGCCGGCAGGCGATGACCCCCCTCTGTCATTGACCTGAGAGATTCGGCGCCGATCCAGACGCCTTACTCCGTCGGTGCGAGCCCCCAAAAGAGCTCGGCTTTCCAGAGATCCCTACCCGTCCGCGGTCCATGATGCCTGAGCGTTTCCGGGGGCCGGTTGCGCCTTCGGCGGCGGGCGCCGTAGCCCGCAACTCTCCCGCGGTGGGTGCCCGGGACAAACGCACCATGCCGGAATGCGGCGCGGCTGCAAAGGGGGAATGTCAGGGTGCGTCGGCGTAAGCCACACTCCAGGGTGCGGAGTCGCCGGCGGGGGCAGGCGGCGCACACCAGATCGGCACCGCGTTGCGGGTGCGGACATTCGGTTCATGGCCCATGGCCGCACGCACACCCCGGAATACGGCGCCATGTGCCACCACCAGCACGGGGCCGGGACGAGACGTGGCGCGATTGATGCCGGCGACGGCGCGGATCGTCAGATCGGTGAAGCTCTCGGCCCCGGCCGGGGTTTCCCGCCCTTCCACCCAGGCGGTGAACCACTCGGTCATCGGCTTACCTTCCATCACCCCATAGGCGCATTCGATCAGCCCCGGATCGATCTCGACCGGCAGGCCGATCTCGGCCGCGGCGATCTCGGCGGTGATGCGCGCACGCGACAATGGAGAGGCGACGATGGCGCGAATCCCCTTGCCACGCAGCATCACTGCCGCTGCCTTTGCTTGGGCCAGACCATTCTCGTTCAGGGGGATATCGACATTGCCCTGCGATAGGTTCTGCGCGTTCCAATCGGTTTCCCCATGGCGCAGGAACCAGAAGGGAATGGGATTCAACGTTGCAACCGAGGAAAATGACATATTCAAGAAACCTGTATGCGGCAAAGAAATCGAAGCCGGCACCCGTCGCGCGGATGCCGAGCCGGAGCGGAATGGCCGGAGCGGCCGCAGAGGCTAGGCCAAACCTTCCTGTTTCAGCACGCTCTGCACCGATGGCCGAGCGAGCATGCGAGCCAGATGCGCTGCACAATTGGCGGGCAGGTCGATGCCGGCGCGCTTGGTCCAGAATGCGACGTAGAAGATCGCGCTGTCAGCGATAGAGAAATTGCCCACGGCATAGTCCTTGCCGGCCAAGGCCGCGTTCAGCATGGCGAAACCTTTGTCGACAATCTCCTTGCCACGCGCCTTGACCGCCTCATCCTCAGCGCCCGAGGGGGCGAAATTGGTCGGGCGGAACAAGCGGGAAAAACCCTGCATATGCATCGTCGCCACAACATAATCGGTCAATTCCAAGGCGCGGGCCTGCAGATCGATATCGTCGGGCAACAGATTGGCATACGGGTTGGTGCGCGCCAGCCAATAGGCGATTGCCGGATATTCGGTCAGCACGGAACCATCATCGCGCACCAGGGTCGGCACTTTGGACTTCGGATTGACCGCGACGAAATCCGGCGTGAACTGCCCGCCTTCGCGGAGATTTACGGCAATCGTCTCATAGGGTTTGCCGATTTCTTCCAACAGAATATGGATGCCGATCGAACAGACGCCGGGGGCATAGTAAAGTTTCATTGCTTCTTCTCCTGCTGCCGAATCATCGGTAACACCGTGCCGTCGCTTATAACAGGCTCGGCCTAACCCGCGAAGGCTGGCCGTATGCGCAGGGCGAGGCGACGCGGCTGGTGAAAATGCCCATCATGCGGCTACCATCTGTCAGACGACGGCCGCACAGAGTATTGAACCCGCAGCGCCGTGATGCCACATCCGCATCAGACCGCGGTGTCGATCTCCCCGTCATGACCCGACGGCCGCACAGAGGTGTTCCCCGATGACCAACGAAGAGCGCGATATCATTTCCCAATTCATCGCCCGCGTTAGCGGCGCGCCACAGCCGCCGGCGCAACCCGCTTCCGGCTTCGGGGCCGGATCCGTGCCAGCGACACAGCCGCCCGCGTCGGCCCTGCCGCCGGTCGATCCCGACGCGGACCAGTTCATTGCCCAGCAATTCCAACGCTACCCGGAAGCGCGGTATCGCATAACGCAACTCGCATTTGTCCAGGAGCATGCGCTGTCCGAAGCGCAAAATCGCATCCAAAGGCTGGAGTGGGAGGTGCAGCAGGCGCAACAGGCAGCGCAACAGGCGGCCCAGCAAGCAGCCCAGCAGGCAGCCCAGCAAGCGCAACAGGCTCAGCCCCCTAGTTCCGGAGGTTTCTTTGGCGGTCTGTTCGGCGGCGGTCGGCCGCAGCCGGCGCCGCAACAACCCGGCCCGCAATGGGGCGGGGCACCTCAGATGGGAGCGCCCGGGGCAGGGCCAAGCGGGCCGCAAGGGGGACCATGGGGCCAGCAACCGCCGCAGGGCTACTACCAAGCGCCGCCGCCGCCGCAATATCCGCCATCATATCAGCAGGGCATGTTTCAGCGGTCCGGTTCGGGCTTTCTGGGGTCGGCGCTGACCACTGCAGCCGGTGTCGCCGGGGGCATGGTAGCGGGTAATGCCCTGATGAACCTGTTTTCATCCCATAACGCCGGTGCCGCCATGCCCGGTGCAATGCCGGGCGGGCTTCCCGGTGCCAATCCGTGGGGCGGCGCGGTTGCGGCACCGGCAGGGTCCCCGGCTGACAGTGGGCCCTGGGGGGGGGGCGGAACGCCGGCGGCGGGCAACCAGGATTATGTGGACAGTGGCGGCTGGGGCCAGGGCGCAGGCTCAGGCGATGCCAACTGGGGCGGTGACACAGGCGACCAAAGTGCCGCGCAGGGTGACAGCGGCTGGGGCAACGGCGGCGGCGGCTGGGACGATAACAGCGGGGGCGGCGGCTGGGACAGCGGCTCCGACGACACGGCCTGACGGCCCGGGCCGGCGTCAGGTCTCGCGGTCGAGGCAAACCGGGACGCCGGACATGCTGAGACTTACAGCCGGTTGGCCGGGCCGCCGCTACCCGGCTTCAGCGACGCCAAGCGGTCTACCACCGCCTCCGGACCAGCGATCACTTCCACCATGTCGCGCACCCTTGCGTCGGTAAAGCCGCTCGCTACGGCATGATCGATCAGTGCGGCGAATGGACGGGCCCACCCGGCGACGTCGCATAGCAGTATCGGCTTTTCATGCAGATGCAGTTGCCGCCAGGTAATAACCTCGAACGCTTCATCGAAGGTGCCCAGACCGCCTGGCATGATCAGGAACGCATCGGCTTCCTCGTAAAGCCGGGTCTTGCGGCTATGCATGCTCTCGGTCACCTCGATCTGCTGCAGTCCTTTGTGGGCAACCTCGCGGTCCATCAGAAAGCGTGGGATGATGCCGATCGCCGATCCGCCCGCGCCTAAAACGGCGTCGGCCACCACACCCATCATACCGATGCGGCCACCGCCATAAACCAAGCGGATGCCCAGACGCGCCATACCCTGCCCGACGATACGGCCAGCAGAGGCAAAGGCTGGATCACCGCCAACACGAGACCCGCAGAAGACGGCGAGGGAATGAATGTCCGGCATGTCCAACCTTTCAGCGGCTCGGATGGTCTGTTGGGGCGCGTCAAACTCTGATAGCGTGATTCCACCACGTCGCAGCATGAATGTTTCAACCTTCGTGCCGAGGCGTTTCGGCAGGCGGAACAGGCACCGATAATCAGGTGCCGGGGAACAGGAAAGGTGAATCGAATGGCAAAACGCATCGCGTTATTGGCGGCTGTCGGACTCAGCATTGTAGGCGCAGCCGCGGCCTATGCAGCCGACCAGGATATCATTGCCGTCCGCAAGGCTGGCATGGATCTCACCGCGGGAAACTTCGCCTTCATTCGCAGCACCGTCGCCGCCAAGGGCGACGTTAAGGCGCTGGAACCGGCCGGCAAGGCGCTGGCGGCATGGGCCGCAGTCATTCCGTCGGTCTTCCCGGCCGGCAGCGATAAGGGTAGCACCAAGGCCCTGCCTGAAATCTGGTCGGATGCCGCCGGCTTCCAAAAGGCCGCCGCCGCAATGGCCGACGCCTCGACCAAGTTGGCCGAGGCCGCCAAGGCTGGTGACGCCGATGGTGTTGCAACGGCGGCGAAGGCGATTGGCGATTCCTGCGGCGCCTGCCATCGCGGCTACCGCGCGAAGTAATCGGCTTCGACACCGGGCGACGGCTTCACGTGCCCTTCGTTCTTCAGGAAAACCGCCGCTAAGAACGGCGGTTTTCTTTTTCGGCCCACATTACCCCGCACTGTCCACCGCGGCATGCACCGCCGGCTTGATACCCGTGGGCATAGCCCTGGGCGCCCGTCACCGGTTGCGCATCTCTGGCACCATTCCGCCGGTCCGCGCGGCAAGCTGCCCCGAGGCGGCTTCATCTCGAACACCCCGCTTTCGCTCCGCTTACCTAAGGGGGGATCTCAGCATTAACCCACCGTTAACTGATCGGTGCCATGGTCCAGCGGCGAACCGTCGGACCTGGAGACTATGATCGCCTCACCCATGACCACCTTGCCATGGCTTGAGGATTTCAACGACCAACCGCCACAGGCCGAAGCCCCACAACCGGAGATCGATCCGGCGCCGATCACCGAAGCGGAACCCGATCCGCGGCTGGAAGGATGGCAAGAAGGGTTCATCGCCGGCCACCGCCAAGCCATGCTGCAACGCGCACAAGATAAGCCAGCGCTAACCGCCGTTCTCTGCGAACAGATCACCAAACTGCAAGACAAGTTGGACGGCATCGCCGAAAACGCCGCGGCGCAGATCAGTGAGTTGCTGGTGGAGATGCTGGCCGCCTCCATCCCACCCGACTGGCCCGAACCCATGCAAGCTCGGCTAGCGGATGTGATCGCGGCGGTAAAACCCTCTTTCTGGCTGGACCCCAAACTCCATATCCGCCTCGATCCACCCGCGCTGATCAGCCTGCAAGACCTGCCAGCCCTGGCATCTCATCTGGACACATGGCAGGAGACCGACTGGGCCGTGGCTTGGCACTGGGACACCGGGCATTCACCCGACGCCACCCGAACGGCTCTTCAGGCAGCGTTGCGCGATCCCGTCGCCGACGCCGGCGCGGATACGGTCGGGGATACGCCCACGGCCGCGCTACCACGCTAACCGGGACCTCCACGCGCTTGGCACGCCGCGCTGGTCTGCGGCATCATCGTCGGAAATCGCACAACAAGACGTCCAGGATACCGCACGATGCGCCAGCTTTCCCGCCGTATGCTCCATGCCGCCACCCTGTCCCTGCCATTCATCGGCAAAGCACGATCGGTGGAACCGATCCGCATGCGCTGCTCGCTCGACACCGCCCCCGGCCACGGGCGCAACCTGTCCGTCGCCGATTATCTGAAGAAGGTGGAAGCCGCCTCAGACGGCCGTATTCGCACCGAGTTGTTCTCCAGCGGCCAATTATTTGCCGATCTGAATGTGTCGAAAGCCCTTATACAGGGCCAAGTGGACATGGCCGCGCCAGGTACTTGGGCAATCACCAGTTTCATTCAAAACGCCGACGTCTTGCAGTTGCCGGCGCTGTACGATCAGCCGATCGCGGTGATCCATCGCGTCACCGATGGCCGGGTCGGCGCACTGATCGGGCAAGACGTCGCCAGCAAGCTGCGCAGCCGAGTGCTGGGTCCGTGGATCGATAACGGTTTCACCAACTGGTACACAACCCGCAAACCGCTCAACAGCGTCGCCGATCTGAAGGGGCTGAAGATCCGCAACTCCGGCGGTGTTGCACAATCCTGGCGCACCCGGTTTTTTGATGCCATTCCCAACGTGACTGCCTGGCCTGATGTGCCGCTGGCCCTGTCCCAAGGCACGTTCGACGGCTTGATGACGACCAACGAAAGCATCGCCAGCGTCAAACTGTGGGAGGCAGGGGTGCGCTATAGCCTGCAAGACCATAGTTCCTTCGCCGCCTATGTGCCGATGCTCAGCAACAATTTCTGGTCCTCTCTGACGCCGGACCTGCAAACCCTTGTCACTGACCTTTGGGCGCAAAATATCGGCACCTACCGAAGCAATATGGCAGAATCGCAAGCTCGCGCGCTGCAAACGCTGCAAAGCCAGGGGATCACCGTCGTCGATGTTTCAGCAGCGCAAGCCAGCACCCTGCGACGGGAGATGATGAAGGATCAAGACCAACTGGCGCGGGATCTCCGCATCACACCGGAGATGATGGCGGCGCTGGAACAGGACGTTGCCGGCGCAATCTGATACTGGCCCAGACTGGCATCACGCATCGGGCTGGGGAAGGTCAGGCTGGCGCGAACAAGCGCTCCTGATCCTCGGTCACCCCGACGGCAGCCGGCAGCACTTCTCCCTGAAACGCCGAATCCCGCTGCAGAACCGGAAGAACCTTCTCGGCGAACAGGCGCATATTCAGTTCTGACAGATGATGCGGCATCGACCCGAAAGAGAATTCCGTTACCAAGTGATCCATCCCCGTCAAGCGACGGAGTTCAGCGACCTGCTGGATACAATCATCCGGCGTACCGACGATCTGAATACTGACATAGAAATCCGTCGCCTTGGTGCGGTACGACTCATCCTTCATCTTGGTATAGGTCTTCGCTAGCTTGCCGTAGGATTCATATCCCTTCACACCGGCCAAGTGCCCATCCGAAAAATGGTAGTGGTTATCGATAGAATCCCATTTCTCACCCAAATACTGCATGGCCCAATCCCGCGCCTCTTGCCGCGTCGGCGCACAGGCGACGTTGGTCAGGATGATCGGCGGGCGCGGCGTATGGCCGACGCTTTGCACCATGGCACGGTAACGGATGATATCTTCCGCCGCCTTCGCCCATTCATTCTGCATGACCACCATCATACCAAAGCCCAGCTTCGCCATGACTTCGGCCGATTCCGGGCTAACGGACGATGCATAAAAGCGCTGTTCCGGGCGGGAAATCGGCCGTGGTCGGATGGCGACACGCGGCACTTTGTAGAACGTGCCATCCCATTCGAAACTTTCTTCACGGAGCGCCTTGATGATCAGCTGCGCCGATTCCACGAAGCGAGGCCGAGCTTCTGACATTGGAATGCGGAAACCGTCATATTCGACACTGGCGGCGCCGCGGCCGAAGCCCATCAGCGTGCGCCCACCGCTCATGACATCCAGCAGGGCGATCTGCTCCGCCACCCGGATCGGATCATGCCATGGCAGCACGATAACGCAGGTTCCCAGCGTTATCCTCTTTGTCCTACCAGCATAATAACTGAGCATTTGCAGCGGCGCCGGCGACATCGAGTAACCGGTGAAATGATGCTCTAGTGCGAATAGCGAATCATACCCCAGCGGTTCCGCCAGATCACCAAGTTGCATATGCTCGTTATACAGGGCGACATCGGGTCGGCCGGGCTGGGCCAGGATACTGAGCGCTGTTCCTACCTGCATGATAACGGCTCCCGTCTCAACGCAATGGCGAACAGGCAGCCGGCAGCACCAACTTGGTTTCCTGCTTTAGCACCAAACCGGCGGCCGCCCCGCCCGGCGGCCAGATGCCACGCGCACGCGCATCGGCGCGAACGCGATCCCGCTCATTGGCATCCTTGTAGGCCCAAATGTGCATCCATTTGTTCAACCCGCCCAATTCGGAATACCAAGCGCCAACCAGCGGCGACAGCTTCACCCGCTCATCCACCTTGGCCGCCCAGCGGTCCATCATGCCCTGCAGCGCGCCGGGTGCCAGAGTATAGGTCCGGATTTCAAACAGCGGCCCGATCGCCCGAGGCTCCAGCTTCGGGGAAAACGGTGCCGGGATGTAGATATCGCTCTGCATCGACACCAGTAATTCGCCGTTGTTCGGCGGCCATACGCCGGACTTGACCGCCTCGGCCCGCACCGCGCTGCGCTGATCCAGGCTGTCATAGGGCCAGACATGGGTGACTTCGTTCAGCGGCCCGACTTCCGTGTGCCACAAAGCCGCAAGGGGCGAGAGCTTGGCGCGGGCCGGCAGAGCATCCCCGAAGCGCTGTTCGAACACCGCGACGGAATTGGGCTTCAATTGATAGGTGCGGACTTCGATGATCATGGCACGTCTCCTTTTTCAACAGACGTTAGCCACCCCGCACCAAGTTGTCACCCAGGCAGCAAATGACAGGCGGCTTGATGATCGGGCCCAGCGGCGCGCATCACCGGTTCCTGTTGTCGGCAAATATCCTGCGCTAGCGGGCAGCGGGTATGAAACCGGCACCCAGGCGGCGGCGCCAACGCAGTCGGAATATCCCCAGCCAATCGCGCTCGGCCGCCCCTTCTGCGCAAAGACGGATGCGTCACCGGCACCGATGCCAACAGCGCCTGCGTATAAGGATGCTTCGGTGCCGCGTACAGCGCCCGCTTTTCCCCAACCTCCACCACCTTGCCCAGATACATCACCGCCACACGCGTCGAGATGTGCTTCACCACGCCCAGATCATGGGCAATGAACACATACGTCAGCCCCAACTCGGCTTGCAGATCGGACAGCAGATTAACGATCTGCGCCTGCACCGATACGTCCAGGGCGGACACCGGCTCATCCAGCACGACAAGCTTCGGCCGCAGGATCAGCGCGCGAGCGATGCCGATACGCTGGCGCTGACCGCCGGAGAATTCATGCGGGAAACGTTGCAGCGCGCTGGCCGGCAGGCCGACCATATCCAGCATGCTAGCGACTGCCGCCCGCGAGTCCGGTCCGCGCCGGCTACCGTGGATCAGCAGCGGCTCCATCACCGTTTCTTCCACCGACATGCGCGGGTTCAAGGAACCGAACGGGTCCTGAAAAACGATCTGCATGCCGCGGCGGGCACGACGCAACTCGGGCGCGGTCAGGCGCAAAATATCCTGGCCTTCAAATTCGACGTAGCCGGCGGTCGCCGGCATCAGGCGGATCAGCACACGGCCCAGGGTCGACTTGCCGCAGCCGGATTCGCCCACCAAGCCCAAGGTTTCTCCCTGTTCAACGGACAGATCGACGCCATCGACGGCGCGCAGCGGGGTTTTCGTCCGGCGGAAGAAACCACCCGATTCAACGGAGAAATGTTTGACCACGCCTCGCGCGCTCAGCAATGCGGCCATTACACACCCTCCTTGATGCGGATACAGGCCGCGGCGTGGCCAGGTGTTACGCTTTCCAGCAACGGCATAGCTTCCGAGCAGGCGGCGACGGCGAGGGGGCAGCGAGACGAAAAACGGCAGCCCGGCGGGCGACGCGCGGGCTCGGGCAAACTGCCGGGGATGGCGATCAGCCGATCCTGATCCTGATCCAGCGTCGGCACGCAAGACAGCAGACCACGCGTATAAGGGTGGCGCGGTTGGTCGAACAGCGTGCCGACATCGGCCTGCTCCACGACACGGCCGGCATACATCACCATCACGCGATCGGCGGTTTCAGCGATAACCCCCATATTGTGGGTAATCAGCATGATCGCCATGCCCAACTCATCCCGCAGATCCATCAGCAGATCCAGGATCTGTGCCTGGATGGTAACGTCCAACGCCGTTGTCGGTTCGTCGGCGATCAACACCTTGGGCCGGCAGACCAAGGCGATGGCCAGCATCACCCGCTGGCGCTGGCCGCCCGAGAGTTGGTGCGGATAGTCCGACATCCGCTTGTCCGGTGACGGGATGCCGACCCTCGCCAACATCTCCACCGCGCGCGCGAAGCTTTCCCTGGGGGAGACGTTTTCATGCGCGCGGATGGTTTCGATAATCTGATCACCAATGGTGAAGACCGGATTCAACGAGGTCATCGGCTCTTGAAACACCATCGCGATGCCGGGGCCGCGCAGGCGCTGCATGGCGCGATCCGGCAGCGATAGCAGGTTCTGGCCATCGAACCGGATCTGGCCACCCAGGATTTTCGCCGGCGGCTTTGGCAAAAGCCCCATGATCGCCAGCGCGGTGACCGATTTTCCGCTACCCGATTCACCGACGATCCCCAGGATCTCACCCTTGTTGAGAGTGAAACTGATATCTTCCACCGCCGTCACCTGACCCGAACCGGTTTGGAACGCGGTGGTCAGGCTATCGACTTCCAACAGGCTCATTGCTGCACCCGCAGGCGGGGATCGAGCACGTCGCGCAAACCATCACCCAGCAGGTTCAGGCCCAAAACGGTGATCATCAGCGCGGCACCAGGGATGGTGATGATCCACGGAGCATCGGTCATGTATTGGCGGCCCTCGGCCATGATGTTGCCCCAGGTCGGGGTGGGTGGAACAGCACCAACGCCCAGGAAGGACAATGTCGCTTCAGTCAGAACAGCGTAGGCGAACAGGAAGGAAAGTTGCACGATCAGCGGCGCCATGGCGTTTGGCAGAATATGGCGGCGTAGGATGCGCCAATGCCCGGCCCCGGCGGCGCGGGCAGCCTGCACATACTCCATTTCACGCAGCACGATCACGCTGGATCGCACGATGCGCGCCGTGCGCGGCGTATAGACGATTGCCAGGGCGATGATCACGTCGTTGACCGAAGGCCCCAGCACGGCGGTGACGGCAATGGCCAACAGCACGGCGGGAAATGCCATCAGCGCATCATTGACGCGCATCAGCATGTTATCGAGCCGAGCAAAGTAACCCGCTGCCGCGCCGATCGCAGTGCCGGCGATGGCGTTGATGACAACGACCGACGCGCCGATGATCATCGAAAGCTGCGCGCCCCAGATAACCCGAGACCACAATGAGCGGCCGAAATTATCCGTGCCGAAGATAAATTCCTGCGACGGGGGGCGGAACTTGAAGCGCATCGCCAGTTTGTTGGGGTCGACCGGCGCGATGACCGGCGCCAAAGCCGCCACCACCAGCACGATGCCGAACAGCACGCAGCCGAGCATGAACAAACGATGGTGGAGCAGGCGACGGAGAGTGGGGTTTGACACGCTACCCCCGCTCATACCGCACGCGCGGATCCAGCAGCGCGTAGCACACATCAACGCCGATATTCACCAGCACCAGCAGCGCAGTCGTCATCAGCAGCCCGCCTTGCACCATGGGGTAGTCACGGTTCAGCACCGCCTGGGTCAGCAACTGGCCGATGCCGGGAATAGAGAACAAGGTTTCCGTCACCACCGAACCCGACAGCAGCAGGCTGACGATGATACCCACCACCGTGGTGATCGGGATCATGGCATTTGCCAACGCATGTTTCAGCACCACCCGCCGTTCAGGTAAACCTTTGGCACGAGCGGTGCGGATATAATCCTGACGCAGCACCTCTAGCATCGTCGATCTGGTGATGCGCGCCAGCAAGCCCGCCAGCAGCAGCGCCAGAGAGATCGCCGGCATTGTGGAGGTCGCAAGCCAGCCCAGCGGATCGCTTGTCAGCGGAACATAACCACCCGTCGGTAGCCAACGCAGATCGACCGCGAACAGGATAATCATCAGCAGCCCGAGATAGAAATTCGGCAGCGAAATGCCCAACATGGCGAACACCATCGCCACCTGATCAATCCACGTATTCTGCCGCAGCGCCGCCAGGATGCCGCTGATCAAGCCGATCAGCAGTGTCAGCACCAGCGCGTAGGCCGACAGCGCCAGCGTCACCGGCAGGCGCACGGCCACAACATGCAGCACGGGTTGGCCAAGCAGCAGAGACGTCCCCAGTTCCCCTTGCAGCAAATTCGCGTACCAGCGCACCAGTTGCGTCAGCAGCGGTTCATCCAGACCCAGGTTGTGCCGGATATTGGCGATCTGCTCCGGTGTTGCCGACATCCCCGCGATGGCCACGGCGGGGTCGCCCGGGATCATATGGATCAACCCGAAGGTCAGCAGGCTGACGATCAGCAGAATCGGCAGGGCCCCCGTCAGGCGCCGCATCAAAATACCGGCCATCGCCTATGCCGGTTCCGCCCGCGCCACGGTCAGTGGGTCAACCAAACGTTCGCCATCCGCGGGATGCGAAACGGCACGAAGCCGTTCACGTTGGAACGCACCGCCTGTAACTTCGTGTACGAACCGAACGGGATGGCATAAACCCGCTCCAGCACCAGTTTTTGCATCCGTGCAAACGCTTCCTGGCGCCCCTGCTCGGTTAACTGTGTGTTCATGTCATTCCACGCCGCCAGCACGTCGGGATCGTCCTTGCCGTCTTTCGGCTTATAGGACGCATTTGGTTCCACCAGGAACTGCATCGTCGCCAGCGCGCCCAAGGCGGGCTGCGTGCCCCAGCCGGTGAAATGGAAATTCCACCCCTGTGGGGAGTTCAACCACATCTGCACCGAGGTCGGCCAGTCCACCACCTTCATCTGCGCATTGATGCCGACCGCCTGCAATTGCTGCTGCATGACCAACGCCGAATTATACATCGACGGGTAGTCTTTATTGGTCAGCAGAACGACAGGCTCACCTTGGTAGTTTGCCTCGGTCAGGTATTTCTTGGCCACCGCGGCGTTATGCTGGTTGTAGGTTTCCTTGCCGGCATCGGTGTAGTCGGGCTGGTTCGGATATTGAAAGCCGACATTCAACTGGTAATTACCGTCCGACGCCGCATCCATCACCTCATCCATATCCAGCGCCGCCTGGATCGCCTTGCGGATCAGCGGATTATCCGTAGGCGGGGCCGAGGTGTTCGGATTGGCGATCTGAATCCACCAGTTCTTCAGCGGCAGAATGACGACATTCTTGTCAGTCTTCAGATCCGTTGCCGATTTCGCCGGAATATCCTCCACCGCCTGCAATTCGCCGGTCTTCAAACCGGCCACGCGGGCACCGGGCTCGGTAACGATCCGGAACGTCACCGTATCCAGACATGCCTGCTTGTAGCCGCCAAAACCCGTCCGCTCCTGAAACGTCGTATTTGGCTTGTAATCGTCATAACGCTTGAGTTTGACGAAACTGCCGGGCACGGATTCAACCAGTTGGAATGGGCCGGTGCCGATCGGATTGGTCAATTGCTGTGCCGGCACATCGCGGTTTTCGGCCGGGATGATCACGATCGGCACGCTGAAGGACGAAAGCGCCTCGATAAACGTCGGTTGCACCTTCTTCATGTGGATGACGAAGGTGCTGGCATCCGGCGCGTCCCAACTGGCGACATTGTCCAGCGTGCTGCGCTGATTGCCGACTTTCGCGTAGCGATCGAAAGACGCCACGACATCGGCCGAGGTCATCGGCTTGCCGTTATGGAATTTGATGCCCTGCCGCAGCTTGAACGTATAGGTCAGATGATCCGGGGCTTCGGTCATCGCCTCGGCCAATTCCAGGATCGGATGGTTGTTTTCATCGCGCGTCATCAACGCTTCGTAGATGTTCATCGCAATGTTGCGGGTCGAGATCGTACTGGAGGTCATCTGATCCAGCGTGTTGATGTTCGCTTCCTGGGCGAACACAAGATCACCGCCGATATGCGGGCATTTAAAGGGTTCGGCCCGGGCTGCACCGGCCGCTGTCAAAATGGTTGCCAACGCCCCAAAAGTGGCCGCCAAACCAGGTCGCATACGCTTGATCTCCGTCCGCCAGTCCGCTGTACAAGATCGGACTTTCGCCGATTGGCACTCAGCGTGGGACCGGACGGCATCGGACGTCAAGCCGTTATCGCAAGCGCGGAACGGTATCCCTGTGCCCGATGACCCGCTCCCCCAGGGCCGCTAAACTGGGCATCAAGCGCGTCCGGTCGGCTAACGGACGGGATGGCCGGCAAGCCGCCAAGTCTCTGACGGAATTGGCGCGGGGCAATGCTTACCCCGCGCCACGGACCGATCAGACAAACGGTGCCGGCTTCGCGTCCTTGAACGCCGTGCCGCTTTCGGCCAGATCGCGCAGCAACTTCGATGGCGCCCAGCGTTCACCATATTGCTGATGCCAGGACGCGATCTGATTATAGACCTCCCGCACGCCGATATTGTCGGCCCAGAAGAACAGGCCGCCGCGATAGCGCGGGAAGCCAAAGCCATGCAGCCACATCACATCGACGTCGCTGGTGCGGTAGGCCTTGCCTTCCTCCAGGATCTTGCACGCCTCATTGATACCGCTGAACAGCAGCCGGCGCAGGATCTCCTGATCGGTGAAACTCCGTTGCGGCACACCCATTTCCCCGGCGATCCGCTTGATGATCGCCGCCACCTCCGGATCCGGATGCGGCGTGCGATCGCCTTTTTCGTAGCGATACCAGCCCGCGCTGGTTTTCTGACCCAGGCGGCCGATCTCCACCAGATGATCGGCGATCGGCAGCTTGCGATAGTTCGGGTTCGCCGCCGCCCGCCGCTTGCGGCCCTCGGCGCTGATGTCCAGCCCCGCCAGATCGCCCACCGCAAACGGGCCCATCGGGTAGCCGAAATCGATCATCACTTTGTCCACCTGCTCGGGCAGGCAGCCTTCCTCCAGCAGGATCACCATCTCGCTGTTGAACGGGGCGCGCGAGCGATTGGCCACAAACCCGTCCGTGTTGCCCGCAATGGCCGAAATCTTGCCGATCTTGCGGCCCAGCGACATCGCCGTTGCCACGGTCTCGAACGAAGCGCGCGGCGGGCGAACCACCTCCAGCAGCTTCATCACATTGGCGGGAGAAAAGAAATGCGTGCCCGCCACGCGCTCCGGCCGTTTGGTCACCGACGCCAGTTCATCAAGGTCCAGTGCCGAACTGTTGGAATAGAGGAAGGCATCAGGGCCCAGCACCTCGTCCAGCTTTTCGAACACCGGCTTCTTGACGTCCATCCGCTCAAAAACCGCCTCCACAACGACGTCGCAATCTTTCAGGTCTTCGTAGCCGGAAATCGGATGGATCCGCGCTAGGCGCTTATCCATCTCTTCCTGCTTCAAGCTGCCCCGCTTCACCGAGGTGGCGTAGTTGCTGCGGATCTTTTCCATGCCGCGATCCAACGCATCCTGCGAGGCGTCCAATATCTTCACGTCGAAACCGTAATCGGCGAAGGCCATGGCGATACCACCGCCCATCGTGCCGGCGCCGATCACCGCCGGGGCTTTGAAATCAACCGCTTCGATGCCCACCGGCATATCCGGTAGCTTGGCCACTTCGCGTTCAGCAAAGAAGGCATAGCGCAGGGCCTTGGCCTCATCGCTGTTTTCCAGTTCCCCGAACAGCCGCGCTTCCTCGCGCACGCCGTCATCAAACGGCATGGTGCAGGCAGCTTCCACCGCGGCGATGCAGTGATAGGGCGCCTTTTGGTTACGCGCCTTGCGGGCGATGGACTTACGCATGGCATCGAAAATGCCCGGATCGGCCGACACCGCCTTGTCGCGCACACGCGGCAGAGGACGGGCGGCGGCAATGCCGCGCGCATAGGTGATGGCCGCGGTGCGCAAATCGGCACCCGCCGGCAGCAAGTGGTCGATGATGCCCAGTTTCAGCGCCTCGGCAGCCGAGATGTGGCGGCCGGACGTGATCATGTCCAACGCCGCCTGAGCGCCGGCCAGACGCGGCAGGCGCTGCGTGCCGCCGCCGCCGGGCAGGATGCCGATCTGCACCTCTGGCAGGCCGACTTTCGCCGACGGCACCGCGATGCGGTAATGGCACGCCATGGCATTTTCCAGCCCGCCGCCCAGGGCGTAGCCGTGGATCGCCGCGACAACCGGCTTGGCACTCCCGTCCAGCACGTCATAGGTGCGTTCGCCGATCGCCAGCCGCTTGCGGCCCGTGCCGAAGCCGCGAATATCCGCGCCCGCAATAAAGCTCCGGCCATCGCCCATCAGCACGATCGCCCGCACCGACGCATCGGCATTCGCCTGGTTCAGGCAATCGATGATGCCTTCAGCCACGCCTGGGCCAAGCGCATTGACCGGCGGATAGTTGACGATGATCAGGGCGATGTCGCCATCCTTTTCCAGGCGGACGACGGGGGCGGTGGTCATAACGGCTTCCTCCAAACGATTGCCTTCACGATAAGCGCTGGCGGACGATGCGTCCAATCGTGCGGTTAGACTTGGTTTGGCGGCCAAGATATGCTACCTAGAGTGGCATTATGTGGCGCAAACCATCATTCTCGGTTGTTACGACAAAGAGGGCGCTTTCCGACATCCAGGCATTCTTCGCCGGATGGGCCGGTCTAGGACGATTCTGGGCCGTCACCCTAGGCCTGACAGCCGCCCTCGCCACGGCCCTACAAATCGCCGGCCCGCCGCACCCCAACCCGCTCGGCCCTGCCCCCATCGCCAGTAAACCACCCGCCCCAACGCACGCGCCCGGTCGGCCCAGCGTGGCACTGCTGGTGGGCGGCATCGGCATGAGCCTGGCTGATAGCACGGCCGCAATCGATACACTGCCGCAAGCGATCACGTTGGCCGTCGCACCATACGGTGCCTCCACCACCAAGCTGCTGCATCGTATTCAAACCAAAGGGCATGAATACCTCCTGTCCGTGCCAATGGAACCTCAGAGCTTCCCGCTGGACGATCCCGACAGCGCCACCGCCCTGATGACATCCCTCACGGAAACCGAGGCAAACGCTCGGCTTCGCGCCATCCTGGCCCGTGTGCCCGGCGCGGCAGGCCTGACCAACACGCTAGGCCCCCTGTTGGGGGAGCGGCTGATGGCCGAACCCGACCTGTTCGGCGCGGTGCAACATACCGCGACGGAAAATGGGTTCTTTTTTCTGGAGGCTGGGGCACAACCTCTCTCGATGCGTGGCCGGCAAGCCGACGTGGTGTTGGACGATGACCAGGTGACGGCAGCCACCTTGCAGGAAAGACTGGACCGGCTAACCAAGATCGCGCTGGACAAAGGGTCCGCAGTGGGAATTATCGCCCTGCCGCGCCCGGTCGCACTGGAACGGGTCGCGGCCTGGAGCCGCGGGCTGAGCGCACAGGGCGTAGACCTCGTGCCGGTCAGCGCGCTGGTGTCGTTCTAGCCGGCCGGCCAGGCCAACAGGAGTTGTGGTGAGCGATCTGCCTTATCGGCGCAATGTCGGCGCCGTTCTGTTCAATGCCGACGGCTTGGTGCTGGTCGCGCACCGCATCGGCCTGCCGATGCGCGACGGTCCGGATGGCGGCTGGCAACTGCCGCAGGGCGGCATCGACGACGGCGAAGACCCGCAAGCCGCCGTGCTCCGAGAACTGGAGGAAGAGATCGGCACCGCCAATGCTGAAATCCTGGCCGAACACCCGGGTTGGCTCACCTACGACCTGCCGCCACGTCTGCTCGGCGTTGCCTGGGGCGGCCGTTTCCGCGGCCAGATGCAGCGCTGGTTCGCACTCCGCTTCCTGGGGCAAGATAGCGATGTGCGGCTGGACGCGCATCACGAACAAGAATTCGATGCCTGGCGCTGGATCAAGCTTGCGGACCTGCCGGACCTAGCCGTACGCTTCAAGCGACCGATCTATGAGGCGCTAGCGACCTCCTTCGCACGGTTTGCCGGGTAGAAAGGCAGCAAACCCCAGTCCGCCTGCTGAGGTCGCACCCACTGGTGTCGCGTCCATTGGTGTCGCACCCTGTGCGGGTTGCACCCTCGGAACAGCAGCGCGGAAAGCCCCGTCCGCACTTCGTCCGCTTACTGGGCCTCTCATTGGGCCTCTCACTGGGCCGCCCCGATCGAACCGAGGCGACCCTGCGACTTACAGCACCGCCTCGGCCACGACGCGCATCACCTCGATACTCGCCCCTTTCAGCACCATCGTGCCGACATGCCCTTCTTTGGCCACGGCTTTCCAAGCCTGCAAGCGGTCGCGGATCATGGCCGCCGGACCAACAAGGGAAATCGCGTCGATCAATGCATCCGGCACCGCCGCGGCGGCCTCGGCCTTCTTGCCGTCCAGATACAGGTCCTGGATGGTCTTCGCCGCCGCCGCAAAACCCATCTTGGCGATCATATCGTTATAGAAATTTTTCGACCGTGCCCCCATACCGCCGATATACAACGCCAATTCGGGTCGGATCGCATCGCGGCACGCAGCCACATCCGGCCCCATTTTCGCCCGCACGAAGGGCGCGGTATCAAACCCGTCCATGGTCTTGCCGACCTTGCGCCGACCTTCCAGCGTCGGGCCGGTCACCACCGCCGGCGCATCGGGGGAAAAGAAGATCGGCAGATTGCCATCCGCCACCTCGCCCGCCATGCGCAGCCCGGCCGGCGTGATGGACGCGGTGAAGAACGGCACGTTCGGATCACCATGCGGGATGCTGCGCAGCGGCCGGCCCAGGCCAGTGGCATCCGGACCGTCATAGGGGATGGAATAGTGCTCGCCGTGAAATTCCAGCGGCTTTTCGCGCGCCAGAACCGCCTTGATGATGGCGATGTATTCTTTCGTCCGCTGCATCGGCTTGCCGAATTTCACGCCATGCCACCCTTCGATCACCTGCGGGCCAGACGGGCCAACACCGCAGATGAACCGATTGCCCGACAGGGCTTGCAAAGACAGCACCGTCATCGCCGCGCAGGTCGGCGTGCGCGCGGGCATCTGCATGATGCCGGTGCCAGCTTTGATCCGCGTCGTTCGCGCCAGCACCCAGGCGGCCGGGGTCACCGCATCGGTGCCATAGGATTCCCCTGTCCAGACCTGATCGAAGCCCAGCCGTTCGGCTTCCAGGACACGCGCCATGTCCAGCGACGGATGCGCGCCGGACAGGTCAAGGGTCAGGCCAAGGCGCATGATCAGCGCACCTTCGCCATCACGCCGTCGCGGAAGCGGCGCATCGTATCCAACGTCGCCGCCAGATCCGCGCCGAACAGGCCGAAATCGACGGCCGAAACACCGACATCGGCCAGCGCGGCAATATCGCCGACGAAATCCTCCATGCCGCCCGTGAACAGCTTGCGCTCCCCATCCACCGTCGCCTTGGCCAACGTGCCGGGCGTAGCCGAGACGCGATACGACAGGCCAACCGCCTTGGGATCGCGCCCAGCCTTTTCGGTCAGGCCATGCAGTTTGGCCACGCCGCCCTTGAAGCGGCTGATCGTGTCCATCGGGAACGCCGGATTGGTACCGATCGGATACCAAGCATCACCATATTTCGCCGTCCGCCGCAGCGCCGGTCCGCTTTCGCCACCCACCCAGATCGGAATGTCACCCGGCGGCTTGGGCGGAAACAACACATCCTTGAACTGGACGTATTTGCCGTCGAATTTCGGCTCATCGGCCGTCCACAATTCACGGCAGACGGCCATGAATTCGTCCGTCACCGCGCCGCGTTCGGCGAATGGCAGGGCGCCGATGGCGATGAACTCTTCCTCACACCAGCCCGCGCCGATGCCCAGCGTCAGCCGACCCTTCGACAGGTAATCGATCGTCGCCAGAATCTTTGCCGTCAGCACCGCCGGCCGGTGCGGCACCACCATCACCGAGGTGACGATGCGCAGCGCCTTCGTCGCCGCGGCGATGAACGTGCAGGCGGTCAACTGTTCCAACCGCGGCGCCGCCGCACCGGACGGGAACTCCCCCCCATCGGAATACGGATAGCGCGAGGCAATGGAGGTCGGGATCATCACATGATCGCTGACAGTGACATAGTCGAACCCCAGAGCCTCAGCCTCCACGGCGATTTGCATCAGGCTGTCGGGATCGATCAGTGGGCCGCTGGTGGGCGCGCTGCATCCGATCTGCATGGTCTTTGTCCTCCCGGTTGTCATGATCGGCGCGATAGCACACGATGGCGGACCAAAGAGCAACCCGGGGTAGCCGGCAGAAGCCCCTCGCATGGTCACCTGGCATGGCCGGCCACCGAGGCAAACCGCCACGGCAAACTCTGGACGATCCGCCGAATAGGATGCATGGAAGCGGTATGAGCGATCTGACCTGGCTGGAAACCACCCCACTCGCCGATCTGATGGCCGAGGCAGCAGATAAGCGCGACGCCGTCTTCGGACGGACCGTGTCATATTCCCGCAAAGTCTTCATCCCGTTGACCAAACTCTGCCGGGATGTCTGCCATTACTGCACCTTCGCCGAAACGCCGCACGCCGGCGTCCCGTCCTATCTTTCGCCCGAGGACGTGCTTTCCATCGCCCGCCAAGGCCAAGCCGCCGGCTGCACCGAGGCGTTGTTTACGCTGGGTGATAAGCCGGAACTGCGCTACCGCGCCGCACGAGAGGCACTGGCGGCGCTGGGGCATGAAACGACGATCAGCTACCTGCGCGCCGTCAGCGAACGCGTATTGAAAGAAACCAGCCTGCTGCCGCATTTGAACCCCGGCGTGATGACGCGCGCGGAAATCGCGTCGCTGCGGGAGGTCTCGGCCAGCATGGGCATCATGCTGGAATCGATCAGCGAGCG
>Ga0164296_1000647_pt1 | contig 40244 bp, 32 predicted proteins | sample GEODES057metaG_FD_113533 | JGI IMG/M metagenome (GOLD analysis project Ga0164296, IMG submission 113533) | Dystrophic lake water microbial communities from Trout Bog Lake, Wisconsin, USA - GEODES057 metaG | ecosystem: Environmental > Aquatic > Freshwater > Lake | place: USA: Trout Bog Lake...
CCGCAACTATTGGTTGTGGTGTAGGAGATCAGTGCTGTACCTGCTGACGTCGCAGTCACATTACCAGAAGCATCCACACTTGCTATGCCACTGGCTGTGCTCCATGTGCCGCCAACCGTTGCATCGCTCAGCATTGTTGAACCCGACACGCAGAATGTTGCTGTCCCTGTTATAGCGTTTGCTGCCACAGGATTTTCAATAGTCACAGTCAATGTATCACTCTGGCTGCCGCAACTATTGGTTGTGGTGTAGGAGATCAGTGCTGTACCTGCTGACGTCGCAGTCACATTACCAGAAGCATCCACACTTGCTATGCCACTGGCTGTGCTCCATGTACCGCCTGAAGTAGCGTCACTCAGCATCGTTGATCCGGTCACGCAGAATGTTGAAGTACCTGTTACCGTATTTGCTGCCACAGGATTTTCAATAGTTACAGTCAATGTATCGCTCTGACTGCCGCAGCTATTGGTTGTGGTGTAAGAGATCAGTGCTGTACCCGCTGAGGTAGCCGTCACATTACCCGATACATCCACACTCGCTATACCACTGGCTGTGCTCCATGTACCGCCTGAAGTAGCGTCGCTCAGCATCGTTGAGCCGGTGACGCAGAATGTTGAAGCACCTGTTATCGCATTTGCAGCAACCGGATTTTCAATAGTTGCTGTCAATGTATCGCTCTGACTGCCGCAGCTATTGGTTGTGGTGTAGGAGATCAGTGCTGTGCCCGCTGAAGTAGCGGTCACATTACCCGACGCATCCACACTCGCTATACCACTGGCTGTGCTCCATGTACCGCCCGAAGTAGCGTCACTCAGCATCGTTGATCCGGTGACGCAGAATGTTGGCGTACCTGTTACCGTATTTGCTGCCACAGGATTTTCAATAGTTACAGTCAATGTATCGCTCTGACTGCCGCAGCTGTTGGTTGTGGTGTAAGAGATCAGTGCTGTACCCGCTGAGGTAGCCGTCACATTACCCGACGCATCCACACTCGCTATACCACTGGCTGTGCTCCATGCGCCGCCTGAAGTAGCGTCGCTCAGCATCGTTGAGCCGGTGACGCAGAATGTTGAAGTACCTGTTATCGAATTTGCAGCAACAGGATTTTCAATGGTCACCGTAACGGTGTCGCTCTGGCTGCCGCAGCTATTCGTTGTAGTGTAAGAGATCAGTGCTGTGCCTGCAGAAGTAGCGATCACATTACCTGAAGCATCCACACTTGCTATACCGCTCGTTGTGCTCCATGCGCCGCCAACAGTTGCATCGCTGAGCATTGTTGACCCAGTCACGCAGAATATTGAAGTACCTGTTATCGCATTTGCAGCAACCGGATTTTCAATGGTCACCGTAATGGTGTCGCTTTGGCTACTGCAACTATTGGTTGTGGTATAAGATATCAGTGCTGTACCTGCTGAGCTAGCCGTCACATTACCCGACGCATCCACACTCGCTATACCACTGGCTGTGCTCCATGTACCGCCCGCAGTAGCGTCACTCAGCATCGTTGATCCGGTAACGCAGAATGTAGTAGTGCCGGTGATCGTATTTGCAGCCAGCAATGGGACTATAGTTATTGTTATTGTCGTTGTTGCAGAATCGGTTCCGTCGTCGGTAGAAATAGCAAAAACATCCGTACCTGAATAGCCCGCGGCAGGTGTATAAGTAACTCCGGAAGGAAGCGTTGATGACGCCCCGTCTATAGCTGTCGCAGTGAAGCCACCTAGCACACCGTGCGACGGGCCAGATGTGACCGTCCATTCAATTAAATGACCAACATCTCCCGGATCGTAACCACTTACTGACAAGTACCCAGACAGATCAAGCGCAGTGCTGCTCTCACATATAGTGATCGTTTGTGTGCTTCCGCTGTCGAATACAGGCGAGCTCCCGAAGCCGCTTTGCGCAAATGATTTGTCGTGACTGCCTACCAGCAGGAACATAGTGATACAACAGAAGCAAAGCAATTTGCCAAACGGAGGCGTAAATGTTCGTTTCATAAACAACGGCTTGATAGATGCAATATTTTAGTTACTTTTTACCTTATGGAAAGTTGGGAGCGACAAAGTAGTTAAAAAAAATATGCAATACAATAACCGATGAAATTATCTTTACAGGCTTCTCCTAACACAAGAAGCCCTGCATAAGGGCAAATAAACATGCGCTGGTACAGCGAGAAAAGAAGGCCGTACCTTAGTCTGCGAAAAGGTCCTGTACCTGGTAAACGGCACTAAGCAATGCCCTCAACTTCTCGGCAGTTAGCGGCTTCTGTAATACCCATTGTGCTCCGTGCTGACGAGCCATTTCAATATATTGTTGAGAAATATCCTTTTCTGTCAATAAGACAACTGTGCTTTGCTGCGGAGCTATTGGGGTGATTCCATCAAGGGCTTCGAGAAACTGCCATCCGTCCATAACTGGCATTTCAATATCCAGAAAAATGAGGTCGGGTAGATCAATACCTGCTCCGATCAGCTTTTGAATACGCCGCAGAGCAAGCGGCGCCCGCATAAAGGGGGTGATTATATTGTCGAATCCAAAAGCGCGTAGTTCCGCTTCAAGCGAGACAACCATATCTCGCTGATCATCAATAACAAAGATGCGTCGTATCTGATTCATGGTGTGAGGTCATTGGCCCTCAAACCACAAATATTATTTGCCATCGCAGCACCGGTTCGAGATCGCTACAATGTTATACCAAATACCATTCCATCAACAAGGTCTTTTAACCTTTTTGCACCCCGTGTTTTTTCACGGGTAGGCACAAACATTGACTGCATTACCACCTTACGGGATTCCGGCGGCGCAGCCAGATGTAATTTTTCAGATTCATCCAAAAGGCCAGGATCATATATATGATCAACGGAGACCCCATGGTTAGAAAGGAAATATAGATGAACCATAATCTTATGCGTGAGGTAGCCACCCCCATCCGGTCGCCCATGGCAGAGCAAACGCCAAATGCCTTCCACTCAATAAAGCTCCTGAAATGTTCTTTTTTGCGCATAATTATTTGGTTGTACAAAAATAAGAGAACTGACATATCTGACCAATATCAGCGCAAAAAGTTTCATGATTTAATATTTCTTTTTAAAAACAAAGTGGGTCGAAACGGACCCACTTTGAAATTTGTTATTTGAACTTTGAAATTTTCCTAAGCCATTTCCTTCTCTTTGGCAAATTCAGAACGGATCACGTTCAGCGCACCTCCCGCCTTGAACCACTCTATCTGCTGCTCATTATAGGTGTGATTCACCGCAAAACGGTCTGTGCTGCCGTCCTTATGATGCAACACTACCGTAAGCTGCACACCCGGAGCAAATGACGTGAGGCCCTCAATATCTATCACATCGTCCTCCTGCACCTTGTCATAGTCGGCCTTGTCGGCAAATGTAATGGCCAGCATACCCTGCTTCTTCAGGTTGGTTTCGTGGATGCGGGCAAAGCTTTTCACCAATATCACATCTACACCCAGGTGGCGGGGCTCCATAGCTGCATGTTCGCGGCTGCTGCCTTCACCATAGTTTTCATCGCCTACTACTATGCTGCCTATGCCTGCTGCCTTGTATGCGCGCTGCACCTTAGGCACTTCGTCATAGCTGCCGTTAAGTTGGTTCTTCACCTTGTTTGTCTCCATGTTGAAGGCATTGATCGCGCCTATCAGCATGTTGTTGGAGATATTATCCAGGTGGCCACGGTATTTCAACCACGGACCTGCCATAGAGATATGGTCGGTAGTACATTTACCATAAGCCTTTATCAGCAGCTTCAGGCCAACCATATTCTGGCCATTCCATGCAGCGAATGGCGCAAGCAATTGCAACCGGTCGCTGGTAGGACTAACGATCACCTGTACTTTTGAGCCGTCTGCGGCCGGAGCGGTATAACCTGCGTCCTTAACGTCAAAGCCCAATGGCGGCAATTCATAACCTTTCGGCTCATCCAGCATCACCTCTTCACCCTTTTCGTTCTTCAGCTTATCCTTCAGTGGATTGAAAGACAGGCTGCCGGCAATAGCCAGCGCTGTAACTATTTCAGGAGAAGCAACAAAAGCATGGGTAGAAGCCAGGCCGTCATTGCGCTTAGCAAAATTCCTGTTGAAAGACGTAATGATGGTATTCTTCTTGGAAGGATCCGCTACGTGGCGCGCCCACTGACCAATGCACGGCCCGCAGGCGTTAGCCAGCACTACACCGCCCATCTGATCAAACGTTTTCAGCATGCCATCGCGCTCTATGGTATAACGTACCATTTCAGAACCCGGAGTAATGGTGAACTCACTCTTTGTTTTCAGCCCCTTGTCAATAGCATTTTTAGCAATGAATGCTGAGCGGCTGATATCTTCGTAAGAAGAGTTGGTGCAAGAGCCTATAAGAGCTACTTCCACGGCATCAGGCCAGCCATGCTCCTTCACCGCAGCAGCCATCTGGCTGATCGGTGTAGCCAGATCCGGAGTGAACGGACCATTTACATAAGGTTCCAGTTCATCCAGATTTATTTCAATAAGCTGATCATAGAACCCTTGTGGGTTATCATACACTTCTTTATCTGAACGCAGATGCGCAGCTACTTTATCAGCGGCATCAGCAACATCCTTACGGCTGGTGCCTGCCAGGTAGTCGCCCATCTTTTTGTCATATGCAAAAATGGAGCAGGTTGCACCAATTTCAGCACCCATGTTACAAATGGTGGCTTTACCTGTGCAGCTCAGGCTTTCAGCACCTTCGCCAAAATATTCAACAATAGCGCCGGTACCACCTTTCACCGTGAGGATACCTGCAACCTTCAGGATAATATCTTTTGCAGATGTCCAGCCGCTCATTTTACCGGTGAGCTTCACACCTATCAGTTTAGGCATCTTCAGCTCCCATGGCAAGCCAGCCATCACGTCCACTGCGTCAGCACCGCCAACACCTATAGCTATCATACCAAGGCCACCTGCGTTTGGCGTGTGGCTATCGGTGCCTATCATCATACCGCCAGGGAATGCATAATTTTCAAGCACAACCTGGTGAATGATGCCAGCGCCTGCGCGCCAGAAACCAATGCCGTATTTATTGGATATAGAAGAAAGAAAATCGTAAACCTCTTTATTAACGTCAACCGCTGTTTTAAGATCTTCTGTTGCGCCAACTTTCGCCTGTATCAGGTGATCGCAATGTACTGTGCTCGGCACAGCAACTTTACTGCGGCCACAGGTACTGAACTGCAAAAGAGCCATCTGCGCTGTCGCATCCTGCATCGCTACACGGTCAGGGGCGAAATTCACATAGTCGCGGCCACGCTCATATGCCTTGGCTGCCGCCTCAAATGAGTGTGCATACAATATTTTTTCAGCGAGCGTAAGCGGACGGCCAACGATCTTACGGGCTGCGTCTAACTTACCGGGTATTTGTTCATAAACTTTCTTGATAAGATCAATATCAAATGCCATTTTAGGAAGAGATTTGAAAACGTTAACGAGGCTGCAAAATTATTGAAAATCCCCCTTAAAATGAAATTGATGTGACACTTTAACAGAGCACACCCGATACTGAAAACGAATGTGTCCGGATCATGAGGCTATTCCAAGCGGCGCGGGGTGCATAGCATCCGCGGGCAGGCGCCCGTTCAGGGCACGGAACCGCGCCGGGGTTACACCCACATACTTCTTAAAGAATTTCGTAAAGTTTGAAGGATCATATGTGAGATTGACCGCTATGCGGGCTGCGGAATACTTCGTCTCCAGCAGCAGGCGTTTGGCCGTGTCAATGATGCGGTGCTCGTAAAAGTAGCAGGGCGAATAACCGGTATTCTCTTTTATAGTATTGCTAAGGTGGGTAGGATGAATGAACATCAGTCCAGCCAGTTCGCGGATCTCGAACATTTCTGTGGCAGCCCCAGAAACAATATCAGCCAGGTGCTTGTCCACTTGCTGCAAAAACTCAACGGTGATCTCGTCTGGCCGGTTGCTGGCAGTAATTCCGGAAATAGTGATAGCGCTATCCATTATTCAAAATTAGGAATGGATATTATTACAAATATCAACACGCCTGAAAATACTGAAACACTCACCATGGTCGCAAGCCACTAATAGCTGAATACCACCCCCGTATAATTATGCGGTGTGATCGCTTTCAGCTCTTTCTTCACCTTAGCGTTCACGTTCAGCGCATCAATAAAAGTATGTATATCCTGCTTCGTTATGCTGGATTTACCCCTGGTCAACGCTTTCAGCGCCTCATATGGCTGCGGATAGTGCTCCCGCCTCAGCACGGTCTGTATGGCCTCTGCAACAACGGCCCAGTTATGCTCCAGGTCGTCTTCAATTTTCTGCTTGTTCAGCAACAGTTTGCCTATACCTTTTTCCAGCGAACGCAACGCCAAAAAGCTGTGCGCCATGGGCACGCCTATATTGCGCAGCACTGTGCTATCCGTAAGGTCACGCTGCAGGCGGCTCACCGGTAGTTTGGCGCTCAGGTGTTCATAAATAGCATTGGCCAGGCCCAGGTTACCTTCAGCATTCTCAAAATCTATCGGGTTCACCTTGTGCGGCATGGCGCTACTGCCCACTTCCCCTGCTTTCACTTTCTGGCGGAAGTACTCCATAGAAATATATTGCCAGAAGTCCCTGCAAAGGTCAATGAGAATGGTATTTATCCTTTTAAGCCCATCAAACTGTGCCGCCAGGTTGTCGTAGTGTTCTATCTGGGTAGTGAACTGCATCCGCTCCAGGCCCAGCTTCCGGTTCACGAAATCGTTGCCGAATTTCTGCCAGTCAATTTCCTTGAATGCAACATAATGCGCGTTGAAATTGCCCGTTGCACCACCAAACTTTGCCGCAAATGGGATATGGCTCAACAGGCGCACCTGCCCTTCCAGCCGCTCTACAAAAACCATAAGCTCTTTACCCAACGTAGTTGGTGATGCCGGCTGGCCATGTGTGCGCGCCAACATGGACACACTGCTTAATTCGCCCGCCATTTTATGCAATTGCAGAATGATGTTCTGCAGTGCAGGCAGATATTGTTCCTCCAGTGCTTCCTTCCACAATAGTGGCGTTGCCGTGTTATTGATATCCTGCGATGTAAGCCCGAAATGTATCCATTCCACCACATCGCCGGCGCCCATAGCCGTAAGCTTCTCTTTCAGGAAATACTCCACCGCCTTCACATCATGGTTGGTGGTGCGTTCTATGGTTTTGATCTGTGCCGCGTCTGCCTCGGTAAAATCAGTATATATAGCCCTCAGTTTAACAGGCTTCACCTTTGCCGGCAACTTGATCACCTTCCTTTCGGCCAGGAAGAGGAAATACTCCACCTCCACCCTCACCCGGTAACGGATGAGCCCGAATTCACTGAAATAAGGTGCAAGCCCCGCTAATTGTGCACGGTAACGCCCGTCCACCGGGCTGATCGCTGACAGCGCATTTAATTCCATGGCGCAAAGATAAAAGGTTATCGAAAACCACACTTTGTTTTTAGATCAGACCGCTGGCCTTTTAACGACAACCCTCCCAAACACCGTTTTTACTTTTTGATTATCATTTTTCCCATCCCCCTTTTTTCACCCTGTTTTCAGCGTTAAAGAAAATCAAATCACCTCATACGCGTTACACCCGCGTAACACGCCTCAGATAGCTTTGCTCCATCATCAATTCACTACAAAAAACACATGCAAATGAAAACGCTCCTTTTTACGGCACTGATCGCCGCAGGTTCCATTACCACCCACGCACAGGCATCGGCCGATGGCGAATATTATGGCGACGATGCCAGTAAGATCCATGTTAAGGCACCCACATCAGACAATGCCTACGCCAACACTACCATGACCTCTGGCACCCAGGCCATCACGTTCTCGGATCTGCCGGATATGCCCAAGCCTACCTGGGCCATCATCACGAATGCACAGGGTGAAAGTATCCGGCAAGCACGTGTAAGCAAAGACAAGAATACGGTGAGTATTCACAATTTTCAGCGCGGCCTGTATTTCGTTACGCTGATCTACCACAACAAAAGCCAGAAAGGCTTCGTGCTTAATGTGGAATAATGGAGCAGTCAAAAGTGAAACCCTAAAAGTACTTCACGTACAATTTTCACTTTTAGCACTCCCCAGCGCTGCGCACACCTACTTCCGGGTTTTGACTTTTAACTTAACCCGCGTCACTTGCCAATATAGTTATCTATCTCACTGAGGGGAAAGATATCCTTCACGCGAATGCCCTTGTCAGTCTGCTGCAGTGTGCAGCATTCATTTACAGGGTCGTGCTCGAAGAATAGCACCCAGTTGTTGGTAACTGCCTCTGTTAGCAACCTCCGCTTTTCGTTCAGCGTGTCCAGCGGGCGCATATCATAAGCCATTACCCACGGCATGGATATGTGTGCCACGCTTGGTATCAGGTCGGCACAAAAAAGGATGGATGTATTGTTATACTTCACCTGTGGCAGCATCATACTGTCGGTGTGGCCATTGCAATAACGCAGGCGGATGTCCTGTATCCACTCATCACCATCGGGTATATTCACAAACTGCATCTGCCCGCTCTCCTGTATCGGTAAAATATTCTCTTTAAGAAACGATGCCTTTTCCCGCTCGTTCGGCGACGTTGCCGATTGCCAGTGTTTGTGATCTGTCCAGTATATCGCTTTTTTGAACGCAGGCACTAACTTGTCACCCTCCCTTGATATCGCCCCGCCGCAATGGTCAAAATGTAAATGAGTAAGGAATACATCAGTAATATCGTTAGCCGTATATCCGTACTTCGCCAGGTTCTTGTCAATGCTATCCTCGCCGTGAGGGTAAAAGTGACTGAAGAATTTTTCATCCTGCTTATTACCCATGCCTGTATCTACCAGTATGCGGTAGTTGCCATGCTCTATAAGCAAGCAACGCATGGCCCATGTGCACATGTTGTTATCATCAGCCTTGTTTACCTTATTCCACATGCTCTTGGGCACCACGCCAAACATGGCGCCGCCATCCAGCTTAAAGTGCCCTGCATTTATTGTGTATAGCTTCATTGTAATGGTAGTTGCGTGTTATACAGGCAAATGTCTGCTTTAGTTTTGAATTATCCTGTTATTGATGCTGCCAGCTCTGCAACCTTGCCTGCCTGGAAACGCCTGTTGGCGAAATATAAAATGATTGCGCCCACAACAAAGAAGCAAATGAGCATCAATATAGAATAGCGCATGTTACCCGTCCATTCATTGATAAATGCGAAAGATGCCGTGCCTATAACTATCGCCAGCTTCTCGGTCACATCGTAAAAACTAAAAAATGACGCGGTATCATGCGTGGGCGGCATCAGCTTGGAATACGTTGAGCGGCTCAGGCTTTGTATGCCCCCCATTACCAGACCCACAACCGTTGCCAGAATATAAAATTGGATATCCGTATGCGTGTAGTAAGCACCCACACACACGCCGATCCATACAAATACTACCATCAGCAGCACTTTCAGATTGCCGATCTGTTCAGACAATTTTGACATCAGGTAGGCGCCAGCTATGGCCACCAATTGTATAATAAGTATAGTAACGATGAGCTCTGTGGTTCCCAGCTTCTTTCCACTTGCAGTAACCACTTCTGTGCTTCCAAAAATAGTTGCCGCCAGCATTACCGTCTGCACACCCGTGCTGTAAAAGAAGAACGCGACAAGGTAAGTAGACAATACTTTCATCCGCTTCACCTGGTTCCATACATTCCTCAGCTCGTGAAACCCGTTTACCAGCAAACTGTGCTTACGCTCTTTCTGCTGTGCCACACCCCTGGGCAGTTTAGCAAACGTAATGTGCGCAAACCCAAACCACCACAGCCCCGTGAGCAGGAACGACAACTTAGAAGGAAAGAATGGATCCTTGATACCAAACCACTCCGGCTTCATTTCAAAGACAAGGCAAATGACCTGCAAGATCACACTACCTATGTATCCATACGCAAACCCCTGCGCGCTCACTTTGTCGCGCTCGTCCTCATAAGCTATCTCCGGCAGAAAGGCATTGTAAAATACAAGGCTGCCACAGTAACCCACCGCCGCTATACCAAACGATATCATGCCCAGTTCAAGTTGCGAAACGTCGAAAAAATAAAGACAGCAACAGGCCAGGGAGCCTATGTAACAAAACAGCCGCATAAATGCCTTCTTGTTGCCCTTATAGTCGGCAATAGACGACAATATGGGCGAGAGCAAAACGATAATGAGATACGCAGCCGACAAGGTGTAGGTGAACAATGCCTCGTTCAGAAACTTATGACCGAAAAAACTGACGTTCTTGTTGCCGTCCTTACCCGTGGTAGCGATAATGTAAAACGCGGGGAAGATGGTGGATGTGATCACCAGGTTGTAAGCGGAATTGGCCCAGTCATACATAGACCATGCCCGGTGTATGGCCGGCGAAGAAGTGATAGTGGCTGTTTCGCTGGCTGCGGCTGTGCTGTTTTCCATCAGGCTAAAATAAACATATTTCTTTCAGCCCCGGTGTGCACGCGGGTTAACTTATGGCAAAAAAGTGGCAATACCTCAGATAAGCAGCGAACCGATAGTAAACATGGCGAACACAACGCTCGCTATGCCATTTGTATTGGCAAACGCCATACCCACCTTGCTCAGGTCATTAGGCTTAACCAGCAGGTGCTGATAAATGAGCAGTCCGCAATAAAATGCAGCGCCAATGAAATACAGCCAGTTCAAATGACCATAAACACCGGCGAAAATGATAACTGCGCCCGAAACAATGTGCAGGACCGTAGAAACACTCAGCGCGCGCCTGATACCCAGGGCTGCAGGTATGGAATGCAGGTCGTGGCTGCGATCAAACTCTTCATCCTGCAAGGCATAGATAATATCGAATCCGGATACCCACGTCAATACCCCAACTGAAAAAAGCACAGGCAGCACATGGAAAGCGCCCGTTACAGCAAGGCATGCGCCCAGCGGAGATAATGACAACCCGACACCCAGCACGAGGTGACACAATGCAGTGAACCTTTTGGTATAACTATAGAAAAGGATAACGAATAGCGCTACAAACGACAACCAGAAACAAAGCGTGTTGATGAGCAGCGTAGTGGCGACAAACAAAGCTGAATTGATAATAGTGAAGGCAAGCGCATTGCCGGGTTTTATCACTCCAGCCGGTATCTCGCGTTTCGCAGTTCTTGGGTTCAGTGCATCAAACCTCCTGTCTAAGTAGCGGTTGAATGCCATGGCCGATGTGCGTGCAAACACCATGCAAAGCAACATCTTGAGCAACAAAAGCCACTGAAACGGCTGCCCATAGTACTTAACTGCCAGCGTGAACCCAATAAAGGCAAATGGCAATGCAAATATGGTATGACTGAATTTGATAAGAGAAAGGTAATTCCGCACCCTCGCCCCAAAAGAAATACTCGTAGTCTCTGCCGTCATTATCTTACATCTGCTTCTATCGCAATAGACACCGCATCAGGCAGGGCATTCGAATGCACGATCACATTTTTCTGCTGCACGCCTGATTGTCCCTCGCTGTTATATACAACTGTCAGCTCTCCTTCGCTCCCCGGGGCTATGGTCTCCCTCGTAAAGTCGGTCACCGTGCAACCGCAGGTCACGTCTGTCTTTGCTATCATCAATGGGTTTTCACCCGTGTTCTTGAATTTGAATGCATGTGTCACCGTCTTACCTGCCGGCACAGTACCAAAATTGTACTTCGTTTCGTAAAACTGCATGGTGGTACGCGACATTTCCTTTACCAGTTCCGAACGCGATTTGGTTTGCTCCGCGTATATTTCACCATGGTAAACTTCGCCGTCCTTTGTATAAAATGTACCTTCTCCACCATCGTGAAAGCGCCTCACCAGCGAATTCCTGCTGATACCCGTAAGCTCTACGATCGTCAGTGTGAATATCGACAAAGTAAGTATGGTTAGAAGTACATATTTATAATTCTTATCCATTCAGCAACTGTTTTGGCAAATATACTTTTTTTCAAGTACGCCCCGCGGTTAACAAATAGCAATCCATTGAAAATATCATGCGTATATATCTGCAATATCACTCTTTAATTCCGTACTCCTTGATCTTCCGGTAAAGGGTTCGTTCGGATATTCCCAGCTCTGTTGCCGCATCGCGCCGCCGGCTCTTGTGCTTTTTCAGTGCCTTTGTAATGAATTCCTTCTCCCTGTCCGCCAGCGAAAGCGTTTCTTCCACGTCTTCATGCGGCGTATTATTTTCCAGCAATATAGGCACGGCCGAATTGTATGGCTGTGCAATAGGCGGCTCTGCATCCGAAGTCGGATAAACCGAAACCAGGTTCTTCAATGATGGGTCTGCAGGGGTATAGCCCTGGTGGTTGGCCACATCAAACACCATCTGCTTCAGATCGTTCATATCCTTTTTCAGATCAAAGAACAGCTTATATAATATATCCCGTTCAGTAGTAGTAAAGTCCTGCTGCGAACCAGACACCACTGCATTTGCACCAGTGGGTATCAATGCCATGTTTCTCTGCCCGTCCGGCTGCGGCAGAAAATGCAGCAACGCGTCTGCGTTCACATGTTTGTCTGCCGACAAAACGGATATCTGCTCTGCTGCATTTTTCAGCTCGCGCACATTTCCGCGCCACGGATAATTGACAAGTATCTGCTGGGCTGCAGGATCCAGTGATACTGATTGCGTTTTATAACGCTCTGCAAAATCTGCTGCAAATTTTCTGAACAAAAGAGGAATATCCTCTTTTCTATCCCGCAAAGCCGGCACCCTTATCGGCACTGTACTCAGGCGGTAGTAAAGGTCCACGCGAAACTTTGAGAGGTTGGTATATTCCAGCAGATCCCGGTTTGTTGCGGCTATCACCCGCACATCCGTTTTCTGCACTTTCGACGACCCCACCCTGATAAACTCTCCGGTTTCCAACACACGCAGCAGTCTCGCCTGTGTGCCCAGTGGCATTTCGCCTATTTCATCCAGAAAGATAGTTCCCCCATTCACTGTTTCAAAGTATCCTTTGCGGCTGTCCACCGCCCCGGTGAAGGAACCTTTTTCGTGACCAAAAAGCTCGCTGTCTATGGTCCCTTCAGGGATGGCGCCACAGTTCACAGCAATAAAGGGGTTGTGCTTCCTCGGACTCAGCGAATGGATGATATTACTGAACACCTCCTTACCTACACCGCTCTCTCCCACTATCAACACAGACAGATCTGTATTGGCGACCTGCACTGCCGTGTTCAGCGCAAAATTGAGCGCCGGGGAGTTACCTATTATCCCAAACCGGTTTTTTATGCTTTGAATGTCCATAAAGTCAAAAAGGCATATTTTAAACAAAAATACGCCAATTCGGCACGACCGCTATTGAAAAAGCAAAATTTAGGATTTTGAAAAATTATCGCAAACTATCCAACAATACCCTACACTTTTGCGAGCAACAGGGATAAATTATTGCTGGTGATGGGCTTGTTCAGAAATTCCGTAATGGAACGGTAGGTGTGCACTTTGCTGAGATCAACATCGTTTATTGACGATGAGATAACGTATAGCCTGTATTTATTGGTTATTTCAGCAGGCAGTTTTTCAAATTCTTCTACAAACTGAAACCCATTCATCACCGGCATTTGTATATCCACCAGCACAATATTCGGATATGGCTTTTCTGCAATATCTTTTTTAATGTATTCCAGTGCCTCCTTTGCTTGCAAAAAAGACTGCACCGATTCGCATTTACCGGTATTCCTGATGACCTTTTCAGCTATAAAACAGTCCAGCTTACTATCATCAATAACAATAAAATGTTGTTTTTTGGTGTCAACCATTTGGCTTGCCCGGTATCGTTATTTTAAATGTTGTCCCCTCGTTCACTTTCGACGTTACCTCTATTTCGCCTTTAAGCTTATTCAGCGCATCTTTAACGTTGTAGAGTCCGAAGCCAGATCCGGTCTCTTCAGACGTGGCCCGGTAAAACATCGTGAATATATTGTTAATATGGTTAGGATGTATGCCTATTCCGTTATCTGTCACAAATATAATCGCATTTTCGCTATTGCTCTCAATATTTACCTCAACAAATTTATCTATAGCTGATTTTCTCTGATACTTGAAAGCATTGGATAGCAAATTATTGAGTATTATTTTTAATGATATTTCATCACATAAAAATTTCCCCTCCTGTTTCACATCCGCATTGAACCGAATGTGATCCATGATTCCGGCAATACGGAACAGAGCTACTGTATCATGTACTATAGCATTAAAGTCAATTGGCTCAAATACAAGACGACCCCGCTTCAGACTGTAGTATTCATGGATGTTACGTATAAATTCATCCAATTTCTTGATGGATTCTCCCATCATGGAGTGGATCTCCTTCAACTCTTCTGCGCTTTCGCTGGCTTTGGCTATCTCAAGTGCGCCCAGCAAGCTCAATAATGGTCCGCGAAGATCATGCGTAACGCTGTATGCAAACTTGCCCAATTCGTCATATGCCGACTGTAATTCTGTATTGCGACTATGTAACAGCGAATTGGTGAGGAAAAATTTATTACCTTCTTCAATGGCAGACTGCACATCTGCATCCGTCCATGGTTTACGTATATACCTGAAAATATGCCCGCGGTTAATGGCGTCGATCACAGATTCTATGTCCGTATAACCCGTTATCAGCATCCTCACCGGCTCCGGAAATTCGGTTCTTATTTCTTCAAAAAACTGAACGCCGGTCTTATCGGGCATCCGCTGATCGCAGAGAATGATCCGAGTGTCCGGATTATCGCGCAGCAATCCTGTAGCCACATCGGTTGTTGCCGCGATCAGCACATTATAATCAAACCTGAAGTTAGCCTTGAAACTGGTCAGATTATTCTGCTCATCATCGATGTAGAGGATCTTTATCTTTTCCGTACTATTCACTATCCGCTGCTATTTTTGTATTAAAGGTAACTTGATCGTAAACGTTGTCCCTACACCTGGTTCAGAATCTATCACGATCTGGCCATTGTGCTTGTTGATAGTGTTATAGGCAATAGACATTCCCAAACCCGTCCCCTCTCCTACATCTTTGGTCGTAAAGAAAGGCTCAAACAATCTCTTCTTCGTATTCTCGTCCATCCCCGTTCCATTGTCCCCGATTTTCACAAACACCTGTCCGTCATCGCTGTATGTCTCAATGGTCAATACGCCGCCGTCCGCTTCTCCATGTTGCTTCTTAATGGCATAGATCGCATTCGATATGATGTTAAGGAACACCTGATTCAGTTTACCCGGATAGCATTCTACCAGCGGCAGGTTGCCATAATTCTTCTTTACCACAATGTGGTTATTCATCAGGTTATTGGTGATCACCAGTGTTGACTCCATCCCTTCATTCAGATCTGCTTTTTTCAGATCATCCTCATCCAGACGAGAGAATATTCTTAAACCCTTTACGATCTCGGCGGTGCGCGACGCGCCCTCTCCGATCCCATTCAGCAACTGATCTATTTCATCCTTCAGGTATTCGTAGTCAATGTCTTCTTTATATTCCTTTATCAGCGCATGCTGTTCAGGTGCCTTTTCCATCACTATCTTTTCCATCATCTCCACTGTATCCAGCAGTATTTTCACATCGCGGTTAAGCGGCTTCACATTCGACGTGACAAAGTTTATCGGATTATTGATCTCATGCGCAATTCCCGCAGTGAGCTGACCGAGCGAAGCCATTTTTTCTGATTCAACCAACTGGGTCTCCGCTTCCTTCAGTTCCTTCATCGCCTTGCTCAGATCCTCGTTCGAAAGTTTTAACTCCTGTGTGCGCTCATCCACCTTTTTCTCGAGTATCACATTCTGCTCGCGCACTATGCGCTCGTTTTCCTGCAACGCCGCCATGGTCTGTGCCTGCGATTCGTCCTTTTCCCTTCGCAACGCATTGATCTTGTCAGCAAGCGCTATCGACAGTAACACCACTTCCATTGCGGAGCCACCAGGCATTGCGTAATAGGTGAAGTTGTTGTAGGGGAGCACATTTGCGTTTCGCAATACAAATATCACCACACCTGCTATGAATATAGAGAACGCTATGAGGAAGAACTTTGCTGGCCGGTATCCTTTCAGCGATATCTTAACTGCGACAGTATATCCAACCGCAGCAAGTATCACCACCAGCAATTGCATCACCGTTGTTGCCGCACGGTAATTACCTCCTAAACTGAATAGGATAACGCCTGCGTATATAGCCAGGATGACCAACAATATTTTATGAAGCACAGGCGTATAATGTCTGATGTTCATAAAGTCGTTGATGAACACCACCGAGAATATGCCGGAAAGTGCAGGCACCCAAACCACCATTGCATTCGCAAGGAACGCTGAATTAGGATACAAAAAACGAAAGGCATACCCCTGCAGGCAAGCCTGTGAAAGACCAACAAAAAGGATGTACCCTACATAATACAGGTAGCTCTTATCTTTTACAGTATAATAAAGAAACATGTTATACAACAGCATCACCAGTATGATGCCGGCATACACGCCAAATATCAGGTCCTTGGTCGAAAAATCCTCCGCTATTTCCTTGCCCACTCCAACCGTCAGTGGCAACTGCATGATCTCTGAGCCCACTACCCTGAGGTAAAATGTGCCGGTGTGCCCCGGAGGAATGGCCAAAGTAAAAAGATAGTTCTGGTGTTTATAAAATCTTTGTTTTATCGGCACAAATTCACCGGTCTGCTCCACAGATGGCGTAGCGCCGGCCGAGTCCAGACAAATGAATGTCACGCTATCCAGCGTCGGAGCTTCCAGGTTCACGATCAGCATTGGCTGATGGCTGCTGTTGGTTATATAACCTCTTACCCAGTAGGCCGATTTTGTGATCTGCATATTAGGCACTTCCTGATCACTATGAACATAACCACCAGCATGCATTGCATCGCCGGCAGTCAGGTGATGGTCCTTATCTTCAAGAATGGACACACGCTTACCCAGGTTCACTATCCTATCGGCATCTGTAAAAACTGTAGTGTCTTGAGCGGAGACAAGTAAAGAAAGACAAGCAAAAAATAACAGAAGTAATGAAGTACGTAACTTCATGTATAGAACATTTAGCCTTTGGAAAGTTAGACAAAAGAATTGTAATCAAGTAATACTCAGCTTAACTTGTGAATATTAAGTGCATTACCCCGACTTTCCGTAACTAAGTATCTTCTCTATCGGCTTCCTCGGCAGAACCGGCATATCCGCGGCTTTCTGCAATGCGAACAAGCATACATTTCCATCGTCATCGCCCAAAACGCCCCTGAATCGTTGCTGTAAAAGCCCGATCTCTTCGCGTACATGAGGTGGCATCTCAGTTGCTGATGTGGCATGAGCAAACAGCAATAGCGGCAGTTGCACAGGCGAAGCTTCGTATCCATGCGCAGCAGCGGCACGGCTAATGCGCTGAAGCGCCATACCCGCGGCCACGTATCCGGCATAGTTTCCCTGTTGCAAGCGAATGAGGCCAACTGCCTCCACTCCGGCAAGCGTTTTGCCCGCAATAAACTCAAACACTTTACCCCCGCGCCAGTCTGCGACCATTGCAGCGATGTCCTCATTCATCATGATACGCATGCTCATCATCTCTGCCGGGCCTAAGCCTATCGCCGGCAGGGGAATGCCATCTTCGGCTGGCTGTCCGGGCCATTTTACCTGCCTGTTGAAAAATTCGTAGTGACCCGCAGGAATAAACTGCTTTAAGCGCTCGCTGGCTGCGAGTATGGCCTTTATTGCAGTAACATCGTCTCCCCTACTGAGCAGAGACAGCGATATTTCTGCATCACCAGCCATTGTCAGCTCTATTCCGGCCACAACCGCAGGCAGGCTGTTTTCGCCCCCCGCCGAGTGCTCTTCCGTTGCAGCCGATCCGGAATGTCCTTCATTCTTACCGTCAAAGCTGATGGCGGCGATCAATGTATCGTCTCCCGCAACCGGAAACGTATGCACGTTAATGGCATACCCTGCGTTCCGTGCAGCAGCCGCCAGCATTTCAAGTGTGCTGCCCAGGTCCACCATAGGCACTCGCCCATTGATATGGCTAAAGAGCCCTTCATGTCCGCCATCGCGGAACAGGTAAAGATAGCCTCCGGCATAATGCCATTTCCAGGGCTGCATATTCCCCTGCGAGGCTGCCTGCGAAGCCAGCTTCACTAAGGCTTCTATTTCGTTATGATTAATGATATTCGCACGCCACCCGAGCCTTGCAGAAGCCGCAGCGCACCGCGCATCTATCAATTCAGCAGTCAATGGTTCGCCAGTTTTTTCCGGGCGATAGGTTTTCTTTTCCCGTTTGTCCGGGATCAATTGCTCCAGGTCAATGAAATACCTGCCCGAATCCGTGTACTGATCCAGGAACATCCTTCGGCACGTATCTGCGGTAATGGCACCACCCAGTGTAACGGCGGTGGCCAATTGCGGCCAGGTCGTGATCGAGATGCCCATCTCCAGGAGCGATCCTTTCATCCTGTTGGACAAAGTGTCGAATCCTGCGATCGGCAGCATATAAGGCAATTTCTCTTCGTTGGTCTTCAGGTTCCTGAGCACGTTCATATCCAGATCCAGGTGCTGCAACCAGCCATGCATAATGGGCATTTCGGGATGCAGGTCAAAGCGTTCCACATCCAGTGTGCCGCGATCGCTTGCTTCCATAAGCACAGGCACATGCAGTTCCTTTGCCTTCAGGCGGCACAATATCTTCACATTCACGCCATCGCACTCATCAATCACCGCATCCAGCTTTCCGCCTTCGGTAAAAAAGCGATCAATATTTTCTTCTGTGATACCCTCACGATAACATACTACTTTCAGAAATGGGTCGAGCTCGGCGATTTCCCGGGCCACAGAATATACCTTATACACACCCAGGTTATGCAAACCCGTGCGGATCCTGTTCAGGTTATTGAGTTCCAGTGTATCAAAATCAGCCAGCCTCAGCTCGCCACAAGTCCGCTCCATGGCCAATGTAGCCGAAACAGACTGACCTACCGATAGGCCTATCACACCTACTTTCTTGCCAACAAGTACATCTCTTTCCCTTGCTGATATTTTATTACGGTTTGCAGAGGTTCGCAATTCTATGAATTCAGCCTCATCCAGTATATGGATGAGCCTGTTACTCCAGGGATAGTACACCCACACACCATACTCCTGCATCGGGCAGCCTGCAAGGTGCTCCGCTATCAGTCCATCGTACTCGGCATCCTGTATTTTGCGCATCGCATTCCTGCTCTTGATGAGCTCTTTGAGCTGATCGCGTATTTCGTCAAACAGGGCTACATTGCCTTGCTCCAGCAATGCGGTCCATTTCTTTTTATCGTCCTGGTTGTTAATGCGGTAAAACTCAGGCTGGTGCACCAGGCTCATGCGAATGGTGGCCTCTTTCAGTTGCTCGTAGCTTTCAGGCATGGCAGTGTTTATTCTTTGATTCTTGAAGCGGTTGCGACCGAATAATCGGGCAATAACAGGTTGTAATCAATTTCTAATATCTTACCTCTGGGGCTGAGGTCTTCTTTCTCTTGCACAGGGTTATCACAGAGATCAAATATTTTTTCTCGCTCCTCTGTCTCAGCATGCGTCAGTGATTGCACATCGTGCAGTGTTACCGCAGTCGCCACAAGGCCTTCTTTGGGATAAAAAAAGCCGCCTTTATCGCCAAGTCTGTCTTCCACCAGAAATCCTACCCGCATACAATTTTTTACGGTAGCAGGTGCACACAAGGCAAACAGTGTGTTCAGGCGCAGACGCATGGCCAGTGCCACGCCTACCCGCCCCAGGTAAATGCTTCCGATCCCCAGACCCGCAACTTCCCGCGAATTCCAAAGTCCGCACAATTCGCCGGTACCCATGGGCGTATTTTCTTTCACCAGGTCCAATACAGAGGGATCAAATTTCTTCAATGCGTTCTCGAGTGGCAATTCATACCGGCCTTTTGCAACCTGTACTCTCGCTCCCCCGAACAATTTCTCGCCATCCTGCGATTCCACAAGAATAACATAGGTGTCCGGATCTTCAAACCAGTGCACCTTTGCAGACGTGATCATGGCTATACCGTAAATTGCCAAAACGCGCACATGGCCGTCTACGTACTTTTGACACAAGTCAACATTATCTACAGCTCTGAATACCTTTATTCGTAGCTTGGGATTCTCCATGCGCTAATTATCAGTTATTTACGAACTAGCTAATCCAGCAATATTATCAACAAATAATATATATATACTATTCAAAGGTTTGGCACTTATGTGCCTAAAGTTACACAATTTCTGATAACATCCGAATAATTTATTGCTATTCTTCATTATTTTATCGGGTACCCAGAAAATACAAATATTTTTTATTAATTTCACGCCATATTGCGACACCGCTGTTACAATTAAATTATTTATCATATTTTTAATTAACTGTCTGATAGCGATATGAATCAATATTAAAAACACTTCAAGATACGCGGTCAAGTGCACGTGACGGTTGAAATCGCATTATTAAAATATTATCAATGCAAAACAAGGACATTTGTATTTTGTATGTAGATGATGAGGCCAATAACCTGGTCTCCTTTAAGGCTGTATTCAGGATGAAATATAAAGTTCATACTGCCATCAGCGGCGAAGAAGCCATTAAGATCTTGAACACTACCCCGGTTAATATCATCATAACCGACCAGCGCATGCCCGGCATGACAGGGGTGGAATTTCTGGAAAATATTCTCGGCGACCATCCGGATCCGATCCGCATCCTGCTTACCGGCTATGCAGATATGAATGCAGTGGTTGACGCAGTGAATAAAGGCAAAATATTCCATTACCTTACCAAACCATGGAACGAGGAAGAACTGGATCTGACCATCAACAGGGCTTACGATGTTTATAAGCAAAAGATGGACGAGCGTGACATGAGCGAAAAATTGACTGTTTCTAACGAACAACTGGAGTTTTTGCTACGTCAGAAGCTGCTTTCCTAGCACTTTCCGCCCTTAGTGATGTGCTTAATGGCGCCTACTGCCTCCGGATACCGGAACACGAACCCCGCATTGACTATTCGCTTTGCACTTACCGTGCAACTCTTCAGTATCTCCGTGCTCATTTCACCTAAGCCAAGTCGCAGCAGAAATGTTGGCACCGGAACCGGTATTGCTACACCGCCCTTTGCCTGATGAATGGCCTCCATAATTTCCCTATTGGTTGCAGGATGCGGTGCTACGGCATTGTATATTCCATTTATTTTCGCGTCATCAAGGCAATATAAGATCATCCTCGCAAGGTCCTCCACCTCTATCCAGCTTGTCACCTGCGTCCCTTGCCCAAGAATGGGCATAACACCAAATTTCAACGGCCTGGCGAACTGCGGATATGCACCGCTTTCAGCCCCCAATACAACACCAAAACGCAGGACAACCGTCCGCGCGAATTCATCAGCCTTTTGAGATTCACGCTCCCATTCCACACATGTCCCGGCCAGGAAATCGGTATAAGCGCTGGCTTCCTCAGTAAACGACTTCATCCCTGTTATGTCCGGACCGTAAAAACCAATTGCCGAAGCCGCCACAAATGTGGCACAACCAGGACTATACTGCCGCAACTGCTCCACGATGAATGACGTTGCCGCAACCCTGCTATCCCGTATTTCCCTTTTGCGTTCTTTTGTCCACCGTTTGTCAGCTACGCCCGCCCCGGCAAGATGCACCATTCCCGTGAGCCGGGCCAGTGCGGCTTTATCGCACACCCCTTTTGCCGCATCCCATAATGCATATGAAACTCTATCTCCCTGCTTATGATCCCGGGGATTCCGGGTGAAGACCACCACCTCATCCCCCCTCGCAGCCAGCAGCCGGCTAACATACCCGCCAACAAAGCCCGTGCCCCCGGTTATACCAACTACCTCCATCTTTGCGCTTTACACGAAAATAGACAAAAACTGCCCCTATACCCTCCATTCATCCGATCACATTAACATTTGTTTCTCAGACTTAAACAATATTGTTAACAGTTTGACGTTTTTAGAGACAAAAGCGACTTAATGAACAAAACTTTACATCAAAAACTTTCCGGAAAAACATCATTCAAACTGGCGGCACGGAGTTCCTGGCATACAGACGAGCAAATTTTTACCGGCCTCATTCCTGAGATGAAAATATTGCAGCAAGCCGAGGGCGACCTGCTCAGTCCGCGTCCTGAAGCCATCGATCTGCTCCTGAAACTCAGCAGGGAACTTAACTGATCTCCTGCTACGGCTGGTCATTTCGCTCATTGGCCCACTCGTCCCGGTGCTTGCGCAGGGGGTGGTCTTTAGACTTATTGAAGATCATTGTGCCATTTTCGCGACCCGCGCGGCGCTCCCTTTGTTCGTCGGCAGGCATGTGCATCTCGCTTTTGCAATCTTCACTGCAACAGCCGTCATACTTTTCGGCACATTCCGTGCACTGTATGAACAGCAGGTGGCATCCGTCATTCTTGCAATTGGTGTGCGTGTCGCATGGCTTGCCGCAGATGTGGCATTGCGCCAGCACATCTTCTGTAATGCGCTCCCCCAACCGTTCGTCAAAAACAAAGTTCTTTCCCTTGAACTTCACGGGCAATCCCTGCTCCCTGGCCTTCTGCGCATAGTTAATGATACCCCCTTCTACGTGAAACACATTCTTAAAGCCATTGTGCAGCATATATGCGCTCGCTTTCTCGCAACGTATCCCTCCTGTACAATACATGATGATATTGCTGTCCTTCCGGTCTTTGAGCATATCCACCGCCATCGGCAACTGCTCCCTGAAGGTATCTGATGGCACTTCTATCGCATTCTCAAAATGGCCGACTTCATATTCGTAGTGATTACGCATATCTACGATGATCGTACCCGGCTGGTCCGAAAGCTCATTATAAGCGCCGGCATCCAGATAGACTCCGGTTTTCGATGGGTCGAATGACGGATCATCAATGCCATCTGCAACTACTTTTGGCCTCACTTTTATCCGCAATACCCAGAACGACTTTCCATCATCATCTACAGCAACGTTCATGCGGATGCCCTGCAGCTCGGGCGCCATCGCAAACACTGTTTCCCGGAACAGATCATAATTACTTTCGGGCACGCTGATCTGCCCATTGATGCCCTCTGCGGCTACATATATCCGGCCAAAAACCTTTAGCCCGGTGAGTTTGATATAAAGATCATCGCGAAATGCAGCAGGAGCTGCTATGTGGAAATACTTGTAAAAGGAAACTGTTTTGCGGGGTTCGGTCTCCGCAAGCATACGCTGCTTCAGTTCCTCATTATTGATCCGGTTGTGTAACACTGGCATGGTGCTCCTTCCTTTTAATATGAGAAAACGCAAAGATAAGCATAACCTTGTGTTTCGTGTATTTTGATTATCAATTTCTTACGCATCATTAAACCTTTATCTTGCACAAAAGTCTGATTGCTTGATATTTGTACCTGAATTACCGTCCATGCGCACATTACGCCTCACTCTGGCAGGCCTTTTTGTCATTACTTTCAGTACGCATGCCCTGGCCCAGGATGACCCGGGAGCCGCTCTGCCATTGGTCGGAAAGGTTGTGGGTGAATACAAAGGCGAACTGCCTTGTGATGATTGCAGGACCATCATCACTGATATGGAGCTTTCCTATCAATCGGATACCATCGGCGCATACATCATCCGCGACAGCTATATGGGCAAGGGCGAAAAAGAAACACTCAGCATGTCGCGCAGGCAGGGATCATTCAAAATATACAAAGACCCGGCAGCAAAGCCAGCCCGCATGCTGCTATGGTTCGAATACGACAACCAGGATAAGACATTCTATTACCAGCTTAAAGACGACGGCACCCTCCTGCCTTTGGATGCAGATAAACAGCCGCTGGATGCCAGCAAGAATTGGATGTTAAAAAAACAAGAGCAGTAACGGAGGCTTGATGATAAATTCAGAATTAGATAAGATGAGCATCGCCGTAAGTGATAGGCCGGGAGCTAACTTTGCTATAACCACATGGTTACCTTGCCTGTCATCATCAACACTCTGAAAACACATTACACATCAGTTGATGAAAAAGATAGTTGTCAGTTATTATCTCCTACTCTTCGGCGCATCCGGTAACAGGCAGGCGTCTTACTATGCGTCGCTGCTTATTGTCAGTGCGCTGACGGTTATCACCCTTGGCGGGTTTTTCTCGCTGATCAAAGCAATAGCACCAACCGAACAACTTGCTGATCTCTTCACACTACCCCGCTGCTTCATTCCGGGCGTAGCGTTCCTTCTTTTTTACGCATTTGTGGCGCCACCTTCCCGCATGCCCTCTAAAGATACTGCGCGCCGCCCGTCGGTAAGCACGATCGTTGTGACGATCTCTATCGCCCTGGTCTTGTTCCTGTATTCGGCGTTTTCTGACAAATTTCTGAATTAGTAAATTCTTATGACAATGCGCCCGCCCTGTTTCGGCGGCAAGCCCATACATATCCTATCTTTGCCTAATGAAAAACCTGAGGGAGTGCACACTGGCAGACCTGGAACAAATGCTTGCCGGTATAGGCGAACCGAAATATCGTGCAAAACAGATCTATGAATGGATGTGGCAAAAACATGCCGGCAGTATTGATGAGATGTCCAATCTTTCCAAACAACTCAGGGAAAAACTCAATGCTGAATATTTCATCAAAAAGGTAACCATCCACCACAGCCAGTTCAGCAGCGATGGTACCATAAAAAACCGCCTGCAGTTGCGCGATGGCTATTTTGTAGAAAGCGTGCTTATACCGGGCGACAAGCGCCTTACCGGGTGTATCTCCTCGCAGGTAGGGTGTTCGCTGTCCTGCAAGTTCTGCGCTACAGGCTATATGGGCCGCAAACGCAACCTGGACTTCGATGAGATCGTGGACGAAGTGACCCTGCTCAATGAGCAGGCGCTGACGCACTATGGCAAACCGCTGAGCAATATCGTGTTCATGGGCATGGGCGAGCCATTGCTTAATTACAAGAATGTGCTCACTGCCATTGAGCGCATCACCGCGGCAGATGGCCTGGCCATGAGCCCGCGCCGCATTACCGTATCTACGGCCGGTGTAGCCAAAATGATACGCAAGCTGGGTGAAGATAAAGTTCGCTTCAAACTCGCGCTTTCGCTGCATGCCAGCAACGACCTGAAGCGTGACGAGATCATGCCCATCAACGAAAGCAACAACCTGGCCGAGCTGGTAGATGCACTGAACTATTTTTACCAGCAAACCGGTAATGAGATTACGTTCGAGTATATCCTCTTCCGCAATTTCAACGATACTCAAAAGGATGCGGAGCAGCTCATCAAGCTATATCGCCAGGTGCCAGCAGACCTCGTGAATATCATTGAATATAACCCCATTGATGCTGCCCTCTTTGAGAAACCGGATGAAGATGCCACAGATACCTTCATGAAATACCTGACAACCCACAAAGTGAATGTGAGGCTCAGGCGCAGCCGCGGAAAAGATATTGATGCGGCATGCGGCCAGCTGGCTAACGTAGATCCTGCAGATATCTGACTCTGACCGGCTATTAAAACGTATGCACGTAAGTGAGGCCCGTTCCCGTGAACCGGAGTTCATCGAGCAGCCGCAACCAACGGTCCTCATACCGGGCATGCGTGATCAGCATGATATTATCGTAGATGGCCAGGAAAGCTCCCTGCATGACCATCGACCTACCAAGGCCATGATAGATAGCGTCGTTTCCCGTACCGGTCATTCTGGCCAGACCTATGCCTCCGGCCATAAATACTGCATCTGTCGCCAACCCTGTAAGGTGTCTGCGCTTCTCCGACTGGAACCGGCTGTATGCGATCTTGCCGCCTGAAGGAGTGACTGCCTGCCACCGTAGCACCAGCACCCGGCTATACCCGAAGGCAGTATTGGCCAGGCCGAACGCGGCGTTACCGAGGTGAAAATACTTCCACTCATCCTGTTTCGCTGTAAAATAACCGGTAGCTCCGCCCGCAAAATTGATGAGGCCCCACCCGCAGATAACTTCCGCGCCGGCAGCATTCACCATAATGCGGTGATGGTCGTAAGCCTTTATTGAATCGGCAAAAGATATTTCCTGGGCAAAAGACCGACTGGGTAAAATACCCATCAATACACCGATCATGACCAGGCCTGTTATTATCCACCTCATTGTGTGCCAAAGCTACACAGAAATGCGCTTCGCACATAGCGGCCGGCATTACTCTACTTTGGTGATCTTGAGCATATTCGTTGGCAGATGCTGCAGCACCGGTGTGCTGCCTGTATTCACCACTACGTCACCCTGCTTCAACATTCCCTTTTCCTTCAGGAAAGTGACCTGATCGCTGATGATCGCATCAATACTTTCTTCCCGGTCGTAATAGAATGCCTGCACACCCCAGCTCAGGCTGAGCTGATTGACGAGCGTCTGCGTTTTGGTGAAGACGAACAAAGGCGACTCCGGCCTGAAGCTGGACAGCATAAAGCCTGTATAACCGGATTGTGTATTTCCGATCAGCGCATTGGCGCGTATATCCTTAGCGATTTCGCATGCATTGTAGCAGAGTGCATCGCTAAGGAAAGAAGGTGAGTGCGCCTGCGGCACCAGGTTGCGATTATAAACGGTTTTCTCTTTTTCCACTTCGCGGATGATGCTGACCATAGTGCGTATCACCAGTTCCGGGTACTGCCCCATTGCGGTTTCTCCGCTCAGCATCACTGCATCTGCGCCTTCCATCACCGCATTGGCCACGTCTGTGATCTCGCTGCGATTGGGCCGCGTGCGGTCTATCATGCTCTCCATCATTTGCGTGGCTATAATAACCGGCTTTGCCCTATGGATGCATTTCGATACGATATTCTTCTGTATCATCGGTATCTGCTCCAATGGCAACTCTACACCAAGGTCGCCACGGGCCACCATCACCGCATCGGAGGCCAGTATGATCTCTCTCAAATGCTCCAGCGCCTCGGGCTTCTCTATCTTGGAAACAATTTTTGCCAGGCTGCCTTTGCTTTTGATGATGTTGCGCAGGTCTGTCACATCTTCCGGCCTTCTCACAAAAGAGAGTGCTATCCAATCCACATTCTGGCTGATGATAAAGTCAAGATCGTTCAGGTCTTTTTCTGAAAGTGAGGGCAGCGATATTTTCGTATCTGGCAAGTTCACGCCCTTCCGGGATGATAACAAACCGGGGCTAACCACCTCTACTTTCACCCTGTTGTCTTCCCCGATCTCTTTCACCAGCACTTCTATTTTCCCATCGTCCAGCAATATCTTCTCCCCAATTTTCACGTCCTTATGGAAGTCCGGATAGGACATGTAGATGTTCTCCAGCGTACCCACACATTTCTGGTTGGTAAAATAGAATTCGTCTCCTTTTTGCAGCATCAGAGCGTTGTCCTTTATCTCACCCACGCGCAGCTTCGGGCCCTGCAGATCGGCCAGTATGGCCACGTTGCCGGGAAACTCACTATTGATCTTCCTGATGTGCTCTATGACCGACTGATGCTGATCGTGTGTGCCATGCGAAAAATTCAACCTGAACACATTTACTCCCTCCTGCATAAGTGCAAGGAGTTTTTCATAGGTATTACAGGCGGGGCCTACGGTTGCAACTATTTTAGTTTTATGTAACATGCAACAAATATAGCGAAGCAAAAAAGAACAAATTATTAAATCGGACTACTTACAACGGCCGTTGCACTTGCTGCTATCACTACCGGTTCCGGACAAATATGAAACGTCCGTGTTTTCTTCGTTGTAAAGTGTGACGAAACAGAGAACTTTAGCTCTTGTCAAAAATTGAACAATAAAACAATATGACTTAAATAATATTGATATTTTTATATGCACAGCAAAAACAGTTATTGATATATTTGTAAACACATCGCTCCTCTAAAAGTTACTAAGTTAATGGCCGAAGAGATACTTATTATTGAAGACGACATTGTTAATCAATTGGTGATCAAGAAACTGCTTCAAAAAAAATCCATTTCGACATTTGAAGCTGAGAACGGTCAGGTGGGCATAGACATACTTAAAAGCAATCCAGGCATCAAGCACATCGTACTCGACCTGAACCTGCCTGTGATGGATGGCTATGCTTTTATCGAATACATCAATGCACATGAGGAGTTTAAGCATGTCAAGATATATATCATGTCGTGCTATACGCAAAGCGCATTCAATGCAAAGATGACCAACAGGCATATAGGCCGGTCGCAGGTGGTGAGCTACTACGAAAAACCGCTTGCCATCCAGGAAATGGTGGAGTTTATTTCCGCCAACGCCGGCCACTCATAGCTTATCCGCTCTATTTGCGCTCAATTATTGGCTCAAAGTAAACAATCATGGCGTTTATGTATAAATTTACAGTGCATCCATAACGCACTTCAAACGCAGACGCATGAAACTACTTTCTACACTTGTTCTTATTGGCGCAGGCCTTGCTGCAGACGCCCAAACCATAATCCCGAATGGGGGATTCGAAACGTGGGGTGGCAATCCGAGCCCCGGTGTTGCCACGGAACCTAATGGCTGGTACTCCAACCTGTCTGGCTCCACCATTGCCTCAGCAGGCCCTCAGACCTGTTTTCAGGACAATTCTATCGTACACTCCGGTTCGGCATCGGTAAGGGTAGAAACGATCTCTTTCCTTACGACCGCAGTTAACGGCAACGTGACGACCGGCGTGGTCAACGCCCCATCCCTCAGCAAGGCTGATGGATATATTGGCACGCGCAACTATACAGACACCGCTACCGATATTCGCCGCACGGCATTTACCGGTCATCCGGATAGCCTTATAGGCTGGTACCAGTACACATCCGGGGGCACGGGCGAAATGGGCAAGATCCGCTGCATTCTGCACACGGGCGATTACTACGATCCTGAAACGCCTACAACCTACCATCCGGATTGCACCGCCAACAAAGTGGGTGAGGCGCTATTCAATACCCCCACAGGCAATACATCGACCTGGACGCGATTCAGCATTCCGTTTACCTATGTGAGCGGCGCTGGCAGTCCGGCCTATATCATGGTCAACATCACCTCATCTGCCAACCAGACAACGACCGTGTCCGGCAGCAAGCTGTGGATAGACGACCTTGCTGTAGTTTATAACAGCAGCGGTGTACAGCCACTGAGCGTGAATAATGATGTGCACGTATATGCTGTTGGCAAAACTGTTTATGCTGCCACTGCGCCATCTGCGCAAGGCGCGAAGCTCATTATTTTTGATATGACCGGCCGCATGGTTGTTGATGCAACCACCCAGCCCGGCACCACCAACAGCTATGACCTTTCTGCCTTCCCAACCGGCACTTATGTCTATCGGTCAGGCAATGTAATTTCAACAACAGGCAAACTGATACTGCAATAGTATTTGCCGACCGCAACATGACCAATCGTATCCGGCAATACCAACATCTGCTATTCAAACATACCGGCACATTGCTGGTATGTTTGCTTTTTGCTTTAACTGCCGGCGCCACCGGAACGCTTACCGGGCGAGTGGTTGCTTCGGGATCCGGCACTCCCATCAGCAGTGCATCCATCCGTGCTATTGGGGATGCTGCCCGTGGAACGATCTCTGATGCGGATGGCTACTACTCGCTGGTAGCAGACACCGGCATGCAGACCTTTATAGCCAATTACCTGTCATCGGCTCCGGATACCTTTACCGTGCACATCGGCGAGGGGAAGGAAACCATTCATGATATTACGCTTATCCCCAACAGCTCGCTGTTGCAAACCGTGGTTGTTTCGACGGGCCGTTTTGCGCAAAAGCTACAGGAGCTGACCGTGTCGATGGATGTGCTGAAGCCAGCCCTGATCAGCGACAAGAACACCACCAGCATTGAAACCGCCCTGGAACAGGTGCCCGGCCTGACCATAATAGACAACGACCCGCAGATACGCGGCGGCAGCGGTTTTACCTTTGGCGTAGGTAGCCGTGTTGCCATCATCTCTGACGGCATTCCGCTGCTGAGCGGTGATGCCGGGCGACCCGAATGGAGCTACATTCCGGTAGAGAATATTGAGCAGGTAGAAGTGATCAAGGGCACCTCTTCCGTGCTTTATGGCTCCTCTGCCATTAACGGAGTCATCAATATCCGGTCGGCTTACCCGCGTAGTAAGCCCAAGACCGTTATCAGCTACTCTGCCGGCGAATACAGTGCGCCTGCCCACCCTGCCGTGAACTGGTACAATGCATCGCTGCCCGGCTTCATGAACCTCAATTTCCTGCATTCCGAGATCGTTCATGACAACCTGGATGTGGTGATCGGCGGCAACTTTAATATGGACCAGGGCTACATAGGCCCACCACCACCGCTTGGCAACATTCCCTGGGACCTCCGCAAGGCGCTCCTGCTCACCGACAGCATCCCTACTTATAACAACCAGGATATGCTGCATGTGCGCGGGCGACTCAACTTCAACCTCCGTTACCGGTCGCGCAAGGTGAGCGGCCTGAGCTATGGCCTGAACGGCAATGGCATGCTGAACAAGACCAACATGGCCCTTGCGTGGCTCAACGATTCTGCAGGCCTGTACCGCGGCTATCCGGGTGCTGTGTTCCTGGAGCAGCAGACCTTTTTTAACCTGGACCCGTTCATTCACTACGATGCGGGCAATGGCATCTCGCAAAGCCTGGTGACGCGTGTGTTCCATACAGACGACGAGGTAACCAACAACCAAAGCACCAACGGCACCATGTACTATGCAGAGTACCAGGTGCAGCGGAAGTGGGACGACCAGCACCTGAACCTTACGGGCGGTGCGGTAAGCAACATATCGGGCACGCATGCACAACTTTATGACTCCAGCGGCACCCCTGATAACCATACCACCAACCTTGCTGCCTATATACAGGCCGACAAGAAATTCTTTGATGTACTCAACATCTCGGGTGGGCTCCGTTATGAGTATTATAAAACCAACAGCCTGCCCGCTGTTACCAAGCCAATAGTGCGTGCAGGCGCCAGCCTGCGGGTGCTGCCCGGCACGTGGATACGCGCCTCATACGGAGATGGTTTCCGCTACCCGACCATCACCGAGCGCTACATAGCCACCAAGGCAGGTTTGTTTGGCGTGTTCCCCGACCCACAACTGCAACCTGAGACCAGCCACAATTATGAGGTGGGCGTCAAGCAGGGCTTTAAGATCGGCGACTGCGTGGGGTACCTGGACATTGCCGGTTTTGTACAGAACTACCACAACACTATCGAATACCTCTTCGGAGTCTGGGATCCCACGATTTCTATAGTAGGATTCAAATTTGTGAACACAGGCGATTCCCGAGTATCTGGCAGTGACATATCACTAGCCTGCTCCACACCAGAGAGTAACAAGAAATTCGGAGTTACCATACTGGCAGGCTATACCTATATCAACCCCATATCGCTCACGCCCAACCGTATATATGCCGTAACGAAATCGATACAGGCAAATGGAACCGGCGACTCCGTGAGCTTCCGCAACAGCAGCACCGACACCAGCAACAATACGCTGAAGTACCGCTTCAAGCACCTGGTGAAGGTGGATGCAGAAGTGCGCTTTCATCAATTTGCTGCGGGCATGAGCTATCGGTACTACAGCAAAATGCAGAACATAGATAAAGCTTTTGAAGACATAGAGCAACTGACACACAATATACCCGGACTGCCCCCGATAGTGGTGCTGAATTACTGGGAGTCGCACAATGGCTTTCATGTTTTTGACGCCCGTGTAAGCTACAAGATCAGCGACAAACAAAAGTTCTCCGTCATCGGCAATAACGTATTCAACACCGCTTACTTTCTGCGCCCCCTGAAAATTGAGTCGCCGCGTATAGTGGCCGTGCAGTACGTTTATACCTTCTGATGTTCTCATTTCCCGACGGGCCGAAAAACACAAAACCGGGCAATGAACCATACTTCCTATTGAATTACAGCAGCCTGTAGCAAAAAGCATTGCCCGACCATTACCCGATCATTGCCCGATGGTTGCCCGATGGTTTTCAGCTATCAGTTTTTAGTTTTCAGTATTCGTTCGCTATTTGAATTGCGCCCACTTCGCCAACCCTCCGAGGTACTGCCGCCCGGTCTGTGTTAAAGTTAAGACGCCTGCAAGAGATACTTTAAGCGAGTCTGCATGATGACACGTATTTCGGTCATGATGTACGGAAATTAACGTCATGATGCCGGAAAGTTTTGCTTCTCAAGCTTTATGAAGACGGCGTCTGAGCCAAAAAAAATGGCACTGCTGTAGCAGTGCCATTAGTGAAAATCATTAGAAAAACGGGCTGTACAAATTGTTCCTGACATTCTGGTGCGAACAAATACACAATAAAAACGGATGGTGACACAGTTGTGTCACCATCCGTGATATTACTTTTCCTAAAGAATCAAATCAGTTCCAGGCTTCTTTTTACAAATTCGGTAAGCTCTGCACCGGTGAGCATGCCCTGGGACAGCATAGCCAGATCGAATGCTTGTTTGGCCAACTGCTGCTGCAATGAAGCATCTGCAGTGAGTATCTTATTCACCAATTTATGATTGCCGTTGATAGCCACCTTGTAGTTATCTGGCATTGCACCGTAGAAACCCATTCCTCCGCCAAGTTTGGCCATTTCTTTCATGCGGCGCATGAATTCGTCCATAGTTACGGTAACTGGCATTTCGTCAGGGGCCATAGCTTCTACTTCCACCTTCATGTGACCGTTGCTGATGGCTTTGTCAAAGATGTCCTTTACACTGGTCTTTTGCTCGTCGGTGAGCACCAATGAAAGCGCTTCGTTTTTATCAATGATCTTATCGGCTACATCTGCGTCCACCCTCTTCAGGGCAGTTTTGTCCAGCTTGCGCTCTATGCTGCTGATGAAATGCGAGTCGATCAGCGAATCCATCAGCAAAACATCATAGCCCTTGCGGTTGGCTGACTGGATAAAGGCATCCTGTTTCGCAGGATCGTTGCTATAGAGGTACACGACTGTACCATCCTTATCTGTCTGAAGCGGCTCTACCTTTTCACGGTATTCGCCAAGGGTAAAATATTCTTTGGCTGTATTCTGCAGCAGTGCAAAGTCTTTGGCCTTATCGTAGAATTTATCATCGCTGAGCATACCATACTTCACAAAGATGCCTATGTCCGGCCATTTCTCTTCATATGCTTTGCGGTCGTTCTTATACAGCTCGGCCAGCTTATCGGCCACCTTGCGGGTAACATAACTGCTGATCTTCTTTACATTACCATCTGCCTGCAGGAAACTCCTGGACACGTTCAGCGGAATATCCGGAGAGTCGAGTACACCATGCAGCAGCATCAGGAATTCAGGCAATACATCTTTTACCTCGTCAGTAATGAACACCTGGCGGCTGAACAGCTTTATCTTATTGCGTTGCAGCTCCATATCGTTCTTTACCTTGGGGAAGTATAATACGCCCGTAAGATTGAATGGATAGTCCACATTGAGGTGTATCCAGAACAGCGGGTCCTCGCTCATCGGGTACAACTCACGATAGAAATTCAGGTAGTCCTCATCTTTAAGTTCCGTAGGGGTTTTGGTCCATATAGGATGGGTGGTGTTGATGATGTTATCCACCTCAATATCCTTATACTTCGCTTTGCCATCCTCATCTTCACCATCTTCGATATGCTCTGGGCGTGTGCCGAATTTCACCGGCACGGGCAGGAATTTGCAGTACTTATCAAGTATGCCCTGCAATTTCCATTTATCGAGAAATTCTTCACTTTCTGCATTGAGGTAGAGGATAATATCGGTGCCGCGTGCAGTACGGTCGCCGACAGATATTTCAAATTCGGTGCTTCCATCGCACACCCAGCGTGCAGAGGCAGCTCCATCCTGATAAGAAAGAGTATTGATCTCCACCTTTTCTGCCACCATGAATGCGGAATAAAACCCGAGGCCAAACTTACCGATCAGCTCATTGGCATCTTTGGCTTCCTTAAATTTTTCCAGGAACTCGGTGGCGCCGGAAAAAGCGATCTGATTAATATATTTTTTGATCTCATCGGCTGTCATACCGATGCCATTATCGCTAATGGTGATTGTCTTTTTGTCAGCATCAAACGCCACTTCGACCAAACCCTCTCCTACTTCCCCGCCATACTGGCCCATGGAGGCGAGCCGCTTCACTTTTTGCACGGCATCCGCAGCATTGCTCACCAATTCGCGCAGAAATATCTCATTATCGGAATAGAGAAATTTCTTAATGATGGGAAATATGTTCTCTGTGTGAATCGAAATCGTTCCTTTTTCCTGCATATCTATTCAATATTTTTTATCTAACAACTATAGTATCAAGCCTTATTCCAAATGCAAAACATTGACATTTTGACAGAAAAAAAGGGACCTGAAAAGGTCCCTTGCTACTATGTTTTATTAAAAAGCGAGATTAGTCTTCTTTAAGCTGTACGCGGCGGTTTTCTGCGCGGCCAGCCCTGGTCTTGTTGGATGCAGCAGGATCCTTCATACCGTAACCCCTTACCTTCATCTGTTTAGCATCCACACCTTTTTTAGCGAGGAAGCGTTTAACAACGTTAGCACGCTTAACAGACAATTTCCTGTTGTATGCTTTAGAACCGGTATTATCGGTATAACCATCAATGTACACAATGGCGCTGCTGTTTTCCTTCAGCTTATCTGCAACCTTATCGAGGAACTCGTATGAAGACTTCTTGATCACCGTCTTATTCACATCGAACAGAACGGGGCTGCTGAGATCTATCTTTTCAGGAGCAGGCGGAGGCGGAGGTATAGGGCAACCGTGGTTGCTTGCCGGACCAGCCTCTGTAGGACAGTTATCCTCATTGTCAGGTATGCCGTCGCCATCAGTATCAGGGCAACCGTGGAACTGTGCCAGGCCCTTCACATCAGGACAAGCGTCATCCTTATCAGGGATACCATCACCATCACGGTCGGGACAGCCATGGAACTGGGCGAGGCCCGGAACGTCAGGACATGCATCTTCCTTGTCAGGGATACCGTCGCCGTCGCGGTCAGGACAACCATGGAACTGAGGCAGACCTGGTTCATCCGGACAAGCATCTTCCTTATCAGGAATACCGTCACCATCACGATCGGGACAACCCTGGAACTTAGCCAGACCAAACACATCGGGACACTGATCGTATTTATCAGGTACACCATCATGGTCGCGATCCTTCAGCTTGCCAAAGAATATGCGGGCACCCACATTAATGCCATAGGTACTGCTTTTTACAGCAGAAACACTATTCATAATTGAGTTGTAATCTCCAACCTTATTGGTGAGCTGGTAGTCGTTAGCCACACTCTTTTTGTACGGCTGATAGATGTAGTTGAGACCAAAGTTCAGGGCTACATTATCAGAGATGTAATAGCTCATCATAGGGCTAACGAGGAAACCAACCGACGCATTGTAAGACGCGCTGCCGGTAGTGCTGTTAGGCGTGATGCCGAGGCCGACATTGTAGCCCTTGGCGCGCTGAGCAGCGAAGTAAGTGGCATAGTCGTTAGCATGGAAGGACTTTGTCCAATATTCATCGTTGGCTGAGGTAGGGACTGGCTGGGCGTCATAAGTAAAATTGCTTCCGTCCGAGGACTGATATATAGCTTCATAGTCAAAAGACGCATTAGTGCTATAGTTGTACTTTTCCTGAATGTTGATCAGCAGACCCGCATCCGCAGTAAAACCCCAGTGCTGCGAGAAGCGCTTTTTGAATTTAGCCACCAAAGGAATACTCATGTTTGAAATATTCATGGATTCTTTGATATTAGAACCGGTGATCAACTGCCGGTAAACGTGGTGGTTCTGGTCTGTTGATTCGAATTCTACGTGGTAATTATCGAGGGTTGCATCTCCGTGCTGAGACAGATACATGAAACCTGCTCCAACACCCCAATTGCGGCTATTGCCAAAAAAGTAACCCAACTGTAGCTGCCCACCAAAAGACGAACCATTGCTGAATTTTACGTTGCCGATGTTGCTGGCACCAGAGATCACAGACGGGTAATTATTTAATGTGTTACCAGTAGTTAAGCCCTGATTGAGCATGCCGCCCAAGATGTTGATGTCTATACACCAGGGAGCCAGTAAACTGTCCGGGGTGTATTTGCGGCTATCTTTGGGTTTCTGGCTGTCCTGCGCCGCTGCTGAGAGCGCGATGCCTGCGGCCATTGTCAGCAATATTCCTTTCTTCATATATTATAATTAGTGCGTGCTTTTAGTTTTTCACCATTCTTGCAGTGGCCAGCTTTATGCCATTGCGGCTGCAAGATACTATATAGTTACCCGAGGCTAAAGCGCTTACATTAAATACCCCCCGTCCGTCTGCGATCGGAGCATTAAATACCCGCTGTCCGAGCATATCAAATATCTCTACTTCCACATTGTTCCTGTCTGTGCCATTATATTCAATGGTCACTATCTGGCTGGTCGGGTTCGGGTACAGGTTCAGGCTGCCTACTTCTGCTACCGATACGTTCTGCACGCCTGTTGGCACTGTGTAGTAGGTTTTCTGCATACAGCCACCCTTCGTGGTCATCACCCAGTAATATTTATGGGCAAAATCCGGGTTGGCATTCAGGTAATCCTGATTTATCTGGCCTGCCAGCATAGTAGAGTCCAGCGTTGCAGCATCGTCGTAGCCCCACTGGTAGGTCTCTTCGTCTGCCGGTATGCATGAGAACTCGCCGTTGAAGTAGATCACTGTCGGATGATCTGCAACGCCCGGGCCTACATTCACGCGGAATGTATCCATACTGATACAGGCTATGCCTGGCACATTGGCCTCCAGCATCACCAGGGCACTTCCCTCGTTATTGAAAGTGATCAGCGCATTCTGGTGAGGAGCTGCGGTATCTGAAGCCCATACCTGCGCATTGGCTGCTACCCAGTTGTACTGAACGGTATCCGGAGGCGTTGTAGCCGCACCGAAGTTCTGGTACATGGTCTGAGCGCACAGATCGGCTGGGCTGGTGATCGCAATAAGCGGCGCCGCCGGCGTAGGGTTCACCTTCACTGTCAGGTTTTCCGTGTTGTTACAACCGTTGGCGGTAAGCGTATAAACGTACACCACATTTATCGGATGCAGCATGGCATTGATCAGTGTTTCATTGATGTTGGCGCTTGTGCCGGAAGCCGATGCATTGGTAATACCGCTTACCACCGCACGAGACCAGCCGTAGCTGGTACCTGCTACTGAACCAGTTGGCGGGTATACGAAACTGCTACCGCTACATACGCTATCCTGAGTAAGTGAGGTAAGCTGAGGCGTAGGATCAATCGTGTAGGTAAAGGTATCTGTTGCACCGGTACAGCCATTTGCAGTAGGTACGATCGTAACCGTTGCTACTACAGGCGTATTGCCCGCATTATGAGCAACGAAAGAAACGATACTATCCGTGCCCGAAGCCATGAGGCCAATCGATGTGTCTGAATTGGTCCAGCTATACAGTGAATTGATCACACTTCCTGTGATGTACAGCGTATTGGTAGTTGCATTGTTACAGAAGGTCTGGTTAGCAACTGCGGCTACCGATGGTGTCGGGTTCACAGTATATGTGTAGCTCTGCGTAGCACCGATACAGCCGTTGGCAGATGGCGTCACCGTAACGGTCGCAATCACCGGAGCATTGGTCGTATTAGTTGCTGTGAACGAGCCAACGCTGTCAGTGCCACTTACAGGTAAGCCGATCGTAGCATCAGTGTTGGTCCATGCGTATGTAGTGCCACTCACGAGACCGGAAAAGTTCACCGTTGTGGTAGCAAATGTATTACACAATACCTGGCTCGCTATTGTATCTAACGTTGGTGTAGGGTCAACTGTAACAGTAAAGTTGCGCGATGCGCCCGTACAGCCATTAGCTGATGGTATTACGGTCACTGTAGCTACTACAGGTACGTGCAGCGTATCCATTGCAGTAAACGATGTAATAGTTCCCGTACCCGCTGCTGCAAGGCCTATAGTTGTATCTGTATTGGTCCAGCCGAATGTTGTTGAAGACACTGAACCGGTAAAGCTGATCGCAGTGGTAGCGAATGTGTTACACAATACCTGACTTGCAATTGTATCCACAGTCGGTGTCGGATAAACAGTGATCACAAAATCGCGGGATGCACCGGTGCAACCATTGGCAGCAGGAGTTACCGTGATCGTTGCAGTTTGTATGGTATCGGTCGCGTTTGTGGCTATGAAAGATCCTACGCTATCTGTACCGGTTACCGGTAAACCGATGGCCGCATTATTGTTGCTCCAGGTATAGGTAGTACCCGTTACTGCGCCGGTGAAGTTTACAGTTGTAGTTGCAAAAGTGTTACATAATGCCTGATCAGCTATCGTATCTACAACCGGTGTCGGATAAACGGTCATTGACCAATACTTATCGCCACCGCTACAGCCTACACCATTATTGGTATAGGTAAGGGTTGCATGAAACAGGCCATTGATCGTGCTGCTGCCTGTATTTGTTGCTGTGTAAGAAGGTACATCGCCTGTACCGGAAGCTCCGATGCCTATTGCCGTATTTGTATTGCTCCATGACACTACGGTACCAGGAACGGTATTAGGCAGTGTTACCACATCAGATGCACTACCATTACATGCAGATTGAGCAAAAGTTACTGAGTTGAATTCAGGAACAGGATTAACCGTGATCGTAAAGCTGTCTGAGGCACCTGTACATCCATTAGCAACCGGGGTAACAGCTATTACACCTGAATCAGGTGCAAAAGTGCTGTTGGCGGCTGTAAATGAGGCAATATCACCTGTACCTGTCGACGCGAGGTTAATAGAGCTGTTATTGTTGGTCCAGTTATATGTTGTTCCGGATGTTGCACCTGTGAAAGTAACTGCTGTAGTTGCAGCGCCTGCGCATACAGTTTGGTTCGCTACGGCGTCTACTGTTGGTGTCGGATCTACAGTGTATGTGTAGCTATTGCCGGCACCGGCGCAACCATTGGCTGTAGGTGTAACAGTTACCGTAGCAGTCTGTATCGCGCTGCCAGTATTAAGTGCGGTGAACGACAGAATGTCGCCGCTGCCCGTTCCAACAAGGCCAATAGAGGTATTGCTGTTCGTCCAACTGAATGTAGCGCCCGTTGTGGTGCTGGTAAAATTCACGTCCGCTGTTGCGGCTCCGTTACAGCGTGTTTGGTTGCCTGGCTCATTCATTTGCGGCGTAGGATTCACCGTGATGGTGAACGTATCCGATGTACCTAAGCACGTGTTGGCTGTGGGCGTAACGATGAATGTGCCGCTGATTGGCGCAACAGTAATGTTTGTAGCTGTAAACGAAGCAATGTTACCATTGCCGCTGGCACCAATTCCTATTGAGGCATTGTTGTTGGTCCAGGCATAAGTTGAACCAGCTACGCTGCTGCTGAAATGAATGCTGTTCGTAGTATCGGCATTACAGTGCGTTTGATCGGCTACTGTGCCGGCGATTGGTGTCGGGTTGATGGTATACATGAAACTATTGCTGCCACCCAAACAACCATTGGCAGATGGAGTAACGGTCACTGTTGCCGTCTGTATCGTGCTGCCCGTGTTCAGTGCAATGAACGACAGGATGTCGCTGCTGCCGCTGGCACCCAGGCCTATTGTTGCATTGCTGTTGGTCCAGTTGAATGTAGTACCGGTTGTAGTGCTGGTGAACGTAACATCCGCTGTTGCTGCGTTGTTACACCTTGTCTGGTTGCCAGGTTCATTCATACCTGGTGTCGGATTAACCGTGATGATGAACGTATCAGAAGTGCCTAAGCAAGCATTGGCTGTAGGCGTAACAATGAATGTTCCGCTGATTGGCGCAACAGTAATGTTTGTAGCTGTAAACGAAGCAATGTTACCACTGCCGCTGGCACCAATTCCTATTGAGGCATTGCTGTTGGTCCATGTAAAAGTTGTGCCTGCCAGGGAACCAGTGAAGGCAATAGTATTGGTAGTATCGGTATTACAGTGTGTCTGGTCTGCTACAGCATTTACTACGGGCACAGGATTGACAATGACGCTGATCGGGTGGGCAATACTTGTGCAAACACCATTTGATACCGTCAACACACCTGAATAGGTCCCCGGTACGACACCGGCCGGAAGATCAATCGTAACAACCGTATCTGACAAAGCGCTGTTGCTAACATTTACAAATCCTGAATCTACCGCCGCTGCATCCCAGGTTATTGAATAGGTATAGCTAATAAGGGGCCTTAAGATCAGGTAACCATCGCCATTATTATAACCTTGTGTATGCACAACTGAATTTGTAAGTGTGCGGTCGGTATAGGAAGATCCGCCGCCGCCGCCGCCGTCATATACACCTGCATTGCCGCCCCACC
>Ga0164296_1000648_pt1 | contig 40240 bp, 43 predicted proteins | sample GEODES057metaG_FD_113533 | JGI IMG/M metagenome (GOLD analysis project Ga0164296, IMG submission 113533) | Dystrophic lake water microbial communities from Trout Bog Lake, Wisconsin, USA - GEODES057 metaG | ecosystem: Environmental > Aquatic > Freshwater > Lake | place: USA: Trout Bog Lake...
AACACTGACGCGCCGCTTCCTGTGATGCCGTTGAAGGGGCCGACGAGGGTGTACCAGATGCCGTTGAAGTATTGCAGAACGTAGTCGGTGTAGAGGTAAGGGAGGCTGAACGACGAGACACTGCTCGCGCCGTTTTGGATTTTGTCCGTGCCACCTGCTTGAAGGGTGAAGCCGTAAGCCGTGTTCTGAATGGCGATGTAGTTGATGGTGCCGTTTGCCGGAGCCGAGGGCAGGGTGAGGGTGAGCGCACCCGTAACGCCCGACGAGGGGACTACCGAGAACTCACCAGCCGTGACGGTGGGGTTGCTCGCGGTGTTGTGCGTGACGGTTGTAGAGGGCAGTTGCGACAGGACGGTGGCCTGCGTCGAGGTGATGCTCTTGCCCTGCACCTTTGCAACGGTCGAGGCGGTGGCGGTTCCAGTCACGTCACCCGACAGAGGGAGTGCGCCGGTCGATGAGTTTGTGCCACCGTTGGCGATGGGAAGGACGCCCGTGACGCCAGTGGTCAGGGGCAAGCCGGTAGCGTTGGTCAGGACTGCGCTTGAGGGAGTGCCCAGGCTAGGGGTCGAGGAAAGGGCAAACGTAGTCTGACCGTTGGCGTAGGTGACAACGATGTTGCCGCTGCTGTCGGTGTTGAGCGAGGCAACAGCAGACGCCCAGTTGCTTGTCGTTTCCGTAACACCAAACCAGTACGCACCTGGGGCAATCCAAATAGGGCTGTTCGCGCTTGCGCCGTCGATACTCTGACTGCCACCAATGCAAGGCCAGATGGCAAGCCAGTGAGTGCTGTCGACGTTATCAACCCAAACGGTCTGGCCGGTCGATGAGATGTAGGGCAGGTGAACACCCGTGCCTGAACCACCGTTGGTTGTAGCGGTCGCGCCAGAAACAATGTTGTAGTTGTACGTCAGCGCCGCCACGCTCGTCTGCGAAGAACCTGTGGCGGTGATGGTGCCAATGGTGCCAACCGTGCCGCTGCCAGCCGTGATGTTGGTGTTCGTTACCGAGGTGACACGTCCGTAGGCGTCAGTCGTAATAACTGGAACCTGCGTGGCCGACCCATACGTACCAGCGGTACCAGCGGTCGACAAGCCAATGTTGGCCGAGGTGCTGGTGCCGGAGTTGGTAATTGGTGCCGTGACAGCAATGACGCCAGAAGGTCCCTGAGCACCTGTTGCTCCAGTTGCTCCAGTGGGGCCTGTAGCGCCCGTAGCGCCTTGCGGAATGGTGAAGTTGAGTACGGCTGCGGAAGAGGTTCCAGAGTTCGTTACAGAGGCGCTGGTGCCCGCTGCGCCAGTGGTGGTGCTACCAACCGAAATGGTTGCCGCTGCGCCAGCCGCACCCGTGGGTCCAGCAGGACCGGTCGGACCAGCAGGCCCCGTGGCACCGGGCAAGCCCTGAGCAACGAGCGAATCGTCCAGTGTCCAATAGACGTGGGCGTTGGTGGAGTTCGGCGGGTACACCGAGGCGACGTAGTACAACTGGCTCGTAGGGATGACGGGGCTGGCGCTGGGTGTTTCCCACTGGCCGGGGCCACCGTTTGCGGTGCCGGTGTAGTACGGGCCAAAGAAGTTGGTGCCTTGGACCACGGTGACACCATTCGACGTACCACCCACGGTGGGCAGGGACGTGCCAGCGGTGGGCGGTGAGGCGAACAGGGATGAACTGCAGACGTAGACGGCCGCGCCATTGACGGCACCGGAAGGGCCGAACACTACACCTGAGAGAATCCCGTATGTGGTCATTAGATTACTGATTCACCTTTGTTGATAGCACCCTGAATTTCGTCCAGTTGCTTGCCCAGTTTCTTGTCACCTTGCAGACTCATGCCCGTCTCGACTTCCCATTTGGAGTCGGCACGTGATTCGAGTGCTGCTGAGCCTTCAACCGTTTTGGGCTGAAGTCCGTTCTTGCGTAGGCGTCGATACGCGTCTACGTCTTTGTGCATCTTCTTCGTAGCCCGCTCGGTGTAACCAGCGTCAGAGCGCGTGGGCATCGTCGATGGGGCGAAAGAGATTGAAGCAACCTTGCACCCGAAGCATCCTTCGGGGCAAAAGCCTTGGTTGTGTGGTCGTGCGGTCATGAGAAATGTGCTGCTCCGTACCCGGCGTTGAGAAGCGCCGTCTCTTCGGCCGAGGTAACGTACGTCGGCCCCATGTACACTTTAGTAATCCAAGGGTTCTGGATTACGACGGTCTTGGTTGGTTCCGGTGGAGACTGGCTGTAGTCGATGTAGTACGAAGTCGAGTACGGTGAAGCAGGATCGTCGGGGTTGTACGGGTACGGAACGTTTGTGTTGGTGATGCTGACAACGCCACCCTTAGGGTCGAACCCATTAGGCGTGTCCTGTACAAACGTGCCATCACTCAACGCAAAGACGTAGATGTAGCGAGGGCGATTCGGGAAGTAACGGAACAGCCGGTTCGCTAATCCGCCCACCCCCGGAAGGATGGGCGGATTGTCAAACGCGACAGGCGGAGTGAAAGTTGCCACTCCGTACTACTTTCGACCAGTTGCTCCGAGGCGGGTCGCTGCTTCCGTGTCCGTGAGGTTGCGGCCACCCGTGGTCTGAATCTCGGGTCGTGGCGAAGTTGCATCGCCAACCGGCATGTTCACACGGTTGCCACCCATCTGGCTCTGCTCAAGCAAAGTCGTAGGGCGGAAGTCCATTACGAACCCCTCGCGTGGCGCATCAACGCTATAGGCGGGGTCAAAACGACTGGGCATTAGTGGTCCTCTCGAACTCGGAATGGCATGACTTCGGGCTGAATGGTTGCAGCCGCGTACTCAATGTTGGTGATACCGGTAATAACTGGCGACTGCCAGCCGTCACGGTTGGTGTTTGCTTCGATGCCACGGTTAGCCGGGCCAGACGTTTCCGTTGAGGTCACGCTGGGCGGGATAATGCCAGTGTCAATAGTGTTTGCGGCGCCACTGCGGAGGTCGAACTCCGAAATGGTTTTGAATGCGGCGCGTGATTCCATTACTTCCACCTTGCGTCGACGAGCGAGCACTGACCGCAATAACATGGGTCAGAGGTTTCGCCCTTTACAGCCTTCGCGTCGTTGGCCTTAGCAGCAGCAACTCGGTCGTAGGTGCGACCCGGAATCTGACCAGCGGCGTCGAGGCCACGAGTCAGGCCGAGGCCTGTGGGTACTGTCATAGTTCCTCCGATGCTTGTTGCTCGGAAAGGGGGACGAGTACGCCGTTGAGGTCAGTGAGTCGGTCGCAGCGCAAGCAGTGGATTTCATCAATCCCTGCCTGCACGTCGAACGAACCACATGCGGCGCAACTACGCGGCCAAGGCATACTCGTCCCCTATTCCCGTGACTAAGCCAACGGTGAGCCGGACTCACCCAAGTTGACTGATGGGTCGTACTGCGAGTCGATGTCTCCACCGATGGTCGTAGCGTGCTCAATGCGCAGGACTGAGGCCTGACGGAAGATGCTGTAAGCACCCAGCCAGTACCAACCCAGCGGCACGTAGCGGCGCAGACGGTCGGTGATGGGACCGGGCACGACGTGTGGGAACGCGCCGTTGCCGTCGACCATCGAGTACGCCTTGGCGAGAGCCTGACGACCCAGGATGAGGGTACCGTAGACGTTCACACCGGTCAGCGAAGCCGAAGCCGTAACCGTACCAGCAGCCGTAGGAGCACCCACGGTCGAGGAGAAGGTGAACTGGTTGCCGTTCACGTAGGTCACGGTGTTCGTGCCCTGCAGCGTGGCCGTACCAGCCGTCAGCGTGGCGCCGATGGTGGGGGCAGCACCCGTGAAGGTACCAGTGAGCGAGCCGACCGAAACCGTACCGGCGAAGGCAGACTGAGCACCAGCGGCACCAGCACCCTCGTAGATAGGCGCACGAGGCGTCTCAATCCAACGAACGCCTTCGAAGGCACCCATCTCACCGGTCCAGATTTCACCTGGCTGCGAGTACGTGTGCGGGGCACGCCAACCCATGTTGTTCAGACCCGAGAACGTTTCGCCCTGAATGTCTGCAACGGTGTCGGGGTGCACGTAACCGATGTACATGCCACCGAAGGTAGGCACGTTCTGCGAGCGCAGACGGGCACGGGCAACGCGGATGTCGACGGAGCCAAGGGTGCTGGACGTAGCGACCGAACCACGAGCAGTGATGCTCGACTGAACGGACGAAGCGCCAAGGCCCGAACCGAACATGACGTTGGTACCGCTGTCAAGAGCAGCACGGGCAATCGTGTCGATGGACACACCAGCGTTGTAACCAACCACGTTGGCAACAACAGGGTCAATGTCCACGAACGAGGTGCCGCGCAACTTGGCAGTGGTCAGCACAGCATTACCGTATTCGGCCAAAGTCAGCGTGACCTGCGAGTCCGAGAGGGCAACGGTGTTTACGTCCTGCGATTCCGTCAGGGCCGAGGCCGAGATGGGGAGGTCGTTGACAATAGTGAACGTTACCGAGGCACCAGGCATCGACTGTGCAGTGGGCTGCACGTCAGCGGCGGCGTCAAAGTAAAGTTCGGGGCGGAGAGCAAAGTATGCCAGTCGATCATACGCTGCCTTGGAAAAGTCAAGAGCAGAAGTACTGTTCGAACCGGTACCGGTGTAAGCATCGGTACCAGCAGTTGTGTAGGCGTCAGTCGCCATTATGGGTGTTTCCTTTCAGGGAAGTTGAAAGGCTTAGTACATCCCCACACCAGAGACTCCGACCTTGCGGCCGATGTCGCTGTTCGCGATACGCATGACTTCCTCTACGCTACCCGCGTTCGCCAATGCCGCGAGGAACTCCTGCTGGGGGTCTGGCATTGCGCCAACCGTTCCAATAGTCGCACCCTGCGCCCGGCGAAGGGCTTCGAGTTCAAGGTCATTCGACGGTGTTGCCTGCTGCTGCGGGGTTTCCAAGATACCGTACTCACGGGCCTTTTCGCGAATTGCGTCTAGGTCTGCTTCGCCACGGTACGCATCACGGAAAAGATTTCCAAGAGGCGAATCGGGAATACCTGCTTTAGCCAGCAATACTTCACGCTTCTGATTCTCAAGTTCGTGGCGCATCTGCTCCAGTTCCTTGCGAGCCTTCTCAGCCTCACGCAACTGCTTCCGAATGTTCGGGTCTAGCGGTTGGTTGTGCTGTTCGTTCTCTTCAAATTCGTCGTCGTATGCCATGCAATCGCTCCTTGCGGGTACGCACTTTGCCAGAGGGTAACAAAGCGGAAAATCAATAAAACAGTTGATGCACGCTGGTACGCACTAGAGGTTGTGCAACCCCCTAATGGGTTCGGAAGCCAGCGCGCCTGCGGCCAAACAGGGCCAACTACCTACCTAAATTGTACAGTAGGCGACCCTTGATGTTACGCTAGGTCCGAGCAGAGCCCAGGCCTGTAACGCCCTTGGCGTTTTCTACGTAGCCACCACCTTTTTCAAACGGCGCGGTTTTGGCTTGTTCAGCACGTGCGACCTGAGTCTGAGCAGCCACCTGACTGGTACCGCCGAAACCTGCCAACTGGGAGGCGATAAGAGTGTTGGTGTTCACGGTGGGGGCAGACTGCCCAGGAAGGTTCCTGGTCAAAGCCACGTCGCGGCTAGCGTTAAGCAGCGATTGTTCGATTTGGCCTACACCGTACCCCAAGCCCTGGTTTCCAACGGTGCCAGTCAGCTTGGCCATGTCGGCTGCTTGTTCGGCGCCCGTCCGTGAAAGGCCCGTAAGGCCTACACGGCTGGCGTAGTCCTGGATTTCCGTTGAGGCCACCTGGCGCTGCATCGTCTGCAAAGCAACATTTGGGTTCATGAAGTAATGCATAAGGTTTTGCTGGGAAACACCGTATTCAGTCTGGAGCAGACGCTTTACGTTGGGGTCGGCGTTGGATACTGCAGCGTAAATGTCTGTGACTCGCTGCTGGTATTCGGCGGCCGAAACGTGGTGGTTAAGCAACTCTCCAACTTCTTGGGCGGTAGGCATTGGCGCACCGTACTGCGTGGCCGAATTTAAAATGGCTTGCACGTACGCGCTGTACTGGGTTTCGCTCATGCGGTTGGCAGTTGGCTGGTTGTTGTATGAGGTAAGGCCCGGGTATGCCTGTTCATAGTCTTGCCTAATCTTGGCGTCAACGGCGTTTCCAAGACCCGAAGGGATCTGCCCGCGCATAATGCCAGTAAGCAGTTCAACATTGGTCAAGTGATTGCCCTGCCTGGTGATCAACGCCAACACCGTGTTGGCCATCCAGCTCTTTTGCGTGGGCGTCAAGTTCCAAGATTCAATAGTGTTTTGAATTGTGTCAAATGCGTTAACTTCTTGCGTGGCCGTAACGCTCTTGAGTCCGGCCGTAATGCCCATTTGTACGTCATTTTTTAACGCAGTAATTTGAGCATTAAGGTCTTGGTATGCCAATGGCGGAACCTTGGCAAAGTTCCAATTGTTTTGTTCCAGCGTAGTAAAGATATTTTGCCAACCGGTTTTTGCGGCTGGGGTATCTATAAAACTCAAGTCATAATATGAAGCAGCGGCGGCGGCTACGTTTGGGTAGCTGGCAGCCAGCTGGTTCATTGCTTCTTCAAAATTGCTCTTTGTAATCGGAGCAGCGACACCTGTCGTTGGGTCCGTGTAGGTAAGCACGGTTTTTGACAAGTCGTTTTTGTTGCCGCTTGAGTCAACCTGCGTGGTGCTCAAACCAAGAATGTGAAGCAAATTGCTAAGTGGGATCTGAATAAAATCCTGGCTTGCGCCAAATGATGTAATACCAAAGCTGTTTGACGAACCAGCCGCTGGGGCGCCAGTTGTGTTAAGCGTTGTTTGGCCCACGACTCCAGGGGCGCCACTAAATCCAGTAGCGCCCGTTACTCCTGTAGGTCCTGTAGATCCGGCCATTAGACGCCCAATCCTTTCTTAAGGTTGCCAAGCATCATCTCTGCGCGAGCATGTGCTTCTGGTGTGTATGCCCAGCCAAACGCTGGTTCGTTGCGAATGTGATCCTGCCATTCGCCAATTGACATTGGCACAGGTCGGCCCGTCTTGGGGTCACGGCTCCCCATCAAAGCCGCCTGGGACTTAACGTCATTAACAAAATCTGGCTCAAAATTTTCGCCAAGCATTTGCTTTGCAACTTGACGATACGGGTCAAGCAAATATGCCGTTGGTATGCCATTGGCAATCTGCTCAGCAAACGATGGGTACAGGCCCTGCGCTGCTGTCTTGAGATAATTTTCAAAAGCGCCAACCCGTCCAGCATCGGCGCCGTCACCAGCAATTTGCTTAATAGTTTCTTCGCTCATGGGCACCTGATAGTTGTGAGCCATTTGTGCCAATTCGGAAAAGCCCATGACCTTTTCGGCCGGGGCCTCGGGTGTTGGTGTGTCTGTCACCGTTCCTCCTAGTTACCGTACTTGTTTGGCAGTGAAGCCAAAGCGTGTTGAATAAAATATGCCTGGGTCTTAAATTGCGGGTCCGCGGCGACTTCTTGGCACCAGTTGTACCACTGGTTCTCAAGGCCCGTGGCGCTGCCGTTTCCGCTAATTATTGCCTGCACCTTGGACACAGCCGAGTCGTAATTTTCAAGAAGAAACGCAAACTTTTCCCGGTCGGTTTTGGTCATGATGTTTTCTGTAACCAATGGGTCCTTAACCAAGGAGCGCATTTCGTTAATAGAGTTGATCTCTGCGTTGTACCGAGATGCACCCTGGAAGTTGGCAAGCCACGTTGGGTTCATCGAGCGACCGTAATTCAATGCCTGGTCGTTCAACGCCTTGTATTCCTGGTAGCCAATGTTTGTGCCCGGGGCCATTCCGTTACCACCAAAAGCAGGCTGAGCGGCCAAATAGTTGTAGTAATAGTCATTGCCTGCGGCCACAAGGATTGCGTCCAAGTATTGCTGTGGGGTATCCTTGGCTCGAAGGTTAAGAGAAACCTCAAGCGTGTAGGCCACAGGCGAGTACTTGCCGTTGCGGCTAATGGTGTAGGCAAAAGCGTACGGGTATTTGGCAGCAAGTTGCTGGCCTTGCACCGTTGACAGAATTGCCGCACTTGACACCGTTTCTGGGTACGGCGTGTAATTGCTGGAGCTGTGGGCAACAAGGTCAAAAATGTTGTTGGGGTATTCAACCGCAAACTTATTAGCCGCTTCGGTAAAGGGCATGCGCGCCGACAGCGCCTGAAATTCTGGGCTCTTTGAGAACTGTTCCTGAATACTTAAAGCCGCAGGGGAAGCAAACGCCAATACGCCCTTGACAAGCATCATCATGACAGCTGCACCGCGAGCGTGGTCCAAGAACGTTTGGAAGTTCTGAGGATTGTTGAAGTAGTCAGAAACATACAAGTCAGCTTGTGCACGAAGGAACGCAATCTTTTCGTTGGGGGTCCATGGTCTGCCGGTGTTGGGGTTTGTCTGCTCCAACGCTTTTTGGTAGTGCTTCCATGCCAAGTCATATTGCTGCGAGTACAGGTTGTCCAACGCATTGTTAAGAACCAAGTTTTCAGTGCTTCGCATAGCAGACGTGTTTAGGTCAGTAATGCCCGCAGCGTTTGCCAGCGCGACCGAAGCGTCCAAAAGGTTGCGGCCAATGGTGCTTGGAAAGAAGTCACTGTACAAAGACGAGTTGTTTGAGACTGGACCAAGGATTGCCGCCAAAACTTTTGTGGCCAAAACGCCTGAGCTGGTTGCTCCGCTAAACATCTTTTCGGCAATCTTCAACGGCATTGTGACTAGCGGGCCCCACGATGGGCGGAACAAACCAAGGGCACCAGCAGCGCCGCTTTCTGATCCGGTGGGCACAACCGATGCAATTGAACCCGGGTCAATGGAAAGCCCAAAGCCAAGGTGGCCAAATGCGCCGTTTGTAAAGCTGCCGACGTTGCCGCCAATTACACCAGCGTTGCCCAAGAACGTAGATCCTGGGACAGCAATACTTGGGTTATTGCCGCCAGCCGAAGCATTGCTAATGTAATTGGTGACACCAAGGCAAAGTTTCAAGTATCGCTCAAACGCGCCTGGGTCATTGCGAAGCACGCGGAAAGCACGACGCCATGCCTGGTTCTGGGCAAAGTAGAACGGCGCAAGCACGCGCATGTTTACTTCCCACAAGGTCTTGTCTTGTGGGTTGTGAACGTATTTGTGCATGTTAATAAACGCGTCACGGTCTGCAATCATGTGAGCCGTTGGTTCGTCAATCAAGTTGCGTTCAATAAGCGGGCGCAAACGCTCCATCTGCAAATGCTGTTCAAGCAAGAAGATTGGTTCGCGAACCATCTTGTTTACAATTGGCCCAAGGACTGCGTCGTGTCCTTTTTCGGCTACACGAGTAATAAGGTCGGACATCGAACCTTCAACAAGGCCGCTGTGGCCGCCGATCGAAGGGATGTCTTCAGGGGCAAGATTGCCCATCTTTCGGACATCTTCGCGGAAGTCTTCAAGGCCCTTAAGCTTGTCTGGGTTTGCCGCCTGGGTTACAAGTGCTGGGTGGAAATAGTGGTCAACGTATTGCAACGTGCCATTGTTGTCCTCAAAGTAACCGCTACCAGAAACGCTGGCAATAGCGTTTTCGGCAATGACGGCAGCCCACTCTTCGTGCGCGTTGCTGCGAGCAAACTTGCTTGTTGGCGGGATGCGGCCCGTGTCGCGCTGGAAACGGGAAACCTCTTCTGGCGGCAATGCCTCGATGGTTTCAAGAGCCTTCTTTTCCATTGCTGCCCGCAACGCGTCAACTTCAGTTGGCCCTATGTACTTAACGCCTTGGCGAATAATTTCTTCGCGAGTAAACCCAAATTCATCTTCTGGGCTGGTAATTGCACCGTGAACAACTGCTTGCTGAAGGCCATAATTGTACAGCCATTCTTCCATTTCTTTTGAAACAGGAGCAAGCAACGGGTCGTTGGCAATACGAGCAATCTGCATGCGCAAGTCTGACTCGTAATTAGGGGCGCCAGGCATTGACAATGCAACGCCATTGCGTCCGTGCTTGGTTGACGGAACCCATTCGCCATTGTCGTTTTTTTCAAGAAGGATGCCAGACATTGTCTGCTCAACGGTCTTTTCATCAAAAACATCGTTCTTGGAACTGTGAACGCCACCGGGCAAGTGTCCATCGTGTCGCATGATAGTGCCGACAAAGTCGTCAAGCATGCGGTTGCGCTTTGCCTGATCCATGCCAAGAATCAAATTCTTTTGCATGCCTGTAAGGACACCGGCAACAACGTCGCGAATCAGCTTGCCTTCGTACGAATCGCGAACGTAAGAATTTAATTCTTCCACGCTCATCTTTTGAGGGTCGAGTCCCTGTTTGGCCAAACGGGCAACAACTTCGTCTACCTTTTCACGGAACAAACGAGCGCCATACGCTTCATGCTTGGCGATCGAGGCCATGACTTTTGCATCAAAAGATTGCCAGCCGCCAAAACGAAGACTGTTCAACATGGCTTCTGAGGCGCCTACGCGCAGGGCCCAGCCACCAGAAAACAAAGCCATTGGCACAAAAGTGCGGCTAAGGAATCGATTGAGGGCGTCAGCCGTGTATTGCCAACCCATGATGTACGGGCTGCGCTTGCTGTACAAACGAGCAAGCTCTGTCTGCAAATTGGTTTCCGGTTTTTCGGCAAGAATTTCTTGGAAATTTTTACGGTCAATGTTGGCCGAACGAATTCTCAAAGGAAGGTCTTCGGAATTGCCTAGGTAGCGGCTTTCCATAAAATTGTCAAAGACATTGTCCAGCAGTTCTGAAGAAAGCTTGTTTTTCATGCCGCTCAAAACGGAAGCAATAACAGAATGACCAAAATTTATCATTAAGTTTTCTTTGCCCGCTTCGGAAACAATTGGCGACAAAAGGTCCATTGTTCGTACCGCCAAAGATTCGGCAAAAAATTCGTCAACGCCGTGAAGCCAATAGTTTCGCCCATACGCGCTCATGGTGTAACCGGACAAGCGCGTAAAATCAATTGTCTTTGGATCAATCGGGTTGGTTCCGTTTACGTCCAAAATGTGATTGATGTAATCCATTTCCTCGCCATGAGAATGTACCCATCCAAGGGGAACGTTATCTTCTGTGTCTTTGTTCATGTAATCCCAAAGCGGGTGTTCCTGGAAAAACTTCTCTCGTGCGCGGTCAAAATCGTTTTCCATTTGCGCAACGTATTCTTCGGGAAGGTACGTGGAGAGGTGGTGGAACAATTCATGATATACACTGAAATCAAAATTTAACGGGGCTTCAAGTGCGGCGCTGTAAATGTTTAATATTTTTTGACCAAACATGTACGACGCAAATGCGTCTGGATTGTTGCTACGAACCATAGCAATGACACCCGCAAAAAATTTTGGTCCGATTCGGTTTACAAAATCAAGAAGTTCTTTTTCGTAATTGTCTGTTTTTTCGGCAAAGAATTTTTCAATAGCGGCCATTTCTTCAGGCGACGACGACTTAAATGTTTCCCGAAGTTTTTCAAGATCTGCTTTTTTTACAAGATCTTTATGCGTCTCAACAAGGTCTTTAATAAGCCGTTCGCCTTCTGGCGACGTGTCTTGTCGAGCGCGAATAAAACTGTCAATTTTTGGAGGCGTGAAAATAAAATCCCGCTTCATTCCTTTGGGCATGTACCCCTTACGAAGCACTTCGCTCAAAGACCCAACATTCCATCGAGCTTCTTTAAGGTCTTCGGCAAGCCCAGCTAATTCACGCAAACTATAAACCGGAGATGCAAGAGGGCTTTGCATTGAATTTATAAATTGGTTCGTTGCCGAGATTTTTCCACGAACCTTTTCAAGCTCGTCCATCAAAAATTGTGGCGACGAAACGTTCAGGTCAAATCCAGAATGGGCGGTAATAACTCTGCTTGAAAAAATGCGCGTGTTGTTGAACGCAGCAATTCGGTCTTCAATTTCGCGCTTTTGCTGAAACAAGAAACGCAGCTTTGCTTCAAAAACATTAGCCGCGTGAACAAAATGCTCAACTTCGGAAGGCTCGGGCATTGATTCGCTCGCCCCGAATTCGTACATTGGGCTAAGGCCTCTTTTAAGAATTTTTGAAAGTTCGGCTTCGGCTTCTTCGTAGCCGTCAATAAACTTACCCTTTTTAAGCGGCGGCTCCGTTGTCCACTTTTCAATGTCTTCCCGGTTGTGATCAATGATCATATTTTCGGGTTCGCCTAATTTACGGGCCCCACCTTCAGACATGGTAATCGCAGATGCATCTTTTTCCCCGGCAATGGCGTGCAACGCTTGAAGCAAGGCTGCACGGGCTTCTTTGTTCTTTGCCCCAAGGTTGTGGATTGTAAACGACCCGTCTCTTTCGGCAACATAACTAAGAACACCAACCATGCCTTCGATTTCGTCACGGGCAACAACAATGTTTGAAGGCAAGCGGCCAAACTGCCGTTGAGCATTAAACCGCTCAAGGGCGCGGGCCATTTGATCCAGGGTTTCGCTTGTGCCGTTAACAACCGTTCCTTGCATGATTTTTTTAAATTCAGCAGCAAAGTGTTCATTAACAATTTCATGAAGTAAATAAGCGTGGGCAACGTCCGCTGGCGTATCGTTAACGTAAGCGTTTTTTCCCTGAAGCTTGTCCAGCCATGTTGGGTCATCGGCCAAACGTTCTTTTACATATTCGCGAAATTTTTCAGCGACTTCTTTGGCGCTGCCATCTGGGCCAACCTTAAACGGATTGGCCCATTTTGACCCTTCACCAACAAACACAGAGTCTTTAGGAATAGCAAGACCGGGCTTAGTTACATAACCGGCTTTAAACCCAAGGCCTATTCCATAACCTTTTTCTTTATTGCGAATTGATTCATCAATCAAATGTTTAATAACGTCACCATGGCAAGCCAACGGCGAGCAGTTGCAGGAAATGTTTTTGCCCTTAAGCGGGTCCAGCCAATCCGGTTCTTCAGCCAAACGCTTTTTTGCGTACTCATAAAACTTTTCAATAACTTCTTCACGGGTTCCGTCCGGGCCAATCTTAAATGGATTGCCCCATGGCGTTCCTCGCCCAACATATATGGCGTCTTCCGGAGCGTCCTTTTTGTTAAAAACGCCCTTAACCGAAATTGCTTCTTTGAACTTTTGACCCATTGTTTTGGGTGAATCGCCGCTTGGGTATTGTGCCCGCTCTTCTGGCGTTAAGGCTTTTTGAAATTCGGAACGAATATCAGTAAGCAACTGGCCAAGTTTGTTTTGCCCAGGGGTGCCAGCGCACTTGCCACAGGAACAATCGCCCCACGTATTGTCGTGCCAGGTGTTTACCTCAACAAGTTTTGCGTCACCAGTTTGCAACAACAAATCGCGCATGCCCGGTTCGCTAAACTTTTGGCGCACCAAGTTTTTCATTACGTCTTCGCGTATTGAATTCCAATCTTCGCGCAATGGGTTTTTGCGGCCAAGCCTACGTGCAGCATTTGGGTGATTGGCGTTGCGAATTTGTTCGCGCAAGTCTTTGTCGGTTGTTTTGGCTGCTTGAAATGCGTGCTCTACCGTTGGGTATGTCTTGCCTTCAAACACAACGGGCGACTCATGGAAGTTGGAAAGGAATCTAAATTCGCCCTTAAAACCGTTTTCTTCTAATTCAATTTGTTTTAGGGTAAGTTCGCGTTTATAATTTTCGGAAGCCTCGCGCAAACGCGTAGCTTGCTGTTTGGTTTCTTCAACAAAATCGTCATGCTTTTCGGCCGCAACGGGATCGCTAATCTCGGGCTCCGAAGAATAATGGTCAACTTCTCCATTGAAATTTTCTGAATCAAGAATTTGCTGTTTTAATTCTTCGGGGTAATCGGTAAAGTCGTACCGATCTTCGGCTTTGACGTTTGCGTAAATATGACGTTCTTTGATGTATGGCTTAGTTGCGTTTTCAACAATTCCGTCGCGCGAAACACGCGCATACTCCGCCAAACGAAGCTTTTGTTCCAAGCTCAAAAGCCGTGGTTCAATTTCTTTACCTGCCAGCGTGGTGTACAAAACGCCCGAGATGCGACGCATCTCTTTGGCCAAACCACGAAGTTCTGCGGCACGTGGAATGCGCAGTTCGCCAAGGTGGGTAGAACCAATACCAGCGAATCCTTCAAGGCCAGTCTTGGAGTTGCCCACGCGTGAAAGGACGCGGCCCTCCTTACCGGCTACATACAAGCCGCGATCGCCACCGCCGTCAAGGCCGGTCAGCTTCATAACTTCTTCCCAGATTTTGTTACCCATGGTGTGGGTCAAAATGCCAAGTTCGCCCTTTTCAAGACCAGCAACGGCGCGACGCATGGTGGCGTAATACATTGCCTGGCGGTATGCATTGATGTATTCCTGCGGCCCTTCGGCGTGAAGCAACAAGTCGCCAACAGCCTTAACGGCGTCTTCGTGCATAAGGGATGAACGCAAAAGGTCCATGATTGCTGGAATGGCGTTAACACTGCCTGGGCGAATAATTTTGTTTTCGATCTTGCCGGTCAGCTCATCAATGTACGATGAGTCGCGGGTAAAACGCGTGGCCAGCCAACGAAAGAATGCAGCGGTGCCACGAATGCTTTCGTCAGGCAAAGCAAACAACAAAGCGCTGTTGGGCTTAATGTCAACGCCTGTTTCTTCGCGAATGACTTTCCATACGGACTGAATAAAAGCACCGTCGGAATTAAGCAGATTACCCAGAATGTGAAACCGGCGTCCAAGGTCGCCCTTTAGTTCTGCCTTGAAAACTTCGTACATGCTCATGGTGGGCATCATGCCATTTACAATGCTGCTGCCTTCAGCTATGTCACGGAAAACCGCAAGGACCCCCTCTTCCGTGTTTGCTTCGCCCAGTCGCTTAATAAGCGTTCCAGCCTTAACGCTTTTGTCGGCAGAATCTTGAAACGTGTTGCGGAATGTATCCAAGATTTCCGATGCGCTGTGACTGGCAATGTAGTGAATTGCATTGCGCACACGTGCGTATTGCTGGTACGCAAGGTCAACGTCGTCCGCGTTACGAATGCCAAGTCCGCTAAACCAAGCACCCAGCTTGCCAGTAAAACCAGCAAACGATCGTGAAGTGTGCAAAACTTTGCCGTACGCGCCCAATGGGTCGGTACCAAGCCATTTGGTGTAAAAATCGGTCAAACCGGACACCGGAGCGAAGAAAGGGTTGCCCTTGTCGATGCCAAAGTACTGGGCCAACATTTGGCCATCAGTGCCAATTATTTTGCCATTTGCGTCATAGGCATTTCCGTCACGTGTCTTATTCCAAAGATCAATCAACGGCTGGTCATTGCTGTTAAGAACATTTTCTTGATTCACCAAATACATGGCGTTTAAACGAACGCTGGACGTGGCCTTGCCTGCCAATCGAGCGGTTTTCATTAAATAACCCAAAGGGCGGAATGCTGCCTGCGAAGCAAGGTCCGCCAACTTGTATGCAGTGCCTCGGTCGGTGCCTGCAAACTTGCCCGATTGCAATTCGCGTTCGGCGCCAATCTTAAGGCGCTTTAAAATTGCCTGCGTGCTGCGTTGTTCTGCGGCTTTAATGGCAGCTTGGGTTTCTTCGTCTAGCGTCTTCCCCGCAGCTTTTGCTGCATTACCCATTGCAACCAATCGGCTGTCTTCCGCCATTTGTATTGACGCTTGAAGCGCTTCGGCATTTACCGCGGCAACAGATGCGTCGGTTGACGCGCCATCGGTTGCAAGCCCCGCAAGGATGGATGGAAGCATGTAGGAAATTGCATAATTCCAACCACGCTGAGCAGCCAACGACTCGGTAAATGCCATTGTGTGCGACATCAGTTGGTATGCGTTTTGCTGGCTCCACGGATCGATCAGGCGAGTTACGCTAAGCGCAACGTTGTTTGCGGTGTTGTAAGCATCGCCAAGGCCTACAAGTGGATTCGCTTGAAAACCGTTTGGCCCAAAAAAACCAATAGTGGCAATTTCGTCAGTGGTTAACATTCCTCGCAAAGCAATGTTTTTTCCCCAATCGGCAAGGCCCACAAAGCCTTGGCCAACCCCACTTACTTTGTCCATAATGTTGTGGCCTATTGACCCCCAGAATCCATACTGGGCTTCATCGGCAGCAGTTTGCTGCACGCTGTTATTTAAAACGTTGTATCCGTCTTTAACAACGTTTGTTGCGGCGTCCCACAAACCTGACGGGGCACCTTGCAAAAAATTGCTTGCGCCTCTCCATGCATTTGACCACATGCCCGAAACGTCATTTGTGAAGTGGCCCCAACCGCCATCGTTGTTTGCATACCCGTGTACGTATCGACCGATCTGGTTATACGCAGTCAAGTACTTAACGGCATTTGAAATCTGGGTAGGGCTTGCATTGTCCATGCGAGCAAGGCTTGCAATTGTTGAAGGGTTCTGGGCAATCAATGGATTGATTGAAGCAATGCGGGCAAGGCCGTGTTGTTGCGTTGGGCTTAGTGCATTCATGGCGTCGGAGTCAATATTCTCCTGCGCCAAAGCAATTGCCTTTTGGCCAATCGGGCTTGTTGTTGGCGTGTCTTGCTCTAATGGGATTCCATTGATTGAGGGCATTTAGCTCCTAAATTCCAAGAGCACGGGCTGCGTTAGCCATGCTGTTCATAAGTGATGTTGCACCAAGGCCTTGCGAACCCATTGACAAAATTTGGCTCAGGGCTGGGGGTTGCGTTTGCGATGGACCAGCGCCAGGGCCAAATGGCAAACCCGCAGTAACGGGTTCGTTGGGGCGCTGCGTAGGAGCAATGTACGGAATGTCACCCGGCTTTACTGGTGGGGCCGATTGCATCTGCGCCATTGGTCGAGGGGCGGGAGCGGCAGCAACCGGGGAAGAACCCATTGGCACGATTTGCTGCGCTTCCCGCTGAGCTGTGGCCTTGCCGTACTCTTGGTTGGGCACGGTGGAAATTGGCATGTTTAAATCAGAACGATTGCCGTATGCCGTACCCGGGGTTCCCTGTCGACGGCCGCCGTGACTTTTGCGTGGCATTTACTACACTCCTGCTGGTGCTGGTGCTGGTGCCATGGCGACAGCGGGTGCCATGCCCCCCTGCGGGGGCATTCCTCCCTGCGGTGGCATACCGCCACCACCGCCACCAAGCTGTCCAAGCAAATCCTGAAGGCTGGGCTTGCCCTGTGGCTGTGCGCCCTGGATTGGGTTTTCTGGGCCAACAGCCAAACCAGGCTGCTGCTGAGCCATGGGTGCCTGCTGCTGTTGCATTGCCTGCGCTTGTGCTTGCTGCTCTTCTTGCATTTCTTTGTGAATTTGGGCCACAGCTTCTTCCAACGTAGTGTGGCGCTGGTTCTTGGCCTGAGCAATGCGGGCAATAATGCTAGGGTCTAGCGACCCTTGGGCGGCTTGCTGTTCAAGGCCCGTAAGAAGCGCTTTACGCAAACCTTCAATTTCAACCAAGTCCGCTTCACGCGCCGGGTCTTTGATCGCCGGGTCCATGTTTCGTGCGGTTTCATTGGACATAATGCCCATGCCAACACGCTGTCCAATAGCAACCACCATAGAATCGATGTCGCTTCCCGGCATTGGGTAGACAACTTTTGAAACGTCCGTTTCAAAAGTTTCTTTAGGCGTGTAATCAGGTCGTGCAATTTTTCCGTCCGTTCCAAAGTAAAACATGCTTGGCTTGTTGCCATAGTACGCCTTCATAATCTTTACTGCGCGACTGTTTTCCAACTCCATTGAGTTGGCCAAGATTTCCTGGTACTCCTGAAGCGGCATGTCAATCGCGGAACCAAGAACGGTAGCACCACGGCGAGCGGTGCGGATGTTAGAACCAGATTCACCGTTGAGCTCTGACGGAATGTTACCCGTCATACGCTGAGCGCGCTCAAGGTTGCTTATGGCAATTTGGGCGTCTTGGGTCTGTTGGGGGTGGATAATTTGAATCTGTCCCTTGTCAATAACTCCTCTAATACCCATCTTGCCATCGGCTTCTTGGATAATTCGGGGACTCGTGGGTGCGTTGGCAGAGGAAACCACCCATTCGTCGGGAAAGACATTCCGGAAAACGGCGATGGTGTTAAGTGCGTCAAGTTTGGCCTCTCGTTGGTACATGCCGAGCATCTGGTCGAACTGACCCTGCAAGCGGTCAAGGGTAATGCGACCGGCAATAACGACAGGGCAAACCTCGGCACGGTTGGGGATGCGCTCCAGAATGATGTTGGAAGCACCACCCTTGCTTACTTCTTGGCTGTACGGTGTAGCCTTAGGGCGGTCTGCGCCGACGGCAACCATAACGGTCTCGTTGGCGTCCATGTACTCAAGAATCTGAAACAGGTCAGACTTACCCTTGTCGCCCTGATACAACACGCTCATCTGGCGTGGGTAGTTCTCTTGCAGCCATCCAAGGGGTCGGCGGTCGGCAAAGATGCAGTCGGTCGGCTCCATGTTGTCAGGGTCAATCATGGGCGACGGGAATGTGGCCAAAGGGTTGCGTACGCGCCAGAACGGAATCTCTCGGCGGTCGCTGGGGTCGAGGGCCACGGGCGAAAGCGAAATGGCTGACATGCCGTAGGCGGTCAAGTGACGGGCACGACGGCGCACCTTGGTGGTCATCTTGTTCATGTCCCACCAGCCAAGGTTTGCCAGTCGGCGGTCGTGCGCCTTGTTCTCGGACGCCTGGATGCCGTTGCGAAGAGCAGGGTATTGAATGTCTGGCAAAACCGACGCCACGCGCATGGAGAACTGGTCAATACCCTGAGCGATAAGGTTAGGAATGGCGGGGCGCTCAGCTTCGTCCAGCTCGGGCAAAGGCACAATGACATCGCCGTTGTAGTGGTCGCGGACTTCGGCCATGCGCTTAAAGGTGCCCGAACGGCTCATCTGCCGTTCCTGGAACATAGAAACGATTTGGCCTGCAGCCTTTTCGTTGTCAAGGGCCAATGCCATGTATTACCTCAAGTTCGCTAGTTGGGTGTTGCGTACCCACTTGGGGCGCCATGCCTGGACCGCAATGGATCGTGGCTGGTGCAAGTTTGGAATGTTCCATTCAAAGAACCATTCCGCCATTACGCAGTCGTCTGTACGCCCGTGAGGGTACTTGGTTACCTCGTCAATAAGATGCATCGACCGGGTTTTGCCTTCACCCTTACCCATCAATCTTACACGACCAAATCGCCAATGTTGGGAAATCGTCGTAACACCATAATTTGGGTCACTTTTGTTACTGGTGGTATTGTGAGGAATTACTTCGACGCCGCTGAGTTGCCGCCATCTTTTGAAATGGTCGTACTGGAGCATGAATCGCTGGGCGGCATTTTGTTCAATAATCCACCACTGTATCGGGAAACCGATACTGGTCGATAAACGCTGCCATTCTTCCATGACCCCAGTGAATTCACCGAGATTGTAGTTGTATTCCAAAAACTCCGGGGCTTCCATTTTCTTGCGAATAAGGTCAAGCAAAAACCGTTGTTGGCTTTCAGGATGGTATAGCCAGCATTGAATCGACCAATAGTTAGTTGGCGACGGGTCTGCCGTGGCGATAACCATGCAATCGGCTGGATTAAGCCCCGGGGGTGTCTCCCAACGGTCTCGATCTTTGTCAATGCACCCCACGCTCCCTCCGTGTCCGTAGACCCATTCATTCCGAACCAGCGTCTCATCTAGCGCAATGTCTTCTTGCTGGTAGACGACCGCAAAGCGTTCACCACGGTTTGACATAAGATTCGATACTTCGCGCCATGGGAGTCGACGGGGGTCCAAAAGGCAACCCTTAGGATACGCTTCAGATCCTCTTTTGTGGAAAGCGGGGTCGCATCGATCTTCGTAATGGGCACGGTACAGCAGGTGCTTGTACTTCTTGTCGTGTCGGAGACTGGCGATTTCATCATCGGTAAGTTCGTCAAGTATTTCATCTTCCTCCAAGGGCTGGATCATGTCCAGCGCAAAGCGATATAGGTCATCAGGAGCAAGTCGCTGGCCAATAAGGGCAAGCATGCCAGCGGGTTCCAGACGAGTCTCGGCCACGTCTTGGTACCAGTCCTCCATGGCTTCTCGCTGTTCAGCACTTCGTACTTTACGAGGGTCCACAAGGTCGTCCCAAAAACAACCATCAAAGCGGCCACCAATAAAACCTGAGTCCATACCGTAAGCACTGAGCGTTGGTTCTTTTTCTGAGATAGCACCGTTTTCTTCGGGCTGCATAACAATAAATGCTTCATTGGTCCAAAGCTCTTTTTCCAAAGGCTTAAACCGGCCAAAGTCAAAGGCTAGGGTTGATTCGGCGTCGACCGCTTGGCCACGGGCTTTAAGGTTGTCATCGGCCAATTCAGGAATGACACGCTCTAGGGAACGGCGAACGCGCATTAGGTTTCGCTTAGCCAGGCTCATTGTGGCCGATCCAGTCAGCAAACGCACTGCTCGGTTTCGGCAAATGATCCAGCACGTCAAATCGTGGAGCAGGGTCGTTTTACCAGAACCCGGGGGCATGTTCATGACCACGTATTCTTTTTGCTCAGACTCTAAGAGCTTGACCAGTTCAGTACCGGCTTCTTCTTGCCACGGCGTGGCAATGCGCCCAAAGTACCGGCGCCGAAAATACCCAAAATCCTCTAGGGCCAGCTTGGCTTCTTCGCACAAACTGTCGTATGGCTTGGGCCCTTCAAGCTTGGCTTCTACTTTAAGTTCTCGGTAGTTGGACGCTGACGTGTCCATTTGATCTGTCGCTTTTAGCGTTTGGGCGGCTTTTTCTACGCGGTAAGCCGTAGCTTCCGAAAACTTTGCTTTGCGGGCGCTGTCGGCAATGGAGAAACCAGCCGTGCGCGCTTCAAAGTATTTCTTGCGTTGGGCGGGAGTAACAGCCATTAACTATTTAATGCGGTCGTCAGCAGTCCTGCTACTCGATACGTTGGAGTATTCCCGTAAATTGTAAAGACACCGCCCCCGCCGTCGCTGTAATCACTGACAGCGACGACGAGGCAGTAGTCCTCGATGACTGGCATTTTCCACTCTTCACTTTTATCAAGGTCGTGGTTAATGGTCGTCAAAAACTTCGGAAGGTTCTCATCCAACCATTGCCGTAGCGAGGTTGCGATTGAGTCCTCGGAAGGCATTAGGCCTGGGGTGTCTCGGTGGGAGCAGCAGGAACAACCGGAGCGGCAGGAACGGCTTCTGACTGAGCCAGGATGTTGTTAATGAAATGAACCGCAGCAATGCTGTCCGCTTCCAAGCTGTGCTTCTTCAGAAAGTGCAGGGCCTCAAGGGCAGCCGCAAACAATGCGGGCACCGTAAAACTGATGGCCTGTACAACAGGGTTTAAGTTGAAGCCCGGGTGAATCAGGGCAACAATGGCGGTAGCCCCTGACAACAGGGCCGTGATGTGTGTGCTGATGTGCTTGGTCATGTATTCAGTATACACAAAAATCCCCACCAGTTACGGTGGGGATTTTTGTGGAAGGGTTTTGTGTGAGCGTCCTGAGGAGGGACGTTCCCAGTGTATCACGGGTGGGACCGTATGTGTGCAAAGGGGTAAAAAAATTTTTAAAGCACCGGGGTGCAAACTTGCAAAAAGGCCCCGTCCGGAGACGGGGGCCAATTTGCATCTATGAGCAAGACGGATCGCAATGTAGGTACAAACATTATATCAGATGGAGGGCAGAGAAGGGGGGCCAGTGTGCCGCCGAATCTCATACAATTTGAATCAGTAGGCGTCTGGGGCCGGAGGGTTATCGCTAATGGGCTTGCTCTCGAACTTCGCCGCAAGCGCCGCGCAACCGGGGCAGTTACACATCTTGTCGCAGCCGCAGGTGATACACATTGTTTTTTCCTTTGTTTAAGAGTACATACAAGTGTACCAGCGGTGATCCCAAAAAGTTACGCCAAAAGGTGTTGCACCGCGGCCTCGGTGGTGTATCATGGGTATATCGCCATTGGCAGCGGTCGTGGGTGGGAGTCCCCGCGGAGTGTGAGTTCCTAGGAATACTCGCCGCAGTTACCCGGTTAGAGCGGGATTCGGTTGGCGCACCCTGAATGCAATTTGGTTGCTTTGGGGAAGAGTTGAGGAGTTGCATTGCTCCACAAACAGTCCTTGCGCCGTGCGGAACAGGTATTGCAGACTCTTCGGAGTTGAGGGAAATGCGGGCAGAGTTGTGAGCAAACGATACTAGCCCCCATAATCCCGAGGTAGAAAACCTTCCGCCGCGGATGAAACCCACTGATAGTACTTTTGATAGATACAACGCATAGCCGCGGCCGCGACCGCGGCGCCTGGCTTGGTGACGAGAATGACAGTTTTCGGTAGAGGGGATAACAACTCTTGGTAGCAAGACGGGCTCGGCACACACCCGGTCAAGTCGCTGGTAAACACAGAGTTTTTTTCCACACCAGAATATGTGCGCCTCGCATTTTACGGAACCTACCCGGTTCCATATCCTCCCGGGCAAACTTGGAAGGGATACCTTCCAAAGTTTGCAGTTCCGCTTGCAACCAGCCAGAATGAGAAACAAATTGGAGGGGAAGGCGTTGGATTAGCAAGACGGCTAAAGCCGACTAATCCGGGATCCTCCCGCTAGTAAGACGCCGACGGGGGCGTCGTCATCTTACTGCACGGGCCCCTCCCGGTTCATGGGTGTCGCCCTAAATTTGCAGCCTGCATTTACAACGCACGTTTGCGAGGGCGTAAACCCAACGATCCGTAAGTTCGGGGAAACCCCTCTCTAACGGACTCGGTAGGTTTCACACCCTTTGAGCAAACGCACGTTGTTGCAGGCTCAAATTTACCAAATCTCGCAATTTGGACGGGCGCCACCGTCCGGCTGGGAATCGCGGCGAGCGGCCCGGCCCCAAGGGGCCTATGGTTTGGTCAGTCCCAAAAGCGGACTGACCGCACCTATGCCGCTACGGCTTGTCCGAGGGGGGGAGTAAACCCCCCCCATCGGCCTACGCCTGTCGCCTACGGCCAAACTCACACACAGTTGGTTCCACGGTACGGGATAAATTTCGCGTGTCAATCCGTAAACGGACGGGAGCCTGCATTGCGCCCCTGCGGGGCACAATTCTTAGCAGGCTTCTCAGAAACTTTTCACAATTACGGCCCCCCGCAAGCGGGGACCCCCCGGAATTCTGAAAACTTCCTGCGACGCGTTCCGCGCCCTGTTGACACACGAAATCCACCCCCTTCGCCGCCCGCGCCAACGACGCACTGCGTCGTTGTCACGTTCGCCTCGGCCGTTTGCTAAGCCCCACACGTTCGCTAGCGAACGTGAGTGGCAAAGCAAACGCCGTCCTCCTGTCCCAACTATGCGTGAGATGCGCGCATAGGGAAAGAGGATGAGTATGGGAAAGTTTATAACGATTCTGGTTTGTGGGAGTCGCACGTTCAAGGACGAAGCCTTCATGCGGAACAAGTTGAGCAATGTAATTGCCGACCTCGGCGTTGAGGCAACCGACGTGAAGTTGATCACGGGTGGCGCTGCAGGTGCCGACACGATCGCTGAAAAAATCGGCCGTGGGTGGAAGTGGGAAGTGAGCGTGTTCAAAGCCGACTGGACAGCCGAACCCAAGCGTGCTGGGTACATCAGAAACCAGCGCATGCTTGACGAAGGCAAGCCGAACCTCGTGCTGGCATTTTTCGGGCCCGCTGAAGACGACTCCCGAGGCACTTCCATGATGGTTGACATCGCCCGCAAGGCTGGGGTGCCCGGCTGGTCGTACCGTCCGCACATCACGCCTGACCCGATTCCCTAGTTCGCAGTACGGTATGGGTTCCACCGCTAAAGGGCCCAACCAACCAACTAAGTATCGAGAAAGGATACACCATGCAGTTTGAATTTCAGGCAACCCTTCAGACGGTTGCAAAGCAGTTGTTCGACGCCACCTACGGGGTAGGCGTTCCGTCCAGTGAGCGCGATGGCGCGTTCAAGGCGCTTGGCGAGTTTGAGGCCCTTGCGGAAGCAGGGCACCCAGACGCCGTCTACGTTCTTGCGTGGTACGACCGCCTCATCACCGATTGGGAAGCCGAGGTCGAACGTTACGAACTCGAACTCGCTGACGCAAGTTGGGAGGTGATGTGATGTGGGTTGACCTGCAAGCAACGCTGGTGATTGCAGCGCCGATGTTGTTCGTACTTCTCGCCTTCTTGGTCGAGGAGTGGTTCACTGACTTCACCAGCCCACAGGCAAAGCGCCGCCGCCGCCGCAACCGCCGTATCCGCGCCCGCCGCAAAGCAGCACGCAGAAGCGGTTGGTGAAGTCATGAAGTCGAAGAGAAAGAAAGGAGGTGAGACCATGAGCAAGACGGAATTTGCAAGCGAGGTCGCTCGCGCAGCCGAGGCCGACGAGGAACCAAGGAAATAGGGGGTAACGCCCCTAAACGGTTCAGCAATAAAAAATCCGAAGGTCGTACCCTACCGAGAGGCTTTTTCAAGCCTCTCGGTAGGGTTCAGCGAAGGGTGTCTTGTATAGAGCAAGATTATCCTTTGCAATCAAAATCTGAAGGGAAAGTCCCGGAAGAAAACAAGTTACCGAGAAAGGGTAATATGCCTGAAGGCTACGAGCGTGAACTCGTAAACTCACAAGCGCCCAGTGACGTCATCACTGAATTCGCCACCATCGACGGAGAAACCATGGAGTTCGATTCGGACACCATGACCCGTTGCGAGCGAACCACCTGCGACAACGCGTGGCTCAACGATTCATATGACTATATGAATGTCTTTACGTTGGGCGGCGAACAGCAGTGGTGCGAAGACTGCGCCAACCTGCGATCATGGGTTTGTGACTCATGCTCCAACTGGTTCGACTCGTACTACGAAAGTTCCACCTGCGTTGACGACGAATCCAACGTCTGCTCTGAATGTGACGACAACACGTGGTACTGCGACAACTGCGAAACCAATCACTGGGATAACCACACTTGCGAGCGCGTAGAACAAGAGTTGATGTCCTACAACTTCAAGCCACGTCCAATTCACAAGTTCGCCAGCAATGAGATCTGGAATGGAGCCCAAGGGTACCCCACTCCCACTTACGGCATCGAACTTGAGTCGGAAAACGTAACACACCAGTTGAACGAAGCAATCGCCGCGTTCCGCACGCACTACACGATGGACGACTTCTACCTCAAGTCGGACGGCTCGCTGTCCTACGGCATGGAGATTGTCAGCCACCCTCGGTCGCTTGCGTCGTGGCGGGAAATTGCTCCCGAACTGGCCGTAGCGCTCAAGGAATTGAGCGGTCTCGGTCAGCGCGCTTGGTCGCAAACTCGTGCTGGTTTGCACATCCACGTTGGACGTAAGAACTTCACCACCAGCCACGCGGCTCGTTTCGTGATGTTGTTTGCGCGCAACGCAGAAGACTGGATCCGTCTCGCCAACCGCAAGACCTCGTACGCGTCGTTCAGCGGAATCGAAGGGGCTGCCGTCATGAAGGTCAAAAACCCAACGTGGGCTGCTCACTCCGACGCCGTCAACACTGGCGCCAACGGTGGAACAACGATCGAAATTCGTATCTTCCGTCCATCGCTGTCAGTCGGCCGCGTAATCGGTTCAATTGAGTTGGTCGATGCAGCAATTGCGTACACGCGCAACATGACCGCATACGATGCCATCCGCGGGGCTCTGGCCTACGACGAGTTCAAGAAGTACGTCATGTCGTGCGACAACTGGCCACTGGCCAAGAACATCATGCGTGGCTTGCGCTTCAACATGGAAATTCTCCCGCCCGACAATCGTGGAGACCGCTCATGTGCGTGATGTGCGTAGGAACGACCGCCAATGAACGGCCGACACGCGCTAACCTCGTCGTTAGTTGCATCAACAACCCAGACGGCTTCGGCTGGGGAATCGTGTACGACGCACAAGTCGAAGGAACACCAACCCGTCGACTCATGGCAAGCCACTCGATGACGTCCGAAAGCGCCATCGATTCGTACTTCGCGGCACTCGACCAGTTGGGCGAAGCAGTTGTGGGACACCTGTTCCACGCTCGCATCGCCACACGCGGTGGGGTTCACCTGAAAGGCTGTCACCCATTCTGGGTACCAGAAGGTACGCGTGAGTACGACACCAGTGCGTTGCTTGCACACAACGGAATGCTTGGCTTGAGCATCCCCAAGAACGACCAGCGGGTTGACTCGCAGGTCTTTGCGGAGGATGTGCTGCCAATGTTCGGTGGCGTCGAATCGCTGAACAAGCCGTACGTGTGGGACATCCTCAACGGTTACGTTGAGGGCGAACGCTCCAAGGTGGTAATTCTCAACACCATCTTCGAAGAGTCACCTGTCATCATCTTGGGCGAAAGCCTCGGATCGTGGGACAAGAACACCGGGCTCTGGTGGTCTAACACCTCATGGTGCAGCACTCCTTCGTATCGCACGCCAGCAAACGTGACCTACGGGTCGCGAATGCCAGCACGCGAGAGCACTTGGTCAGACTACGACATGTTTGAGTCAAAGTCAACCATGACCGAAGAAGAGTACGAAGAGTTGTTTGGCGGAATGGCATGCCTTGACACAACCTGCCCCGGCTGGGTTCTCCCAGAAGACGGACAGTTGTGCTTGGAGTGCGGCGTCTGCCAAATGTGCCTCGACACGTGGGATGAGTGTATTTGCGAAGACATTCGCGAATCACTGCCCACGGAAAAGCCATAAGCGGCTCCGGCTGGCATTTCCGATATCAAAAGTACATGGACAAGGTGGCCTTCGTGGTTTGCGCCATTGAAGGCTACCTTGTCTACTCTTTTGTACACAAGTACACAGCATCCATTGTTGGAGTCAACACCACCGATCCAGTTGCCCTGTTCGCAGGCACCTCTATTGGTGGGGCCATGTGGGCCACTTGGGTGAATGCCAAGCGCAAGTAAATAAATTAGGGTGGGAGTAGTCGAAAGACTGCTCTCACCCTAATTTTGTATTGGTGTTGGTCGCGTTTCTCACCGACCCTAAAGGGTCACCTCAAAACACGAATACGTAAGCCGCGGCAAGCGCGGACGCCGGAGGCGAATTATCCTTTGGTACCGCTCCGGCGAATTATCCTTTGGCACCGACCGCAAAATTCCCTCGGAAGAGGGGGCCTTAAACGAGTAAGAACCCACCTCTACCCGAGGGAATTATGCGCTTAGTTGCCGATGTAGCGAATGTAAGTGCGCTGGATCTTCACGCCGTTCTCAACCGTTCGGCGGTAAGCTCGCTCCCACTGCGGACCCTTGAACGGTCCCCATGCTGGGCGGTGAGCCGTGCCCTCGTAGAGCACAAACCACTGGTTGGGGCGAGACTTCCCAGCCTCAACAAAGTACGCTGACTTAGTTGCTGCGTAGCCACCACGCTTTGCTGGTGCTGGCGCTTCCCACTTAATTTCTTCCATGTTACCTCCTTTAAGGTGATACCCACATTAATGCTTAATCCCACAAATTGCAAATCATAAGAACAGATAACGACTATCTTTATTTAAATTTGCATTTAGTGTTGACAAGCACTAGATTTGTACTTGTGGTCGCAAGGCCATTATAACAGTAAAGGAAATGAGAATGACAAACGTTTCGGGCGACGGCTTTTACACGACCTGCAAAGGATCAATTTACAAGCCCAGCAAAAACCCCTTTGGTATCTGCGATTCGTGCTGCGAGTTGCGCACCCTCACCATTGTCTACAACGACATGGGAGACGAAATAAACTATCACTGCGACGATTGCCTGTGATAAACTAAGTTCGCTAGGGGGGTCGAGTCTGACTTCCTCGGTAATGAGCCGACCTGTTCCCTTTCTCCAGGTGCAGCTCCCCCCCTGGCACCCTTTAAGTAAGCCCGTTCCGTTTCTTGCGGTAACGGGCTACTCTTATTTTTGAGGCCTGATTGTATGCCTCAACACACGGCTGGCAAATGACGTGATAAGGGTCCTTGAGCTTAAGGCGGCGATGCTGTGCGTGGCCTCGCTCCGTGCCATGCTCAATCTCTTTGCGATTGGGAGGCTCGTAGCCCAACGAAACAGCCACGATGCGTAATTCCTGATACGACAAACCGCCCCACACTCCCCATGCTTCCCGATGTTCTAAGGCCCAATACAGGCAATCGGTTTTGATGGGGCAGGTAGCGCAAATATCACTAGCCTGTTGTGTGAGGCGGTCGTTGAAGAAGAGGTCTGTCTGCCCTATGCAAAGGGCTCTAGACCAATCCGTCATGGGCTAGAAGTCTTCCTCGGGGGTCGACCACTTCTTGGGTGCGCCCTTAGCGTCCTCGCTGGCGTAGCGAAGATCGGCCCCTGCTCCCTCAACGGTAAGGATTACCTTTGAGACAGTCTTGCCTTCCTTGTTTTCGTAACGGTCTTGGTTCAAGTTGCCGGTGACGATGACACGCTGGCCCTTGCGCAAGTTGTCCGAGATGCCCTGAGCAAGAGTGCCCCAAGCGGTGCAGTCGAAGTAAGAAACGGACTCTTCTTCGCCCTTCTTACGGTTAACCGCAATGCTAAAATTAGCGAGGGCAGTTCCCTTGTTTGTGAACTTCAGGTCCACGTCTGCGACCATGCGGCCGATAAGAGTTGTACTCATTTCATTTCCTTTACAGTGTTTTGCCTTGCGGCTTATTTATTATACCACGTTAGAAGCCTGCTCGCTTAAGCAACCAAGCCATTTCTTCCAGCGTTACGACTGCGTAGCCCAGTCGAGCTGGCTTGTTCCGCCGTTTGATAACAGCGATACCAAGATCCGCCTTCGCATTGGCTCGCTCTCGGGACGCTTCGTCCATGATGCTCGCCAACGTGATGGTCTTTACATTCTTGCACTCAATCACGACCCGAGGGATACCGTTAAGGTCGCCCTTGTCCATCGTGTTGCCTGCGCCGTAGCGTCGCTCGGCATAGGGGAACCCCATGTCGTTAAACACCTTGGCAACGTCACGTTCCCACTGGGAACCCTTTGCCTTTTCAGGCGTCGTCATTCTCGGCGCTCTCAACCATCAAGTCGATGGCCTTCTTGACAGTCTCCTTCGTCACGCCAACCTTGACAAGTGCAGTGAGGAAATCGAGCATCATGGCGTCGACCGTCTCGTCAATTTTCTTCTGGATTTCTTCTGGTGTAGTCATCGTGCAAAGCCTAGCACACGCTTAAAGTCCTTTGGCATAGCAATTGATTCTTCGTGCTCTTGACGCTTCTTTTCTAGGAAAGCCTTGTCAATAACGGGGATTCGAGGTCCAGTGTCCTTCACCACGATTGTCTCACCGTCACGCTGGCGCTGAGCCAGCATCGTGTGGTAGTGCTTGCGGAACTTGATCGGGGAAAAGATAACCGTGCCCCAGAAATCGTGCCCTATGCACCACGTCATCATCTCTTCGACGTTGGGCACCGGCACCTTGTCAATGCGCAACAACTTTTCCATTGCGGAAACGTTCGTGTCGTTCATAACAAAAGGGCGGTGGGAGTTGGCAACAATGCCTTCGTTGAGGCGCTCACAAAGCGTTCGAGCCTGCGCCCATGTCTCTGTCTGCTTGGTTCGTGCCACAGTTCGGGCGTTGACGAACTTCTTCATTTCCTCCACCTCTTCCACGGTGACACGCCCCTCCTGAATTAACAAACACAAAACTTCCTTGTACACGTCAGTCATCGCGCCACATCTTCCACGTCACATAAGTCGCACTCAACTTTAGTTTTTAGGTCGCTAAACTTTAGGTTTTCGGTAGCGTCCAGTACCTTGATTACGTCGCAGGGTGATTGGGTGATGCAGGTGGCGCACACCGGAAACCATTCCGTGTGCGGATGAGGCTGGTGCTTCTCTCGTAGGGCTTGGCGTTCGGCGGGGGTCATTGGTCGTAGGTGTCCATGATGCAGTCGTGCAAGTCCTCAAGGTCGAGCAGATGCTCAGCCGTATCGGAGCCGAACTGCTCGCCACACTTGCCACACATGCTGACAAACTCGTGCTGGTATGACCGGTACTCATCGAGGGCAATGGTCAGGTACGTAATCATGTCCAGCAGGCTGTCCTCGACGCCCTCGTTGCTAAGGCTGCCGCCAGAGGCGGCCCGTTGCAGACGCTTCATTTTGTCGTTGGCTCGCATGACTGCACCGACCCACGAGGGGATGCCGAACTCTTCGGAGCCACGAATGTTGTAGTAGGGGTCATGAGGGCGGCCGTAATCACGAGACTTCTTATCGTGCATGGCCTGCACTTCTTTTAGAATCAGGTTGAATGATGACATGATCAGTCCTTTGGAATTCGCATAGAGGCTATGCAACAAAAAATAATGATTGTACAGCAAATGGCGATTATCACTTGGTCTCCTTCGGGCCAGGTATATGAACAAACGCTGTGTTCAGGCTTTTGTTTTTTGGACAACGGTGCGACACATCGGTCGCAACGGCGTGAACTTTAAGGTTGCATTTTGGGCACTGGAAGTATCGCATACTTTGCTGGCACCTTTCCTCGGTAGGGGATTTGTTGGTTCTCGGGCTTGAACTGCGCACCACAGCCCTTGCAAAACACAAGGGCTGGGTGCGCGGCCGACAGGTTCATGAGCCAGTCGTGCCGGTGGGTCATTCGCCCAGTTCCAACAGGACGCCTGCAATTTCAGCGTCGGTCAGTTCGGACAACTTGCCGATGGAGCGGCCGAGGATTTTCTCTACGGCTGCCTTGCCCTTGATGGGCTCACCGAACTTGACGGCCAAGCGGTCGCGGAGTTGTGCCGTGAGGTCACGAACGCCATCGGCCGGAGTGGCTGCCTTGTACTCGGGGCTGGGCTTCGGGTGCTGCGACTGCTGTACCTTTGGTCGGCTTGCGGCGTTGCCGTCATCGTCATCGTCAGCCACGAGGCCGAGGATGGCCATGTAGGCGTAGCGTCGAGCGTAGGTGACAGCCGAGCCCTGACCCTGCGGGTCCTGCTTGGGCAGGTGCAGGAGCATCGAGTTCTGGATGTACTGACCCGACTTGTGCAGCAGGGTCGTGGTCAAGGTGTCAGCAAGGCTTCCGTCACCGTTCACGTCGAACGAGATGGATTGAGTGACAGCAAGACCGTGCTTCGTCAGGACGGGACTGGCCGAGGCCACCACGTCAGGCAAAGCGGCGTACTTGCTCTTGAAGAAGGGGTTGGTTGACCCCTTCGGGACCGCCGAAAATTCGGCTTGTGCTGCGACGAGGGCTGATGCCAACTCGTTGATTTCGGTACTGCGGTTCATGTTCCTCCTTAGAAACGGTGCTCAATAACGTACCCTAAGACACCGAAGACGGTGGCAAGGGCATTGATGTCTTCGAACGAATCTTCAAACGTTCGCTTTGTTGCGATAAGGACGTTGCCCTTCTCGTTTTCAATGAAGATGTCAAACAAACCATCTTCTGCTTGGACTGGGGTGATCTTAAAGAACACCTTCCCCTTACGGACCCGAAGCACGGGCCAGTCTGTCTGCATCACTGTGCGCTCCCTTCTGCTGCGTTGCTTTGTGTGATGGTGATTGCTGCCCCACCATCGGAAATGCACAGGTCCTTGAAGGCGCAGTAGTCACACTGCCACGCACGTCCGCTAATGGGGTCCAACGATATTTGCATGCCGTTGTCGTCCTGCGCAAATCGAGCAGGCAAATACCCCTGTTCGACTTGGTAGGCGATCTGCTCCATGCGAGCGAGTTCCTCGGACGCAAGGTCGTACCACTCTTCACGAGGCACGTAGTATTCGGCAAGGAAACGGTTGGTCCCCTCGACGCCCATGTTCGCTGCCTTGTTCTTTGACAGCGCCTCAAAAGTGATAGAGCCCATGATGAGCCAGTCGATTTCAATGTCAGGGTTTTCGTTCATGATGCCGATGGCGTTCATGCCAGCCTGAATGATTGCCTTAAGGGCAGGTCCTTCGCCCTCGTTCTGGGTGCCACCACGCATGCGGTTCCAGCCGACCTGCTTGTCAAATGAGTACGTGCCCATGGTCTTGAGTTCATACAAAGCGTGAGTGCCCGAGAAGAACTCGTCAAGCCCCTTCGTCTCAAGCAAGGCGTCGCAAGAACCGGACACGTAACTGCCGACCTGCGATGCCACCTCGAACTGTGCGCTGGGGTACTTGCGGCTGATGCAGTCCTGCAGTGCTTCGTGAATGATGGTACCTAGACCTGTCGCCCATGCACCTGCTTCGTCCATCGGGTTCGAGGGCTTTGCGTCAAACGCGGCGTATCCTTGCTGGCGTCCGCACGAAAACGCTGACGAGTAACGCATGGGCGTTCCTTTCGCCGTGGGCTTTGGTACTGCTGACTTGACGTGCAGCTCTTCAACGAGTGCACTTGTAATAATTGGTTTGTCTGCTTTAAACACACTAACTCCTTTTTGTAGGTTATTGATTGTACTGCTTGGACACGGTGCCTGTCAAACCGGCTTGGCGCTCAATTTCTTCGAGCAGGGCGCCGCATTCTTTGCCGAGTTGCCAGTCTTCGTGCTTTACTTCGATAAATGCCAGCGCAACAACCATCGTCACGTACTGGTCTGCGGTCAGTTCAAGACTAAACATTTTCAGCCTGTCCGCCGCTGTTCTTCATGCGCTTCTTGTAGCGACGGCGATCAAGATTGGTCGTCCCTCCATAGATGCCAACCGTGATGTTGTTTTCAATGGCGTAATCAAGGCATTCCTGTCGAACAGGGCATGCGTTGCAATACGTTAGGGCTAACCGCTTGCGGCTACCAGCCAAAGTGTCGGTGTCGTCCGGCATAAAAATGGCGGTGTCGACCCCACGGCACTGGGCTTTCTTCTTCCAGTTTGTGTATGTCATGACGGCCACAATACAGGTGGCTTGTGACATTGTCAAATCGAGACGTTGTATTTTTTTTTCATGAAGGTTTCTAAGCGCATTCCTTCATAACGGCGACACAAATAATCAAGAGAGATAAACATTGGACAGTACGCGCCACCTTCGACTTCGTGCTTAACGACGATGCCTCGGAAGTGGGCGTTTCCCTGCGGCCCCTTGTAATCCTCATCGTGTAGATAGCACGCTCCCGCAACCAATCCGTGTTGCGACTTGCCTGCGACAAAGCGTAAAGAGTACCCGAGCGTCTGCTGGTGGCCCATCGAGAACGAGTGCCCAATGGTCTTGAGTCGCGAGTCAATGGTTCCTCCAAAAGGCTTGCCCGTCATGGGGTTATAAAAGTAGTGCGAATAGGCCACGCCGTCGAGCCAAAGAATGTCGAGGAAGGGTACAGGGCGCCAGCCCAACTCCACGTCATTGAACTGGAAATCGCCCACCACGCCTTCCAACTGGGCGTCGGCAGACACGGCACGGTTGATGCGGTCCTCGTGGTTGCCTCGCAAGATGTAGCGTTCGGGGTGCCAGCCTGCGTGCTTGGTTTGCTTGCGTACTTTGTTGAGGTCGATCAAAGGTTGATTCAACACAACAAATGCGTCGTTGCCTGCCTTGATGTCCTCAAGAAAGCGTCGGCCCTCCATGGCCTTCTTCCCCTTGTCGTAAAGCGAAAGCGAAGGCATGTCCCAGTGGTCACCAAGGTGGATAATCTTGATGGGTTGGTCGCGGAAATGGTCGACAATGTACTGACCGATCCAGAGAAGATGGTCGGTCGGCGCACCAGGCTTGGCCTGCGTGTCGGGGATTACGACATGAACGGTTGGCTTAGGAAGCAAGGCAAGACCTCCTTGGTCCTGCTTAGCCTATCACACGCTAGTGCAAACCTGTGCAATTTCCGCAGGCGTGCAGGTATAAACGTCGTTCAACCGCATAAGAGGCTCGTACCCAGCAAACCACAAAGCGGCGGCAGCAAGGCCAGAGCAAATCCATGTGCTGCCATGCCGAAGACAGATAGCATTTGGCAACCACATGTCAAATGCGCATGAGAAAATGGACAGCCACGAGTACTTGTCCCCCACCTGGGCGCGAGCAAACGTCAGCAATTTCATGCGGTCGGCCTGAATGGGAAGCGGAATGACCTCGTATCGGCCACCTGGGGCCACCGAGGACAATGTCTTGTCGTTCGTTACGCCTTTGGCTTCGGCTTGAATAACATACCATTGGCCATCCACTTGTCGGTCAAGAATCGCAATGTGGTTCCATTTTGAGAACCGACTGTCTTGGAGGCGACGTTCAGCGACCCGAATGGCACGTCCGAGTATTCCTGTCGAGTGACAAAGTACCAAATCACCGGGCTTCATCTCCATCTCCTTCGTGGTAGGCCTCTAGGTCTTCTTCGACCTTAGCAATCAGGTCCTTGAGTTCGGCAAATTGGTGCGTCTCCATGGCAAGGATTTTGCGGATGACCTTGGCGTCGGCCTTGGTCTGCTGGTACATGGCAATGCCCACGACCAGTTCAATCAGAACCGCCATGTACGAAGCCGTGTAGTTCCACCACTCCAGTACACCCGCCGTGTTGATGCCCCAGCAAACCACCGTAGCAAGCGTCACGGCGCCCACAAACTCCCAGCGACGAATCGCGTTCTGTGCTGTCCAAGAGAGGTGTTCCCCTAACGTGATGTTCTCACCCGTAATCGGGTGCTTCCAACGCTTCATTACAATCCTTCGTGTGCGCCTAGGTGTCGGGCAAGTTCCAGTTTTACTTCGTCAATGTTGCGCTCAATGCGGTCAATGGCATCACGCATAGATGAGCCGTGATTGGGTCGCAGCTCTGCCTGTAGTTCGTGCAGGCGTTCTGTGACCGATCGGGCAAGGGCATTGTGGACTACACGCCAGACACCGACGACTGCGCCTGCCACCACAACGACTGCTTCGGTGATGTACCAGAAGTTCGCTGAGGTGAATACCGACGCCATCATGACTGCGGAAGGCGTGGCGTGCCTTGGGTGTTGAAGCGAAGGTAACGCTGGGGCTGGCGTCCGTCCTGCGAGACACGAACGAACGAAGGGTCGCCCTGCTGTCCCATGCTGACGGTCAGTGGGTCTGGGCCTGCCTCCACGACAAGGGCCGTGTGCCAGCCCACGCCGGGGCCGTAGACGATGGCGTCACCGGGCTGAACCTGAGCGAGCGGAATCTCGGTGCCGGTCGACAACTCGGTGCCGGTGTAGCCTTCGTGCGTAGCAAAGCCTGCCTTGTTGGTGGGGTCAGTGGCGCAGCCAGCAACCCAGTAGCACCACGTCACGAACATGGAGCAGTCCATGAACAGGGGGAACTTCGGCGGGTACACGCCAATGGCTTCGGCGCGGTTGCCTGCCTCTGAATAGTTGAAGTGCTGCTTATTCGCCACGGCCCATTTAGCCCAGGCAACGATTGCATTACGGGTATCTGTCATGTTTTTCCTTTAGGTTGATGGTTTGGTGTATGAGTAAGGTCCAAGGGTCTTGATGTCGACAACAATGTCGCCTTCGTACCCGTTTTCGTAGTTGTCTCGACGCTTGTGGGGAATCCAGTCCAGCGACTCAATGACTGAGATGCTTGCGCTGAGTGGCCCTTCTTGGTAAATCACAATGTTCTGTGCTTGGCGTAGCGACTCTAGCCAATAGAAATTGTCGTAGGGGTCCATGTAAACTTCTTGCCCATCAACAACGTCGACCGAGAAAAGTTGCAAGACAACGCTTATCTGCGTACCAGACACCACGTTCGGGAACGCCTTGAGTGTCCAGCGGTACATGACCGGCGAGGTGTCGTTGGTGGTGGTATGCGTACCGGCGCTCAGCGTCATCACCACTTGGAACTGCGATGACTTCGGGTTGGAGACACTGCCCACCGTAGGCATTGGGTATTCCTTGGTGGCCGTACCAATGGCGGTCGGTGAAGTGAAGGATGAGATGGGTAGCGTCAGGGCAAACGAGTCCAGCGGTTCGCAGATGACGTTGGCCTGAATACTTGACCCGTAGTTGGTCGAGCCACCGTACTCAAAATAGACCGGCGCCTTCTGGTCAGGGATGCCGTAGTCAAAGATTGACGTAGTAAGCGTTCCGCTCGAAACATACTTGGTTGCGCTGATTACACCATTGACGTTCTTGGCGTAGGGCTGGTAGACGCCGAGGCCGCCGACTGCGATGAGTGGCAAGTTTGTTGATGGATTCCACGCCAAAGAATTGACGGTGCCCTGGCCAGTGACCATAAGGTCGGAGGTGTAGACCGGTGCCAGTTCGTCTTGGTTGATGAACGTGGAGAGGTCTAACTTGCCAAGACCGGTGCTGCTGGTGTCGTAGTTGTTCCAAGCGAACCAAACGAAGCGACCGTCACCAATGATTGCCGTGACCGGCGAGGTGAGCGGCTGCAAGATGTTAGGAATCAACGGACCACTCTTGAGGTCGCCCGTTGCCGTAGCGGTGGGGTCGTACACACTCAACGTCTGCGCCATGCGGATGCCGCGGTTGGTGCCAATGAAGATGAAGTTGAGGTAGGATTGAATTGCCGTGGGGTATTCGTCTGGCGACATTGGAAGTGCCTGAACCGGGGAAACCAACTGGAACGGCTGAGCCACTGTCGACGTTGATACCGTAGCCACGTTTGAGGGTGATGTGGTGCTGGAGCCAAGCAGGTCGGAGCGGTAGATGCACCCGTTGCCGTTGGTCGTGGTGCCGCTCACCGTGTGACTGGAGTAGCCAGCAAAGTACACTTGTGTCTCTCCGCCTACTGCGTCAGACCACACCCAACTGGGGTCAGGGTGACTAAACAACAGGTCGCTCACAGAATTGTTACCCATGCTTCCGCCGACCGCAAAAGTGCCGTAGGTTGATGGAGTCAGCGTTAGGCCGTTGTTATCGACAATGGTGATTTCATTGCCGCTGATTGCGCCAATAGTCCATGTGTTGTTGAACAGACTGCTGGTGGACTTGGCAATAAGGCTTGTAAACCCAGTGGTTGATGCAAGGCTTTTTGTGACCCAAGAGAACGTATTACCACTACCACCTACAGCCGACACGGTTACTGTCTCGGCCTTGTAGGTGCCGGAGAAGTTCATCTCAACGGTGATGGTGTTGCCAACTTGAAAACCGCAGTACGTTCCACTGGTGCAGGTAGCGGTAAGCGTGGTTCCGGACAATGAAAGGCTGGTGGCCTGCGCCTGCGCCTGCGTATCAGCAATGGTGATGCTTTGACCTACGACAAATTCAGTGGAAGGATTAGTCATATAGACAAACGTTCCCGATGAACCGTGACCACCGGAGCCGTTGGCAATCTGACCAATGTTTTCCGCAGTGACGGTAACGCTGAATCCAGAGCCGTAGATGGGTGCGGTGGTTGCCGAGCGGGGCTGGAAAGCATACAGTTGGTTCGAGGTTGAGCCGTAGCCACCAGCAATCAACTGGTCGTTGGCCCACGCCACCATGCCGTAAGAGCCGGAAGCAAACAACTGGAACGAACTAACACCAGGCTGGGCGAACCAGATACCCGTGTCCGTTGCCAGCCAAACGTAGGTAGGAGATGCGGCCATGTCGTGCATAACCGTTGGTGCGGTGCCGCCGTAGGTTGTTCCAAACGAGATAGGGAGCACACCTGATTGCGTCCACGCCGTGCCGATGGAGGTATTGCCGTTGAAGTAATACACCGACACCGTGCCGCCAGAACTTCCACCCATAACGACATAGCCGTTGCAAGTTACAACCTGAACATTGGACGCGGTGCTAGCCAGAACCTTGTAGGTGTCCGGCAGGAGCGTGGCCTGCGCGGGGTAACTGAAAACGTCGATGCCCTTGCTTGCATAGAAGCGCATGTCGCTATCACCGTCACGGTGGTCAAGGTATTGCTGGCCCGCACCCATTGACCACTCGCGCTGCTCTCGACGCCACAGACCCTCAGTGTTGACCGTGCCTTCACCCATCACGTTCGTCATCTGGACTGCTTCACGCTGGGCAGGAATAGAGCGGTGACGGAAAGCCTCACGTCGATACGGCTCAAACGAGGTGTCTACTGGGAACGTGCGCGTCTGCGGTGCATACGTTCCGGTGCCGTCTGGGTAGGGAACGCCAGAGGTGTCCGTGATGGAAATGCTGTATCCCTGTAGGCCCGCAAGCCCTGTGGTCGGCGTGTAGTTGATGGTCATTAGAGTGGGCTGACCCTCGTGTACTGACGCTGGAGTCGGTCGGCTTCTTCAGAAATGCGCTGGGCGCGACGCATGATAAGTGCATTGACTGATCCAGCCACGGCACCTGGAGCAACTTCCTGAGCCTTACGCGGGTCAGGCTGTGACTCCATGAAGTTACGGCTGATTTCTCGTGGAATGGTCAAGTCAATCTCGGCACCTAGGGCCGGCAGGTCGAGCATCGTCGGCACCATGTTGGGAATGGTTGTCGGCGTTGCGGCTTGAAGCGTGATGCCGGTAGCCGTCACCGAGGCGGGCTGGGTCATGTAGAATGTCGTACCGCTCGATGAGGGAATCGAGTAGATAGTGGCGTTGTTCGGGATGTAAGTATTCACGCCCGTGCTGTCGGCTACTGGCATACCTGGGCTCAACTCAGCAACCGTGGTTGCCGACACGTTCGACACCAACGTGCTACCAGCCGTGACGTTACCGGTGAAGGTGTAGGCCACCGTGTTCTCGTAGCCGTTGTAGGGTGGCGCCTCGTCGTTGGTGCCAGGCGTGTTGATGAACGAGTCCGTGGTGTCGACCATCTTGATGAACGGAGCCGAGTAGGTCACGTAGATCGGCAAGCCTGGCCATCCCGATTCGTACAGAACCAAGCCGAGACCCGAGGGGAACGATGGGTCGGTGTTGCCTGAGTTCCAACGAATGACCTTCCAGCGGCGAATCGGTGGGAACGTACGGTAGGGCGGTGCGATGCGGTAACGAACCTCAAGGATGTCGGTGAAGTTGGCGGGCAGGGCGCCAAGGTCGTAACCGGCGAACACGGGGTTGTACGTCAGTTCGGCCACACCCACACGGAACAAGCCGTTGGTCGGAGACGAAAGCGAACGCAAGTCATCGTTGATGGCCACACCAATGTCGTAGCGCGAGTAGCGAGGATTGATGTAGGTAACGGTGTTGTTGTTGTGCGAGTTCGCGGTTGAACCCATGTAGCCACGCTCGACGGTGGCAATGCCGGTTCCAGACACCCAAGACAGGACCAGCATCAGTTCGAGGTCGATGGCAAGGATAACGCCAGGCTGGATACCGCTCGTCTGCGAACCGGTAAGCAGAACCGTGCTGTCGGTTGGCAGGATGGCAACGCCGCTTCCGGAACTACTGGCCAGGACCGTACGCTCACGGATACCGCCCATGGTGCGACGGTACACCTTTTCAATCATGTCGCCAAACGTTGCGCCCGTTGTCGACGTACTGGCTGAACCGCCTACTGTAATGATGGATGGCATGAGTTTCCTTTACCTGTTAGTTCATCGCTAGAAGCATGTTGCCGCCAGCAGTGGCAGCAGCGGGGATGATAAATCCGTAGACCGTACCGACTCCGTAGCCACTGGCTGATGCAGGGCTGACGTATGTTGCGCTGCTTCCTGATGATGAGGCAATCTGATAGTTAATAAAAGGAGCGCGAGAGTTCACAATGGATGACCCAATAAACGTGTCTGAAGCGCCAGCCCAGGTTCCGGTCGGCGTTGTCGACGCCCAGGTATAGGCTTCACCAACCGCCAACAGCAATTCGCCGGATGACCATGAAAGACCCGTTGCCGTAACCGTTGAACCAAATGTCGTGTTCGTCAATGGACCGAAGGCTGCGGTTGGAACAAATGACTTTGAGCAGCCGGAGAACATGGCAATTGAGTAACTACCCGCAGTGGTCGAAGGGTTGCTGCTCAGCGTCACCGCGCTCGACAGATAGCCTGCTCCAGCATTGACGCCAATGGCAAACCAGTTACCCTGAGCGGCGCCACCAGAGTTGGTACCAAAGGTATACCACGTTGCGCCAGCACCGCTTGCGGTTACAGTGGTCCAGTTTGCGTTACCCGAACCAAGTGCAATGACGATGAGGTCGCCATCCACAGAGATGCGTGGCAAAGAAATAGACGTGGTAATTCCACCGTTGTTGGTACCGTAAGCCCCGGTGATAGCCATTACGCCACCGCCACACAACGCCACTTAGATGTGGCACCGTTGTAGATAAAGCCAATGGTAAGCGGAAGCGTTGTTGAACCGTTGGACGAAGTCGGCACGGAAACAGTCGAGTTTTCTGTGTTGTTGAAAGACAACGTCACGGAAGAGGCGGAGTAGTCATAGAAGCGAACGATTGATTGCATGCCATCAACAGCACTTGTGGTCGACATGGTAATCGTTACAGACAAAGCGGCGTTGTTCGTTACCTTGGTTGAGGTGTACGATGATGGCGTGACAGTGGCCGCCTGCGAAGAAACAGTTACCGAGCCAACGCTGGGGGCCAGCACGTTTGACGTGACGCTGGTGGCCGTAGCAACACCAAGAGTAGGCGTGGTGAGCGTGGGGCTGGTGGCGAACACTGACGCGCCGCTTCCTGTGATGCCGTTGAAGGGGCCGACGAGGGTGTACCAGATGCCGTTGAAGTATTGCAGAACGTAGTCGGTGTAGAGGTAAGGGAGGCTGAAC
>Ga0164296_1000650_pt1 | contig 40167 bp, 14 predicted proteins | sample GEODES057metaG_FD_113533 | JGI IMG/M metagenome (GOLD analysis project Ga0164296, IMG submission 113533) | Dystrophic lake water microbial communities from Trout Bog Lake, Wisconsin, USA - GEODES057 metaG | ecosystem: Environmental > Aquatic > Freshwater > Lake | place: USA: Trout Bog Lake...
TATTAAGCACCAACATTGGAGTCCTCTCGAAATGGTGTCCGCCTGCATCGAGATTACTACTACAAGAGATATCGCAAGACAAATCCTTAGACATAGAAGCTTCAGTTTTCAAGAGTTCAGCCAACGTTATGCTGACCCAACAAAGGATCTCAACTTTGTATTTAGAGATGCTCGCCGGCAAGATACCAAAAATAGACAAAACAGTATAGAACTTGATATTCAAAATAACGATGCAGATCGATTCCTTGCTTATCAATGGGAACGTATGCAAGATCTTGTTATTAAACAAAGTCGTCAAGCATACGAATGGGCTGTAGAAAATGGTATTGCTAAAGAACAAGCTCGTGCTGTGTTACCAGAAGGACTTATTGAAAGTCGATTATATATGAATGGCACACTACGTAGCTGGATACATTTTATCGAACTACGTAGTGCAAATGGTACACAAAAAGAGCATCAGGAAGTTGCAATAGCTTGTGCAAAAGTTATTGCTGAAATCTTTCCAATGACTACTTCTCTAGTTTAGTCTCTACTGTAGTAATTTTGCTACCCGCTGCGTTCAATTTACTCTTAAATAAGTTAATTACCGTAATATTGTTTATGCACTAATGCACCAGATTCAGGTGTTATAGTAAATACCGTTGTTGGAGAAGATTCTGTTGAGCCGTTTGATGCTGTAAATCTAACATATACAGTTTGCGGAATAGTCGACCATGAACTGAATGAAAAAGAGCTAGTACCTGAAGTTGTTGCCGGCGACCCGGGCGATTGCCAAGTTACATTATCCCAACTAGTATAAACATTAACTACGGTTGCGTTTGTTGTGCTATACGACCAAGTAACAGTTGGGTTTGTAGTATTATTAACATAGGCAACGGTATTACTTGGTTGATAATAATCTGGATTATAATTGCCATATTGCCCGCGGCCAGTAGTTGATTGTCCTGATATACTCATAGTCGGGTATGATATTGTTGGAGAAGTAGAAAATACTGTATACCCAACATTTTGAATATCCGATCCAGCAGAGTTAGTAGCTGTTACTGTTATTGTGTCTGTAGTAATCCCGCTTCCTGCGGTGCACGATACAGTATGAATTGTCCCGCCTCCTGTAACATTCGAATAATTAGTAGAAGACGGTGATCCTCCACTATCAACTGATACATTAACTGTACTATTTGATCCGGCAAGTGTATAGCTAAGAGTAAATGTAGATCCAGGCGCACCAGATGTTGGGCTTACACTAATAGCAGTTATGCTTGGAGCAGTGACTGGAGTTTGAGTTGTATAGCTTGCGGATATTTGTTGATAAAAACTACTAGTATACGGATTTCCGTTACCGTCATTTATATAAAATGTAGCTGTGTAACTATAAGTACTCGGTATGGTAGCAGCTCCATGATATCCACTTGTGCCAACACCAACTTCAAAACTTAATGTACCTCCGGAACCGATAGTAAAATTATGACTGTTGCCATCATATGACGGATTATAACGGATATCTCCTACTGAATAAATGTTAACAGTATGGCCAGGTGCACCAGTAAAATTCATTGTTATAGGATCGTTTCCTTGTGGAGTAGTATTACTAAATGTAAAACTGTTTGTAGCATTAGTTACCGTAACTGTAGTTCCTTGTTCGGTAATAGCAGTTGCACCGTACCAAACGCCGTTATACCATCCGTTTGCAGCTGTTTGCGGGCTGTACGGTAGTGCAATCGCAGCTACTACAATTGCATAAGTTCCGTTAGATTCATATGCTACTGGACCTAATCCAACAGCATTAATTGTTCCGCTACTAATTGCTAATGAATAAGCAAGAGGTTGACTGTTATAGGTAAGATCTGTGCCGCCTCCACTCCAATGACTTGTTAATCCTAATGTTGTTTCACCCGCATGATTGACAAGATATGCAGCTGTGTTTATTGTAGGTACTGACACTGAAGCAGTAAGATTTATAGCATCGCTGTAAGTAGTCCCTGAAAATCTATAAAGATTTGTCTGAGATATTGAAAGTGCACTTAAGGTTGGTGCCGGATATGCGTTAACTGTCCAAGTACCAGTTTGTGCCGTGCTAGAGCCACCTGCTGCTACTGGGCTGGTTTGTCCATAATTATATTTTTGAGCATATGTAAATTGCACTGTCATTGTATATGGAACAGTCCCTCCAGTTATATAATTAGTCGTTGTTGAATAAGTTCCATTGCTGGCAAAAACGTTGTTATCGGTATGTGGAGTAAATCCTCCTGGATTAATGTTTGTTCCTGATATCACTATATTATAATAAGTAGGAAGAGCTGAACTTCCAGGCCCACCAGTGATAGAAATTGGAAACGATGCGTTCATGCCAACTGTGGTAGGTCCAGAGATGCTGCACGAGTAAACCGGATTGTTCAACCCAGTTACACTAGCTGTGCCGTTACCATACCCAGGAACATTAACTGGTGTCACTGTTGCAGTCACACTGCCACTTGTATACCCAGGCATAAGAAATAATTCAATCGTCTGTGGCTCTGTGGGTAGTGCAGTATATCCAGTTATTGTATAAGTACTTCCTGATAATGATGTATTACCATAATACGATGTTGAATTATAACTTCCGCTTCCAAATGATCCAGCAGTAACGTTTCCAGATAAACCTCCTGTATAAAAAGAAGCGCCGTTGCTAGCTGATGCTGTTAAATTATATTGATAGCCGGCTTGTGCTGTAACTGTAATTTGTACACTTTGAAAACCATTCAAATCACCATTTGTTCCCGGAGTCGATGCCGAAATGGATATCGGAGTTGGTGTTGCTGGATTAACCGTAATAGTAGGACCAGCAGTTGTATATCCCAAAGTACCGGTAGAATTATAAAGTAAGTACGCAACTTTGAATGCGTGTGTTGCAGTACTAGGTACATTAATTGTAAATGTACAATTACCGCTACTATTTGTAGTTAACCCTGATATAGTTACAACACTTCCACTACCTGCCGAAATGCTAGGAGTGCCAGATCCAACAGTAACTGTGCCAGCTGTTATTTCTGCAACTACGTCACTAGCCGATGTGTCAAATCCAGTTCCCGATTCAGTAGCAAGCCATACTTGATATGCTCTATTTTGAACTCCGACAAAACTAATAGTATATTGCTGTGCTACTCCTAAATACGAACTAGTAGGACTCGCCGATATTGAGTAACTAGGTGCAGCAACTATTGTTAGTGTACAACTACTAGATGCAGGAGTACCTTCAACGTTATATTGATTTAACGGTTTTATAATCAATGTTCCCGAAACTGGGCTTACTCCAGAAAAAGAAATATACGATTGATAATTACCGCCGCCAAGCGATGTTACACTAGTTGCTTTGACAATAAATGTAGTGTTTACATAAACATTAACATAATCACTAGTTCCCATATTCATAGGATTGTTCCAAGCAATAGTTATACTGTCAACTCCATCGTTAATTACTGTAGCACTCGTAACAGCAGATCCGTTAAAGATTACCGAAGTAACAGTACAAGATGGTAATACTGAATTAACTGTAACAATAGCTTGACTTTGATTGTTACCTGTAGTGATGGCAGAATTTGTACCTGTTGCTGTAATTGTATAGGATCCTGCCGACACAGGTGCTGTAAATGTTGCTGATCCATTTAGCGCTGCACTGCCTGTTTGAGTAACTGGTAATCCTGTTAATCCGTTATTATTTGCAAACGATAACGAAGTAACATTTAACATATTAGTAGTGCCAGTATTATTCCACGCAATAGTAACACCAGTTTGCCCGGCTTGTACTGTAGTAGAAGCGTTGCTTGTACTAGATGATACACCATTCACACTAAACACAACTTGAGGCTGTCCAGCTTGTCCCATTGTGTATGTTGCATTTGTCCCACTCAATGAAACTGTATAATTTCCAGTATCATTGGCAGTATACTGAGTTGAATTTATTCCACTGATCCCAGGATATTGTGTACTAATAGTTCCGCCGGCTCCACCAGTAGCACCAGTTAATACTAAAGGATTAGGTGAAACAGTACCAGTTGCACTGCCGGAAGTAAATGTTACTTGAAAACTACCGCTATTAACACCACTAATACTACTCGTATAAGGTACAGATAGTATTACATTTCCTCCAGTGGCTGTACCTGTAGGACAGTCAAGTGATGCTGTTAGAATTGCGCCAGTTGTATTTTGATATGTACCAGTGTTCGGACTAAATCCCAAAGTTAATTTACTTGGAATTCGTGTGATAGTTATAGGTATAGAAATAGTATAAGTATTGCTACCAATAGAAGTGGCCGCTGTAGTGCTTCCTCCATTTAACGTATATATTCCTGCAAATGTTGCAGGTACAGTAAATGAAATAACTATATTACCAGTTGCACTATTGGCAGATGTAGATGTTATTGATGCACTATAAGCAAAACCATCATTTCCACCATTAACAATTGTAGCTAATGGATTTCCTGTTCCTAAAGTTCCTGTTATTGATCCAGGAAATGCAACTGCGGTTATTGTAGTTGATGACACTCCATCCGATGCTGTTGCCAAAATACTTATTCCAACAGTTGGAAGCGACGATCCTTGTAATAAATTTGCAAATGTAACAGTTTTTCCGTCTGAGTTTAGTCCTGAGGTAGCAATTGCCAATGTAATAGTTGGCTGAGAACTCATTGTGTAAGTCGATATCGATGACCCACCACTATTATAAGTTATTGGTTTCGCTGGAGAACTAGGAGTATATGTCTGAGGACTCCATGTAATCGATCCGCCTGTAGTAGCACTTGCACCACTAGGAGTCACACTACCTGTAGTCGATCCAGAATTAATTGTTATATTATAATTGCCGCTTGTTATTCCAGTAATTGTACTGGTATAAGCCACTGGAATCGTAGTACTCTGGACTGCTGCTGTATTCAATGTTGCAGACAATGTAAACATTGGATTCGATTCATAATGTGTGTTCGGTGAAGTTAATGCAAGTGTATAGCTTGTTGGATATGCTAATACTTGTATCAATGCCATTGTAAGTACAATAGCTGTTCCGCTAACACTATCTGATAAGATTTGTATTTGCAAATTAGTGCTACTAGTAAATGCTGTAGCAGAAGTATTAACTGTAAAAGTTTGCGATCCTGCAACACCAACTGTACCCATGGACAACGAACCACTTACTATACTGTCTGTAGTATCTCCAGCTGTAAGTGGATTACTTACTCCTGTTTGAGCTACTCTCCAATATAAAGTTGAATATGTATTAAATGGTGATATTGGAGTGCTTAGTGTAAATGTTAACGATGCACCTTGTATAACTGAAGGGTTTGCACCGCCGGTGCCTCCGACAACACTACCAGGTTGTAAAACAGAATATATAGTATTTCCGCCACTTACTATGGTATATTGATAAGCATTATTAACAGGAGTACCGCCAGAAAAATTAACAGAAGTAGTTGTCGGGCCGCTGATAGTTGTAGCAAACGTACCAGCAGGTGCATATGAATATGCTGTAACTACTGTATTACCATCGATATTATCTAATAAAATATTATCTTCAAAATTCAAAACAATTGTCAATGTATATGTGCTAGAATTGTAAGATGCCTGCACTTGATAAGCATTTACAAGATATGTAGTAGAATTAACTGAAAATAATTGCACTAAACTGCCGCCAGTAATAGTAGCAAGATTAGCATGATTAATTACAATAGGATTTTGTGAAAATAAATTTTGCCAGTCAATATCTTTTGGTGTTGCCCCGCTATTAGTAGAAACTACTGTAATTTTTCCGCCGCCATTAAAAAAGTAATTAGCAGCTAGCGCATTTGCAAAAGTAGCAGTTATAGTTGCTGTAAGCGTATTATTCCAAGGTGTAGATCTAGTAGCACTGTTTAAGGATGTTTGAGCTCCTAACTGAGAATTGGCAATATTATATTTGTTTGTAGTAATTAAATTAATCATGTAGGCATATTGCCCACGAATATTATCAGTAATAATAGTTCCAGACGCTGGTTTTACTAAATTAGTACCGCTATACGAACCATTTACTTCTGCTGTTTGTCCTAGTGTATTTCCAGTTTGATGATAATAACAAGTAGCAATGTCTGTCCATAATCCGTCCCATTCGTTATGAGAGATTGTTTCGGTGCCACTACCAGTAACTTGTGCGTCATACTGTGATAGTTGTTGCCCATATCCAGTCGATGCTGACCCTAATACCGCAGTTACCGCAGTTACAAAGGTATCAAAATCACTGGCAGGTATTAGTTGGCCAACTTCTGAAGTCATGTTATATCCTTATTACCAATTTTTATTATAGAATTACACATTCTACTAATTTAACATCTGGTTGATCATTTGATTCTAAAGCAATTGCAAATACGTCCGAGTTAGGACTATACGCTACTTGTGCTGTACCATTTGATCCAGCAACTAAACGCTGTCCTTTTAATATAGGTCCGGTTACTTTTACAGGTACACGACCTTTCAAAGCAATGAAAGTTCCGCCTTCTAATTCTGAATTCATCATATAAGCAGGATTAGCAGATACTGCTCCTAACGCTCTATCACCTATTGTGCATGCTGTTACTTCTTGCGCTCCGCCAACTGATACTACTGTACCTACATCATAGTCGGCATCTGCAAGATATTTTTCTGCTAAGTCCGCATATTCTGCACTAGTTGCCGTACCATAAAATTTTCCAGTCATTGTAAGATTACCAAGACCGCCTGAATTACTAAAATAACCACTATAAACACCACCGTTAGCAACATTTATATTGCCGCTACCAGTTGATGCTTGATAAAATCCTGTGCCACTATCACCAATAAAACTAAAGCTAGGTGATGATGCAGCTCCAATACTAGCGCTATAAGTAGCTGCTTGCATAATATTAGTTGAAACATTTACTAAAATTGATCCAGAACTTAACCCGCCTGGACTACCTGTAGCTGAACTAATTACATTAACAGCTGAAGTAGAACCAGACCCGCTAAATGATCCTTGGAATGTATTTGCATATACTGTAGCAAATGGGTGAGAAGAAGTACCAATTGTACCAGTTCCCGCAGCACCGACATTTAAGAAACTAGTAGCAGCAATTGCGCCACTTGAATCTCTTATTGCAACTGTACTTGCTGTTGCAGATTCTGATCCTGAAATGTATGTGCTTGTTGCTGGATCAAGTAAATGATTTGCATTTGTTGCAATACCATTCATTTGTGTAACGTTTATGTTACCGGATGAATCTCTAGCAACTATAGTAGAAGATGATGGTGTATTTGCTACACTTGCACCAAGAAATACACCATTTGCATTTAATGTAGTTGCTTGTGTTGCAGTACCTACAAATGAATTGGCATAAACCATGTTCCAATATAATGGACCGCCTGATGGGCCTGCTGTTTGTGAACCTAAATTACTTACTCCATTTACACCAGGCAATACATCATAATTTAATAATTGCATCGGTGTTACTGTACTTCCGTTACTTAATGTAGTTTGAAATACTGTAGGTAGGGCAGGTTGTGAATTTAAGAATGTAGGAGTACTTGCACCAACATTTGATACTGTTAATTTTGCGGGACTTCCAACTGTATATCCTGCATCACTAAAATTAACTTGACTAGAAAAACTAGCATTAGTAGTTTGAATATAATCAGCAGCCGGTAACCCACCTAATCTATCTGAATTAGTTGCTGTACCATAAAACCGGTCTTGAGATTGAGTCTGTCCAGGCTGAGCTGAATTGTTTGTGTAACGTAAGTTAATACCAGGGTTAATTACAGTAAAACCCGTATATGTACTGTCTGCACTTCCACCTAACGTAAACACTGGGTCACTACTAATAATCGAAACTGTTTCGCCGTTAACTTGTGTTTGTATTACTGTATGTGAAACGTTTGTGTTATCTAATACAGTTGACGGAACAATTTGGGTTGATGCCGCTGTTGGGCTTCCGCCTATCAATGTAGAACTTGTTCCATTCCATGCATATAATTGATTATTACCAGTATCCCACCATAAATCGCCTATTGCTAAATTTAGTGGACTAACGTTAGTTGACGTTGTTGTAGAACTACCAACTGTGTGCCAAGAGTTATTTGTATCATAAAATTTTAATTTATTATGAGTAGTATCGTACCAAATTTGTCCAGTTAACGGGCCGCTTGGTTGTGTTGCGCTGGCAAAATTTTGTGTTAAGTATACAAAATTTTCATTTAATGCTTGTCCGTAACCAGCATAACTTTTTCCAATTAATGTAATGTCATACTGGGTGTTAATTGTTCCATCGGCCACTGTTGCTAATGTTGTTTGTCCATTGTATGTGCTAATTGTATATGACATCCCGTTTATTCCTTATTTTTATATTTATCTTAATTTATAGCTTAATAATGTAGTAGAGTGTACCACCGGTAACAACCTGATTTTGCGCTGTTAAATTAGGTGTTCCATTTGTTCCATCGCATAATTGCCATCCACTAGGAATATTATTTGTTGTTCCAAACCATTGAGATATTAACCCAGACGGTACATATGACAAACTGGTCGTAGTATCCATGTTAACATTTGACGACCCATCGACAGATATCGTTCCAGTAACTGCACCAGTTAGTGTAATAGTTATCGGTACGGCCCATTTAGTTGAGCTTCCTGCATTTCCAGTAGAGTTTCCAACTAAATTTCCAGTAAATGTATTTGCATTTATATTTGCACTAGAATCCCTGATTACCACTGTACTTGCAGTAGCGGCGGTAGTTGGAAAGTATTGTAATCCGCCTATGTTAATAGTGTTTGCCTGTGTAGCAATACCAGTAAATATATTAGCATATACATTATACCAAGGGCTAAGAGCACTACCTAATGTACTTGTCGCAGATCCTGGTATTGCATTTTGTCCTACTAAATTTAATGCTAGCCCATCTGATGTTTCTAACGATAGTGTATTAGTATTAGGATTTTGTATAATTCCATTGTGACTGCTATCTGCTGTTAATCTTAAAGCAATTTGACTAGTACCGATTGCAATTCCAACATCGGATACCGTTACTAATGTTGAGAAAAATGGACTAGAAAGAGGAGCATAAGTTGCATTTGCTGTAGAACTAGTCAAATAAGGAGTCAACGAAGTTGCTAAATTTGTACTTGTCACATAGTTGGATAGGTCAGGCGGTCCAACTAATGTATAACTTGTACCGTTATAAACTTTTAGTTGATTTGAAGTTTGATCATACCATAAATCTCCCGCTGTTGGATTAGATGGTTTTGAAGTGTTTCCAGGAGTAGTAACATATGCTGTGGCTAAACTTTTCCAATTTGTACCATCATACATATTCATCTTCAAATTAGCTGTAGTTATATCAAACCACATTTCTCCTGCAATAGGTTTCACTGGAGGATAAGTGTTTGCGAAGTTTTCTAACAAATACAGATAATTTTCATTTTGGGCAGTACCGTAATTAGGATAATTTTTACCTACTAACGTCAAATCGGTGTTATTGTTAATTGTTCCGTCGAGAATAACTATTCCCAAAGATCTGCTAGTATTAGATATATTGTATGACATGTTGTTCTTCTTTAATATTCAAATATTTATATAGGTCTTATCCAACCACTTGATGTCAACGTCCAAAGATTAACTGTGCCGCCGCCATCGGGTTTAAGAACACGACAAACAGTACCGTTAACATGTTCTGTATTAGGAAAAACGTTAGTCAGAATAGTTCCTATTTGTGTATCACTTAATCCTGATGTAGGAATTGTTAACGCAAGTGGTATCCCTTTAAGTTGAGTAGATACAAAAGATACATTAGCTGCATCTGTTGCGGCTGGACTTACGTTCATTGCTAGATTTATAATCGGAGCAGAACTTACATTTACTGCTCCTGTTCCTTTTGGAACTATTGTTACATTTCCATTTGAAGATGATGCATTGACATAGGAAATAGTATTGCTGGTAATTGTGATATAACCAGAAGTTAATGTTGATAAGTTACCAATACTGGTTAATCCAGGAGCACTACTGATACTAGAGCCTAATGCTGTAGCTGTAATAACAGCAGATCCGTTAATACTAAAAGATTTTCCTGCAGCTACATCAATACTTTCACTACTAGTAAATGCCCCGCTATCAATAGTATTAGACCATAATATTGATTTATTTGTGGTACCGGCAATAATTAATCCAGCACCGTTAGCAGTATTATCGGACGGTGATTCCGTTTTTGCTAATGTAATTGTATAATCTTCAAGATTTACAGTAGCAGTATTATTGCTAGTTGTAGTACCATTAACTGTTAAATTACCTTCAATAATAACACTTCCAGGGCGTGATGAATCGCCCGGTGTTCCTATATGTAATGTAGCTTGAGGGTTTGCATTGTATAATCCAACATGTCGAGTAGTCGAATTAATAAACATCGACGGAATTGAAACTGGAGTTTCTAAATTAATTGTAAAATTTTCGCTAGCAGTTGCATTATTTTGTAAAGTAAACCCACCCGAATTAGTTACTTCTACATTAAAATTAGCCGTAGGGCCAAGAATTAAAGGAGTTGCGTTTGCAATACTTAATGAACCACTGGCAGATATAATTCCTAAACTATTACCTGCAGATAATAATATATCTTCTGCTGTTTTCAAAGATCCATCAGATGCAACTAATGCGTTAGCTTCACTAGAAACTTGATTAAACACCATTCCAGATAATGTACTAGAAGTAAATCCTTTATATATCTGTCCCGATATACCTGCAATAGTTGGACTAGCAAGTGTAAAAGCACCATCTTTATTAAAAACACCAATTAAAGTCTCTGCAACATATAAACATAACAAGGTATGAGAAATATTATTAGTATCTACAACTGTTAATGATTGAAAGCCAGTAAGACCTTGTTGTGCAGTATAAATTGGACCAGCCAATATTGTGTTAGTACCATCGTTAAAAAATAATTGTTCTGTTAAATTGTTAATCCAAAAATCACCTGCAACTAGTACCGATGGTTGAGAATTCGCAACTTGTGCACTGCCTACAGAAATAAATCCATTCTGGGTAGTGTAAACGTTCAATTGCGATGTTGTGCTATTAAACCATAATTGCCCAGGAACAGGTTGCGTAGGTGCAACTGTGCCTGCAAAATTTTCTAACAGATAAACAAAATTTTCATTAAAGTATTGCCCATAACCTGTGGCATTTTTCCCCACCAATGTTAAATTCGTTGCTGTTTGATCAATAGTTCCATCAGGAATTGAAACTAATTGAGTTCCGTCAAAAGAAGTAATAGTATAGCTCATTATAGCACACCAGTAAAGATTATGTAATTTATAGTCTGATAAGGATTCATAATTGTAACAGGTTGACTAGTTTGTGTTGCAATCACTCCTGAACTATTTGGTAATCCTTGCCCTTGACCTGAAGCATTTGTTGTAGTTAATCCAAGACCGCTATCGGCTGAATTATCAATTGCACTAGGATCAGGTAATCCTACAGCAAAATATTGTGTAGATCCTGTATTCAAACTATGTCTGTGATCTGGCAAGTTGGCAATCTGTAGTGTAACCGTGTTAGTTCCTGAGCTTGCTCCGATGATATCACTACTAGGATCTGTTACTCGGCCAACTGCGCCGCCGCCTGCCGATATTTGTGTATTAGGATTACTTGATGCAGGAACAGTAAGATTATTGTTCATATTATCTGCACCTAATCCGAATCTTCCTCTTAAATCAGGTAATGCAAACGTGTTATTACCTTGTAACAATACTTGAGATTTATAATTAAAACCGATTGCAGTAAATAAAGACGAATATATTCCTTGAGGAACTTCACTACCATCGCAAAATAAGTATCCGGAAGGTGGCGTAGTTCCTGCATAAGGTAGTATAGTTCCCACAGGTATAGCATACATACCTGCATCTTTAAGGAAACTAGCTTTAGTTTGTTTTAATAATGTACTATTTGTATTACCCGGACGATTAATAATTATTTCATCGGATCCATAAGTATCAGTTGCAGATGTTTTATTATTAATAAAATCTGAACTTAATGATGTTGTAAAGGATACTGTACCAGTAGCTGTTTGTCCATTAAATGTAAATCCAGGACTAGTGACATCTCCAATCATATTAAATTGAGTTGAACTTGATAATTTTGCCGCGCCACCATTTACGTTACCAGATAATGATCCTGTAAAATTACCGTTAAATGTTCCGACAAAATTCTGAGCATAAATGTTTCTAAATTGCTGAGTAGCAGAACCAATATCATAAAGTTGATTAGCAGTTGTATCTGCACTATTTTGACCAGGCAATATAACTGACCCAGCGGTCGGTGTTCCGGATACTAAATTATTAACAAATATTTTACCATAATTTGTTATGTTACCACCAAAATTACTGTTTAGTGATACGCTTAATCCGCCTGTTGTTTTAATACTGCCAGTGCCAACACTTGTTGAATCAGTTGTTCCAAGAACATTAACTCCACCACTTGTAGTAGATGCAGTAATAACACCTTTAACATCTAAAATACTTGCAGGACTAAAATTATTAAGTCCAATTCCAACTTTTCCAGTTGGATCCATATAAACTACTGTACTTGCTGTACCTGCGTTAGTTAAACTAAAATTAACACTGCTTCCTGAATTAGTGCTGTTAAAAATAACTGCATTAGCATTTTTACCTATTGTAAAACTATTGTCACTACCAATTGTTAATCCGATATTATTTTGAATTGTTAGTGGATAATTAGTTTTGCTTGCCTGGTCTGATCTTAAAAAATTGTTCGATGGAACAGCAACATTGTTAATTAACAAAGCGTCAGCTGATGTTGCTGTGCCCCAGAAACGACTTAAACTAGTTGTTGATGTAGAATCAATACTACTTAAATTTACACCTTCATTAATTGTTGTAAATCCTGCAATAGCAGTTTTAGGTGTAAATGTATCTTTACTTATAATACAAACTCTATAACCAGTTGATCCTGCTCCCGAAGAATACATAGACACTACAGAGTGAGAAATCGATGGGCTAGCATTATCTAAAATATCTTCGACAATAGGACCCGTCATTGCACCCTGGCTAAACTGTGGTCCGATTAGAATCCAAGAACTTCCTGAAAATAGATATAACTGACTGTTGGTAGTATCTACCCATAAATCTCCTGTTGTACTCGATTCAACGCTAGGAATATTTGACGCAGGCGCTTTTTTTAATGCACCGGCTTCAACCCAGTTACTGCCGTCATATACTTTAAGTATACTAGCAAGATTATCATACCATAACTGACCTTGTACAGGATTAGATGGAGCAGTAGGATTGGCAAAGTTTTCAAGAAGATGCAAAAAATCTCCAGCAATAACTGAACTGTAACCATTATAATTTTGTCCTACAAATGTAAGACTAGTTTGGTTATTCAAACTTTGATCTTGAACAGTAATTGGTGGTTTGCTAGGATTGGTTGATTCTGTATAATTTACTACATATGGCATTTATTCTCTCCTTAAACTGACACTAGGCCAGTTAAACTTTGAATACGTACCGTGTAATCAATTTGAACTAAACGATTTAAGCTCTTTAATACAGGGTGAAAAATAACGTGTGTTAACAATAATGGTGTGCCATCTGCATTAAGGCTTTGTAATCCTAATTCATCAAACACATATGCAGTATCACCGTTTGCTGTAACATCATATGCTTCTTGGCCACTTGGCTCACCATAATCAAGTAAACAGGTAACAAACACATCTGTATAGTTATTGCCAGTTGTATGGCGTGTTTCCATAAAATTTCTAGTAGGATCTAAATTAGTACTGGAATTCTGATTTACTATTTTACTATAAGTTTGATTATACAAACTAGCATTAACACCCGATGTATTAGGTGTTAAGTAAGTAATAATTCCAGTAGGATCAATACTAGTTCCGCCATTCCCAAAAGCCATATTGTAAATAAACCCTTGTCCGCTATTTGCAAGGCTGTTTGCTAATGCTACACTAATATTTTCATAATGAATAGCATTACGTTTATTAATATAAACTTCTTTAGAAATTGGATCGTGAATCTTAATATGACCCTCGATATGAATTCCCGTTACGTCTTTAGTCTGCATAATAATCTCTCTTTATCTTATATTTATCAATGGATATTAAGTGGTAGTTTTATAGCCAGAATACCAAATTCCCGGAACAGCTTTAATAAATTCTGCAATAATGCTATTATCATACAAAATATTCACATTGCTATCCCATACTTGACCTGTTGTTGTTACAACTGTTACTTGTGTGCCTAGGGTCAATGGATTAGTTAACGTTATCACAGGATTAACTTTATCAATACTAAAATCTGCTGAAAATTTAACATCGCCTGCAGGACTATACGGTGCGTTATTTACGTTAAACACGTAGTAATAAGGATCTAGTGCACCATCGTGCCATACTCCTTTCTTCAAACGTATATTTCCTACGAAGAAATGCCAATAACTACTATCTTCTGCAAATGTAGTTGAACTTGTATGATCTTCAGTGCAACGATATGTATACTGTCCTACAATTACATTTGTGCCAGCAACATATGGTGTGTTAGGTAACCAAATACCAGAATTATCATAACCGCCTACAAATATTTCCAACGCATTAACATCAGTTGGAACAAAATCAATTGTAACTGAATTACCGCCTAGTGATGTAATTGTCTGCGATGTTACTGTATCTTTGTACGGAATAGTCTCACTTGCACCTATACCTTGTACATTAGTGCCAGCTTTATTCAAATTATAAATGCCTGTACCTAATGTACCTCTACGAAGTTGTCCTAATACATTACCAACTTTTGTAAAGTATTCTATACGCTCTCCTCGGATTTCGACTACACCGGGTATATAATTATTATTTGTTAAATTTGGTATATCCAATTGACTTGCATCAACTACTGTAATTGTAGTATCATTCCAATGCAAATCTTGGGCTAATTTTGTTTGTTTATTAGCATTTAATCTCTTATAACTTACGCGATTTAACATGTCTTTGAATTGCATATATGCTATGCCAGACTGTAATATATTATTACCAAATGTTAGAATAGATATCTTATCTCCAGTTACTGGTGGTATTGCTAATTGAACCGTAATACGATCATCATTTAATTTATACTCAATAGTTGGCGTTAATAACGTATTATTCTTTATAACCCATACATAGTTTGTATCGATAACCGGTCTATCCAGTGTTATTAACCCGCTTGTAATTTGTTTATATTCAAAGTATTTTATACTATTTGCTGCAGATGTGATAGTCGAGCCAACAGTTATCTCTGTTCTTTCAATATCTAAATATGTATGGTCGTATGAACTAATAACTTCTACAACATGAGTATTATCGTATGCTTGACTAAATGTTATTTGATTAGTTGTTGCATCGTAAGTATAACCATTTTCAGTTGTTATACTAATAATTAATTCATCTCCAACATATTTTTTATATACTAATTCATTAATAGTAACAGATATACCACTTAAATCTACTGTATAATCTTTTTGCACAGTTAGTATTACACCGTTAGCAATTACAACTATATTTGAAATAGGAATTGTAAATGGTTCTGCTCTTTCTGAATCAACTGAATAGACTAATTGATTATCTTCTATTGTAAAGTAACTGTTAATAGGTGCTGATAAAATTGTGTTGTCAACTCTTACAATTGTACTAGTCTCGTATGGCAAACTTACTCCTAACGGATAAGTTAAACTATAAGTAGTTCCACCGTTTGTAGAAATAGTTTGTGTACTTGTAACACTAAATGTTTTTTGATTGCCTGAAACTATTATGTAATTAATTAAAGCATTGAACGATGGAGCTACAGAGAATCGAATACCGACTACATTTGCAGTTGCATATGTGCTATCAGTCTTAAACAATACCGGTGTCGACACAACACCGTCGACATATACCAACGATGTTAGAGTTGATTGCCATTCCGCTGTTGTGATAAACTCTGTTGTTGTTCCGTCACTAACAAAATAATCTAAATCTAATAAATTGGCACCATTGAATCCAATACTATAAATTGTAATCTGTGTGCCAACTGCTGGAACTGAATTAAAAATAATAGATTTTAATCTATAATCTATACTATAATCAGTACCGTACGTTTTAATTACTCCGTTTTCTTTTACAATAATAGCACGATTGCTATTTGGCTGTTGAGAAAGGATATACACAAATTTAGTACCATCGCCTATAAAGTTATCAACTTTAATTGCAGAACTACCAACATATGGTCTGTCAAATACTTTAATAGCAACAGCATCTACTACTTGTCCTGGTACAACTTCTTCCGGAGCTGGGCTTGTATTTTCAGTTACAAATCCGTCTCCATCAATATTAATATCATCGACAGCCAATCCCGTTGCTGTTGAATAAACTCCAGATGCATTTGCTGTTGTACCTCCAGATAAACTTGTATCATAATCAATATTAGATGGTATAGAACTTCCATCGCTAGTCGATTTACGAATAATAAATTGGTCGCCGTCGGATACCGTAAATCCATTTACACCAACTGGCAACGTAAATGTAAAAGGACTTGAACCAACAACTGGTGTTTCTATAATTGCATCAGGATTAGTAGGAGACCCAGACATTTCAGTATAATCAAGTGCATCTAATCTCACAGGATTTAGATATCCTGTTAAGTTTAATATTGTTCCTTCTGGTAAAGAAGACGTTAAGGTTGCTACACCTCCTGAAGATATGTTAACATCTATAGGCTGTATTAATGTTCTAGTAAAAGATACACTTGTGCCTAATGGCATATACGCATAAACTATAGAGCTAATTTCAACTCTATAACTATCTATTATTTTTGTAACTGTAGTTCCATAAACAATAGTATCAGGCGTACTACAAGTTACAACATCACCAAGATGTATATTTTCAGTGCTTGTTAATTTAAGTATATAACTACCTGCATAATTAAAATTAAACGCTAATGTTTCGCCGTTAGCAGGTGTACTATTAGGTGCGGCACTAAGTGTTAATGTGTTTCCATTCACAGATAATACTGTTTGATTGCCAGCAAATCCGTTACCAGTTACGGCCATGCCTGCTTGAATTCCAGTTGCATTATCAACAGTAAGTGTTGTAGAATAGCTGCCGGAAGATTGATACAATGCTGTCACTGAAGTTGTGTGAACAGTAGTAACTATAGTTGCTGTAACAGGCTCTGCAAAAATGCTATAATTAAAACTTAGTACATCATTATATGTGCCTGTGCTATTATCATAAGAATCTGTATGACTTTCAATATAATAAATGTTTACGTTAGTGCCAGGTGTCCAGGTTGACGGAAATGCTATACCATTTACTGGAAATGTGTATGTCCCAGCAGCTACTGTAATATTATAGTCATCAAAATTAGAATCAAAGTTATCCCATGACCCTGTAGAAAATGGTGCTGAGCCCCATCCGCTTGCTATATTAAATCCTAAACCGTTAACAACTACACCACCATAATCGATGCCAGTCATTAATTGTGCAAAATCTTTACCTAACATTCCAGAAGTCGGATTATAGTAATAATTAATTCTATCAATTGCATTTAATCTAGCAATGTCAATTAAGTATGTTACTACAATTGTTCCAGTAGGAGCAGATCCTGCTACAAAATTAAGATTTCCAGTATATTGTGTATACCCAGATATTTTCTTAGCGACCGTCGATAATGTGTATAATTCCCTTAAAACTGGTATGCCATTAACTGTTACTTTAGATTGATTAACACGAATATCAGGAGCCCATGTCAAATTAAATTGTAATTGTTTTCCATTTCCAGTAAATGTCTGTACTTTTTGTAATTGTGTATTGTAAACAGAAGTAGTAATACGATCAAATGCTAATTCCACTGAGTTAGAACGAACAACACTATCGCCAATAATAGCAACAGCTCGCGCAGGTACTCCAATTGAATTTAGCCCGCCTTCTATAGTCACTGTTGGAGCCGACAAATATCCGCTACCTGGTGTCATCAATACAATACGATTAACAGATCCATTATAATAAAATACTTGTGCAGTTGCACCACTACCTGAATCGCTTGTTATAACTACCGTTGGCTCACTGACATAGCCCGAACCGCCACTGACTAATATTAGTTCAGTTACACTAAATCCAACATTATCTAACCAGAATTTCCAAGGATATGTTTGAATAGCAGAATCGCCAGCAACAATTTTTCCATCAGATACTGTAGTCTGAATAAATGTTATTTTACCATTTTCGTAAATAGGCTGTAAATCAAAATCTGTAATCGGTAAAGATGCTGGATCTAAACTAGTATAATCATCAATGTATTCTCTAACTTTTGTTCGATACGGTTTAACTTCATTAACATAATCTTCAAAATTACTTAGATTATCAACAGGATACGTTACAGGTTGATTTAACGAACCGACATTATGTCTTGCTTTAACAAAACTAGTTTTGAATATCCAATCAACATAAATTTGTTCACTAAATGCATATCTAACACTATCAAAGAATAAGTTTAAGTATGCTTGTACAAATGTAGTATTGCCTACAAAAATATTATTTTTAATAGTATTCAATATAATTCTTAATTCAACACTAGAAGAATTATCATAACCAATGCCGTCAAAAATGTCAGAATCTAATCCTTCATTAGACCCTATCATTTCATATAATGAAGTGCTAAATTGTATAGTTCCGTTTTGTATTCCAACAATCTTATATGTTTGTGTCCAATCAACTGATGTTGAATTTGCATATTTTTCTAATAACAACCATCCTCCAGAATTGCCTGAAAGCACTTTTACAAGCTCGCCTATTGAAGGGGTTATAGAATTCAAATCAACAAATGTATTAACTAGATAATCTGCCGAAGTAAATTGACTGTACCCAGTTGCGTACCAATCTACATAACTCCAATATTTTCTAACATCATATGTTTGTGTTAATGTTCTATTCCATGAAGATGTAGTTGTATCGTACAAATATACACTCCAATTACCGTTTGCCTGACTATCGCTGTTCACTAATACTCTATAATTTGTTTGACCATATGTACTAATAAATGCTAAATCAGCATCAGTTGCTACTTCAATATTCCATAATCCTGACTCAAAGGTAGGTGGAGTATCATACGATTCTAAAGAAGATATATTATTTGAATATGCAATATCATATTGTATCATAAACTGATTAACAGTTTCAATAACACATTTTAATGCTTCAAATCTATTAACAAACATGCTCTGACGTGGTCTATTTTCAACACCATACCAAAGTTTTGGAGGGAAAGATCTGTCCGGAACACTACGTCCATTAGAATCTACTCCGCATAAACTATCAATCCATTTCTGTTCGATTGCAGGAGGTAATGTTGTGTTTGGATCATTGCTAATAATCTTCCATTGTGTATGAATATTCTGATCTGTTTTGTCAATGGTCCAGTATTCGATACTCAATACAACATTTGCGTCTACTAAGTAATTCGATGCATTAGTTAAACTAAACGAATTTGTGCCAGTGAGAGCAAGGTATGTATAATCTTGTCCGTGCGGATTTGCAATTAAACTAGCTACATCATTTGCAGACATGTGTCTTCCCGGAACATCAGGAATTATAACTTTATTTTTAACCCAGAAATAATATGTATATACTGTGGTATTAGTTGTTGTATTAATAAATGATGTTGTAGAATATGCGGCATTTGAATACAAACTTTTGCCACTTATTCCTGCCGCTATGCCTGATGCAGTACCTGCTAATGTATCCCATTGAGTCGGTGTATATGATGTTTGAACCCATTCGTAAATATCAATACTTGCACCTGTTGCCAATGTATTCCATGTGTTAGTTCTATAAACAACATCGCTATCATAACTATTTACAAACTTTGCAGTCGATAAATTCCACCACAATGTTCCCACTTGAGATGGTCCCCAACTATTACCTAAATCAACATTTACAGAAGAATTTCCTGTTGTATAAACCGCAGGGTCATAATATGTTTTATATTTTATTTCTTCATCTGCTGGGCCTGGGATTTTTCCTTGTAACGGATCTACTACATCTAAATAAGTTACTAATGTTCCTAATGTTTTATTATATAAGAACGCTTTTTTAACTTTTGTAATGTCAGGAATTGCAATTTGTTGATTTTTAATTGTCCACGAATAAGTTCCGTTTGATTTTGTATAATTCCAAATTTGTCCAACTTGTGTCGAAGACACGGTATAAAATGGCGCTCCTACAAAAATTTGGTTCGAACCTACTGCAAACCCATTACCATACCCGTCAAATTCTTGATTAGTAGTCGGTAGTGTTTCACCGAATACCCAGTTATTAGCATAGCGATCATACACATCAACACGCCCTGTAACTGGATTGTTTGTTATAAATCGAGTAGATTCTTTATCAAAAGTAGTCTTATTATCATCGAGTGTAGTATCAGTTGTTGTTGTACCGTTTTTACTATAAATGACTAGCGTACTCGAATTGTTCATAAAGGAAAGTTTGTTGCCAAATAGACCCCATTGTTCTGGTTTGTGGTCAACAATATGCTGATATACAGAGTATTGCGAATCTGCATAAGAATAAACTGTAACTGCGCCCTGTCGTGGAACTATAGGATTAGTATTACTATACATATCGTCGGATATAGCAATATACATACCATCATCGGAAACTGCAATGCTTTGGCCAAAACTTGTATCAGTACCTGTTAAACTTGAAGAAACGACTGACTGAGCTATGCTTACATAATAAGTGCCAGATCCGCCAGAACCAGTACCAAGTCTAACAATGTTTGTATTAGTAGCAACAGTTCCGCCGGTAATTAGCATACCGTTTTGTAGAGTTCCTGACGGAGTTCCAGTAACTGTTAAGATGGCAAACGCGGCAGTTAGTGCTTCAGATCCTACTGAGTTTGTTCCGCTAACTGTCCATGTACTACTTGCGCTTGTTCCTGTGCCAGTAAGATTTTCTGTAATATATGTTCCAGCATTAACACTAGTTCCACTAATTACTTGGCCAATAGCTAGTCCTGTGCCAGAAGGTGCAGATGTAACAGTTAGTGTTGATCCGCTGATACTACCCGTAAAAGTAACAGTAGTGCCGTTAGCAATGCTACCTGTAAAAGTAACAGTACCTGTGATAGTTTGTGTAGGAGAACTTAAATTAAATCCAGTTCCTGTATTTTTATAAATTAATACTTGTCCATTTGTCGTGCCTGCACTGGCACTAATAACTAATGTAGAATTATCAGAACTTACATCTATATTATTTCCGTAATTACTTCCAGATATTCCGGCATTGCTAGTACCATATCCCCATCCATTAGACACAAAACTTATAAGACCACTAGGTGTACTATCCGGTGCTATATCAATTATTATTGTAGTTAAATTTAATACAGCATTAACAACTTGATTCGATGCAAATCCTGTTCCAACAACTGTCATTCCTGGATGTATATTTTCTGTAGAAGTCACCACTAATGTAGTACCAGAACTGCCAACAGGATTATATGCAGTAGTAGCATGCGTTATATAAGAATAATTTAAGGTGTAAACTGTATTAGTACCCGATGCACCGATAAACAACGAATTATTTCCAAATGTTAAAGTAGATCCGAAATATTCATTATTTTGTGGCTGTGGACTTAATATAGAATCAACTAATTCAAAATTACCAACAGCATCACGTTGATATAAAGTAATGACACCTTGATTAGTATAACTAGAATTAAATCCGTTAGGATCTACTGGAATATACAATGTTTTTTCCCAAGCAACGGACCCTAGAGAAGAAATGCTGGTAATACTAAAATTGCCGTCTGTCGAAACAGTTAATACTTTAATAATAATATCATTGCTAGAATCGGGGTTGACACCTGTTCCACCTACATTATATCCAGATATCTTTAATACATCACCAGAAAAATAACCGCTACCTGCATTATTAATTGTTACATTGTAGCCAGTCAATGTTGTAGTTACATTAAATGTTGCGTTCGATCCCAACGATAATTCTGGAGCAACATCGATGTAATTAATGTTTGGAACATATACAGTTGTTCCAGATGAATTTGTATAAGTTGGGTATGGCTGACTAGAACTTATTGATGTTATAGTTCCAACACCGTGAGCGTCTACTCCAGTAACTGTAACTTGTATATAATTTTCATCACTACCGCCTATCGATGTTCCAGGTATAATTAATACATTACCAGTTTTGTACCCAACACCTCCTTGAGCAATAATTACGTTGTAAGATCCGGCACTGATTACATTAATAGTAAACACTGCACCAGAAGCTAAAGATTCTGTTGTTGCACTAGCAACATTTGTATAAGTCGGTGCTAATGAATAATTTTGATTAATGCCTATAATTGTGCCAGTAATCGATGGGACAGTTAATGAAGAATCGTAATTTGTATATTGAACATAAGAAGTTGTACAATTGGTTACTAAAAATATACCATTATATCCAGTATTTGAAACAGTATTTCCTGAACCGGGAGTTTCAAATCCACTGATTGTAATTGCGGATCCCACTGCAAATGGTGCAGATGATAATGTATTAAAATATATTGTTACGGTATTAGTTGGATCGGGTGGTATTACCGATGTTGCTAGTAATGAAATATATCCTGTAGGAATTTGATAATAAGTTGCAGGTGATAATCCATCTGTAACAACGTCTAACGCATGATAAGTTGTAGATGGATTATAAGTTCCTTTGTATTTAGAAACTACATTACTCGCAGACGGAGATCCTACTGCAAACCATTTATTATCGTCAGATATAGCTAATACTGTAGATAATACATTTCTTTGATTAGCATTTATAGATAACACACTTATAGAAAATCCGGATCCAGTTCCGCCAACATCAGAACTGTTAACACTTAATGTATTACCTGTATGATATCCTACACCGCCAGACACTATCTGTGCAGATGTAACGTGACCGTTTACAACACTAATATTTGCAACTGCCCCTGAGCCAGATCCGCCAGTGAGAGGAACTTGATAATAATTTTTAGATCCAGATAATGGTGTGTAACCACTACCTGTTGAAACTGGAGATAATGTTAAATCTATAATAGAACCGGACGTTGGATACGTTTGTGTAACATTAGATGTTATGGTTTCTGAAATATTAGGTGCTTGTATAATTTGTTTTTCAGTCCAAGGTGTCAACGCAAACGGTTTATAATACATTGACAATTGACCATCTGCTGTTGAAAATGCTGCCACTGTGCCATCTTTACTAACAGATATTGCTCTGCCACGATTTAATTGAGTAATTGTATTATTAAAATTAATATTAGATGCTGTATATGCAGGATTATATTTCCAAGTAGCCCATTTTCCATCTCCAGCATCATCAGTCCATGCTAACTCGCCTGGGTTCAATTGTGTCAATGCTAAACTATCTAAGGCATCAATAGATCCTATACGCTGAGGCATAAAATTGTATACTGTAATAGTTGTAAGATCGGCAGCAACTAATGTTGGAAATCCCGTGATAGTTGCAGATAGTACAAACGAATTTAATGTTACACTAGAAACTTGATAAAAACCATTTATAACATTTTTTGTATTCGTTGTGGGTAAATTCATATTAACACCTACCCATGCTCCTGTTTGTAAAGGAACTAAAGAAGAAGATGTTATTGTAAGATTTCCAGGAGTATAACTGAGTCCTGTAACTGTAATACCAGTGTCTGTATATCTATACACATTCCAAGAATATGGAAAAGCATCAAATACTGTCCAAACATATACACCATTATTAAAAGACGTAATGGCAGGATATAATCGATTTCCACTACTATCTACATCATTAATATTTGACAATTGTTTTAGACTAATAAACACATCACCTGAATTAACATATCCTGCTGTACGTAATAATGGATTATAATATTCGAGTACAGGAAATGGAGTAGACTCGTATACAGGTGGTTTTGAATAAACATCAGAAGGAGTTTGTTGTATTACAAATGAATTTATATCGGCTTTGTGTTCTTGTGTAAGCAAATAACCTTGAGGATTAGTTTTAATTAAATTATTATCTATTACAAATTCTATTTGATCGTATGCTTTGTTAGCACCATACTGTCCAACACGAACAGCCCATTCTTCATAGAATGTTAAACTTTCTTCTGAATCAGATGTTAACACATTAAACAAACTATTAAGAACATTTTGCGTTCCTTTATCACGAATCATTCCTTGATAAAATTTGAATTCACTTACTGGATCTTGTATAATATTATCTAAATATTGACGTTTTTGATATCCAATTAAATGTTGTGCAACTGCTTGTTGTTCGCTATCAAAACTATCGATATCAGTACTATAGAAATCTGTAAACTGAGTGGCAATATTTGTCCAGTTTGGTAAAATTTGTGATGTTGGTTTGTTCGATAGTTGAGTCCAATCAGAAGAAGTGAATACCGACGATCCTGGTAGGAATTCATTCGCACTATAATAATATCCTTGAAAGGCTACAATATCTCCCATATTGTAATCTTGCCAAGCCTGCCAATTATTAATTTCAGCAGCATCGAAAATAAATCCAGGAATGTCTAATCCACCATACCAATTAGTAGTCACGTAACCTGAGACTTTGATTCGTTGTTGTCTATATCCGCTCGGTGGGTTATATATAACATCATTAAACATTGTTGTATTATTCATAATAATAACATGTTCATGCTGTATAAAATGGAATGTAGCTGAATAAATGCTTGAATTATCTGTAGTTGTGTAACTTACAGTATTACCGGACCTATAAGAATCTAAATGTACAGGATCAACTGGCGTGCCATCTACTTTGAAAATTTCATATTGATAGAAACTATTTGTAACACTATCAACAACCGACAACGGTGAGTAAAATTTCAATAACTTTGCTGCCGGACTTAAACTAATTACACTGCTACCGACATTACTTAACCCTGGTAACAATGTATATTTTGTTAAATCAAACACATCTGCAGGAGGAAGATTGTAATTTGAACTATAATAACTTCCATTATAGCGTACTACTGCACCGTATAAAACAGGTTGATCTGGCGACCAATCAGTCCATTTATCTTGTCCTACACTCCAATTTTGTGTAGTCCAGAACAAAAATTCTCTGCCACTTTGATCCCAGTTAGATACAGACTGTAAATTTTCATTAAATTCATCAAATCCAAATCCTTGATCTTTTAGCCATTCTCCATAACCAATTATAAAATCGAATGTAGATTGAATAGAGTTAAATTCTGTTCCGTAAGGAACAACTACAGGATTTGAACGATCCCATGCTGTTCTTAATATTGCGTTTTGCCCGCCTGTAACAGGCAATTGCGGAATAGACTTAAAATAATTTGTTGCAAAGTCTTTTGTCGATGTATGCGCAGTTATTGTTGCATAAAATGAGCCTTGGTACTGAACTATAGATCCGATATTGTATATTTGATTACTAGCCCACACAGAATATGCTTCTGAAATACCGCCAACATTAATAGTTGAACCAGATTGTGTTGCAGGATAAAATACAAAATATGGCTGTGTTTGACTATATCCAGATACTTGGAATCCGTCATTTAATTTTGTAATTATAATTCCGCTATACGTTATTTTTTTAACAGGACTAGAACTATTTAAGAATACAGTATAATCCTCTGCAGGTACAAATACATTTCCTGTACTTGCAGGTGTCTTGCTTTCTAATAATAAACTAAATTGATTTTGATTAGTAAACGCTCCTAATCGATAACTTAACTGAACATTCATTAACTGAAGATCAGTTTGATAAGAAGTATAAGATTTTTGGTTGTTACTAAAAATTTGATTAAAAATTAAATCTACAATATAGTTAACAATACCAGCAGTTTGTATTCTTGTAGAACTTGAATACGAACTTGGTATGACAAGATCTTGTGGTTTAACACGCAAATTAGTATCTGAGTAAACTAACTGTCCTGCAAGATTTCGTACAATTCGAGATCTGTCAAACAAGACACCAATTGTATTTGCAGGTTTTAATAATAGTGTAGCTATCAAAACACTAAATGGATAATAACTACTACGTCTCCACGATGCTTCTACAGGGCCAACATCTCCAAATATAAAATTAAAATCTATGCTAGGTGTAATTGTACCTGTTGATAATCCCGATTGTAATGGGCTGACTAGATTACCAGATTCATCTACTGGAATGTGATTAGCAAGATATGGTCTTACATATCCTGTTTTAACAACTAACGGCACACCTGGTTCACGAACAATACCTTTGGTCAAATCATTCCATAACACCAAGTTATCACTGGTATAAGGAGCTGGGCCGTAAACACTCTGCCACCAATTTGGCTCAATACTAAACCCTAACATTTCCCAAGGACAAAGATTGGGTCGATCTGTATCTAACAACCAACGGTATACACCTCTCCAATAACCAGGTATTGCAGTACCATTAGGTCCTGAATTTTCCGAATAGTTATATGTAAATGTATTATTAATATCATAGTTAAGTTGCTCAGTAAAATCAACTCCAACTAAAGCTGCCCATCTATAAAAATTAGTCGACAATACAGAATTAAATTCTGTTAATGTATAGTCAGTTGTTCTAGAATAACTAGGAATTATATCATTAATATCAAAAATAGAAGGATTGTATTGGACTTTAATATTATTAAAAATTCTTGTTTCTAATTCTAAAATTAATGCATCTCTATAATCATTATAAGCTAAAACTTGGCTACCATCATGTCCTTGAATCATTAATTGTGGCGAACTTAATGTTGTATCTGTATAAATTTGCGGAACATAAGCAGGCCAAATACCTAATTTCGTAGGTGTTTCTGGGACGAAACATCCATCAGTACTATCATATTCTTTTGTTGTAATTATATCGCCAACTGTCAAAATAACATTTGATGTTATCACTACAAAACCTTGATTACTAAAAGTATAATCTCTTCCATATACTAACTGTGTTCGAACTCCACTCGAAGTATGATATACGTTTACTGCTTTATTAGATAGTTTATCTAATGTAAACACAGCAGACAACGGATAAGTCTTAATTCTACCATCGACTACTGTAAGATCAGTTGTGACATTTGCACCGTAAGGCACCATGTCACTAAAATAATAAGGCGCTACATTTGGTTTGTTGGTATTAATTTTTTGTAAAACTAAATTAACCATCGTAACTGGATCAGAATCTATTCCTAAATTACTTGCTACAGTTATGAATTCTTTCTTAAAATTATTATAATCATCTTGTGCCTGTTGAACAGCTTTAACAACATTGTTTGTTTCTGATGTTATATGATAAGAAGATAAACTTACTGGTCCACTATGTTGTACAAACTTAGTACCATATTGAGTTATATTACCTAAGTCTCTTAAGTTGCTTGTACCTGGAAATGATCCAATATATGTTGCACCGTTAATATCGTTAACAGATGGAGTATTATAAATGTTATCGATTATACTATTAACATGATCGATTACTTCGCCTAACGTAAAATTACCCATTGTATCATTTAATGGATTATTTTGTAAGTTTAGTGGTATCTCATAAAACCCTACGTTGTTCAAAACTGAACCTACTGGAGGATATATTTTAATTGTAACAATATCTGTTAATGCAACAGGTGTCTTAAACACCACTGTATAATATGCAATATTTTTCACTAATGACCAGTTATCAATTGCAACTCTAGAAGAGTTAATGTATACTCTAACATTGCTCTGATCTAAATTAAATGACGATGGCGATTCTGCAAAAACATCAATATTAAAATTGTTTGTTTTATTTGAGTTCTTAAAAATTCTAACAACACCTTGTGTATGTTCACTTGTACAAGTTTGCCATCCATTTACATAAACGGTATTTCCTAAATAATCTTGCGATCTTAAAAATCCAGTAGAAGCATTAACTGTTATTATGTTTGTTGATTCTTTGTATTGAAAAGTATCCGTAGCAAAATTAAAATTAAAAACTATATCTCCAATATTTGTAACATTTTGATACGATAACGGAAATCCTAAAGCAATATCTGCATTACCCGAACCAATTTTATATGAAAATAGTTGCGTTCCTTTGAATGTAGTACCATTAAAGGTTGTTGAATCGCTAAAACTAATACCATTTGAATCTACAAGATCAAATAATGGAGGTTGGTTAGTGGTTGTTTTTTGTTGTGCAAGAACCCATGTAGATCCATTAAACCAATACATCATACTTTGATTTGTTACGCCTTGCGTAATTAGTACAGTTTGACCTATTGTAGGAACTAGTGTTTCAACTAGATGTATTTGCAAATTACCAGTATCATCAACATCTATAAATTCAACAGTATATACATTGTTTGCAATTAATGAATTAGTATCTGCTGTAAAAATTACTCGTTGGCCTTGAGATATTTGTATACCATCTATGTGGCTTTTTAATATTCCAGTTTTGGTATTAAAAACTTGAATTCCTTCAAAAGTTGAAAATGCATCTGTTGTAAATGTATCAATCAAATCAACATCTAAAATTGCATTTGTTCCGAAATTAAATAATTTCAAGTCTGGTTCAAATTCGATAATAGGGCGAGTAGCTCTTGCTGTTTGATCTAAATTAGGTATATCACCGTTATAACTTGCACTAACATTAATAACATCTTGATGGAACCATCTATTATATCTTGACCAAGGATTATGATCTCTACTTGCACGATTAATTACCAAGTAATCCTTAGTGCTAGCATATGCAATAGCTTCGCTATATGGTGTACTATCAAATGCAGATAACCCGTATTCATCTAACTGATCTTCTGTATAAGGGTTTATTACTTCTAATATAGTAGTAGGAATTAATTTAATTGCAGATCCAACACCTTCGACATAGTATTCACTTGTTGCATATTCAACTGGTGTTACGTTTCCTGCAAATGCAATTTTCATACCGTTACTTAATGATGTACCATCAGGAAGGGTATATGTCTGCTTGCCCAGCACATCGGTTGTTACATCAATAAATGTATCTTCTTTAATATCAAATATTTCAATTGAGCCGCCTAAATTAATATCACTATCGCTTTGATAATATAATAAACTAGGAGCATTTAATGGTATAGTAAATGTGATACTTCCAGAAGTTACAGAATAACTAGTAATAGATGAATCACGATAAATTGTAGTAGGGCTTAAACTTCTAGAAGTTCTAAAATTAAAAGGATTACCAGGGGTAACAATATTAAAAGTATAAGTCTGACCTCTAAATAATTTTAAGGTTGGATTTGGTGTGGCCCCGTCTGGAGTAAAAATATATTGATTGTTTGTACCTTCATTTTGTAAACTTACATTATAAGTACTTGTTATTGCGTTTTGTTGGCCGACTATTGTAATAGTTTGCGGGCCGTATGGTAGCCAATAATAGTGTTGAAAATTTACAAATTTATCCCAATCGATATGAGGGTCCCATGAATAAAATTCTTGTTTATTTAATCTAGCGTGATTAGTAGTATTACCACCAAACACCTTAATTTGATTTACATAGTCTTGATAATCTTTGAAGAAAGTTACATTATTCAAAGAATCTTGAATTACAACTCCTGGTTCTAATTGATAATGCTGACGTGCAGGAGTTGCTGCTGTAACGTATACATCTGTATTTTTTGCTGCCTTTGCATTAGTTTCTCCAATATATCCAGTTACTTTAGTTAGTGTACCAGGCTGAAATAACTGATCGATAGTAGACTGTAAAAACTTTTTATTAGCCGTTGTTTGATAAAATTTAGGTAATAAATTTGCACTAAGACCTGCATTACCTGCCGGATTATTGTTAACTGTGTTTGCCATTAATTTTATACTCCACTAGGTGCACTAGTAATAATTTGTGATATTATTGCAGGATTGTTTAACGCATTGCCTGTTACTGTTTTAAGATTAGATGATGTTAAACTAGATACGATAACTATATCACTAGCTTGCGCACAACTAATAAACAACTGATTGCTAGGACATTGAATTTCAAATAAACTACCAAAATATTGTGATGATTGTTTTGGCACTATAACAAAATTACTAACATTAGGTGCCATTTGATTTATAACATATGTTGCCAACTCTGAAAAGTAAAATGTATCTCCAAAGTCCCAATTTTCTAATGCAAAGAAACGATTTATAGCCGCTAATACGCCTGCTTGAATTTCTGCGTTTGATATTGCCACAGTCGGATTTACTACTACATTAAATGTTGCTTGTAGCAACGGATCAGCTGCTGTACCAAATAATAATGTATAACCTACAGGATGATATATTATTTCATCACTAATTGATTTAATTAAATCCAACGAAGGACTTAATAAACTATTCAATTGACTACTGCTAGGAGGCAATGGTTCAGACACATTTGCCCCATTAATCCACTGTCTAAATTGTGTATCATAATCAACTGTTAGTACATATATATCCACTATATTACTTGCACCTGGGTCGATTCTACTATCATAATCGGCACTATGAATATACTGAAATTTCAAATTGTCTCGGCCAATATATACTTTGTAATCCAATGTAGGAGTTAATGTTCCAGTTACTAAACTTAACTGATTAACTACTCCGGTATCTGTAAAGTAAAAATATTGTCCATCTGTATATTGCGAGTAAGAACCTATTCCACTACTTGTTGTAATTATAACTGTATTATTATCATTGCTAATGTACTGATAATCTTCTTCTCCGTGGGAGAGTAAATATTTTTGTTGTATGATATATGTCGGAGTAGAACTACTACCATATACAATATCTAAAAATAGTTGCGGATTATCAACTATTCCATTGTTATCTGAATCATTAAAACTTATAACAACTTTTGTAGGATCTGTATATCCGTCTAATCCTGTATATTCTGAAACAATTTCCCAAGCCATATCTGTAGTGAATGGATATGTACTGAACGGTTGTGGATTTACGTTTAAGACTTTAATTATATCTGTTATTGTTTGATTATTAACAATATCATACATTTTTGATGTTGAATCGAAATAGAATGTAAGTTCTTTATCACTTTCAAATATGTAACGAGTATATCGAGTTGTAATAGTATATGTTTGATTAGTAATTGTAAACAGCAATATCCAACTAGCATCTTTTTGACTGTTAGATGTATCGCCAGCATATTCTAAACTAAATGACGAGTTGGCAGCTAAATTAGTCTGAAATATAATCTGCCATGATTGTGTTACAATATCATATCTTAATCCAAATTGTTGATTAGAAAATATAAGATCTATCATTGTAGTTTGCGTAGTAGATCCAATAGTTTTAACAAAATTTGGAATTACTTGAGAAATAACACAACCGGTAGGTATAGATTTGTTTAGAGAAATTGCACCTATACCAGATGATAATATTCCAGTGTAACCACCGACTCCTAATGTACCTTGACCATTGCCAAATACACTAACAACTTCGGCCCACAAATAAGTAACCCCATTAATTGGAACACCAGATGCTGGTATAGATACTAATATATTATTCTTTTTTGTATTAAAGTAATAGCCTGTTGGCGCTATAAATTTTAGCAATGCTCCTTCTGTTACGTATGCTAAATTTGATTGCGTAGTTGTTGAAGAATATGTACCAACTGCAATTGCTGTATTTGATATGCTTCCAGATAAACCGGGAGAAGCAATATAACCGGTTGATGTATTGCTATCACTTGTAACTTGCCCCCACAGATATGATGTAGATCCTGAAGTAGTTACAGAATTAATATAATACAAATAATAGAAATTTCTTAAATCAGGATTATTTAAGATATTATAAATGTCTGTTAATATCACATTCTCTATATCAAGCTGTGTAAGATATGTAAAATCAATTTGTGATGTAAAATTATCAAGATAAATTATTCCATCATCTGCAAACAAATTTGTAGAACTATATTTTCCAGTAGGATCAATTAAATCAAAATATCGACTAATGCCACTACTAGTACGATTTATACTTTTAACTTTAGCAACTTGTAAATTGGCACTAAGGGGACTAATATTATAATCTTCTCCTGTAATCATTCTATTCTGTGTATAGTATGTTTGCGGAGCATTTAATTGTATACTAGCATTAGACTCAGTTGGTGAAGAATTTGATACAGTTGTAGATAAACCTAAGTACACTGTTAATGTTTGGCTTTGTCCTGTAACTGATTTATAAGGAATTGTAACAGAAATATTACGCAAATCAGCAGGATTAATTGTATAATTTAATCCATTACTAGACCTATAGTACACTCTAAATGTGCCTAAAGGTAATTGACCAAAGGTACCGTCACCGAACGCAATACTAATTTGATCATTAACACGAGTAATGACTTGATATATTGTGTTTACTTTTCCATTTAGATTGTTATAAATTATGTTATTGCCAGTCAACGCAGGAACTTGTGTCCACAATGTTGTTTCTACTCCATGTTGATCTAACTGATATAACCAAACATCTGTGCTGTTAATATTTTGAACAGGAACATCTACTTGTTGGTTACTACTAGGTTGCGTAATAGTAAATGTTGCAGTATTCAATGCGCCTTGTGTAAAATTAAAAAAGAATCCAGTTGCTGAACTACCTGCACCGTATCCATCATCTTGATAAACACATGCTATACTATTTGCAATTTTAGGAGGTTCTTCGTATATAAATGGCTGACCGCTAAAACTGGTACTAGTTACTTCAAAATTCATTGTAGTACCGTTAACTGGTTTTGTAAAACTATAAACAGGTACATCGTTGTTAGTAGCATTAAATCTATACTGAGCTGTTGCTACTCCATAGATAGACTCAGCAGCTACTGGATTTCCATATTGACTTGTATTAGGTAATGCAGCATTAATAATTCTAATAAACTGATCATACCAATTAGAATTCGAACCGTCATTCCAAGTAATCACCTGTCCTGCAAGATTTCTGCCGTTACTATCAATAACATTTTCAGTTGTAGTAATTGTACTAAATTTTAATAAACCAGTAGCTGCTACATTTCTACTAGCATTATATCCAATCATACGTGCTAAACGCAATACACTATCACGACGGCTAGCAAGTTCTAAGAAGTTTTCACGAGCGTTTAAGTCAACTCTAAAAGCAATACTTTGACCAACATACGCAATAAGATCGATTAGAGCAAGATATTCACTAGACTCTATATAATCGTTAAAATCTTCAGGAAAATTAGTACGGATGTAATCAATCATTGTACGGCGTAAATTATCAAAGTCATAACTTTGAAAGTTAGCGTTCTTAAATGATTGATATATTTTTTGCCAGTCTTCGGATACTAGCAGGTTATTTTGTCTATCCGTTGAGCTCATAATTGTTCCTAATATAGTATTTATTGATTCAAAATATGTGCGTAGTTTACTGAGGTGTCGATGCTAAACCGTTTGCTTGATCGAACTGTAGCTGTAAATTTTGCTGTATATTGTAAATCAAATAAGTCAAAGTACAGGCTATTTGTATACCTGTTTCGTACGGAGTGACTACTAAATTTGTTACAGATACTCGAGGATCTGCATTAAAAATTTGATTAACATTCTTTGTTATTAATACCTGCACTTCAGGGGTCATTGGTTCAAAAATTAAATCCCAAATTACCGTCCCGTAATCTGGATTCATTAATCGTTCACCTTGTCGTACATAAAAAGCATTAATAATATCTTGTTTAATTAATTCAAAATCGTATAAGGCAAAATTCTGTGAAGAGTTATTAACTGTACTAAAACCTCTATACATTTGTGGTTTAACAGTACCAGATTTTCCAGTAATATTAACTTTAGGTGTATGATATAACGAATTTGCCATAATAGCTCCTTATTGATTTTTCTTAAATGTATCAGTAGCCGTGCTATACGTTGACCAAGCTGAAGGTACTGCAATTGCTTCAGATATTGCTTCTCTATCTGTTTTGTCTGTTTTGAATGTAGTTGGATCTAAATTCTCATGATGTGGATATGGTTCAATAGTAGGTATACGAGCCATGATACTAGTAATTGGTGTGCCAGTGATTGCAGGACTTGCAGCATTACTTTCTGGTGTTGGGTTATCAAATGTACTTAACGGGTCAGGAGCAGTTGCCGATGATGCACTAGCTGCACTAGCTGCACTTGGACCGTTCATGTGTATGTTAGATGCAGTTTCTATGTGATTGCCACCGCTAAGAATATTTGTAGATCCTCCTGCTGTAAAATTATTATTACCACCCGAATTAAGGTCATAATCTTCAGTAGAAGTTAGTTTGGTTGTACCTGTAACATTAATATCAGTATTTGAATTAATTGTAATTTTTGTGGCGCCATCTATTGTTTCATCATGTGTGCCTTTAACTTGTATAGTGTTATTTTCAGTAACAATTAGTACCTTGTTTCCGCCTATTTCTGTTTGATGACGCTCGGCAACTTTAAGATTAAAATTACGACCACATTCCATATTAATATCACGGTCAGCATATAAATTCAAGTCGTTACCAGTGTGAATACTAATACTGTCTTGTGCAAATATATCAATTTTTCCATCACTTGTAAGTTCTATCCAACTTGTGCCACGAGCGTTACTAATATAAATTAAATCTTCAGTATTATGAAATAAAATCTGATGACCAGTGCGTGTCCGAATTCTAAATAATTCGTTATGTAATAGCGTTGGTTGACCATCTGTTTCACCATTTTCAACACTAGCGTACTCCGGAGGGCCAGAACTTGCGTCAGTTTTTCTTAAAAATTTATCGTCGCCATCGTCCATTACGAATGTTGTTCCACCTAATCTGCTAACATAAGCGTTAGGTATAGCCCATTCTTTCTTACCAATAGTTCCTTGTTTTGCACCGCTCTGTTTATCAATTGGGCCTGGTGTACTAATACCAAACACCATACTCGGTGCTTCTCGTCTTGCACTACTAGTTGTAATACCCCGTGCATCGTCAAACAACAATCCTTGATCTTGTAATACTTTAGACAGTGGATGTTGAGGTTTTAAGTTTTGTGTAGGATCTTGTGCGGTATCATCTACTTTTTTATTATATTCTGCAACAGGAACACGACCAAGTTTTCCACTATTATCATTTTGTACATCTTCAACAACTGTTTGAGCTGACGCAATACCAGGTGTCATAAAATTAGTATTAGTGTCAGGTATACAACCTATCCAGTATCCATATCTTGGATCACCATCTAAAAATATAACAACAACAGTTTGACCTACATCGGGTGGTATCATCCACATACCATAACTTTTTTGTGTATTGTTATAGTCGTTAGGATCTGTGCCGTTTAACGCTACATCTGTAATTCCATAAAACGGACTCATATATTTTACTTGATGCAATTCTCCTTCTGAAGCAGAATTACCAACTGGCCTTAATAGCTCAACTTCTAAGATTCCCATATAAGTAGGATCAATATTGCTGATCACTTTAGCCATAAAGGGACCGGGACGTGGAGTAGGTTGTCCTGAACTTATTGCTGATTGATCATTTACATCTACCATGTTATTCCTTAATTATGTTCCGCTCATTGACCTTCACTTGACCCAGTGTCGCCCGCATAGTTGACATCGCCGGTAACATCATTGGGTTTTTTAACTTCTCTTGCACCGTTATATACTGTACTTGCATCTGTTTGTGCTTTAGATTCTTGCATTTGTCTTCTATTGCCGATTAATGTTTGTTTGAACTCGCCTTTATTAAACGAACTTCTAACTTGATATATTCTATATAAGCCACTAAAAGCCATTACCGGAGTAGTTGCTCCTCCACCAAAATCGTATAGTCCAGTTGATTGATTAATATCTACAGGTGTTCTGAAATTTACTACACAATCAACTTCACCGCTTTGATAATTTACACTGCCATCTGCATTAAGATTTGCATGTTCAGTTTGTTCCGATGAATAATTTCCTGTACCACTTTGTGCGATCCAATATGGATCTCCTATTATATCTAAACTTAATGTTTGCATGTCTGCACCATTAGCTTTAGTAATAGCATCATGAAAGACTCGAGCTGCACGTATACCTTGAGTCTCAGCTCCGCCACCACCATACTTGTCAGTACTAGTTTTAGTTAATAACGGTCTATTAGTATTTGGGTTTTCTCCTAGCGCAGGCTTTGGAGGAGCTACATCAGGAGTAGGTGAAGATGAGAGCCCACCTTTAGGATCTGCTCCTCCACTATTAGCAGCTGTCTGATTACCTTGTGTACCCGAATTACCGTCAGCTGCTAATACATTAGTAAATGCAGCATTATATTTTATTTCAAATTTCAATACATCTACATTTTTTCCTGTGTATATATAATCATAAACTTTTACAGCTTGTTTAATTAATTGATCATATCCGACTGGTTTATCTACTATCGGGCCAGATTCATTATGTACAAAGTATGGCAATATTCTATAGACAATAATCTTTGGTTTTTGTCCTCCATTATCAGTATCGCCATTAAGATAAAAATGTGTATCAATTGTCCACCAGCCCCTGTATCCTTCTGGCGTTAACTTAGATGGATCAAACGTATCTTGGCAAAATTTACTTTGTAAAATTACTTGATTAATAGCATTAATAACATCAGTATCCTGACTAAACTTCATATCAGATTTATTAGAGTTTATTGTATTTTGACTCCTGTCCATAATTCCTGTATCAGAGTTATAAACTTTATTATCCTTGCCTACCGGAGCGTCTCCTTTTCTAGTTTCATCGAATCCCATTTTAGCTTTTCCGATATCATTACAATCCGAAGGATCTTGAACTAATCCATTTGTAGAACTTACATTAACTTTTAATTTAGTTAATATATCAGCCGATATTGTTGCACCATCTGAGGGCAATGTTGTCGGTGTTGGTGTTGATGAATCATCCGATGACGAACCTGTCGGTGCCGAGGAGGTGGATCCAGCTGTTGTGGCTGTTTTTGGAAATATTATTGCAATTTGGTCAGGAACTGCCCATCCCATTTTATCTGCTGTTTCTTTTAATTTTCTATTCATTACAATTTGAAGGCTTTTATCGCCTGTTTGTAACATTTCCTGTACAGTTGTTCCGGCAGCCGCAACATCGCCTTTGAATTTAGCATATGCATCGGTTATAGCATCCTGATCCCACGCATTGGCTTTAACCTCGTATACTGCTCCTTGTTCGTTGACTGTCATTTCTATCTGAGACAAGTGAATAGGAATATATCTCGATGTATTAGGAATTGTTTCCATTGTACCATTTTCTTTATTGCCTTTGAATTCAATAGATAATACAAGTGGTGCATCTCTCCAGTTATCGTGGCCTGTGTTAAATCCAGCTTGTTGTAATGTTAAGAAAAATAAACCCATACTATATGGTTCAAGTATCTTGAAAGACATTGTTTTTACATTTGTGTTGGCACCTGCTTCAGCACCAATATTAGATTGTAATTGTAAATCATCTATATAAAATTCAAATTTTCCATAAGGTATTTGAATTCTGTTAGCAGGATCTATACTTCCACTTTTACAAATTAAATGGTATGGTTTTCCTGCTCTGTACGTTGTATCAGGACTGTTTAATTCGTCTACTGTTAAGATTCCTAATCCTAAAATGCAATTATAACTTGCATAAGAAAACAATGGATTAGACAATGGTAAAGTGACTCCTGATTGAACTACACCCGGAGTTCCTGCAAGACCTGACAAACCACTTAACGATGGCAATCCTGATCCTATCTTTGCTGTAATAGATCCTAATGCGTTTTGGGCACCTGTGACTAAACCATTTGCAGCAGATGATACTGTTGCACCAATGCTGGAAATTGTAGCACCTGGATCATCAAACATTCCCATATTATAATCCTAAAACTTTTGTTAAACCAGATTTTTTTGGAATATAAATTTGTTTCCCAGGAACAAAATCAAGAATAGGATCTTGTATTACATCTAAATTACGTTGAATAAACACCCACCACAATTGTGATGTACCATACAGGTCAAACGCCAATAAATCCGGACGATATGTATATTGAGCTTCAATGGTATATAAAAAATCGTCAATATCGGCTGATACTGGTCTGATTGTTAACAGATCTAAATAAGTTGAGTTTAATTTTGTATTATACCAAGGACTGGTATTACCGTATGTAGCCATGATTAGATATATCCAAATGAGTTGCCAAGATATCCACCATTAACAAACTTATCTAAACTAAAGTTACGTGAACTATCTCTACTATATATCGGTTGCAATGTAATACTAAACTCGCTCTTGGTTGGTACATGACTAGAAGAGTTACTAGGAGATATACCGCCTCCACTACCGCCTAATCCTCCTAAAGTTGATACTAAATTGGATACTGAATTTACAGCAGCACCTACTGCACCTATAGCGTTTGTTACACTAGATAATCCAGGTACAGCAGAACCAACCGCACTTAAAATACCACCAAGGCCGCCTAATCCGCTTGATGCAAAATTACTTCCGTGAACAGTAATATAATCACAATCATTAGGTAATGAACAAGTAAATTTTGTAACAATAACTGGTACATTTTCAAACACATAGTTACCGTATCCGTTTAAGAAAATAATAGGAGGAGGATTACCTGCTAATTGATCATTTCCAGTAAACATTTTGGTTAAACTTCTTAAATAATGCACCGAGGCTAACCAGTATGCTCCCTGTGTTGCATCTTCTACGTTCATAGGAGCTGTAATAGATATATCGCCCGGGTCACTATTCTTAAAACTTTGAAACGTATAATTTGTGTGAATAGTTTCTATTGGGGCGTATTTTGCAGCACTATTAATAGTAATAGTTGGTGTATAAGGAAATATTAATCCGCCAGCAGAAACTAAAGGAGCAAATACTGGACTGCTTTTGAAACTAGCCGCACTTGACATGCTTAATCTAACTCGCCAATCACTCGAGGAAGAATTGCTTCCACCAAATACTGCACTTGCTACTCCTAATGCAGCACCTACTGCGCCGGCGGCTGGTAAATTAATGCTTCTAAGTGCACTGGCAACATTACCGCTTGCAAGCGCCGAACCTAAATTTGCAACTGTATTAACTGCACTGGCCGCACCAACAACGCTGAAAGCTGAACTCGATAAGTCACTCATATAATTTCCTATTTTGGTATATTATTTATTTGACTTTATTAAGTGCGTAGTTTATACTTAACTTATCAGAGGACTCTAAAGGATGAATGTAAAAGTAAATTACCTAAACAACAAGGATATGTTGTTAGAAATACATAGATCAAAAAGCTCATACTGTAGCTTTACTAAACCAGAATATCACCAATACGATATAATTCTTCCAAGTGTAGATAAAATTAATATCAGAAGCATAGCCGAAGCTAAACGTAATCAAGCAAAACGGCTTGGAGACGCTGAATATGCTAAACGCAAAGCTGCTGGAGAAAAAGTTAAACAAGCAGATTGTGAAATTGACTATAAAAAGATACAAAAAACCGATTTAATCTTTCGGATCATGTCATATGATCATATTCCGTTAAACGGAGTACGTAAAAAAAATCCCAAAACACTAGCAGATCATAGAGACAAAGTTAACTTTCCACCTTTCCAGCACTGGAAATTTGACGAAGAAGACAAACTGATATGTGTGGGAAAAAGTCATTGGAAAGGCGATTTAGAAAAGGGACACTTTGATAAAGATGCGGGCCAAATAACTAACACCTTAGCTAAGATGATGTTAAAATTATGTGAGAGGTATGCTACTCGCGGCAACGTTCGTGGTTACACATATAATGACGAAATGAAAGGCCAAGCTATTTTACAGTTAACACAAATTGGTTTACAATTTGACGAAAGCAAATCGGATAACCCGTTTGCTTATTTTACCGCGGCTGTTACTAATAGTTTTGTTCGTGTTATTAATATAGAAAAACGAAATCAAAATATTCGCGATGATGTACTAGAAATGAATGGTATGAACCCAAGTTACAGCCGTACAGGTGCAGGTGAACATGAAGCAGCTGTTAAACGTTTTGATGAGAGCAGTGAATGAAAAATTTATTTAAGAAAGTAGCTTGTTTTACAGATATCCATTTTGGATTAAAGTCAAACAGTAGTGTACATAATCAAGATTGTGAAGATTTTGTAGATTGGTATATTGCCAAAGCAAAGGAGGA
>Ga0164296_1000652_pt1 | contig 40105 bp, 18 predicted proteins | sample GEODES057metaG_FD_113533 | JGI IMG/M metagenome (GOLD analysis project Ga0164296, IMG submission 113533) | Dystrophic lake water microbial communities from Trout Bog Lake, Wisconsin, USA - GEODES057 metaG | ecosystem: Environmental > Aquatic > Freshwater > Lake | place: USA: Trout Bog Lake...
CGTATCTAAGTTAACAAACCGTAAGGCATACTTAACTCCAATTTCAGGTACACAGTTTACTACTGGACAAGCGGCACAATGGAATTTAGCAACTCCAGTTGCTAACGTTTCAGTAACATTAGATAACGCTTAATAGTTAATTAGGGAGGAGGCAACTCCTCTCATTAACCTTACAGGATTCATAAATGTCAAGAATATTAAAAGTAAACGGTGATTATAGATTGCAAGTGCAATCTGGTGGTTATATTATCTTGGATGCACAATCCACCGGAACTGTTACTGTACTTGGTAATCTTGATGTCAAAGGTACAACTACGTACATAGAAAACACAAATACAGAAATTAAAGATAATATAATTCAACTTAATTATGGACAAACTGGTAACGGTATTAGTAGTGCTAACAGTTATGTTTCTGGTATAGAAGTTGAACGTGGAAATTATAGTGCCGCGCAGATTTTATTCAATGAACAAGTTAACCATTACGATTCTCTTGCCGGAGCAGAGATAACCGGTACATGGACATTAAAAACAGCAGGCGGTACGACTGAAGGTCTACAATTAAGAACAGTTGTTTCAGACGGACTATCAGACCTTGCATTTGATATGTTAGGAAGTTCTCATCTACTATCTATAGTTAACGCTGGTGGAACTATAGGTGTTGCAGGTCATACTATAACAACTTCAGCTAGCAATTATGGTTCATCGAATTTACAACCTTGGCATATTCCAAATGTACAATATTTACAAAACTATGTTCTTAGTACGTATGTAAACGGTGGTTTACAAGGAGTTGCGTTAACTGATAAAGTAATGTATCCACCTACCGCAGGTACAACTATTTCAAATGCAAATAGTTCGATTGAAGCTAATACTGGAAGTATAGTATTTCAAATATCTCAATATACATACGCAACTGTAGATAGTAATGGAGTAACTGCTGGGTATGTTCGAATAGGCGGCGGAAATCTAATAAGTTCACAAGCCAACACAATTACAAATACTAGTTCAAACAATTTAATTATTACAGCAAACAATGGTTATATAGAAATCAATGCTGTAACACAATTAGATAACGTAGGAACTAGTGTAACATATAATAATACAGGAACTCAAATATATTCAAGTTCTACTGTTGGGCCAGCAAAAACTGGAATTTATTTTACTAATGCTAGCAACCACACCCCCGACGAATTAGTTAGTAGAAACAGAGCAGTACTGCTAAGTATCTTACTATAAGGAATTAAAATGGCACTTACATCAACATTGATTGCAAATACAAACACAACAATATCTCCTAGCACATCATTTAGTGGTAGTCAAACAGGAATCGCAATTACTTGTATGATTTTTTGTAATTATACATCTAATACACCTGCTAGCATCACAGTATTTGCTGTGCCAAATGGAGGATCAGCAAATAATACTACTATGATTATAAATTCGCTAAGTATTCCAGGCGGAGAAACTGTAAGTTTAGATCAAGAAAAATTAGTATTAGGTAGCGGCGATGCTATTATAGCTGTCGCCAGCGCAGGTAGCGTAATAAGCGCAACAATTAGCACATTACCAGTATAATGAGATATTTAAAACGTCAAAATATTAATCGCAGAGTTGCTAATGATACAACTTTGTATTCAGATGTAGCTAATGCTAATGTCTTTATAGCACCAGTCAATGGCGGAAGTGTAGTGATACCAAACGGGTCAAGCTCACAAGTTCCAAGTAGTCCACAAGTTGGTATGATGCGATATAATGCTACAACAAACGAAGTAGAAGTTTATCAAGGTAGTGGTGGTTCAGCAACTTGGAGAGCTATTAGATATAAAGAATCTACAGGAATTACCCAACAAAACTTAGGAGTAGGAGACAGTAGTCAGGTATATTTTGGACCATTAAATCCAGCTCCACCGACAGTAGTACAAACTGGTAATGGAAGTTCGTCTGGACAATACAGTACCAATGTAGCATGGGGTGGTCAAAATATTATTGTATTAATTGAAAACTTGATGCAATTAAACAACGTAAACTATACAGTAGTACAAAACCCAAGTATAGGTACTGATAGTAGTGCAATTGGAACATTAAGTTTTGCAGGATCTACTGGTTCAAAAATATTATATTTTAATACAAGTGCAAATGTAATATCTGCTAGTTGGAGCACAAATGTAGCAACTTTAACATTTGCTTCAACTTATACAGATCAAACTGGATCATCAAAAACTAGATCAGAACCTCCATTTGCAATAGGAGCAACTATCACAGTAACTGGAATGATACCAACTGGTTATAACGGTATATATACCGTAACAGGCAGTACTGCAACTTCTATTACTTATGCTCTTTCAAGTAATCCAGGATCTGCTACAGTCTATGGTGGTACAGTAACAGCTAGCGGAACAACACCAGCAGTATTTGCAAGTTTAAACAATTTAATTGGAGCAAATGTTACAGGTACAGGAATAGCTGGGTCAAGTACAGTGGCAAGTTATAGTGTTGATACTGGCACTGATGCATTAGTTAGTATTACAATGAATAATTATCCGAGTTCAACTATTGCAATTAATACAGTTAATATTACCATTAGCGAAGGTGCTACAACTGGATCTGGTTGGTATTTAAAATTCAGTAGCCCACCTCCATACGGAAAAATAGTTACAGCTTTGATCGGATTTGATCAATAACTAAGGAGTAAATTATGGCCCAAATGGGAAGAATAGGTGGCCCGTTATTAGCAGATAACTTACTGCGAAACGGAAATAACCTAGCGTTTGACACTAATTTATTATTCTTTAATGTTAATAGTAAAACTATTGGCATCAATACTCCTGGCCCTTCAGCGGATCTTCATGTAGGTAATTTAAACAATGCCGGTAATGCAACTTCTGGCTCTTTGCAAACTATCAATGCAAATATTACCAATCAATTAGAAATTAATAATTTTATTATTTCCGGCAATACTATTAGCCACGTAACTGATGAAATAATAATACAGCCAAACCAATCTAGTAATCCTACCATTAACATGGCTGGGTTTGCAACAAATAATTTATATATCTATGGTAACAATATAACCAATACTGTTACAAATGACAGTATAAACATAACTGGTGATACTAGTGCAGTTGGAGCAATTACAGGTGTAATATCAGTTAGTGATATGTCACTTATATACGGACAAACTTTACCAGTGGTACAAACAGGCGGAACAGGTGCAACAATCTATTTTCCTGTAGGTTCTACTGGAGAATCCGCTGTGATAGTTACTCCCGGAGTTGGTTATACTACTGGAACTGCTACAATAACTCAATATGCTACAACATTTTATGTTAATATTACATCGGTAGCCACCCAAGGCGGCATTAATATTTCCAATGATGTAGGCAATGTAGAATTAACTATATCTGGTAATTTATGGGCAGACGGAAATATTACTACTGCCGGAAATATTACTGCTGACGGAAATATTACTTTAGGTAATTCTCCAACTGATACAATTGCATTTGATGGAGAAATTGATAGCAATATTATTCCAAATGCAACTAATACGTATAACTTAGGATCAAATAGTTTAGTATGGGCCAATGTATATTCAAATAATACTACAATTAATTATTATACTGTACCTACAATTAACGCAACTAACATTATTGGAGGAAATGTTGAATTTAATAGCAATACTATTTTTGATACAAACAATAGTAATACTATTTTACTTTCAACTTCAGGAACAGGACTTGTTAATTTTAACGGAATTAACTATATAGAAGGTAACGATATATTTCAACCAAGTTCTGGATCTTTAATTATATCTAGTACAGGTAGTGGCCACGTAGCGTTTGCTGGAACATATGGTGTAGTAATTCCTAGCGGAGCAAGTAGTAACTATCCTTTAGCACCGTTAACTGGTACTTTAAGATATAATGTGTCTATAAACACTCTTGAAGTATATTCTGGAACTGCATGGATTCCAGCTTATGGCAATAATGCTACCTTATCTAGTAGCGATGTACAAGACTTAGTTCTTGCATATGAGCTCATCTTAGGGTACTAAAAATCAAAACAGATAAATAATATTACTGGAGAGTTCGACTAAAACTTTCCGATATCATACTGTGGTAAACCCGCAAAGAGCGCAAGCTGAAAGAGTGGTTAACCGTGAAACACGGGGTATAAAGGAGCGTAAATGGCTGTTGGTCGAATTTCGGGTCCGCTCTTAAAGGATAACCTCCTTCGTAATGGGGTTAATTTATCTTTTGAGACGAACTTACTTTACTTAGATGTTGTGGACAGCCGGATTGGCATTAATACGACAGCACCTCAATACGACCTGGATGTTAACGGAACAACTCGCTCAACTAATTTATACGCAACTACTCAAGCACAAATAGGTGTAACTGGATCAAAGTTTACTATATCTGGTAACACAATATCTAGTGATAATTCAACAATTAATTTAGTTCCAAATGGATCTAACCCTACTGTTTTTTCAGCATTAACTAATATTGGTAATTTATCACTAACTGGAAATACACTTAGTTCGACTAATACAAATGGACCCATTAATATCACAGCTAATGGTACTGGGTCTATTAATTTAAACAATAATGTATTAGTTACTGGTAATTTGCATGCTACAGGAAATATTACTGCTGAAGGAAATATTATTTTAGGTAATTCTCCAACTGATACAATTGCACTTGACGGAGAAATTGTTAGCAATATTATTCCAAATGCAACTAATACGTATACATTAGGTTCGAATTCATTAGCTTGGCAAAATGTCTATACAAATACATTAACTACTACTACCGTTAACGCTACTACAGCTAATGCTACTACTTTAAATACTAGCGGATTAACTATTACAGGTAATACTGTCAGCACTATTAACGCCAATGATAATATTAATTTTGTAACTTCAGGAACTGGTGCAGTTCAAGTTGGTAATTTGGCATTTTCTGGGAATACCATTACTAATGTTGCAACAAACGCTATAACTACGTTTACAAATGTAACTTCAGAAAATCCAACATTTGTAGGAACTATTTCTCCAGGCACATCGTCTACATTTACTGGAAGTATTTCAGGAAATGTATTAACTGTTACAAGTCCTCCTGCAAATTCTTTCGGTGGAAGTATTGCGTTTAATGGAACAAATGAATACTTGTCATTATCTCCAGGATTTGGTGTCGGTGGTATTGCATATACTATTGAATTCTTTTTTTACACAACTTCTACAGGTACCCAAACAATCTTAGGTGCAGTTGCAGGCGGATATACATTGACTTTTATTGGTACCAACGAAGTTCAAATAGCATTGCAAGGTGTTAGTAGTTATACCTATGCTGTATCTTTTTCTACAAATACATGGAATCATATTGCAATAGTTCGAAACAGCGGATTATTAGAAACAGTTTATATCAATGGTGTTCAAACGTCTTCTGGAGCTAGAACTAATTCAATTAACTACGGAGGCAGTACTGAGAGTATTGGTGCAACAATTGATGGTAATAATTTATTCCAAGGGGAAATAAGTAATTTAAGAGTTGTAATTGGTACAGCAGAATATGACCCGACATTAACAACTTTGTCAGTTCCTGGAGGACAATTAACCGCAGTTACAGGGACCGCAATTTTACTACTTGCTATTAATAGTTCAAATTATCTTAGAGATATAAGTACAAATCAAATATTATCGCAAGGCAGCAGTGGAACAGTCAGTTATAGTAACACATCTCCATTTGGTGCATCTGGTATTGGCCTTGATGTCGGACAAATAATTAGTGGTACTTCAATTACTAACGGAACTTATATTGTATCTAATATATCAGGAACTGGCACTAGTGCATCTAGTTCTTGGACATTAAGTATCAGCTACGGAAGTGTTATTTCAAGTGAAAGTATTACTTCCACACCTGTAGTACTAACAGTTTCATCTATGACGTATGGAAGTATAACTATCGGTAATACTATTAGTGGAACCGGAGTATCGATAGGAACAGTTATTACATCTCAATTAACTGGATCATCAGGCCTGGCCGGAACATATTATGTTAGTCCAATTCAGACAGTTTCAACTCCTACTACAATATCTCAGCTAACTGGTTCTGGATATGTTCAGTTTACAGGAACATACGGAGTAGTTATACCGGTTGGAAATACTACAAATTATCCTGCATTGCAGTATACTGCACCAGGAATGATAAGATATAACAATGATCCTACATATAGTTACGTTGAGATTTATAATGGAACTAGTTGGATAAGTGTGGCAGGCGCCGCAGCCGGCGTAACATCAACTCAAGCCACAGATATTGCGATAGGTGTAATACTATCATTAGGATAAAAAAATGTCAACATTATTCAAAAATAAATTAGCAACAGGATTAGGTACAGCAACAACTCCGTTATTTCAAACTAACCCTTCAGCAACTACAACAATTATTGGGTTGAGTTTAACTAATATAACATCTGGTATTATTCAAGCAAGTATTCAATTACAAGATACCAACGCAGGAACAACCGCATATTATATTCAAAACGTTACAATTCCATCTAATACAAGTATGCGTGTAGTGACAGGCGGTGAAAAATTAGTGCTCGGTGGTGCGACTAACGTAATTGTTTATTCCAATACTTCATCAAGTATGGATTTAGTTGCAAGTTGGGTTGAAATAAGTTAAGGATTAATTATGTCATATTATGCAGGTAATGAATTTAGTTTAAACGATTTATTAGGAGAAGGTAATCCTAGATATTTTTACGCCTTAACACGAAGCGACCCAGACGGCACTTTATATTTTTATAAAGCAGACCAATTAACTAGCACCGGCACACTTACTTTAAATAATCCCGGCGCTGGCCCTAATAACTTTGAAAACTTTGAATACGGTGTGGACTTTTTTGACGGAAGAAATGCTGTAACACATGCAAGACCATATCCTAATTTAGCATTTGATCAATATCGATGGGACAATAAAAATTGTTTTTACTACATTGAAACTAATACTGGTGAGCTAATTGTTCGAATAAATCAAACATACACATATAGCCCTTCACAAATTATCTCATCGACTTAACAGGAATAAAATATGTCAGCAGAATTTAAAATCAGTAAAATACGTTATACATGGGTAGGCCCATGGACACCTAACACTTCTTTTATTCAAGATAGTGTTGTATCATATGGCGGTCAAGCATTTGTATGTTTGGTAGGAAATACATCTAGCAGTAATTTTTATAACGACTTAAATGTAAGCCCTAATCCATATTGGTTACAGATGACTGTTGGTAAGCAATGGGGTGGAACATGGAGTTCTAATGGATTTTATACATTAAACACCATAGTAACATTTGCAGGTAACTTGTATATCTGTACTAATTCTCACACTAGCTCGACATTTTTATCAGATTTTAATAACGGAGATTGGGCATTATATCTTCAAGAAAATGTGTGGGCTGGAAATTGGTCTACAAGTACAACTTATACTGTAGGACAATTTGTAACTTATGGTGGTATCGCTTATGAATGTATTTTAGGTCATACTTCGGCCGCTACAGTAGCATTAGGTTTAGAAGCAAACCAATCTGCTTGGACAGTTTGGTTTAAAGGTGTACAATATTTAGGTCTTTGGCAGCAAAATTATAGATATAAACTTAACGATCTAGTAAGATTAGATGCTAACATTTACATAGCAACTAACTCTGCAGGATTTAATAGTGGTACAAGTTTTAATTCATCTAACTGGGCTATCTTTATACCTGGCCAAGAAGATAATTTAACATGGTCGTCATCTACAACTTATCAACTTAATGATGCAGTAATTTATGGAGGTACTGCATATGTCAGTAGATCTGTAAATAATTTAAACAATATACCAAGTTTAGATTCACTCGACTGGGCGCAATTTAATGTTGGTTACAAAATCAGAGGAGCATGGTCTTCTGGTAATACCTATGTAACTGGAGATGTAGTTAATAAAAGTGGTGTGCTGTACGAAGCTACTACCAATAATATTGGACAAGATCCGCAGTCGACGACAGCGGCAGTACAATATAATTCTACAGGAAGTTCAGGAACTACTATTGTAGTGAACTCTACAACTGGATTACTTCCAGGCATGATTGCTACCGGAGTTGGATTTAATTCAGGGCAATATATTTCTACAATTACAGACGGAGTTACATTAGTACTAGACAGAGCTCCAGACAATGTATTATCGAATGGTCAAACAATAACATTTAGAGATCTTAATACTTCATATTGGAAACTATTGATTCCAGGCGGAACTTTTACAGGATTTTGGTCAAATATAAAATCTTATTCTATCGGAGACCAAGTTGTATGGATTAACGCCACATATCAATGTATACAAGAAAATTCAAATGTCGATCCATCTACGGATGCTATTAATGCATATTGGATAAAATTAATATCTCACTCTATTATAAATTCGATGCATACAGTTGGAGATATGGAGTCATATAACTCTTTAACAGGCCCACAATATACTCGTATACCTATCGGAACTAGTGGTTATGAATTAAAAGTTAATGGATCTACAAACTTACCAAATTGGCAACAATTAAATATAGTTCCAGCAATATATTATGTTGACACAGTTAGTGGTGTTGATGATTTATTACATGGTACATCTTGGGATGCACCTTTTAAAACAATTAGCTATACATGCAATTACATTGCAACAGGATTATATTTTCCAAACGCTACAGCATTATTAAAAGCAAATAAAGCCTGGATGATAACAGAAATGTATCAATGGATGCTGTATCAATGTGCTAATAATATTTCACCATTCAGTACAACAAGTTTATTTGACCCGTTTTATACACAAAGAGATGCTGGATATGTTATTGATGCAATTATCTATGATATGCAACGAGGTGGTAACAGTCAAATAGTAGCGGCTACTTTACGTTGGTTCTATTATGGAAGTCAAACACAATTAGTTAATAACGTTGTGGAATCTTCTATAGCATATTTTCCACCATCATTAACTTATTTGCTAGGTTTAATGATTGATGTTGTAGCACAAAATGCACCATCACAAAGCTACCAAACATTAAATGGAATATCTGGAATTAATTATATTCCTCAAGTAACTGGGTTACCTGCCGCAGAAGTCGGGCAAGGCGCACTTCCAGAAATTAATACTTTGATGAGCATAGCAATCACGGCATTAACTAATCAAAATACATATTTGGTTCCTAGTAGTAATAGTGGATTAACAGCGATTGTTAATATTAAAACAGGTACTTATAACGAATACTTACCAATCATAGTTCCAGAAAATACATCGATAGTAGGAGATGAATTACGTAGTACTACGGTCCAACCAGCTACTAGTATTGAACTATATGTTACACAAACGTCAAGTATAACCAATACTCTTACAGCATCTACTACAGTTGGATTGGTAGATCAAATGCCACTACAATTTATTAGTCCATACGTTAACAATGTTAGTACAGCATTTGATCCACTTTTAGTACCAGGTAAAACATATTATGTTCTTGGTTCTTCAATAACATCAACATCATTTCAATTGTTAGATAATCCGACAACTGTATTTGTGGGAACAATTAATACAGGAAGTAATATAATTGCCAACGTAAACAGTATAACATCTTTAAAAGTTGGAATGAATGTTTCAGGTACAGGAATACCTAACGGAACAGTTATTTCTTCTTTAACACAAGCAATTAGTGGAATTTCTACAATTACTATAAGTAATAACGCGACAGCGACTCTTATTTCACAATCATTTACTGCTACTGGAAATATTGTACTAGTATCATCGTTAACAGGTAGTTTGTTAGCGTATGCAGGTGATTGTTTGAAAAATATGTGGTACATGACAAACGGTACTACTATGCGTAACTTGTCTAATTTTGGATTGTTAGGACAATTAAGTCAAGTAGACCAATATGGTATTGCAACTCCAACCGGTGGTTCTTATACTAGTTTAAATCCTGGCACTGGCCCCGACGATACTAGCGTATGGATTATTCGTCGTTCGCCGTATGTTCAAAACGTTACAAACTTTGGAACAGGATGTTCTGGAGCAGTTGTAGACGGATCATTGCATAATGGTGGTACTAAAGCCATGCTACATAATGATTATACACAAGTATTAAGCGATGGTATCGGTGTTTGGATTCGTAATTCTGGTGCTATTAGCGAGTGTGTGTCTGTATTCTCGTATTACTGTTATATCGGACACTACGCATCAGGTGGTGGACGTATTCGTTCTACTAACGGTAATAGTTCTTATGGTACATTCGGTGTTGTAAGTTCGGGTTACGATGTTAATGAAATTCCAGGAACAGGAACAATTTTTAATCAAAGTACTCAAGTACAAGCTAGTGTAAGTGATGCGTTTGGTACTGCGGCTCAACTGATTAAATTAAACTTCATTAATGCAGGATCCGGATACTATAATCCATCCACAAACATGATAGCCCGAAGCAATGCGTTTACAACGTCTCCTTGGACTAACGATGGCAATGTATCATTTATTAAAAATAATATTGCACCAACAGGGTATTCAGAAGCATGGCTATTAACTGGCGCTCAAGGTACACCAGGTACTGGATATATTAGTCAAGCAATTAATATTAATCCTACAGGGCATTATTTTGCAAATATTAGTGGTACTTCTAATGGTACTGGTAGCGGCGCCACTTTTAATATAACAGCAACTCCTGCAGGATACACAGCATCTGTTGTAAACGGTGGTATAATATATACTGTAGGGCAGACTGTAACAGTATATGGATCTGTATTTGGAGGACAAACAGGCACAAACGATGCAACAATTACTGTAGTCAGCGTTACAATGCCCCAGTGGACAAGTAATGGTTCAGCTACTAATGGTACTTACTATTATTATTACAATGCAGTATATGGCTCAACTAATTATTATTTGGCTACAAGTACTGGTACATTTGGTACAACTCCTCCTGTTTTAGCTCAAAACTTAACCAGCGGTAACGTTACATTAACATATGTAGGAACTTATACTGCTACTAGTTCTTCTAATATTAAAGTAGGAACAATACAAACGTCAGCAGGGTCTGTGTCAATTAGCGGAACTGTACCATCTGGAACAAGTCAAACTTATACTTTAAGTTGTTATGTTTATCCAGGTTCATCTAACACTGTAGATATACAAGCTATATTTTCTGGATCTAGCACAGTTGTTAGTGGTGTAAGTTACAATGTAACTAGCAATGTTGTAACACCATATGCTGGATCTGCACTAGGTAATGTTACAAATGCTGGATTATCACCAGTTAGTTACGGAGCCCAAAAGACATTAAAAGCTGGTTGGTACAGAGTTTGGTTAGCCGTCAGTGACTTAACCGGGTTGAATACTACTTTAACTTTTAGATTATTCCCACAAGGTGCTGATGCTCCAGTGGCAAATAGTTATTCAATCATATACGGTTCTCAAGTTGAAATATCGACTGCATCAGGATCACCGAATTTTTATCTAGAAACAGCCAGTGGTATGTTTACAGCATACGCTAATTATGAAGTTACCGGAGCAGGTTTCGGAGCATCTTTAACTGGAGATGAAAACAGAAGCAAAGCAATTTTTAATACTCGAATAATTACTGATAGTAATGGTTACACTGGTGGTGCAGGGTATGCTACTAATACGGCAAATGCAACACAAGGTGATTTGTATTCGATACAATTATCTAATTCGGATGCTGGGGTATACAATTATATTAATATGCGAGTTCTAATACAATCAGGTACAGGCGCAGGCCAATACGGTTGGATTGGATATTATAATAAATTGTCGACAACTGATTCAAACGGTATTGCCGCAAGAACAGCATTAATTTTAAAAGAAAGTGTAGATACAATAACAGTTACGGCTACTCAATATAGTTTAACTCCTGCAAATAATTTAATTTCTTTAACTCCAGGAACTGATTTAAGTAGAATATATGTTAATCAAGTAGTACAATTTGTACCAACTTATTTTAGTTCTACAATTACTTCTGCATCTCTAGGAACAATAACAGCAGTTGCAACAGTTGGTGGAACGACCAATACTATTCAAGTTTCAAGCACAGCTTCTTTATTCCTTAATATGCCAGTGATCTTTACATTAGGAGCTGGTACAGGATTTACTATAACAACCAATTACATTTATTACATTATTAATATCTCAGGTAATAATATTCAAATCGCTCCTACTTTAAGTGGTCAGGCTATTCAATTATCTACAGTAGGCCAAATTGCTGGCAATACAATGATAATCACATTCCCTAATTACTCATTGTATTTGACTGGTACAAATTCAACAGTTAATATGGTACCATGTATTCCTATTGAATTTACTGGAGTATCGTTAGGAGGTTTAACACTAGGTCAAAATTATTATGTAAATGATATTATTGACGCTAGCAATTTTACAGTATCTTCTACATCAATTTCACTAACAGCAACAGCTAGTGTTGGTGGATCGACTAATACTATCACAGTTGCGAGTACTGCTTCTCTAATTCCTTTAAATGCAATCGTGTTTACTGGTAACACATTTGATGCGGCCATTACAACAAATACAACATATTATATTAGCAATATTACTGGAGGAACAAGTTTCCAAATAACATCTACGTTAATCAGAACAACAGCTACCGCTACAGTCTTTAGTACAAACGTTATTCAGATAAGCACATCAGTGTTATCTTGGCAAGCAGGACAACCAGTTATCTTTAGCGGCATTGCTCCAACTCGTAACTTTGGTGGAATTTTACCTGAAACAATTTATTACATTTTAAATCCAAATCCAACTTTGAATCAAATTCAGATTTCAACAGATGGTATTAACCCTGTGAACTTAACTAGTGCAGTAGGCCAAATTAACGTAAGAACTGCTCCGGCAGCAAATGCTTTAGGTGGAGGTTCTGGCTCGATGTTAGCATCTACAACAGGGCCTCGTGTTCAAGTATCTAATACTATTGGTGTAGCAAGCACTATGACTGGAACATTCTCTTTATCTTTAATTGGCGGCTTAAATTCTTATACAAAATATTATATTACCGCTATTAACCCAGGCACTACACCAACAATATCGGTGAGTACTTCTTTGGCAGGTACTCCAGTAACTTTAATTACGGCCACAGGAACTATGCAGTTAGGTGCTAGTGGGTGGGATAATTTTAACCCAGGTACTCCTAATGCAGTTGCTTTAGATAGCCAATCTATATATTTTATCGAACCTAGAGTAACATATTCATTGCCATCATGGTCACAGTCTTTAGGCACAGTTACAACTCCATTATCCGGAGCAACATGGCAATCGGTTACGTATGGAAACAACATGTTTATGGCAATGCCTAATGGAGGAACAGTTGGTGCAACATCGACTAACGGTTTAACCTGGACTTCAATAGCGCTACCATCCACTGTCGGTTCTTATACCGACGTTGCTTATGGTAATAACTATTGGGTTGCGTTAGGAACATCTTCAGGATCTAGTGTAGCTATATATTCTAATTCTGCAGGAAAAAGTTGGTATACTTCTAACTTACCTGCAACATATAATTGGACTAGTATCTCTTACGGTAATGGTATATTTTGTGCTATTGCATCCAATTCAACACAAACTACATCAACACCTGTAACAGTTTCTTCAGCTAAATGGAATGCGGTAAGATACGGTAATGGATTATTGGTAGCATTAAGTCAAAATGGAGTTACTGGATATAGTACTAATAATGGATCTACTTGGAATTACGGTACCACTTTAAGTGCATCTTATGTATGGAACGATCTTGCATATAACGCAGGTACAACAACATTTGTTGCGGTAGGTACAGCAGCCAGTGGAGCACCAGTTAGTGCATACACTACAACTGGTTTAACATGGTTAACTGGTGGCACGATGAATTTATCAGCCGGCAATTTCCAATCTGTTGTCGCAAGCGGCTTAGGAGTTTATGCTACAGCAGGATATAACACTTCATCTATTGAAGTTAGTACAAACAGTGGAATAGCTTGGACAACTTATTCATTACCATCAGTTCAAAATTGGACTAGTATCGCTTACGGTAATGGTATTTTTGTGGTAGTTTCTGGAGGAACTACTGCAAGTACCGCAGCCGCGTATAGTTTAGTTACTGGACAAACATGGACAGCAAGTACATTACCTGTTAGTGCAATATGGACTGGTATTGCGTTTGATCCGATTATTGGTATATTTGTAGCAATTGCACAAAATGGTACTACAGCTACTACCTCAAATGGCTATACTTGGACCAATACTACTAGTTCTGTTTTAACCAGTACTGCAACATTAAATTGGCAAAATATTAGATACGGTAACGGACAATACTTAGCTCAAAATCCTGGAGCAACTGCCGCACAAAGCTCGGCAACTAGTGTAGACGGTATCAATTGGTTGCTATGTCCAATGCCAAGCGTACAACAATGGGCCGATTGCGCATATAATTCAGTGTTTAATACTTGGTTAATGGTATCTGGAATTGCTACAGCAAGCACAACTTTTGCTATCGTATCAATTGTAGGACCAGCCGCATACTCTACTAACTTCGGTTATACTTGGTCAGCTAGTGCAACAGGTTTATTAACAACTAAATTCTGGAGTCAGGTAACATATGGTAATGGTGTGTTTATATGTATTGCAACAGATGGCACAACTGCGTTCAGTTCAGACGGAAATACTTGGATACAAAGTAACGCACCGACTAGTTCAAAAGTACTTTCTGGTGTAACTATTGCAAGTAGCGGAGGTTCATTTGCTTGTTCAGCAAGTCCGATACAGATAATACCCGGCCAGACTATGGTAATTACTGGTACTAATGTTGGAACCGGTGCAGTAGAAAACGGTAATTATTATGTCTATAGTACTACTAACGGTGCAACACAATTTACGCTATCGTCGACATATCCAACATTTACAGCTATCAATACTACAACAGCTGGATCTCCGATTGGATTATCATTTGCATTAGGTGGTACTCCAAACTATACAGGTATTGCTTGGGGCAACAGTCGTTTTGTTGCTGTACAGAGCGGTGTAGGTTTATTCCCAGCTTACACATTCGATGGAGTTAATTGGTATCAAGGCTTAACATATTTGTCAGCAACTTCTATTGGTTATGGACAAGGAGCATTTGTTGCAACTAATAATGCATCTACAACCGAATATTGTAGTGATGGTGGAGTTTATTGGTATCAACGAACCCTACCTTACGGCAATATTTCAAATGTCACTTTTGGTTTCGATTTAAATAATAATGGATTGTTTGTAACATTATCAGGCACTGGTAGTGTAAGTGGTAATGCTACTGTTATTTACGAAGGAGTTAGAGGGCAAGGTCGTGCGCAGGTAACATCTGGAGTAATAACATTAGTTACACAGTGGGAAACTGGATCAAATTATACTTCAACACCTACTACTACATTTACTGATTTTAATGCTCAAATAACTTGTTTAGTACAAGACAGATTAAGCAATGGTACATTGAGTAACCCGACATTTGTTAATAGAGGAACAGGATATAACACTACTTCTACAGCAATTGTAATTTCAGGAAACGGTTATGCTGATACATATCAAACAGGATACACTATTATTTGTAATAATTTGCAAACAGTACCTGCGGTAGGAAGCAATATTGTTATCAGTGGTGTGAGTCAGATTTATAAAGTAACTAGTGCTTATGCAGTATTTGGTACAGTAGCACCTTTTATCGAAGCTAACATTCAGATATCGCCTGCAATGACAGTAGCAAATAGTCCAGCGAATGTAACACCATTCTCTGTTCGTGCTTTGTATAGTCAAGTACGTTTAACAAACCATGACTTTTTAAGTATCGGTACTGGTAATCGAGAAAGAACAAATTATCCAAATTGGGATGAAACAACAGCCATACCAGGCAATGAAGCTGTTGAAATCAATCAAGGTCACGTGTTCTATGTTAGTACAGATGAAAACGGTAACTTTGCTGTAGGTAGTTTGTTTGGAGTACAACAGTCAACTGGTACAGTTACATTAAGTGCTACACAATTTGGATTGATTGGTTTGAGCCAATTGAGTTTGGGTGGACTAGCAGTCGGCAGTAATCAAATTATTATTTCGCAATTTAGTACTGATCCTGCATTTACCGCGAACTCAGATGCGATTCTTCCTACACAAAAGGCTATTAAATCTTACATAACAAGTAGATTAAGTCAAGGTGGTGCTAATACATTTACCGGAACGTTGATTGCTGGTACAATAGAAGTAGGTAATCCTAATTTTATTCAATCATCTATTCCTAACGGTGTAGCAGGATCTAGTGTAAAGATGGGAAATAAAGTTTACATAAATGCAAAAGGTGTAGATGGCAACATGGCGGCATTTGACTTTTATGGAAGAAATGCCTTCCATAGATCATAAACTTAGAAAAACGAAACGAGATAAATACTATCAAGAGGATGATATAAAATGGCAGAATTTAAATTAGGTAGAATTAAGTTTGTATACCAAGGTACTTGGACAACTAGCACCACATATGTTGTTGATGATGTAGTTACAAACGGTGGAAAAACATATATTTGTGTCTTAGCACATACTTCTTCTGCATTATTTGCAACAGATTTAGCTGGCGGCGCTGGTACAACTAAATGGAATTTGATAGCAGATGGTCAGTCATGGAAAGGCACATGGGGTAATTCTACTTTATACAATCCCGGAGATTTAGTTGAATACGGTAGTACAATATATCAATGTACTACAGCAAATACTAGTGTAGCGTCTACATTAACAATAACTGCTACTGGACTTGCATTATCCAGTGGTACTGCAACATTAACTTTTGCTAATCAAACATCTGGTATTCCATTTGTTGTAGGACAACAAATTACATTGTCAGGATTTAGTCCATCTCAAACCAGTGGTACTGTAAACAATGTTAATACAACATTTACAGTTCTCACATGTAGCAATACTAATCTTACATTTGCATTGACAGGAACATATGTTCTTGCAACACCCGGAACTGTATCAGGAACCGGTTACTTAGAAAGTCAAATTAATGACTGGACAGTTTTTGCTTCAAATCTAAACTGGAGTAATGCTTGGGCAACAAGTACAAAATATAAAATTAACGATTTTGTCTACTATGGCGGAGTGACTTATGTTTGTAATACTGCTCACATATCTGCAAGCACAGCAACAGCCGGACTAGAAAGTAATTCAGGATTCTGGTCAACATTTAATGCTGGATTAAATTACATTGGTACATGGACAAGTGCCACACGTTACAAATTAAATGATATCGTTAAGTATGGTGCAGATCTTTGGATTTGTACAGTTCCACATACATCATCTGGATCAACAATTAATACAACAAACTTTAGTATGTTTGTTAACGGATTAGAATTTCAAAATTCTTGGTCTAATTCAATCAACTATGCAATCGGTGATTTAGTTACGTATGGAGGATATACTTACACTGCTATTCAAAATAATATCGGCCAAGTACCTAGCACTCAAACTGCTTATTGGCAAATCTTTACAACTGGATTAACTTTTTCAGGAGCTTGGGTATCGGGTACTGCATATAAAATTGGTGATATAGTTACTTTAGGCGGATTTACTTATGTTGCGGCTGCTGATAATACAGGATCTCAACCCGCTACTGGTAATGCAAATTGGAGTCAATTGAATCCCGGTATACGTTGGGCCCAACCATCCGTATATACCTATTCTGGAATAAGCGGAATTAACGTAGTTGGAACAGGAACTGCGGCAACATTCGATATAACACTAACTGGTACAACATATTCTGTAGTAGTTCACACTGGCCAAGCTGGCGGTGGATATTCAGTAGGTAATACTATTAAAATTCTAGGAACAAACCTAGGAGGTTTAAGTCCTGCTAATGATATTATATTAACCGTAGCAACAGTTCTTGGAAATGCAATTGCAACAGTCACAGTTACAAGTGGTTTTGCTGTTACATGGAGAACAGGTATAACTTATCTTATCGGCGATGCAGTTTATTACGGCAATAGCAGTTATATTTGTGTAAGTTCTCATGTAGGTTCAACTGGTGTTAATGACCCAGTTAGTGATACATCTGCAACATACTGGAACATATTGGCTCAAGGCGCAAATGGTGGTGTGCTAACATCAACTGGCGATATGGTATATTTTGGAGCAAATGGTGCTACTAGATTACCAATCGGTACCGATGGACAAATCCTTCGTGTTAACGGTAATGTACCATCATGGGCGTATTATGGTTTATTACAAAATATTGTTTACGTAGCTCCAACAGGACAAGACATAGTAGGAAATAGTCAAGGACAAAGTTTAGACAAACCATGGGCTTCTTTATTATTTGCATGTAAACAAATTGAAGATGGCTATTTAAACACAAATGCTGGTCTTGCTTTAAAAATTAATAAACAGTTTATGTTAAAAGAAGTTAATAACTGGATTCTAAATCAGTATTCTTTTAATGTAACTGGATCAAGTGTATCTGGAAATACATTTATAGTTGGCGGTTCTAGTACAAGTAGTCAAACAACGACTGCAAACATGTATTATGGTATGCCTATTACATTTACAACGGCTGTTACTAGTCAAATAACTCCAGGAACCGTTTACTATGTAAACACTATTCCTAGTGCCACAACATTCACTATTAGTACAAGCTATAAGAGTGGAGCAACATTACCAATTACTGGTGGAAGTTCTACTTCAGGTACTGTTATTTTTAGTTATACACAATCAAAAGCAGAACGTGATGCAGGTACACTAATTGACGCAGTAATATTTGACTTAACTCACGGTGGAAACTTATATTGTATCACCGCTACACAAGCATTTTTCTCTACATTAACAAGTTATATTACAACAAATGCTGGCTATGAAATGACAGTATGGATTGCAAGTTTACAATATTTAGAAAATACTTTATTTTCAGCTGTTTTAACAAATAGTCCTCCTCAATACAACTATCAAACTACGCAAGGTATTCCTGTTTCAAGCCAAGCAATTCAAAATACTTCAGAAATTGCAACGTCAAACATTGAACAAGGAGCATTAACTACTGTAAAAAGTTTGTTAAGTATTGTAACAAATGCATTGGCAGCTGGCACATACGCTGGAAATCCTTTACTACAAAGACCACATACTTCAATTTATTTAAAAACTGGTACGTATAATGAATATGGTCCTATTGTAGTTCCGCAAGATACTGCTATCTTAGGCGATGAATTACGTAGTACCATAGTTCAAGTAGCATCTGCTCAACCATATTTAGGTAATGATACAACTAGAACAGCATCTGCTTTACGTCGTATTCAGTGGTTGTTACCTGCTATTTCTGCAAATATTCCTGTAATTCCAACTTCTACCAATACTGCAACACAACAATATCTTGGTACAAGTCCTTACGGAACATTTACATCAAATGTCAATACCAATGTAACTTTAATTCAAACTATTTTAGCTGGTGGATTAAGTGCAGTTCCTGGTGCCGGCACAACTACAATTACAATTACTGCGGGATCAATTACTGTTCCTAACACTGGAACTTATACTTTAACAACACCAGTTGGATTTGGATCAACTTTATCTAACATTGCATTTGCATGTAGTAGTAACGCAACTGGTTCAACTGTTGGATATGATGGCGGTATAGCACAAATTCAACAAAACATTTCTTTTATTCAGACTGAAATAGCCGCGTTTATGAACGCTAACTATAATTCTGTATGGACTGCAATGGGTTCAACAAATCAAGGATATACATTACGTGATGTCGGTTATTTGTTAAATTCAATTATCTATGATATGAATTACGGTGGTAATACACAAAGCCAAATAGACGGTTTAGCATATTATAGTTTAGGTACAGCTAGTATCATTAGTGGTTATCAGGCAGCAACAGTTGCCATGATGACTCGTTTACAATCAATTATTCCGTATATTGTTACAGCCAACACAGGTAGTTGGACAAAAACTTCAGGTAATACTGCTAGTCAAGTGACATCAGGTGCTGCCGGATCAACAAATGCCGCAACATTTGCAACCGGTTTAGTTACTACTGTACTAAATTGGGTTAATAGCACTAACGGAACTGGTAACAGTTTAAGTACAGGTGCAGGTTTAAACGGAACTATTCCTCCATGTACTTCTTGGGTAAACAGTGCAAACTTAACTGCATTTAATAATATACAAACAAACAGAACAGCTATTCAAACATGGATTAAAAATTGGGTAGCTAACGACTATCCAGCAATCAGCTCGTCATTAACATATCGAGATGCTGGTACTATTACTGATGCGTTAAGTTATGACTTGTTATTAGGTTCTAATTATTTTAGTATGGTTTCTGGTCGTGCATTCTATAGATTAGTAACAAGTGCAGAGAACTTAGTAGGAAATGTTAATAATGAATTAACAGTTACCGAACAAGCAATTAATTATATTGGTGCGCAAGTTGCAGGATATGCAAATGGTTCGACTACTCCTGCTGGAGCTTCTGGATCTGCAATCAATCTTGGAAATTCACAAGTTATACCATCATTAGTTGCAAATAGTCAATTATTACAAAATATTCTTTCTAATGGCTTAACTTATAGCCCTGTGTTTGGATCTGGTAGTGTTATTATTTCACAATCAGCATTGGCATCAGTTGTGAATAATTCTACTACAGGTATTGCTTATACTTCAACAACAGTAGCATTACCAGTAGGAACTCCTATTACAATTACAAGAACATCATCTGGTACAGCGATTACTGGTAATTTAACAATAGGCGGTGTGGCTATATCAGCTATTGCTTCTGGTGCAAGTGTAACTTATTACACTGGTAGTACAACAACTGCTACATCAACAGCTTTGTATGCAAATTATGCAAATGCAATTGCAAGTTCAAGCCCGTTAACAATTGGAGGAACAACTACAACTGGTGCTACATTCACTATTGGAATTACTACACCAACAGCTGGAACATTTACTTTAACAACTCCAACAGGGTTTAATACTTCTTCGTTGACAAATACTGCTTACTCTATTACAGGATTAGGAGTTTCTGGATATACCGGTAACACCACTGGCGATACAACTGGGTATGGCTATGGTGCGGCTAATATTGCGGCTAATATTTCATTCTTACAAACTGAAATTGCAAATTATCTAAATGCTTATACTGGATCTGGATTCAGTTGGAACGCTTTATCAGCAGTTAATCAAGGTAAAACTTTACGAGATTTATCATATATTTTACAGTCAGTTCAGTATGATATGACTTATGGTGGTAATTTACAAAGTCAAACACAAGGTGTTGGTTATTATTCTTTAGGAGTAGCATCATTATCTCCTGCATCTACAGTGGCAGCATCAATTGCGTCATTGACACGATTACAAACAATTATTCCTTATATTGTTAATGGTACTACTGTTGGTTGGACTCCAAGCACCGGTAATACTGCAACTCAAGTTATTGTTACTTCTGGAACATACACTAATGCGGCAACTTACGCACAAGCGTTGATTGGTAATATAATTAATTGGATTAATGGTACTAACGGAACTGGTAATAGCGCAAGTACTGGTATTGGTTTATCTGGAACAGTTCTTCCATGCACATCTTGGGTGTCGGCTTCCGCAATTAGCGCCTTTAATGCAATAAACGCTCAGAAGAGTTATGTACAAACACAAATTCAAACATTTGTAGCTACACAATATCCTAACAACGTCACTAATTTAGCATTAACTTATCGTGACGCTGGTACTGTTGTAGATACATTAAACTATGATATGTTGTTAGGCTCTAATTACTTTACATTAGTTTCTGGCAGATCGTTCTATAAGGCTGTATCAAGCGCACAAGCTCTAGTATCTTCTACAGAATTAAGTGCAACTGAAATTGCTACACAATATATTGCATATTATATCAGTGGTATTGCTACACAAGCGCTAACACTACCAGCATTGACTGGCGATTTTGGTAATCCTGCGGCGGTTAATTTAGTAGTTAATAATACTGCAATTATCCAGAATATGTTTGCAAATGGATTAACAATTACTCCTGGCATACAAAATAATACAAACTACGGTGCTAATTTAGGTATTGTTCAAGAACCAGCATTTAATATGCCGACTGTAGCAAACTATAATACATATTATCTTGTAGGCTATGGTTATGCTGTGACACAACTTCAAAATAACTATCAATTTATTAAAGATGAAATTGTAGCATATTTGATTCAAACTATTGGTGGCTCAACATGGGCAAATTATGGTCCAACATATCAGGCAGAAACAATTAGAGATTTAAGTAATATTTTAGATGCTTTGCAATATGATATGACTTATGGTTGTAATGACCAATCATTGATTGCAGGTCGTGCTTTCTATAGTTTAAATACACCATTAATTGTTAGCCCTTACACAGCAGGCGTTACAGCAGCCTTAAATAGATTGGCAGCAATCATTAGCAGTATTGTGACTGCTAATGCAATAAGCCCAACTTCAGGTAATACTACAAGTCAAAGTACAAGTGGTACAGCTGGATCTGCGGCCGCTGGTGCTTTTGCAGTGGCTCGTGTTGCCGATGTTCAATACTGGTTAGCTAACGGTGTACAAAACACAACAACTGGAGTAGGTACAGCAACATTTAGCGGTACAACAATGACAGTTAGTGCTGTTGCAAGTGGTACTTTTGCCGTAGGACAAGCAGTGACTGGTACAACATTAACAACAACTGCAACAGCAGTTAACGGCAGTACAGGTGTAGTGACATTAACATCTACTGTTGGTTTAGCATCAGGTATGCCAATTACATTTAGTGTTGCGTACGGATCTGGAAATCAAGGACTGTTTGGAAACTTATCTGCTACAACTTACACAATTAATGCTGTTGTAGGTTCTACTGTTACACTATATAATTATGGAACAACAACTGCACCAAGCCTTACAACTGCAACAGGCCAACTGACAGTAACAGCAGGCGTTGCTCCAGGAACTTATATTACATCAATTGGCAGTACAGGCGGCGGAACCGGTGCATATACAGTAAGCGTAAGTCAAACATTGTCAACTGCTACAACAGTAACTGGAACATTTACAATTACACCTGTAGTGTCGGGCGCATTTAACTTTGCTTCACCTGCCAATCAATTGTCATTTAATGCAATCCAAGCTCAAGCAACATTAATTGCAAATGACGCTCAAGCATGGGTAACACGTTTTTTCCAAAACGAAGGTCCAAGTTTATCATTAACAAATAGAGATGCGGCCTATGTTGTTACAGCATTAAGTTACGATGTATTATTTGGTAGCAATTTCTATAGTATTATTAACGGACGAGCATTTAATAGATTAATTCCAAGTATTGCTCGTTTACAAGGCAACTACGCTGATTCAGCATATGGTGCAATTGGATTTATTGGACAAAAAATTAAAGTTATCGCATCAGCAGGCTCGGCAGTGCAAACACAGACAACTATTGACGATATGATTGCACAAATCTATGGTCAGCCAATAACTACTTGTGTGTTCAATGCTACTGTTAATGGAACACAATTAATAGTGAACAATATTACTAGTGGTGCAATTGTACCAGGTATGCCAATATCTGGTATTGGTGTTGCAACTGGTACCTCAACAGTATCTGGCGCAACTACTACACTATCTGGAATTTATATTTCTAGTAATACTGGTGTATTTGGTTGTACAGCATTAACAAGCCCATTAGTGGTAGGTCAACAAGTTACTATCACTGGAACATTCTCAGCAGGTTCTATTAGTGGCTATACTTCTGGTACAATTTACTATGTTATTGGTAGTCCGACAACTACATTATTCCAATTGTCAGCTACTCAAGGAGGAACTGCTTTAACAACTGTAGCCGCTGGATCAAGCGGAAGTCCATTAACAGGCATAACATTTGTAGCAAGCCCAACAACATGGTTGTTAAATTATAGCCAATCAGTAAGCTCGACTGTTACATCTATTCAGAATATTATTCCTACATCTAATTTAATTACAATGGGAACTACTGCTGGAATGGTGCCAGGATTGAGTATTACAATTACAGGTACAGCGATAGGCAATTTAACTGCTGGAACATACTATATTAAGCAAGTATTAAATACTACTCAACTAACAATTAGTTCATCTTACAATGGTTCTGTATTCAGTGTTACTCCGCTAACAACACTTAGTGGTGTTACTGTAACAAGTTCTGCAGGAACATTTACATGTACAGCGGCAAGCACAACATTAACTACTGGACTACCAGTTACTATTTCTGGAACAAATACAGGTAGTGGTGGAATTTACGGATACAGTAGCCCAACTACATATTACATTGTTAATACAAATGGTTCAACAACATTTACATTATCAGCTTCTATTGGTGGTTCAGCAATTGTTACTACCGTAGGAACTCCAACTGGTTGGACATTTGCAGTAGGATCACAAGGTTCAATGGTTGCTACCGTATATGGAATTTACAGCGGATTAGCATTAACAACTAATCTTGTTGGCACAAGTACTAATATTCCTGTGACAGCAGTGACTACAAGTACTAATGCAATTACGTTAAGTAGCGATGCAGGTGTTTATATTAATATGCCTGTTGTGTTTAGCGGATTGCCAAATAATATTAACACAACTGCTATTTCAACTACAACAAGTACAAATGTGATTACTTTAGCCGCAAGTGCAAGTAGTTTAGGAATTGTTGCAGGTCAACAAGTTTACTTCACTGGAATGATGTTAGGTAAGATTGTATTCAACCAAAATTATTACGTAATTAACCCAACAGGTAGCACTATTCAAATTAGTAATACATTAGGCGGAAGTGCTGTTTCATTAACAAGCAGTCCAACATTAAGCACAGTGGCTATTACAGGTACATCAGGTCAATTCTCTTGTGCAAGTTATAGCACTTTATATGTTGGCCAAGCAATTACAATTAATGGTACATTATCTGCTGGTACAATTAATACTAACTCTACCATAACAGCTCAAACATTCTATATTATTGCTACAAATGGTTCAACAACATTTACGTTGTCAGCTACTTTAGGTGGCGTAGCAATAGTTACAACTACAAGTGGTGGCACAATTACTGGTACAACATTTGGTGTAAATGCACAAATGAATGTTGTAGTTAATACAGCAGGCGGCCTAGTAAACGGCGATACTTATTGGGTTAATAGCGTTGCTTCTGGAACTTATCCAGCAGCCGGTACAACTATTACTGTTTCATCTAGTTATAAGAGTGGTACAGCAGTCGTAATTACAAATAGTTTGACTGGGTTGACTGCAACAGCAAGTATTGGATTATATACTAATCAAGGTATTGCTAGCAAGATTGTTAATGGTATGAGTCAAGTATGGGGTAATCCAACTAATTCATATCAAAGCTATCCTGGTTACAACAATACTATGACAACCATAATGGGTGCAGAGTTATTCCGTCTAAATAAATCATTCTTAGCAGGTGAAGCCGCATTCTGGACACAGGCTAATTATGGTTCTACTTCAACTAGCACTACATCTGGTACTAATATAATTACAACTAGCACTCCACATAATTTGTTAGTAAATGACCCAGTACAATTTGGTTTAACTGGTTCTATATTCGAATATGGTTTAAATTCTACTACAATTTACTGGGTATTATCTACACCAAGTTCAACTACATTTACAGTTACAACTACTCAACCAGGTACAGGCGCACAAAGTGCAGTATCATTAAGTGGTGGTACTGGAGCAATGGGAGTAAATTATTATATTATTACTTCTAAAGCTACACGTGATGCAGGATATCACGTTGATGCTATGATTTACGATTTAGCGCTAACTGGAAATTATAAATCTACTAGATCTGTACAATTATATTTGTCAGCCGCAAATGGTGCCTTATATACAAACTTATTCCATGTACGTAATGGTACTGGTATCCGTAACATGACATTGAATGGCATGGGAGGAACATTAAGTTTACCAAATAGTTTAGGTACAAAACGTCCGACAGGCGGTATTTACACTTCATTAGATCCAGGATTCGGACCAAATGATTCAAGTGTATGGGAATTCATTCGTTCATGCTACATTCAAAACGTTACTAACTTTGGTAATGGTTGCGTAGGATTAAAGATTGATGCCGCATTACACAATGGTGGTAATAGATCTATCCTAGCTAACGATTACACTCAAGTGTTGTCGGACGGTATTGGTGTATACTGTACAGGTCATGGAGCCTTAACAGAGTGTGTATCAGTGTTTAATTACTACTGCTATTCTGGTTATTTTGCAGAATATGGCGGACGTATACGTGCTACAAACGGTAATAGTTCTTACGGTACATTCGGTGCAGTCGCAGAAGGTACTGATAGTTATGAAATTCCAGGTTATTCTACAATTAACAATCGTGGAAATCCTGCGTACATTACTAACGTGGTTACAGATGCAACAAATTATGTGTTCCGTTTAGAGTTTGAAAATGCTGGAAGTGCATATACTAACTATGTTCCAACAATTAGTGGCGCTGGTTATAATGCAGTTGCAATCGGAGACGAGTTCCGAGATTCGGCTGTTTTTGAATCACGTTTAATTGACTTGAATAACGGTACAGGTGTTGGCGGTAGTAATTATTTGACTATTAGCAACACAGCACAAAGTGGTACAGTTGGGCAAATTACTATTGCTAACTCTGATACTCAGTTAAGTACTGCTTACATTGGAATGCGAGTGTTTTTAACAGGCGGAACTGGTGTTGGACAATACGGTATTGCTCTAAACTATACATTTGGTTCAAAGATTATCAATGTATATCGTCAAAACTTTGTACCATTGACTATTATTAGTAATAGCACATCGGTATTTACAGTATCGACAAATACAAATACAATGTATGCTAACCAACCAATTTATCTTAGTGCAACAATCGCAGGATTAACTTTTGCAACAGTATATTATGTTGTTGGTTCGACATTAAGTAATAATGGTACTACGTTTAGTCTATCAACTTCAAGTGGTGGTGGCGCCGCAACATTGACAGCAACTAGTTCAACTCCAGCTGTTATGAATGGTTCAACTATTGTAGGAACGACATTAACAGTTGGAACATTAGCATCAGGTACTATATATGCAGGTATGTTATTATCTGGTTCTGGTATTGCAAGTAACACTTACATTTCAGCTAATATAAGCGGAAGTGGAAATGGTTCAACATGGACTGTTACTACGAGCCAAAACTTAGCTTCAACAAATATTACAGGAACTATTTCTGTACAGTTATATGAAGCAGGATGGGATCATGCTGTTCCAGGTTATGCTACAGCTAATGTCTTAGATGCTACTACAACTTATATCATAGAACCTATGTTATCATATAGTTCTCCTGGTTTTACAGCAACAACAACTTCTATAACTTCAGGACAATACGGATCAGCAACTTATGGTAGCGGTTCTTTTGTTGCTACAAGTTCGCCAGGAATAGTAACATCATATAGTACAAATGGTTCTACATGGAACGCTGGCGGATCGCTTCCTTCTAACACAGCATGGAATAACGTTGTGTACGGTGGTGGCCAAGGTGCTAAAGGCACTGCTGTAATCGGCGGCCTAGGCGGATCTGGTGCAATATTATCAGCAATATTAGGTTCTGGATCTACAGCTGGTCAGATAATTGGAATCAATATTATAAATGGTGGTAATAATTATTCAACACCTCCTACTATTGTTATTACTGACAGTACAGGAAACGGAGCTGTTGCAATTGCCGAAGTATTAAGTGGAGTTGTTACAAATGTTTATATGAACATTACTGGTAGTTTATATTCTTCCAGTCCAACTGTTACAGCGATTACTAGTGAATTAAGTGGCATTACTGTTAACAGCTGGGGTAATAATTATTTTAGTAATCCAACAGTAACTATTGCACCTCCGTTCAATGCAACATCTTGGGTATCTGGAGGAACAGTAGTAAATGGCAATTATTATTATAATGTAGATACTACAGTTTCACCAAATGTAACTAACTATTATCAAGCAGGCGCAACTGGAACTTTTAGTTCAACAGCACCTACCTTTACTAACAAGTACTATGGAAAATCTGGTGCTAGTGCAACTGGTATCGGTGCAAGCGGTACTTATGGCGTTGCTTTGACATATGTAGGAAGTTTACCGATAGTAACGGCTAATTTAACTACTAATGGTGTAAGTAGCTACACAGTTGTACAAGCAGGTTTTGGTTACTCAACTATTCCTACTGTTACAGTTGTTGATCCTTATGCGGCTTACGCGGCAATTTCTGGTTCATCAAATGCATTTGCATATAATACTGGAGCACCTACTGCAAGTATTCAAGTAGTAGTTGCATCTAGTTCTGGTACAACTATTACTTTAGCATACGCGGTATCATTACCACAAAATACACCAATTACATTTGCATCAAGTTTTGGTGCAGGTCCAGGTGTAACTGCTAGCACAACATATTATGTTGCCGCAACAACAAGTAGTTCAACAAGTTTAACATTAGCATCATCAATTAATGGTAGTGCAATTACTATTGGAACAACTACTGGTTTAGCTATTATTGGAACAACATCTAATTCAACTACTTTAACAGCCGCTTGGCTATCAGGTAGTTCTACTGGACTAACTACATTAAAATCTTTAGCTTATGGTAATAATTATTATATTGCTGTTGGCGGAAGTGGTTCGGCTGCCGCGGTATCTTTATATAATAATACAAGTTTAGCTTCAGCATCATGGGTAAATCAATCTAGTAGTATTACTGCTAACAGCTCAGGTTATACCGCAGTAGCATACGGTGCTGGTTTATTCTGCGCAATTGGAGGCACTGTAAGTTCCTTTATGCAAAGTAATCCAACAAGTTGGGCTACAGGCGGAACATTAACTAGTAAAACTTGGGCAAGTTTAGCATACGGTAATGGACGATTTGTAGCATTAGCTACTGATGGTACACTACAATATACCTATAACTGGCAACCAAGTTTGTGGACTGGTACAAGTGCTACAAATAACACATGGATTACTGTAAAAAATAATCCGTTAGTTACAACCGGAGTAACTACTTGGAGTAATATTAAGTATGCAGAAGGTTTATTTGTTGCAATTTCATCATCTCCAAATGAAGTATTCACAGCAACTTCTGTTAGCGGAAATAATATTTCAGTAAGTAACACAACTGGTTTAGTAGCAGGTGCTACAATTATTCCAACAGCAGTAACAGAAATAACTACTGCGAGTGCTACTACACATTCAACAGCTAGTTCTTTAGGTATTATTGGTAACGGTGCATCTAGCCCATCAGCAGGAACCATCCTTACACCAATAAGTTCTATTACTGGAACATATGCTGTAGGAGCGTTATTAACAAGTTCCGGAACAATAACTGCTGGAACTTATATTACAGCAAGTAATTCATTTACTTCAACTTCATCAACAATTAGTGGATCAACATTAACAGTTGGTGGTACTATAACTGGTACTGTAAGTGTTGGACAGCAAATTACAGGTCCAACATTTAGTAATACTAGTGCGATAATTTTAAATAGTTATTACACTAGTGCAAGCCCAACTAATGTATTGGTAATGCCAGCATCGGCACAAACTGGTACAACATTTGTTGGCGGATTACTAAGCGGTTCTGGTATTACTGCAAATACAACTTATATTACAGGACAAACTACTTCAACTGGTACTATTAGTATTGCTATTGGTTCTACTGCAAATATTACAGCAAGTATTAGTGGAACGACTTTAACGGTTACTGCTAATAGCGGAACTATTAATATTGGTATGGTATTAGGCGGCGGAACTGTAGCGGCAGGAACATTTATTGTTGCTAACTCTGCAGGTACAACAACAAGTTCAGTAAGTGTATGGACTGTTAATATTAGTCAAAGTGCTACTGTAACTACAGCAACACCATATACTGCTACTGTATCATCGGCAAGCGGTACATTCTTCCCAGGTATGACATTAACTGGTGGAACTGCAACAACAGGAACTATAGTTACTGCACAAGTTTCGAGTACAGCTGGTGCAGGCGGTACACAAAACTATTCATCAGGCGGCGCGGCAGGCGCATCAACAGTGACATTGGCTGCTGGTACAGGATTTGCCGCTGGTCAATTGATTACAGGTAATGGTATTTTTGCTAATACATACATTACAAGTGTAGCTGGTGCAGTAATTACAATTAGTCAACCATTCTACTCACAAGCATCTGGATCTTATACAAGTTTCACAGCTAGCTCTAATGGAGGTTATTATGTAACACCAGCACAAACTGGTACAACAGCAACTGGTGGTAATGCTTATACAGTTACATCTGGTGTTGGATTTATTGCAACAACTACAATTTCTGGACAATTGAATTCGTATATTGTTGCAACAGGATCTGGATCAGGCGGTGCGGGTACATATACAATTAATAACAGCGTAACAATTAGTTCAGGTACAACAATTAACGGCCAAAGTTATACTGTATCTACTAGCCAATTGACAACTAGCGCAACTATTACAGGTACATTAGATTCAATTACTGTCGGCAGTACAGCAGGAATGGCTATTGGAGAACCAATTGTATTCAGCGGCACAACTGGTGGTGGTATTACAAATGGTTCAACTTATTATATAACTGAAATTATTTCTAGTACCGCTTTAAGTGTTGGTTCAACTTATCTTGCAACAAGCAATGTAACAGTTAACGGATCTACTCCTCCGTCAAGCGTAGTTGCTGGCGGATTACTTGGAGGATTAACATCTGGAAATACTTATTATATTGCAAGTATTAACTCAGGTGCTAATACAATCCAAGTAAGTACAAGTAGCACATTAAGTCCAGTTCTTACATTATCAGGCGGTGTAGGTGCATGGACTGCTGTTGCAGGTGAAATTGGCGGTGGTAACAACTATGTTGCTACAAGTTGGGATGGCTTAAATTGGTATGTGACTACAATGCCAGCATTAAGTTCTTATCAAGGCCTTGCATTTGGTAATCCACAAAATGCTACTTTAGGTGCAGTGCCTACATGGGTAGCTGTTTCTAGCTCGCCAGGCACTACGGCAGCATTGATTCAGACTGGTGCTAGACCTTTAGGACGAGTTAAGATTTCAAGCAGTACTATTTCGGAAGTACGCATGATTGAACCAGGAAGTGGATTCCCACGTGGAAATGTATCTGGTACAACATCTACTACTAATTTGATTATAGTGGATAGCACTGTCAATTTAGCCGCAAATATGCCGGTTGTCTTTAACGGAACAAGTGCAGGAAATATTACTACAGGACAATATTATTATGTTGTCGGTGGAACTATTACAAGTACAACATTCCAAATATCATTAACTGCTGGTAGTAGTGCTATACCTTTAACAAGTACAACAATTACTGGAATGACTTACTTTGCAGGTCCAACTATTACAATAGTTGATCCAAACCACGTTAATAGCGCACCAATAGTTCCTCGTATCGGTAACGGTGTTTTAGGTAATCCTAGCTTTACTAATCGAGGTGTTGGTGAAACTACTGCTACAAGTATTGTTAGCGGAGATGGATATTCAGATTTATATCAAATTGGTAACTATATTAATGTTTCAGGACTATACAGTATTCCTAGCCCAGGTTCAAATGTAACATTTGCTACTATCACAGGTAGTGCTCAATGGTATAAACTAGTTGCAGTTACAAATCAATTAGGTATTCCAGGTAACTATACTGCAACATTCCAGATTAATCCTGCAATGTCTGTATTGTTAGCACCACCGCACGGTACACAAATAACAACTAGATTGTTATACAGCAATACACGTATGACAGGACACGATTTCTTGTATATTGGAACTGGTGGTTTCACAAGTACCAACTATCCAAACGTTGATCCTTCTAAAGCTGTAACAGCTAATCAAACATTTGCTACAGGCGGTGGTCGTGTGTTCTTTACAAGTACAGACCAAGACGGTAACTTTAACGTAGGTAACTTGTTCGGAGTTCAACAGTCAACTGGTACTGCTACATTGAACGCTAGTGCGTTTAATTTGTCAGGATTGCAAAGTTTGACGTTGGGTTCAGTTAGCCTAGGAGTTGGCTCTGCAACTATTACACAGTTTAGTACAGATCCATATTTTACAGCTAATAGCGATGCGATTGTTCCGACACAAAAGGCTATTAAAGCATATATTACTAGTCAAATTGGAGGCGGACAAAGTGCATTGAACGTAAATACCATAACATCTGGACAGATATATATTGCTGGTAATACTATAAGTACAACTACAGGAAATCAAATCTACGTAAGTAGCAAGATGCTGTTCACAGGCGGAATTGACGGAGCACCAGTTGCATTGTCATTCTTTGGACAAAAATAAACCATAAAAACGGAGAGATAACATGGCAGGATCAGGAATAAAAGCAACTACCCAACTAACATCGGGTGCAATTGGAACGTATACATTATTGTATAATGTTCCGGCAGGATATTACGGTGTTTACAATATTTCATTTACGAATACAACATCTACGGCTGCAAATATTAGATTATATATTGGTTCTAGTACTGCGGCAGTTTCAGGACAAGTTCTAAGTGAAGCGTTTGAATATCAAACATCTGTAACTGGATATGGAGTTTTTGAACGTACCGGTATTGTAATCCAAGCTGGTGCTAATATTGTAATTTCTAGTTCAGGTACCGCTATGAACATTAATTTATACGGTATTGAAACATCAACAACTTGATAAATATACTATAATATATATTGGAAGAAATAGACTATGGCTCGATATAATTCATCAGTTCCAGCAACGACAATTACAACTACGACATCTCAAACTGCTCCTAATCAGGGATTGTTTACTGAATTTACTGGTACTGCTCCGTATACTGTTACTATTCCCGACCCTACAATCTTTAACGGACAGACGCAAACATTTTATAATGCCACTTCAGGTGTAATTACTTTATCTACTCCTACAGGCGTATTTAATGGTCCAGGCGGTTCGACTACATCAACTCAAGCAATTGTGTCAGGTGGAACAGTAATTCTTGCTTCAGACGGCAGTAATTATGTTCAAGTATTAGGTTCAGGTGGTCCGATTAATGGTACAACAATCACAACAACTGGTAATGCGTCTATTGGAGGCACAAACTCTAATATACAAATAAACCCAACTGGTACTGGTTATGTAGCTATTACTGCATCTAGCGGCAATCTTGCGATAGGTACAGCTGGAAGTGCAACGCTGAGAGTGTTGGGTAATCTTGTAGTAGTTGGTAGAGAAACAAGTATCACACAACCTATTTCTAGTGGAAATTATACATACGATGGTAATAATAGGATAACGCAATTTGTAGACGGTAATAAAACAACAAGTTCTATTACATACGATGGAAGTAATAGAATTAGTGGATTTACTGAGACAATTACAGACTCATACTCGGGAGCGACATATACGCAATCAAGAACGGTTACGTATACATCTCAAGGCGATCCTATCATAACATAAAGAAAAAGAGGAAGATATAATGGATGTTTTAGTAAACAATAGGATACAAAATGCAAACTGTAATATTTCAGGTTTGCAAACTTGTATCACAAATACAAATTCAACATTGTCAACGGCCGGTACTAATATCAGCGGTTTGCAAACTTGTATACAAAATACAAATACTTGTGTAGGTAGCGTTTTATCTTGCGTACAAGGTGCTAACTCATGTAATAGTAGTATTTTAACTTGCGTACAAGGTGCAAATTCAAATATTAGTGGTTTGCAAACTTGTATACAAAATAAAGCTACAGGAACACTTGGCGCTGAATTGATTGGACAAACTAATAACAACTACATCGGTTGTCTATGTGTCTCTAAACCAGGCAAGTTCCAACATTATAAAATTATCGGTTCTATGTGTTGCTGGACTTATTATTGTTCACAAATGACATTTGGGTTTGCTGGTGGATGCGGTGGTGGCTGTTCTGCTAACAATGCCGGTAGTTATTGTTGCAACCAGTGGGCTTGCGGAATTGTATATAATTCAAAGTGTAACAATGGTTCATATCAGTGGTCTTGTGCAGGAAATATTACATGGGCATTTGGTTGTAGTAGTGGTTGTTATACAGCATGTTCTGGAAATGGTTTTACTTTTGAAATTGATATTTTCCCAGATGATATTTGTAATCAACAGCTTGGATTCAAATGGCATATGAGAAATCCAATGGGTGCTAACGGCGGAGGTCAAATGTGCTGTTTTGGTATAGAAAATGCAGGCTATGCATGTAATTGTTGTGGTGCTGATCCATCTTGCTTACAGTATGTATGTTTTACAACACCTAGTGCGTCGTGTACAGTTGGTTGCGGACAATGGGCAATTTACGGATACAACAGATTAGCATAAAAATGGAATTCAAAAATGAATAAATCAGATTTTTATAAAACGTGGTATGTTAGACATGGACAACCGTTGAATGAGTACGGATATCCTCCTGTACTATGGCAAGCTCTACCAATAACAGATGAAACCGAATGGCAAGCATTTCTCCAAATGGAGCCAGATCCAGAAGATTTTGTATTATATAATGAAGAAGCTGCCAACCATGCCGGTGTGCCATATACTAAACCACACAAGTATGCTAGAACGTATCCGGCTTTAGCTGAACAATTAGATGGAATTTATAAAGCATTAATGGCTGTTAAAGCATCTGGCATTGATTTAGGCGCAGAAGGAAATGCATATTTAGATAGTATTACTGCTATTAAAACAGCACATCCAAAAACTCCAGATTGGAAAGTTCCAGATCCGTCTACACTTGGTGCAACATCTACACCTGACGGTGGTAATGGTATCGCACCTGCAATGCCAGCGGCAAAAGTTATCAATCCTTTTCCAATAACAAATAATCCTCCTGCATAATTATATCACAATTATATCAGTATAAAATGTACCCACATAAATAGAAGCAATAACTATTATGTGGGTACTTTATGAATAAAACAACCAAAAAAGCATTTGTAATCAACGGTGGCGCCGGCCGTGTTCTCTGTGCAATTCCAGGGCTAGAGCATTATGCAAAAACACACGACGGTGATATAATCATCATTTCCGAAGCGTGGAGCGAATTATATCTTTCAAGCAATATTTTAAGAGATAAAGTATATCAACTTAATGATAGAAATCTTTTTAATGTAATAAAAGATCGAGAAGTAATCAGCCCTGAACCTTATCGACTTAACGCATATTTTAATCAAAAAGCTAACATGATTCAAGCATTTGATATGCTTATTAATTATGATACGCCACCTGAAAAAATACCAGAAACAAAAAAATACGAATTAAACATTGGCAAATCGGATCAGGTATTCGGTTATAACTCCATAGAAGAAATACGAAAATTATATAAACGAGATAAAGTTGTTGTATTCCAACCATTTGGTAGTGGAATAAAACAAAACGGATCATTTATTTTTGATGAAACAGGCAGATCATTCGAACCGAAAGATGTAAAAAGAATTGTAATGGAATTAGCTAAACACTATGCTGTCATATTGTTCAGTAATATTAATCCATTTCCTGAGGATAGCACAGTTCCAGTAGTAGTTCCACCAAATGTAAACTTATTACAATGGTCCGGTATTATTAATGCCGCAGATTATTTTTTAGGATGCGACTCTATAGGGCAACATTTTGCTAATTTCTTAAATAAACCTTCAACAGTTGTTATTGGTGCAACATATCCTGAAAATATTTCATATCCTGAAAATAAACGATTTAAAATCTTTGATTTAGGTAAAGAAAAAAGAAAATATTCTCCATTACGAATAACTCAGGATTTTGCGGTAGAACGAAACAATGAAGATTTAATGGTGTTAACTGAAGATAATTTCAGAGCAATTATTAAAAGTATTCAACAAGTGTTAGGTACAAAAAAAACATATACTCCGCCGGATAACAATCTACCAGCATTAAATGTTCCATCAATAACTACACCGTCTAACAATTTATCTAGCATTCTTTTACCAGGTGAAGATTCTACAGAAATACCTCCTGAAATATTAGAAGTAAGAAAACTAGGAGCAGATTTAAATCTAGAACAACCTGTTCCTCCTTGGTGCCAACAACCAACCAAACAAATAGGAGAAAGATAATGAGTCGTATGAACACGGGTTATATTTTAGGAATTTCTCGAGGGCACAATGCCGGAGTTTGTTTATTGAAAGATGGGGAGATCGTTTTTAGTATCGAAGAAGAACGGCTAAGTAGATTAAAATATGATGGTTCTCCTTTTGCCGGAATGAAAAAGGTGTTAGATTATACAGACAAAATAGATTACTTAATTATTTGTCACACCCAACCTCTTGTTGGCGCTGGTAAAATTGAATATACTGGTGAAGATATGTATACAGGATATGCAAGAAAATTAGGACTGATCGATCGTAAAGAAGACAGATTTAATCATCCTCAAGTTATTGATATAAGTAATCAACATCATAAAGTACATGCTTCGGCAGCATTTTATCGTTCAGGATTTAAAAATGCTACCGCTGTCGTTGTCGATGGCGCTGGATCTGAATATATATCTAATAACGAAAGTTTATGGGAAGTTGAATCTATCTTCGAATGTTCGTATGATACTGGAATTGTTACTAAGTTTAAACATCTTGGTTGTAGAAGTCCTATTGCAAATGTTTATGTTAATAAAGCAAAGATGGAATATTTTGACGAAACTGATAATACAGTTGAATTAGTCATAACAGATCATGCAGGTATAGTAAAGTGTTATGAATCTGTGACAGAATATTGTGGCTTTTCGGCCATCGAAGCAGGAAAAACAATGGGGTTATTCCCATATGGTTCCGCAGACAACAATCTTCCTTCATTATTTCAAAAGGATATGAAATTCCCAATTTCTAATAGAAATATTGTCATACCTACATATCCTAATAGTGCTATATTAAATTCTGCAATGCATGAAGCGTTGGAAGAGTGGCCGACTTCAGAATCAATAGATCCCACTACTATGACAAATAGAAGAAATGCGGCATATTGGGTTCAAACACAAACACAACAAGCGGTATTAGATTTTATTATTAAAGCAGTAGAAAAAACAGGTAATAAAAACGTTGTACTTAGCGGTGGATATGGTTTGAATTGTGTTGCTAACTATTTTTATCTTAATAAATTAAACGAGTTAGGCATTAATTTATATGTTGAGCCAGTATCAAATGATGGCGGAACTGCTATTGGCGCCGCATTATTCTGGTATCACTTGTCATCTCAAAGTACTAAACAACGGGAAAGATTTGATTCTATATATCTTGGTCCTAAATATGATTATAGCATTGAATATATCGAAAATGCTGTAAGTAGTGTATCAGGAACTATTGAAGATTGTACCACAACTGACATCGTATCACTTTTAAGAGATAAAAATATTGTTACTATATTTCAAGGTAGATCAGAAAACGGACCAAGAGCGTTAGGTAATAGATCAATTTTATTTGATCCGACTTTTAAAGACGGAAAAAATTATGTTAATCGTGTAAAAAATAGAGAATATTTTAGGCCTTTCGCCGGATCGATATTAGAAGAACATGTTCACGATTGGTTTGACCTTAGAGGTATGCCTAACAGCCCCCATATGATGTATGCTGTAAACTGTCAAGAAGGTGTAGCTGAAAAAATTCCTTCAGTTATTCATGAAGACGGTACTTGTCGAATTCAGACAGTAACAAAAATTCAGAACGAATATTTTTATAATTTAATAGAAGAATTCTATAAAGAAACTGGTATACCTATGTTATTCAACACCTCGTTTAATTTAGGCGGAGAACCATTAGTAGAAACAATAGAAGATGCGCTATGGACTTTAGAAAATTCTTTAATTGAGTATTTGTATTTGCCTGAATATAATAAACTTATTACCATAAAGAATGGCTAACATACAACAATTTGTTTGCATGAGTGGATTGCCGAGAACAGGGTCCACTCTGCTTTCGGCAATACTTTCTCAGAATCCCAACATACATTCTGAAGGAAACTCTGCTGTTTGTCAGTTAATGGTAGATATGGACACTTCATGTAAAGAAGCATGCAAGGAACAATTAATTGCCAATAATAGAGAAAGTACTAGAATAGATTTAATTAAATCTATACCAAATGTTTATTATAAAAATGTAACTGCTCCTATAGTAGTTGATAAATGCAGACACTGGACGATTCCAGAAAATCAAGTACTATACAACTATATTACTGACAATCCGAAAACTATAGTTCTTACTCGCCCGACGGAAGAAATTATTAAATCGTTAATACATTTACACGAAGAAAATAACTACGGTGGTAATTTGGAACAACAGTTAATTGCTACATGGATACCACCGATAATACATTCGATTAACGGTATTAAATGGGCTAAACAAAATAATAACGGCGAATTTTTATTTGTCACTTACGAAGAATTAGTAACTCAAACTTCAGAAACTATAAAAAAAATATATTCTTTTTGCGAATGGGAAAGTTTTGATCATGATTACAATGAAATTGTAAATCAACATCCAGAAAACGATCATGTCTACAACTTATTAGGTATGCATGATGTTAGATCGACAATATCAAAACGAAACTTAAATACTCAACTAAGTCCTGCAATGCTAAAAAAATGCAGAGATTTAGATTTATATTAAATCGATTAAATTAAATATTGTTTGTAATTTTGTACGTATCATTTTTGAACTAAAACTATTACGTAACCCTTGATGCAATGGTTTAGGAGCACGATCTATTGTTGCCCATGCCCACCCTTGATGCTCATTACTTAATTCTGGAACAAACTCTTTATCTATTACACACAGGTATGTATGAAAATTAAACACTTTGTCATTAGATACAAATGTTTCTAATGGGATTGTTTTAATTACATCAGGAATACTTCCAATTTCCTCAATAATTTCACGTTGCAATCCTTGCCAAGGAGTTTCTCCTGTGATATTTGTACCTCCGACTAAGCCCCAAGTTCCTTCGTGCTTGCCGTGAGCTTTTTGTAATAATAGAAAACGTCGTGTAGACTTGGCGTAAAACAATGCTCCGCTACAAACTATTGGTTCTTTTATAGTATTATTTTCCATTGGCCGATATCATATTCACCATCGTAGCTCTTAACCCATGAAACTCCGTTCCACTTGTATTGAACTCCAGTGTATATATTTGTTTGCCATACCATAGTGTTAGAATATTGACTAGCATTAAAGATTACATTCCATTGAGATCCGGTATACTCTACAATGTCATTGGCTTTAGCAACTAACGGGCCCCATGCTGTTCCAGGAGTAACATTGCTAGAATTTCCAATGTCTTCTACTAATAAAAATCTTGTTCCAGTAGTAATAGGTTGATCAGTTTGCAAAGAAATAGTCGGGCGTTTAGGATTATAAGTTTGAGGATTTATAATAGCATCAAATGTACCAGTACTATTAGGTCTGTAACTAGCGGCCGGATTATACCCATTAAGATTTTCTAAAATTCCGTTACTATCGATACCAGTATTTGTAACTAATGTTGCAGGATTCCATTGAACATTTAAGTTAAAATTATTTAGAGGATCGATTATGAATGTTCCTATGATCTGAGAACCAGTTGATTGTGTTATATAAATTAAACTAGAACCGGCAACATATTTTCCAGGAAGATTTGAAATAATTGTGTTCCAATTAATTGGTGCACCTAAATATTGAGGATCTGGATTAAGATTAGGTTCCGGAGGATAAACAGTTCCGCCATCTGCTAATAGTACAACAGTACTTGAAGTTACAGTAGATATTACTTCTATTCTATAATTTGTAGCCGTTGTAGCACTACTAGTTAATAATTCTTCTAGTACAGGAGTTCCTGCAAATGGATCATGCCCTAATCCTTCAACATAGTCTGTAACAGTATCATATGAATTATACATACTGGTAATAATTTTTGTAATAACACCTAAATGTTTAACTTTGGCAGGCGGATTAATCCATGCAGGTGTATCAACGGTTAATGTAGCAACTTCGATAGCACTATC